>Ga0265293_10003036_pt1 | contig 32061 bp, 28 predicted proteins | sample Munlanlewell138R_FD_192505 | JGI IMG/M metagenome (GOLD analysis project Ga0265293, IMG submission 192505) | Leachate microbial communities from a municipal landfill in Southern Ontario, Canada - Leachate well 138R | ecosystem: Engineered > Solid waste > Landfill > Unclassified | place: Canada... | reverse complement strand
TGTTTTTTGCACCTCAATCAGGTCTTCAAGATCGAAATCGTCGTCCGATTATTGGGTTTTTATCTCAGCAAAGCACGACACATGCCGTGGCGGTGTGGTAAAGCGAATATTTCAGGGGCGACTAAGTCCGCTTTGGTTGGTTTTTGCACTACATATGCTGGCTTTCAGTCAGATAACCCTGGCCCAATTATCTCGTGAATATGTGGATAATCCTGTCTTTGCCGGAAAGGTTTATTTTTATGAAGCCTTGGTGGTGGCGCGAATAACTGGCAAGTACAGATCTTGTTGCTGATAGAGTATCGCCATGGGTTGCCAGGATTATATAAATCCATAATGGATAAAATACCCTGTAAATCAAATGGGGATTTTGAGGTGGCTAAATAGTCGGTTAGGTGTTCTGAGTGTCCAAAAGCCATTTTTTATCAAAGCAGCCTCCGTCAGGGTGTTGTCAAGTCTTGCATCCTGCGGCCTAAATTCCGACACTTGCAAGATGTCTTCTTCTCCTCGATTTATCCATTTGCGCACCCACAGTGAATATTCTCTGGTGGATGGGCTGCTGCGTATCAAGCCTTTGGTAAAGGCGGTGGCCGATGCTCACATGCCGGCTGTGGCGATTACCGATCAGGGCAATCTCTTTGCCATGGTGAAGTTTTACAAGGCCGCGCAAGCAGCCGGAGTGAAACCTGTTATTGGTGCGGATCTCTGGTTGGCGCCAGCCCAGGAGGGCGGGGAGCCGACACGCTTTACCCTGTTGTGCAAGAACGTCGAGGGATATCGTAATCTGGCACAGCTAATCTCGCGTAGTTACACCGAAGGCCAGCAGCGCGGCATGCCTGTAGTTGAACGATCTTGGCTGGACGGCCAGCTAAAGGGGCTGATTGCCCTATCGGGCGGGCGTGAAGGTGATGTTGGCCAGGCTTTGTTGGCAGGTAATCGCGATCTGGCAGCGGAGCTTTTGACTGGCTGGTTGCGCCTGTTGGGGGATAATTATTATCTGGAACTGACGCGCACGGAGCGCGAGGGCGAGGAAGATTATTTGCATGCGGCGGTCGATCTGGCTGCTACGATGGATGTTCCTGTTGTAGCCACCAATGATGTGCGTTTTCTTGCAGCGGATAATTTTGCCGCACATGAGGTTCGCGTCTGTATTCATGACAGTCGCACCCTGGACGATCCCCGTCGGCCCAAGCGCTATAGCGAACAGCAATATCTGAAAACACCGGCAGAGATGTTGGAGTTGTTTGCTGATATCCCCGAGGCCCTGGAAAACTCGGTGGAGATCGCACGTCGCTGTAATCTTTTTCTCACCTTGGGCGAGTATTTTCTGCCTGATTTTCCTGTGCCTGACGGGATGGGGATTGATGAGTTTTTTCGTGAAGAATCACGCAATGGTCTGGCGTTGCGCTTGTGCCGACTCTTTGATCCACAGTCGACCGATTATGCAGAAAAATGCCGTCCCTATCAGGAACGACTGGAGATCGAGCTGGATGTGATCATAGCGATGGGATTTCCTGGTTATTTTCTTATCGTTGCTGACTTTATCAAATGGGCGAAGGACAACATGATCCCGGTAGGCCCGGGGCGTGGTTCTGGCGCTGGTTCTTTAGTGGCATATGCCTTGACTATAACGGATCTGGATCCCTTGGCTTACGACTTGCTTTTTGAGCGGTTTCTTAACCCTGAGCGAGTCTCGATGCCTGACTTTGATATCGACTTTTGCATGGTGGGGCGTGATCGTGTGATCGATTATGTCGCCGAGAAGTACGGACGCGAGAAAGTCTCACAGATCATTACCTACGGCACTATGGCGGCCAAGGCCGTCGTGCGTGATGTTGGGCGCGTACTGGGACATCCCTACGGCTTTGTTGATCAAATAGCCAAGCTAATCCCCTTTGAATTAGGCATTACGCTGAAGGATGCCCTGGAGAAAGAACCAGAACTCAAGGATCGCTATGCGCGTGATGAGGAAGTGCGCGACCTCATCGACATGGCACAGCAACTGGAAGGCATTACCCGTAATGCCGGTCGACATGCCGGTGGGGTGGTTATTGCGCCTACGGCATTGACCGATTTTGCTCCGCTATATTGTGAGCAGGGCACGCAGAGCGTGGTAACCCAGTTTGATAAGGACGATATCGAGACACTGGGGCTGGTGAAGTTTGACTTTTTGGGTCTGCGCACCCTGACCATTATCGATTGGGCGCTGGATAATATCGACAAGCAAGGTGGTGGTGTCATCGATATCACCACCATCCAGCTGCAAGATCGGGACTCCTTCAAGCTGCTTAAATCCTGCCAGACAACGGCAGTTTTTCAGCTTGAATCACGCGGCATGAAGGATCTTGTCAAACGATTACAGCCAGATAATTTTGAAGAAATTATCGCCCTGGTGGCATTGTTCCGGCCTGGCCCGCTGGAATCTGGCATGGTGGATGATTTCATCAACCGTAAACATGGACGTGCCAGGGTTGAATATTTATTTCCAGAGCTGGAGCCAATTCTCAAACCTACCTATGGGGTCATCGTCTATCAAGAACAGGTGATGCAGATATCGCAGGTCATAGGTGGCTACACGCTAGGCGGTGCCGATCTCTTGCGCCGCGCTATGGGTAAGAAAAAGCCCGAGGAAATGGACAAGCAGCGCGAGCTTTTTCTCTCTGGTGCCGAGCGACTTGGTTTTGATCTTAAAAAGGCCGGTGCCCTGTTTGATTTGATGGAGAAGTTCGCTGGGTATGGCTTCAATAAGTCCCACTCGGCGGCCTACGCCCTGGTTTCCTATCAGACCATGTGGCTCAAGGCGCACTATCCGGCAGCCTTCATGGCGGCGGTATTGTCGGCTGATATGGATAATACCGACAAGGTGGTGATGCTTATCGATGAGTGCCACAACATGGATTTGCAGGTAGTGCCGCCTGCGGTCAATGTCAGCCAATATAAATTTATCGTGCGTAGCGACAAGGCTGTGGTCTATGGGCTGGGCGCGATCAAGGGGGTAGGCGAGGGCGCCATTGAGGGGCTAGTTAGTGAACGTGAAGCTCATGGGCCATTTATCGATCTGTTTGATTTTTGTCAGCGCATTGATCTGAAGAAGACCAATCGCCGCGCTCTCGAGGCCCTGATACGCGCCGGTGCGCTGGATGAGTTGGGACCAAACCGTGCCAGTTTGATGGCGGCCTTGCCACAAGCCTTGCAGCTGGCCGAGCAGCATAATCAGGCACGCCAGTCTGGCATGGATGATCTGTTTGGTTTTGATGCGGCAAAAGGGGGCGATAATCCCAGCCCGGTGGTCTTGGCTGAGCTACCTGAATGGAGTGACGAGATTCGCCTGAAGGGGGAAAAGGAAACTCTGGGTCTTTATCTTACCGGTCACCCCATCGAGCAGTTTTTACCTGAGCTATCGCAGTTTATCAATAACCGGCTGGTCGATCTGGTCGCCGACCAGCCGCGTACGGTGACGGTGGCAGGATTGGTAGTGGCCTTGCGCACTCGACCTACCAAGCGTGGTGATCGCATGGGCTTTGTTACTCTGGATGATCGCAGTGACCGCCTGGAGGTGGCATTGTTCAGTGAATGCTATGCTCGCTATCAGCATTTGATTGGCATTGATAAGGTAATAGTCGTTCAGGGCGAGTTGCGCCACGATGACTTTTCCGGTGGGATGGTATTGCGTGCCGAGGAGGTGTTTGATCTGGAGCTGGCGCGCAGTAACTTCTGCAAACGTTTGGTGATGCAGGTGCAGGCCGAACAGGTTGGTGAAGATTTTATTGATGCCTTGGCGCGTGCGCTGGAGCCTTTTTGCGATGGACGCTGTCCGGTAAGTCTGGATTATATCAATGGACAGGCGCGCGCCTGTCTTGAGCTGGGTGAGCAGTGGCGGGTGCGCCCCAGTGATGAGTTGCTGCAGCGTTTACAGCAGTTGATCGGGCAGGGGGTCGTACGGCTGGAATATTAGGCTGAAAGACGGCTAAACTAGTTGCATACACCCGATAATAAACCATAGCCTACACTCATGAACCTTAACTTTCTGGATTTCGAACAGCCGATTGCCGAGCTTGAGGCAAAGATCGAAGAATTGCGTTTCGTTGGCGATGACAATGAAATCAATATCAATGATGAGATCTCTCGCCTGCGGAAAAAGAGTCAGTCACTGACCAAGAGCATTTTCGCCAATCTTACTTCCTGGCAGATCTCACAATTGGCACGCCATCCGCAGCGCCCCTACACCTTGGATTATATTGAACATATCTTCACTGAATTCGATGAGTTGCATGGTGATCGCGCCTTTGCCGATGACCCGGCGATTGTTGGTGGTATTGCCCGACTTGAGGGTAATCCAGTGATGGTCATAGGCCATCAGAAAGGACACGATACCAAGGAAAAGGTAAGGCGAAATTTTGGTATGCCGCGTCCTGAAGGTTATCGCAAGGCATTGCGGCTGATGGAAATGGCAGAGAAATTCAAGATGCCTATACTGACCTTTATCGATACTCCAGGCGCATACCCTGGCGTTGGCGCCGAAGAACGCGGCCAAAGTGAGGCCATCGCGCGTAATCTCCAGGTTATGGCGCGCCTTAAAACACCCATAATCTGCACGGTCATCGGTGAGGGTGGATCAGGCGGTGCACTGGCTATAGGCGTGGGTGATTATGTGATGATGTTGCAGTACAGCACATATTCGGTCATCTCGCCGGAGGGTTGTGCTTCCATCCTCTGGAAAAGTGCCGACAAGGCTCCAGAGGCAGCCGCAGCGCTGGGCATCACTGCCGACCGACTGAAAGAGCTGGGACTGATCGATAGAATCATTGAGGAGCCTTTGGGTGGGGCGCACCGTCAAATTGAAGTGGCAGCAGCCAATATCAAGGCTGCCTTGCATGAGACCTTGACCGGGCTCAACAAGGTTGCACTACCAAAACTGCTGGATCAGCGTAATGAGCGGCTGATGGGCTTTGGTAATTTCACGGCAGCGTAGCTTACAGAGGCAAAGTTCATTGAAGGCTAACGGATTGCTGCGACTATCTCTCCTCTTGCTGTTGCTGATCGCAACAGGCTGCACCAGCATGTTGACCCAACGCATGGGGGCAACATTATCAAATGCAATATTGAATCAGGATGACCCCGAAACAGTGCGTGTCGGTGCACCGGCTTATTTGTTGCTGATTGACGGTCTGATTACAGACAATCCAAAAGACAAAAGTATCCTGCTGGCTGGGGCGCGTTTGTATGGTGCCTATGCCGCTGTGTTTGTTAATGATAAGGACAGGGCGCTACAGATGGCAAAGAAGGCCCTGGCTTATGCCCGCCGTGGCCTGTGTGTGGATTATGCGCAGATCTGCAAGCTGGAATCATCTCCCTATGATCAGTTTGTCCCTACCTTGCATGAGGTAGAACAGGATGGCCTGGATGACTTGTATGTGTATGGCAGCGCGTGGGCCGGCTACATTCAGGCTGATAGTGCAAATTGGGGCGCTGTTGCCGACTTGCCCAAGGTGGAAGCGATTATGCGTCGTGTCGTGATGATGGCACCGGCACATGATAATGGTCGGGCACAGCTTTACCTGGCCGTTTTAAATACCCTGGTACCGCCATCACTGGGTGGTCGACCTGAAGTGGGACGGGAATTTTTTGAACAGGCTATTGTTATGTCACATGGTCAGGATCTAATGGCCAAGGTCGAGTTTGCCCGTCGTTATGCGCGTATGACTTTTGATCAGGAGCTGCATGATCGCCTGCTGCATGAGGTGCTAATGGCGAAGGAAGATGTGCCTGGTTTGATCCTGAGTAATGTCTTGGCCAGGCAGGAGGCAAAGACATTATTGGCTGAGTCGACAGACTACTTTATGGAATAGGATTATCCCCAGTATGTGTTTTAGAAAATTATTTCTGTTAATCGTCTTGTTGCTGCCGCTGCCGGTCACGGCCGTGACCTTGAAGATAGCCACAGTAGCGCCCGATGGCACTGCCTGGATGAATGCCTTTCGCCAGAAGGCTGATGAGATCAAAAAGCGCACAGATGGACGGGTCGAATTTCGTTTTTATCCCGGCGGCATTATGGGCAATGATAAAAGCGTGTTGCGCAAGATACGTGTTGGACAGTTGCATGGTGGTGCAATTACTGGCGGTGGCCTGGCTGAGATTTACCCAGATGCGCAGATTTACAGCCTACCTTTTGTCTTTAACTCTTTTGCCGAAGTTGATTATGTGCGTAGCCGCATGGATGCAGCAATTATGCAAGGTCTGGAGAAGGAAGGATTTATTGGTTTTGGTATTTCAGAGGGTGGTTTTGCCTACCTGATGTCTGCCCATCCTGTGGCGAAACTGGAAGAGCTAAAATCACGCAAGGTTTGGGTGCCAGAGGGTGACATAATAAGTCATACGGCATTTCAGGCGGTAGGCGTGCATCCGGTTTCCTTGCCCTTGACCGATGTGCTGACAGGTCTGCAGACTGGATTGGTGGATACTGTGGCAGCATCAGCAATGGGGGCCATAGCCCTGCAATGGCATACCAGATTGAAGTATCTGACTGAGGTGCCACTTATTTATCTGTATGGATCATTGGTGATCTCAACCAAGGCCTTTGCCAGGCTGCAGCCGGAAGATCAGGCTGTCATACGTGAGGTTTTTGGTGAGATGATGCAACAGATGAATGTGCAAAATCGCCGTGACGATGAACAAGCCATGGCTGTGTTGCAGCAACAAGGCTTGCAGTTTATTGCGTTCGATGATGGCGATGGATGGCATGAAGCGGTAGGGCAAACAACCAGGCAGCTAACTGAAAAGAGAGTGTTCAGTGATGCGATGCTTAAAATTCTGCAAGATAATCTCGCGGAATATCGGTCAATGAATATGTCCGAAAGCCCGGCAAAGCCATGAAGGTATTCATGCGTTGGTTACTTGCTGCAATATATGCTCAGTCCAGCAATTGAGACTTTGCCAGTTATGCATATCGGTCTTGCATAGGGCATGAACGATAGGGTAAAGCAGCAGCACCAGGCGTTTGGATGACGGTGTTTCGGGCGTCTGATTTGTCTTTTCGCAGACGGCAATATGGTTATTGACAGGCATTAGCTTTCAATGCGGATAAAAGATTATCTTGAGCACATCAATAATGCATTGCGCCGGTTTGAAGATGGGCTGATTGTGCTGATGGTGTTGAGTATGGTGCTGTTGGCGGCCGGGCAGATTGTGTTGCGCAATGTCTTCGGTGGCGGTCTGGTGTGGGTTGACCCGTTTTTGCGTGTCATGGTTTTGTGGCTGGGTTTGCTGGGCGCGATGGTGGCTACCCGTCACAATAATCATATTACTGTGGACGTGTTGTCGCGTTTTTTATCAGCAAAAATCAAATATTTCATACGAATAATAACTGGCCTGTTTGCAAGTGTTATTTGCGCTATTTTAGCCTGGCATGGTGCACGCTTCATGCTGGCTGAATATACTGCTGCCACCGAGGTATTTACCGGCGTGCCTACCTGGTGTTGCGTGCTGATTATTCCTGTTGGATTCGTCGTCATGTCAGTGCGCTTTTTTGTGCACACCTTCAAACCTGGCGCGGTCCAAACATGAGTGTAGTTATCTCGTTACTGCTGTTGGGTCTTGCCCTTTTGGGCACGCCACTTTTCATTGTTATCGCTGCCTCTGCCTTGCTTGGTTTTTATTCGTCTGATATTGACCTGTCGGTGGTCTTGATCGAGTTTTATCGTCTGGCAGAAATGCCCATCTTGTTAGCTATTCCGTTATTTACCCTAGCCGGTTATCTGTTGAGTGAAAGCAAGGCTCCGCAGCGCCTGGTCAACTTGAGCAACGCCTTGCTGGGCTGGATGCCGGGCGGTCTGGCGGTGGTTTCATTGGCTATTTGCGCGATCTTCACTGCATTCACCGGTGCCTCTGGTGTGACCATTATTGCATTGGGCGCACTGCTCTATCCGGCTTTGACACAGGCAGGTTATGGCCAGCGTTTCAGTCTTGGTTTGGTGACAACTTCCGGCAGTTTAGGTTTGCTGTTTGCGCCTTCTTTACCGCTGATACTTTATGGTGTGATAGTTCAGCAATTAGGTGTTGGCAGCTCATTGACGGTTGATGATTTATTTCTGGCTGGTGCTTTGCCTGGCTTGTTGATGGTGTTGGCACTTTCTGCCTGGAGTATGTGGACTAATCGCGGCTTGTCTCGTGAGCAGTCAGATATCAGTATTGCCGCTGCCTTGCGTGCTGCGATCTGGGAATTACCACTACCATTTATCGTTCTGGGTGGTATTTACAGTGGCTATTTTGCTGTTTCTGAAGCGGCGGCGGTGACTGCTTTGTATGTGCTGGTGGTCGAGGTTTTAATCCATCGGGAGATAAAGCTCGGTGATCTGTCGCGTATCATCCGTGAGTCCATGGTGCTGGTTGGTGGGATATTGATTATTTTGGGAGTATCCCTGGCCTCAACCAATTATCTGATCGATGCTGAAGTACCCGTGCGGCTGTTTGATATTATGCATGCTTATATCCAGGATCCATTGTTTTTTTTATTGCTGCTCAATGTGTTTTTATTGTTGTTGGGTATGATGCTGGATATTTTTTCGGCCTTGGTGATCATGGTGCCGCTGTTGCTGCCTGTGGCACTTGGTTACGGTATCGATCCGTTGCACCTGGGGATTATCTTTTTGGCCAATATGCAGTTGGGATATCTTACTCCGCCGGTAGGAATGAATCTGTTCATTGCCAGTTATCGTTTTAAGGTGCCAGTGATGCAGATTTACCGATCGACGTTGCCATTTTTTTTCATCTTGTTGTTGACGGTATTGGTTATTACATACTGGCCAGGCCTGAGCTTGTATCTGCCAGGACTGTTTGCAACCTGGTAGTGCGTAGTCTGAACAGCACAGCGACACTGGATAGTGTGCACTGGTAAAAACCTGCTGAAAAGGCACAATGCAAAGCTGTAACTGGATCTGGAAGGAATTATGATAGAAAAATGCCGTGAATTTTTTACGCAGTTGAGCTGTAAACCAGATTTTTTGCAGGGCAAATGTAGTGTAGTCAAGTGTTGGGCGGTGGGTGAGTTCGATCTTTGGTTGCTGGAAAAACTAAAAAAATAATCAAGTCGATGCCTAAGCCCAATATTAAATTGAAAGTAAGCAATCTTGCATGTCGTCGTGCCGGGCGTATTTTGTTTCAAGAACTATCTTTTACTCTGCGCTCAGGTGAGGTTTTACAGGTGGAGGGGCGCAATGGCTGCGGCAAGACTACCTTGCTGCGTACTTTGTGTGGCCTGAGTCGACCTGTGGCTGGCACCATTGCCTGGGCAGGTGAGGATATTCTGTCTGATTTTGCTGCCTATGCGGCCGAGCTTAATTATGTTGGCCATCACGCAGGCATCAAGGAAGAGTTGACTCCACTGGAAAATCTTGATTTTGCCGTTGCCATGCATGGTGTCAGCAAAGTGACACCAGAACAGGCGCTGGAGCGGATTGGTCTGCCTTTTGAATGCGAGAATGTGGTTTGTCGCAAGCTTTCGGCGGGGCAGCGCCGGCGGGTGGCTTTGGCGCGTCTTTTATTGTCACCAGGTCGGTTGTGGATCCTGGATGAGCCATTCACTGCACTCGATGTGTCGGGGCGTGAGCTGGTCGAGACCTTGTTGACTGAACATGTAGCTGGTGGTGGTGTGGCGGTGGTTACATCGCATCATGTTGTCAAGCTGGAGGGCGGTGTCGTGCAGACTCTGCAATTGGGATGAGTCTGTTGCGTGCTGGCTCAGCATTATTGCGTCGTGATCTGTCACTAGCTATGCGCCAGCGTGGGCAGTGGCTTAATCCGCTGCTGTTTTTTGTTTTGGTGGTGGCATTGTTTCCACTGGGCTTGAATCCTGATCCAAATTTATTGCGTACTATTGCCCCAGGTGTGATTTGGGTCGGTGCGCTGCTGGCTGCAATGTTGTCACTGGAGACTTTATTTCGCTCTGATTTTGATGATGGCTCTTTGGAACAAATGGCGCTGACTTCGCATCCATTGGCTTTGCTGGTACTGGCAAAATCAATGGCGCATTGGCTGGTATCTGGCCTGCCTTTGTTGTTGATGGCTCCCTTGTTGGCCTTGTTGTTGAATCTGGAATCTCATGCCGTGTTAATCTTGCTGACCACGCTGGCGCTGGGAACACCTTTGCTCAGCCTTATCGGCGGCATAGGCGTGGCGCTTACCGTGGGCTTGCGCCGTGGTGGGGTGTTGTTGTCGTTACTGGTGTTGCCTTTGTATGTACCTGTGTTGATCTTTGCCGCTGGCGCGGTGGGCAACGCCCAGGCAGGGATGGCAGTAACTGGGCAATTGGCCTTTCTTGGAGCCTTGCTGGCCCTGGCAATCGCGCTAGCGCCTTTGGCGACGGCAGCGGCATTGCGTATTTCGTTGGATTAGCAGTAGAGGTAGGAATATGTGGGCTTGGTTGCATCGACTGGCTTCGCCAAAACGTTTTTATCGCTGGTCAGGCACCTTGGCGCGTTGGGCGGGCTGGTTCAGTCTGCTGCTGGGTGTTAGTGGTCTTTATTATGCGCTGCTTGCTTCTCCACCTGATTATCAACAGGGGGAGAGCGTACGCATCATGTATGTGCATGTGCCGGCAGCCTGGTTGTCTATGTTTATTTACATGAATATAGCCGCAGCTTCGTTGATTAGCCTGGTTTGGCGGATCAAGGTGGCGGATATGTTTGCTGCAGCGAGTGCGCCCATAGGCGCATGGTTTACATTTCTCGCTTTGGTGACAGGGGCCTTGTGGGGCAAGCCCATGTGGGGCGCTTGGTGGATTTGGGATGCCAGACTGACTGCGGAACTTATTCTATTGTTTCTCTATCTAGGCTATATAGGTTTGCTATCGTCCATAGACGAGCGCGACACAGCGGCAAGGGCCGCAGCGGTATTGGCACTGGTTGGGGTGGTGAATATTCCCATCATTCATTATTCCGTGGAATGGTGGAGCACCCTCCATCAAGGTGCCACGGTGACCAAATTTGAAAAGCCATCTCTGCCTTGGTCTATGTTGCGACCGTTGTTGTTGATGTCCTTGTCAGCCACCTTGTTTTACATCATGGTGGCGATGCGGCAGGCACGGGCAGAGTTGCTCTCGCGCGAGACCGACAGTTCTTGGGTGCGCGAGTTGGTGGCCGGTCAGCTGGGTAGTGGGAGCCGATGATGGATGAGTTTTTGCATATGGGCGGCTATGCCCTTTATGTTTGGGTTAGTTATCTGCTGGGTCTGTTGGTTGTCGTGGTAAATCTATGGCAGACCTGGCGTGCTGAGCGCGTTGTGTGGCGCCAGCTCAAACGGAGACAAAGAAGAGATGAATCCAAAACGTCGTAATCGCTTGCTGGTTATTGCGCTGGTGGTAAGTGGTGCAGGAATTGCCGTTGCCCTGGCGATGGTGGCGCTCAGTGAAAATATCAATCTGTTCTACAGTCCGACCGAGGTTTCGCGTGGCGCAATACCACAGGGCAAAACTTTTCGTGTCGGAGGATTGGTGCGTGAGGGTAGTGTGCGGCGTGAAGAGCAGGGGCTGAGGATCAGTTTTGAGGTCACGGATGGCCCGCATAATGTGACCATTGATTACACTGGTATCCTGCCCGATCTGTTCCGTGAAGGTCAGGGTATCGTGGCGCAGGGGAGACTGGATGACAATGGTCGCTTTATTGCTGATCAGGTGCTGGCCAAACATGATGAAAACTATATGCCACCAGAAGTGGCGGAAGCCCTGATCAAGGCTGAGAATGAAGGTGAGTTGGCAAACCCGCACAGCACGCCATGACAAAGTTTTTTGGTGTGATTTCAATATATAAGGCCGTCGAACATGCTTCCTGAATTAGGTCATTACGCATTGATACTTGCTCTGTGCCTGGCTTTGCTGCAAGGCACTATCCCGCTCGCAGGCGCACAAGGCGGGATCAGCAACTGGATGGCGTTGGCGCGGCCTTTGACCTGGGCGCAATTTATGGCTTTATTAGTCTCGTTTGCCATATTGACCTATGCCTTTATCAGCAATGATTTTTCTGTTGCCTATACGGCGAACCATTCCAATAGTTTGTTGCCATTGATTTACCGTGTTTCTGCCGTGTGGGGCGGGCATGAAGGATCCTTGTTGTTGTGGGCATTTTTATTAGCTGGCTGGAGTTTAGCCGTGAGCCTGCTCAGTCGACGCTTGCCGCTTATTATGGTTGCACGTGTGCTCGGTGTTATGGGGCTGGTCAGCACCGGCTTCCTTTCTTTTCTGATCTTTACTTCTGGCCCATTTGCCAGGCTATGGCCAATACCTGTCGATGGCCGCGATCTCAATCCATTGTTGCAGGATCTGGGTTTAGTGTTGCATCCGCCTATGTTGTACATGGGTTATGTTGGTCTTTCCGTAGCCTTTGCCTTTGCTATTGCTGCCTTGCTCGGCGGTCGATTGGACGCTACCTGGGCGCGTTGGTCACGCCCGTGGACGACGGTGGCGTGGGTGTTTCTCACGCTGGGTATTGCACTTGGTTCATGGTGGGCCTATTACGAGCTGGGCTGGGGCGGTTGGTGGTTTTGGGATCCGGTAGAAAATGCCTCTTTCCTGCCCTGGTTGGTGAGCACGGCATTGATTCATTCCCTGGCGGTGGCGGAGAAACGCAGCGCCTTCAAAAACTGGACGGTATTGCTGGCAATTATCGCTTTCTCCCTGAGTTTGCTGGGTACTTTTTTGGTGCGTTCTGGCGTGCTTACCTCCGTGCATGCCTTTGCCAATGATCCCAAGCGTGGCTTGTTCATTTTGATGCTGTTGGCGGTGGTGGTAGGCGTCTCCCTGATGATCTACGCCTGGCGTGCGCCGCAGGTAAAAAGCACTGGACATTTTGAGCTTGTTTCGCGCGAGACAATGTTGCTGGGTAATAATGTGTTGCTAATAGTGGCAACGGCTTCTGTCTTGCTCGGCACTTTGTATCCACTGATTATCGATGCTTTGGGCGCGGGCAAGATCTCAGTAGGGGCACCTTATTTCAATGCGGTATTTGTGCCACTGATGATACCCCTGGTTGTCTTGATGGGGTTGGGACCACTAGTGCGATGGAAATCAGATCAAGCGGCACGCCTGCAACAGATGATCAGAGGCACGCTGGTGATCAGTATTGGTATCGGCCTGCTGCTGCCATGGCTGCTGTTTCGCTCCTGGGAACCAATGGTCATAGTGGGATCGATAATCGCTGTGTGGGTTGCACTGTCGGCCTTGCTTGATCTGCGTAACCGCCTGCGTAATGCATCTTCTTTTTGGTCTGGACTGCGCAAGCAAAGCCGTAGTTTCTATGGCATGGTGCTCGCTCATCTTGGTGTGGCCGTGACAGTTGTTGGCATCACCTTCTCCAGCTATTACAGTTTGGAACACGATGTACGCTTGGCTCCAGGTGAGACTTTTGTGATGGGCGAGCATGATTTCCTTTTTGAAAAATTGGTACACCATGAAGGCCCTAATTACAGTAGTGATCTGGCCGTTATTCAGGTGCAGAAGCAAGGCAAACAGGTTGCAACCCTGCATACCGAGAAGCGCCTTTATACAGTTACAGGCATGCCGATGACCGAGGCTGGCATAGACTGGGGCCTGACGCGCGATCTGTATGTCGCCCTGGGCGAGCCATTAGGGGATGGATCCTGGGCCGTGCGTATGTACTACAAACCTTATGTCCGCTGGATCTGGCTGGGTGCGCTGCTGATGTCCTTCGGTGGTCTGTTGGCTGCTGCTGATCGACGTTATCGTTTATCGCGACAATCAAGCAGTTCAGTAACAGCTAATCTTCAAGAGAATGGAATATGAAACTGCGCTTCATACTGCCGTTGGTTGTTTTTACCGCATTGATAGTGTTGTTTGCGATCGGCCTCAATCTAAATCCGCGCGAAGTGCCATCGCCACTGATCGATAAACCAGCACCCAGCTTTGATCTGCCACAAGTGCAGCAGGCTGAGTTGCGTCTGACTCGCGATGCGCTGACACAACATCCGGTTAGCCTGTTGAATGTTTGGGCCAGTTGGTGCGTTGCCTGTCGGCAGGAACATCCATTCCTGATGGAATTGGCACGCAGCAAAGAAGTGCCGATTTATGGTCTTAATTACAAAGATGAGCGGGATGATGCAGTGGCCTGGTTGCAGCGCTTTGGTGATCCTTATCTGGTCAGCGGTTTTGATCATGATGGCCGCGTAGGAATTGATTGGGGTGTGTATGGTGTGCCGGAAACCTTCATCGTTGATGCTCAGGGAACCATACGCTATAAGCATATCGGCCCGCTGTCACCGCAGGTCTGGAAGGAAAAACTGGAGCCTGTTGTGCGCCAATTGCAAGGTGGCGTGAGATGAAATATTCACTTGGTGTGATATTGCTGTTATTTTCCCTGGCTGTTCAGGCATCGATCAGCGCCTATGAATTCAACACGCCAGAACAGGAATCACGTTTCAATACATTATCGCAAGAGCTGCGTTGTCTAGTTTGTCAGAATCAGAATATTGCCGACTCGAATGCTGGTCTGGCGGTAGATTTGCGCCGTCAGATCCATGAGATGATCCTGGCCGGAAAAACCGATCAGGAGATAATCGAATTCATGACACAACGTTATGGTGAATTTGTTTTATATCGGCCACCTATGCGCGCTGGAACGCTGCTGCTGTGGATAGGGCCATTTGCCCTGCTCATACTTGGTGGAGGAATTATGGCCTGGTTTGTACGTCAGCGCGTTGGCGCCACGCAGGAAAATCCATTGAGCAAGGCCGAGCAAAAACATCTGGCTGATCTGTTGAAGGACAAAAAATGACACTGTTCATTATTCTCGCGCTGTTGTTGACTGTAATACTTATGGTGCCGTTGCTGCTGCCATTGTTACGGCCAAAATCTGTTGATACAACTGGTCGGCAAGCTCTCAATGTGGCTCTGTTTCAGGAGCGGCGCGATGAGCTGGAGCAGGAACGAACTGAAGGCTCTATTAGTGAAGATCAATATGAAGCGGCAAGTCTGGAGTTGGAACGTGATCTCTTAATCAATGCTGATACAGATGAGCCAGGCACTACACGGCCAACATATAAACTGGCTGTTTTTGTCGGTCTTGGCTTGCCATTGCTGGCAGCTCTGCTTTACTGGCAGTTAGGCGCGCCAGATTTTATCGATCCTCCTGCAGCTGTATCACAACAGGCCAGTAGTGATATAGAAATGGCAGCGTTGACCGAGCGTCTGGCGCAACGTCTTGAACAAAACCCAGGCGATATCAAAGGCTGGTTGTTATTGGCTCGTTCCATGCAGATGCACCAGGATTTCGCAAAGGCTGCCGAGGTTTATGAGCGTGCCCTTCAGCGTGCTGGAGAACATCCTGATTTGTTGGTTGATTATGCTGAAATGCTGGCCATGCAACAAGGCAGCATGCAAGGTAAGGCGACAGAGCTTATCGAGCGAGCCTTGCAGATTGATCCTAATGCACAAGGTGCCTTGTGGTTAGCCGGCGCTGCGGCCTTTGAGCAAGAGGAATACGCCACGGCCATTGTCCATTGGCAAAAATTGCAGCAATTCCTGTCCGATGATGATGTAGAGGCCATTTCCATGTTGCGTGAAAATATCAAGGCAGCTGAAGAAGGCCTGGCAAATTAGCCTGCAAAATAAGTTCATCTATCAGCAAATCAGCTTCTACAATCTATTCTGCAGTGCCCACCCTGCTGCATCCAGGCCCGGATATCTGGCTCCTGCCTCCGGTTTGCGGAGTTACTTGGATCTGGGTACTGATCCGCTCCTTCAGAGCAGACACGTGCGAGATCACGCCGATCAGTTTGCCGTCTTGCTGCAAATTTGCAAGGGTTTCCAGCGCAGTGTCGAGGGCTTCTTCATCCAGTGTGCCAAAGCCTTCATCCAGGAAGAGTGAATCCACCCGGACATTCTTGCTGGCCATGTGAGATAGACCCAGCGCCAGCGATAGGCTGACAATAAAACTCTCGCCACCAGAAAGGTTCTTGGTGGATCGAATCTCACCGGCCTGGTAGTTGTCAATTACATTTAGCTCCAGCGGTTGAGCATCATCACGCACCAGCAAGTAGCGGTCAGACATCTTCTGCAGTTGCCGGTTGGCGTGGCCAATCATCATCTTGAAGGTTAGCCCCTGGGCAAAATTGCGGTATCTTTTGCCGTCAGCAGAGCCGATTAATTCGTGCAGGTTTTCCCACCTGCGGCAGTCTTTTTGCTGCGCCTCGATAGCCGCTTGTTTTTCTTTCATGCGCTCTTTGGCAGCAGTGTTTTCACTCAGCGTGTGCTTGAGTGCGGCAAGGTCTTGGCGTAAATTCCCCAGGGATTCTTCGTAGTCTTTTAATTGAGGCTCAAGTTCATCCAGGGTTTTTTCTGTTATTTTCCTGGTCATTTCCGTGGTCAAGCGTGTTTGTCGATCTATCTGTCTGGCATACAGATCTGTTTGCCGCTTATCCAGTTCTTTGTCATTTTCTGTTAGTTTCTGCCTCTGCTCAAGGGACAGTCGAGCCGCCACAAACTGTTTTTCATCTGAAAAGCCCACCAGCATAAGTGCAGCGAGAAAATCAGTTTCCAGGTTTCTCAGTTCCGCTTCTCTCTGCTCGATACGTTTAATCAGAGATTCAGTATGTGTCTTTGCAGTGTTCCATTTTTGTTGTAATTTATTGTGCAGATCTCTGGTATATATTTCAGCACTCTCGGCATCAGAGATCGCCTTGTTTAAACGGCGCTCCTCATCGTCTGGATTCTTCTCGCCGTACAGTGTATTACGCACATCACTTCCGGCGGCGTGTTCTTTTTTTAAGGTCTCCAGGCGTTTTCGTTTTTCATCCAGGTCAGAGCTTTGGATTTCGATAACAGCATTCAGACGTTTCATTTCACTGTTGATGTGGTCAATCTGTTTCTCGATGTCTGCCTTTATCTTTACCTGGGTCTGCCACGTATTCAGCCTCTTTTTAAGGGTTTCGAGCAGTGATGAAATATCTGTTTCAGGGATGTCAGCAATACCTAGCGGCTGTAGTTTGCCAGATACAGCCTGTCTGCGTTCAGCAAAATCAGCATGGAGTTTTTCCAGGACTTCTTTTAGTTCGGCCAGGGCTATCTCGGCAGCCTTCTTGTCATTAGCCGCTGCTGATTCGTCCTTTTCAGCCTCCGTCAGGTTTTTGCGGGCCAGGCTTTCTGCATCGAAAAGTTTCGTGATGGCGGCCTCTTGATCCTCGGCCTGGCTAATCAACGTGGTCAGGGCGTCGATCTTCTGTTCGGTTTCATCGGCGACAGGGACATCCCCTTCCGCGTAGGGGTGCTCGGTTGCGCCGCAAAGCGGACAGGGCTTGCCGTCTTCCAGTTTTGCCCGATGATCTTCAAGACTCGCTATTTTCTTCAGCAAGGCCATTTCACGCAGCAGGGTTTCTTTCTCGGTGCGGTATTCGCGCAACAAGCGATCTCCCAGCAATTGGCTCAATGCATCTTTGCCCTGTTGAATCTGTTTTGCGGCCTCTTCCAGCTCCTGTTTCTGAATGCCTGATTGTTTCTGCCTTTCATTGAGCAATCTTGTCGCCAGCTGCAGAGTAGTCGCAGCCTTTTGTTGAGCCGCCTCTTTTTGCACGATTTCTTTTTGCCTGGAGAGCAGGCCGCTGAACTGTTCTTCAACTCCAGCCAGACCGCTGAGCAGCCATTCATCCTGCGCATGCTCCTTAAGATAGCCATCAACAAGGTGCAGAGCCTTATGATCCTTGGTTAGTTTTTCTTGCTCTTCGAGCAGGGCTTTTTTGTCTGCATCAATCCTTGCCGCATCCTTCTTGCAGTCATCATCTCCTTGCCTAACAGCTTTTGTCTGATCGGCAAGTTGCTGATCGAGAGAGCGAAGCTTCTGCAAGGTAGGCGCGGCCACTTTCAGCTCTTCTTTGGCCCGAGCGGTTTGTTGCTCAGCTGATTTCAGTGCTTCTGCCTGTATCTTGGCGGAGGATTCCAGATCAGGAATAGCGTCCTCTTCGACTTTCAATGCTGCTCTGTCATCCGTTTGTTGTTGTCGAATGGCGGTCAGCGTTGCGTATGTGCCATCTAGTGAGGCGGCACTTAAAGCCAGTTTAAGTTTTTCGCGCTGTGGCTTGAACTCATCTATATCGCCTTGCAGCCTGTTCGCTTCATCGTTTAAGTCGACGATTTCCTTCTTCAAACCATCGACGGTATTCAGCCAGGTGATGGCCTTGCCTGTATTGGCAAACTTGCTGGCAAGCTCTGACTCCTCCTTCTGCTTTGTCTTGAGCGCCTGCCCAATCTCTAGTTCCTGCTCCGGCTCAAGAATCACGATGCCTGTCGTTTCAGCCTGAAGCAGTTTCAGCTTTTCCCGCTCTTCGCGCTGGAGCTCATGCACACGGACAGATATCCGGCTGTAGATCTCTGTACCTGTTATTTGTTCCAGGATTGGTGCTCGCTCATCAGGCGCGGCCTGAAGGAATGCGGCAAAGCCGCCTTGGGCCAACAACATTGAACGGGTGAACCGATCAAAATCCATGCCGGTAGCTAACTCTATCTGCTCAGCGACACCTCTGATCCTGGACTCAAAAATCTCACCTGTATCCGCATTTGCAATCTCGTGTTTCGGCGACTGGAACTCACCATCTGGTTTTTTGCGTGCCCGATGTTGGCTCCAGTGGCAGCGGTAACGCCCAGACTGGGTTTCGAATGTCACCTCGGCAAAGCATTCGCCGGTCTGGCGGGACATGATCTCGTTGCCACTTTTGGTGACCTTGCTCAGACGCGGCGTCCGTCCGTAAAGGGCAAGGCAAATAGCATCGAGGATGGTGGTCTTCCCCGCCCCGGTGGGACCGGTGATGGCAAAGATGCCGTCAGACGCAAAGGCCGGGTGTGTCAGGTCGATATTCCACTCACCGACCAGTGAGTTCAGGTTCTTGAAGCGTACCTGCAATATTCTCATCGATAGCCTCTTTATTCCTCTTGCGCATCGTCTTCATGGAGAGACAAGAGCGTCTCCTGATAGGCTCGGTGCAATTCCTGCCGTTGATCTTCAGGCACCTCATGAACGGCCAGGCATCGCTCGAACACATCATTCACATTAAGATCATCAAGCGTTTCCTCTTCATGCATGTGTCCCAGCACGCGGTCGATGATGCGATTGTTTTTTATCCGCAGAATTTCTATTTGGGTTTCGGCGATGGCTGCATCCAGACGCTCACGCAGGTCGCCAATAACATCAGTACCGTCATAGATGACTTCGAGCCAGATTCCTGATTCATTTGGGAAATCCATTGCCGACAATTCGAGGATGCGGCTTGAAATGACGTCCCAGTCTCCCTTGATACGTTCGAGCTTTTGCCACACCGGCACATCAATCAGCTGCACGGACACGGCTGTTTTGTGGTCATCTTCAAGATCAAAGGAAACCTGACAAATACTCTTCTGCTGCCTGGCCTCCCCAAACCCCATAGGCAGAGGAGAGCCGCTGTACCTGATGGTCTCAAGTCCACTCACCTTTTGCGGGACATGGAGGTGGCCAAGCGCCAGATAATCAAAACTCGCAGGGAAAATCCCGGCTGTCACATGAGCCAGGGAGCCAACATAGAGTTCGCGCACGCCGTCACCATCAACGGTTTGTCCGCCAGCGGTAAACAGATGTCCCATGCCAACGATAGGGATATCAGCGGCAAGTTCCTCGCGTTTTTGCTCGGCCAGTGCAGCGACGGCGGCGTAATGATCGCGAATACCATCAACCAGTTTCTTATCCTTATCCTCGACACTTTCACCGGCTTCCGCCACGCGCACATCCCTGTCGCGAAGATAGGGCACGGCACAGACAATCAGTTCCGGCACACCCTGCTCATTACGCAGCGCCAGCACTTCGTCTTCCAGATTTTTAGCCGCACTACCTACCACATGGACATCGAGAGCTTTGAGCAGCTCCCTGGGGGCATTGAGGAATGAAGGGGAATCGTGATTGCCTGCGATCACAACAACGTGACGACAAGATGACGCGGCAACCCGGCACAGAAAACGGTAATAAAGCTCCTGGGCACGATTGCTTGGAGCGCTGGTATCAAACACATCACCTGCCACCAGAAGGGCATCGATTTCATTCTGCTGAATCGTCTCAGCTAGCCAGGTCAGAAAAGCCTCGAACTCCTCGTAGCGTTTTCTGCCGTAAAGAGAGCGGCCAATGTGCCAGTCAGATGTGTGGAGGAGCTTCATTTATGGATCTCAAAATACCCATGTAATCGGGTGATCTTAGTGGCCAGTTGATTAGTATTGGTGATAGTGAGATTAAAAGCTACGGTGGTTGATGCGTTAAGGAAGCTGGTTTTTACCTTTGATTAATCGGATACAGAGTAATGAATACTGCTACTGAGTGTGGCATTTAACCCGCGCAGTGTGCCATATAACACATTGATGTAAAAGGTAAAACACCTCACAATCAATGGTGTTAAACGGGGGCTTTTGTGCGGTCACGTAATAATAACAAAATCGATATTGCCAACCTGTACCAAGAGTACAGTGATGCTCTGCGCCGATTTGTTGCCAAGAAGTTATCGCCCGGCGATGCTGACGACTTGATGCACGACACCTTTATGCGGGTGTTATGCCTGGCGGATGGCTACGAACTCCGCAATCCACGCCCTTTCCTGTTTCAGATCGCTTCAAACCTGATCCTCGATCATATCAGAGCGCGCCGCACCCACGTTTATGAAAACTGCGAAGGGTGCGATGAGGCGCAGCAGGTGGCCGATAATGTCACTCCGGAGCATACGGTGTATGCTCGGCAGCGCCTGAAAGTTCTGCAACACGCCATTGCCGAACTGTCGCCACGTTGTCGGGAGGTCTTCCTGCTGCACAAGTTTAAGAATGAAAGTCACGCTGCCATTGCCGCGAAATTGGGTATCTCGGTCAACATGGTGGAGAAACACATCATTCGGGCGTTGGCGCACTGCCGGCAGCGCCTCGCGGCTCTCGACTGAAGGGTAGCTCCATGGGGAAATGGCAACGCCGATATGGCGGCAGAGCCATGCTTTGGCATAAGATGCACCCATGTCGAGTGATGACGTTTTCAACAGTCCGCAACTGCCATCTGCCCAGGAGCAGGCGGCGGAATGGTTTATCCGGCTGCGCGATAAGCTGCCGTCGGAAGAGGAGAGGTGCGCATTCGAACAGTGGCTGGCCGCCGATCCCCGGAATCGGGAGGAGTATCAGGCGATACAGGGTGTCTGGCAGGAGCTGGATGGCCTGAGGGACACCGTTTCCGTCGGGGGCATAGGGCGCACTGCCGCAACCCGGGGTGTTGGTCCGCGCAATCATGGCAGAGGAGCATGGAGGGCGGTGGCGGTGGCGGCCGTACTCGTATTGTCGCTGCTCACTGGATGGTTTGCCTTATATGATCCCGGCAGCTATCAAACCGCCAAGGGGGAGCAGCAAACGCTCCGGCTGGCTGACCACTCGGTAGTGCATCTCAACAGCGACTCAGCACTCCGCGTGGAGTTGGCCACCGGGCGGCGCACCCTCCATCTGCAAAGGGGAGAGGCCTATTTCGAAGTCGCCCATGACCCGGCCAGACCGTTCGTTGTTGTCGCTGGCGGCGGCACGACTCGCGCGATCGGTACCCGGTTCAATGTATATCGGCAGCCATCCGGTGTGCGCGTATCCGTGATGGAGGGGCGGGTGGAGGTTGCTGTCGGGAGTGGCGGCAAGAAACTCCTGAACGCCGGTGAAACGGTGAGCTATGGCAATGACGGCAGCGCTCTTTCCCCGATTGGGCACAACGACAACGATCTCCTCGACTGGCTGGATGGGCGTATCCATTTCGAGGCTACACCGCTGAATGAGGTTGTAGAGCAGCTTAACCGTTATCAGAAGACGCCTCTGCGTATCGCCGACCCCAGTTTGAATCATCTTGAACTTAGCGGCACCTTCAGCATCGCTAACCTACAGGAGCTCCCCCAACTTCTGCCACGAATGCTACCGGTCTCCCTGGAGCATACCGAAGACGGTGTTCTGCTGCTTCGACCCAATTAGTCCGCTTCCATTCACCCTTCGACCGGCCCTGCTACAAATTTTTTCCCGCCCGAGGTCAGGTTTTTTGTTTTCAATCCGTCTTATAAGTAATGCCTCTTGTTGTGGAGAGCAGGACTCTAACATAACGCTTGAAAATGAATAAGGAAGAAAATTGTGGAGCTTCGAACCGACCAGCGCCGGCCCCGTTCTCATGGGCTGAAACATACCATCCTAGCGCTTGCCCTGGCATTGCCGTTTGGTGTCAGTGTCGCGCTGGCGGACAATGCCATCGACCTCAACATTGGGCCGCAGCCGCTCGAATCGGCGCTGCGTGCTTTCATTGAACAGTCCCACGTTGACCTGCTCTACTCGCCGGAGCGCGTTCGCGGCCTGCATACTGACGGGGTAACGGGTGTCCATGAGCCAGCAGATGCGTTGCATTTGCTGCTGACCGGCACCGGTATCGGTGTCGAGCGCAGTGATGATGCCTATCTGCTGGTAAATGCCGAGACAATATCGCACCGGGGGGAGATGTCCCCCACTATCACGGTCACGGCCACCCGTACGGAGCGGGATGTCCTCGATGTGCCGGCCAGTGTGTCGGTGGTGACCGCCAAGGAGATCGAGCAGCAGCATGCCAGCAAGCCCGAGGATCTGCTGCGAAGCCTGCCTGGCGTGGATATAGCGTACAAGGATGGCGTAGCGGTACCGAACGTACCGATCCTGCGCGGCAGCGGCCTGTCATCGGCCGGCAGTACGACCCAGTTCCTGCTGAACGGCATGCCGGTGGAACCGATTGCAGAGCCGGTTCGAAACTACTGGTACTCGATCAACCTGGACAATGTGGAGCGTATCGAGGTGGTGCGCGGCCCCAGTTCCGTACTTTACGGGCCCAGCGCCATGGGGGGTGTGATCAACGTGATCACCAAACGGGGTGCCGGCGAGCCGCATGCCTTCGCCCGTGTTGGTGGAGGATCGCACAACGCCCATGAACTGACGGTCGGGGCAGGCGGTTCCTTCGGCGACTTCGATCTCCAGCTGAACGCCCGTACCTATGAGACGGACGGCTTCAACCAGCTCCCCGAGACTCCAGCCCCTTATGCGTCTTTTCCCTTCAGTTTTACGGATCTCGACAGCCGTGGTGGCAAAGAGAGCAAATACGGTGCGCGGCTCACCTGGTGGTTGGGTGTCGACACGGATTTATCATTCGGTATCCAACATTACGACAACGAAGGCGATTGGCTGGGTGGCCACCCGAACTACCGCGCCGAAAATGAGGGCAATACCTATGATATCGCCTATAACACCCGATTCGCCGGTGGGCAGGAGCTCAAGGTCAAGCTTCTCAGCACTAATAGTTCCTGGTGGCAGACCTATGACATGTACTACTTTACCGGCTCCCTTGACGAGACGAAACGCAGCCATGAGAGCCGCAAGAGCCGCTCAGCGGATGTCCAGCTCGATCTCCATCCTGTCGAGGGCAATACCCTCACTTTGGGCACGACCTACAGCGACGGCGATATCGTGTGGGACAACTACTCTCCCGGCGGTGCCGCCCTCACCTCAAGCAACAGCCACAAATCGCGCCAATACGGCGCCTTGATCCAGGATGAGCACCGCTTCGACCGCCTGACGGTGACTGCCGGTGTACGATATGACAAGTACGAGTTCTATGACGATCTCCGCAGCGGTACGGCTTACCCGGATTCTGACGATACGGTTGCCACGCCGCGGTTGGGCCTGAGCTACAAATTGCGTGAAGGGTTGGCCCTCTACGGTTCAGCCGGCACCGCCTATATCCCGGCGCCCAACAGCCTAAAATACCGCAGTGGCGGTATTTGGCTGGACAACCCCGACCTCAAGCCGGAAACCGCCGTCTCTTATGAGACCGGCGTGAAGTTTGCCTCCCCGAATAACGGCGTGGATGGCAGCGTGGCCGTCTATCAGAGCACGTACAAGGATCGCATCACCTCGGCAATGGTCGGGAGCCAGATGCAGTACCAGAACATCGGCGAGATCCAGACTTCGGGTGTCGAGCTTGAACTGAAAGGCCGACTCGCCAAGTTCTGGCAGCCCTTCTTCAACTACACCTACACCGATGCAGAGATCACTGAAAACCCCTCCAACACCGCCTGGGAAGGGAATACCCCTGCCAACGTCGCCAAGCACAAGGCGAACGTTGGGCTGACCTACGACAACCCGAGCCTGTTCACCGCCTATGTGGTGGGCCGGTACGTCGGTGATCGCTATTTCATGGACAGCAATGCTGACAACACCAAGGCGGCAAGCCATTTCATCACCGACATGAAACTGTCGAAGTCCTTCAGTACCGGAAGCGGCCCAGATCTGATCGCCTCCCTGGCAGTGAACAACGTGTTCGACCGTGATGGCTATGGTTTCTTCTACGAAAAGCTGGATGGCCGGAATTACTGGCTTGAGCTGGAGGCCAAATTCTAAGCATGGAGATTTTTCGCTTTTGCCCGGCCGCGTGACACCAACGATAAATGAAACAGGAGAAGTGCTATGAACGTAGACAAAACCAGGTCTGAAAATCAGCAATCCAATGAGATGAAACCCATGAGTATCCGGCGGGTCGAGTTCGACTCGCTGGAAGGGCTCAACCAGGCGTTTGAAGCAATGACAGCGATGATTTGCTGTGGCAATCAGGGTGGTCCCGGCTGCACATGCGGAAGCATGGGCGGTTAAAAGGACCGGATCTAATCAACTGAAACCGTGATCGGTCCCGTGGCCGGGCAATTCAATCAGCGACGTAAGGAGAAACAGATGGAAAGAAGAGACTTTCATACCTTTGGCAAGGACGGCCGACACTATGTCTTTCTGACAGATCTCGTCTCCTTGTTTGAAATCGATGCCGACACCTCGGCGGTGCTGGCCAGGGTCGAAGCCGGGGAGACCCCTTTTGGAGAGGGCGTACGGCAGCGCTGGCAGCAGTTCTGCGACCACATGGATGAGCTGGCTCGCAGCATGCCGAAGGCTAAAGCGCTACGCAGCCCGGAAGATATTCCGGATCATGTGATCGGTCTTTATCTCTTCGTCTCCCAGCAATGCAATCTGCGTTGTACTTACTGCTATGCGGATGAAGGCGAATATGGTCAGCCCGGCAAGATGAATAAAGAGGTCGTGCGCCAGACCTTTGACCGATTTTTTAGCGAAGGCCAGAGACACCAGGTGACCTTCTTCGGCGGCGAGCCGTTGATGAACCTGCCGGTGGTGAACAAGACCATTGAACTGGCTGACGAGTATCGCAAGGCCGGAAAGGCTGACATTGCGTTCAATGTGGTTACCAATGGCACCATCTACAGCAAGAAGATCGAAACGCTATTCCGCGATCACATCAGCGACGTAACCTTCAGTCTGGACGGCCCGAAGGCGCTCCAGGACGAGCAGCGACCGAGTAAATCCGGCTGGAGTTCGCACGACAAGATTTCAAAGAACATTGAACGCTTGACTGCAGATACCCAGGTCAATTGGGGTATTCGCAGTATCGTTACCTCCCAGGGCTGCGATCAGGTCGAGGAGATTTACCGACACCTGAACGAGTTTGGCCCCGGTGGCATAGGATTGGTCGATGCGGACGTGCCGACGGATCATCCGCTTTACATGGATGACGAGGCGTATGAGCGGTTTGTGGAACAGATCGTTGCGGTCAATCGCAAAGGGCTGCGCAGCTTTGTCGAGGGCGGGCAACCGGTGGCCTTCGAATATCCTTTTTATATCCTTTTCCACTTTGTTTCACGCACCCACAATCTTTATCACTGCAACGCCGGAACCAACCTGCTGGCGGTGACCGCGGAAGGGGACGTCTATCCCTGTCATCGTTTCGTCGGTATTGACGAGTTCCGTATGGGCAACGTCGCCGATCCCGCACTACGGGAGAGTGCACCGTTCCAGGATATCCGCAAGCGCTTCATGCATACCACGGTGGACGAGCGCAGCGGTTGTTGCGACTGCTGGGCGCGCTATCTCTGTGGCGGTTCGTGCGACAAGTACTCCTACACCGAGCACGGTGACATGGAGCCGCCGGTGGAGCGCCACTGCCACTACATTAAGACCGTGATCGAAGTGCTGTTGCCCGATGTTGCCGCGGTGATCGAGCAACCCGCCGAACGCCTGGAACTGATGCAGCGTCTGCGTGCCGGACTCTCCTGCCGTATCGGTGCTAAGGGCGGGGAAGAGGTTCATGTCGCGTGATTTCCGGCGGATCTCAGGTACGGGCGAGGACTACCTGTTCTTCCCGGAAAGCGCCCATCTCTACACGATAGAGAAAGCGTACGCCGCCTCGGTGGACGCTTGTTGCGCCGGGGCGGAACCGCCGTCGGGATCTTTAGCAGGGATCCTGGTCGAGGAGGAGGCCCTGATGCGGACGGCCATGGACAAAGAGCAATTCTGTCTGACCGTTCCGGTGACCGACAGTCTGTGCCTCTATATGGCCCATGACTGCAACCTTGCCTGCAGCTACTGCTACAACGACGGCGGTCGCGTGGTGCAGGCCCCGCCCTTGATGAGCTCTGCGGTGATTGAAGCGGCCTTTCGACGCTATTTCACCATGCCGGGCAAAAGCTATGCGGTTTCGTTCTACGGCGGGGAGCCGTTGCTGGGGTTCAAAGTGATGAAACAAGCTATCGGAATCGGTGAGGCACTGGAGCGGGAACGGGGAGTGCGCATCCGTTACAGCATGACCACCAACGGCACCCTGCTTAACAAAGAGATACTGGCCTTCGTCGACAGGCACATCGATTCGGTCACCATCAGCCTGGACGGTCCGTGCGACGTCAATAACCGCCATCGCACGCCAAAGAAGGAAGGCGAATGCTGGAGCGCTCACGACCGTACCGTCGCGAACCTGTACGAACTGCGCAGGCACACTGGGGCGAAACTAGCCTTGAAGGCAACCCTGGCCGGCGACATGGCGGCCCGATGCGAGGCGTCGGTCAATTACCTGGAGGGATTGGGAGCGGATGTCGTACTCATGACGCCGGCCAATGTCCCCGTAGGCAGTCCTGCGCAGATGGACGAGGCGGCGTGGGATGCCTACACCCGGACCCACGTGTCGTGGGTGAGACGCTTTTTCTCCGGCGGCGAAGGCGCTATCCCGGCACTGGCGCGCAAAGGGATCTGGAATGCGCTGGCGACCCTGCTGACGGCAAGGCGGCCTTGCCACTATTGTGGTGCCGGCCAGAATCCTGCCATAACCTCTGACGGGGCTGTCTGGGCCTGCCATGGATTGGTCGGTTCCCCGGACTACCTCATGGGCAACCTCAACGATGAGTCTGCCGAGCGCGAACGGCGGCTACGTCGCCGCTTCGATGACCTGAATGTCCGTCGACGGCAGGAGTGCCGCAATTGTTGGGCACGCTACCTGTGTGGCGGAGGCTGCTATGCTCGTGCTGTTGCCGACAACGGTGAGGTGGAACAGCCGAACAGGCAGCACTGCGAATCCACCCGGCGAATTGCCGAGGCCATTGTGGTGGGGTTTGCCGAGGCGATGGCCGATCCGCCCCGGCGTATGCGTCTGCTTCACGAGGCCGGTGAGCGGTTCGCCGGGGTAGGTGATCGATGAGTGTCGCCTTACGCAATCTCTACCTGTTGGTGTCCCAGCGCTGCAACCTCACCTGTAATTATTGTTACGCGGAGGGTGGACACTTCGGCGAAAGCCCGCGCCTGATGGATAGCGTCACCCTGCGCCGCGCATTCGACACGATGTTCCCGCTCGCCAGTGAGTCACTCGTCGTCTCCTTCTTCGGCGGCGAACCGTTGCTCAATTTCAGGCTCATGCAGGAGGCGGTGAGTCTGGGGGAGGTATTGGCCGGGAAACACGGGCTGCGCCTGCGTTACGCCCTTACCACCAACGGTACAGTGGTCTCCGACGACATCGTGGCGTTTTTGCGCGAGCATGTCGATTACGTAGCGGTTAGTCTCGACGGCAATGAAACCGTTACCGACCATCAGCGGCATTTCCTCTATGGTCGCCGAAGTGTGCATGCCACTGTGCTCGAAACCCTGGCTCGGTTCCGCGAGGCGGGCATTGCGTTCGCGCTGCGGGCCACGGTCACGGAGTCCGGCGTGAAAGACCTGTTGGGGACAGTACGTAACTTCGAGGCGCTCGGTGCAACGGCAATTCGGCTTGTGCCAGCGTTTCAGGTTCATGGGTGGGATAGCCGTAACCTGGCAAAATTGGCCGAAGAGCTACACGCGGTCAATCGGGATGCAATGGATCGGGCCGTGGTTGGCAAGGAACCGTGCTACGGAGAACAGTTCCACCGGATGCGCAGGTTTATGCATGGCGAGCGCAGGCACTATCCCTGTGAGGCGGCCAATGGGGTGTTGGCGGTGGCGGCGGATGGCGGGATCTACCCCTGCGATCACTTCGTCGGGAATAGCGCATTTCGCATGGGCAGCGTGCATGACACGGTCTGGCCCGGCCCCGAGGCGGCGGCTGTGCAGGCGCAGCTTGAGGGGAATTCTGTGGAACAGCGCCCGAGCTGCCGCGGTTGTGGCGTGCGTCATATCTGCGGCGGCGATTGTCCGGCCAACGCAGCTGCCGCAAGCGGTGATATTTCAATCCCTACGGCCTCCCACTGCTCACTGGTGCGCAGGATCTATCCGGCTATAGGTGAGGAGTTACGGCGCTCGGCCTCGGCTGGGGAAGAGTCGCAACGAGGGGTAGTACGATGAACGGTCCTGTGATCGAAGTGGCGGATGTCGCATTCAGCTATCCAACTGGTACGATGCCGGTCAGCGGACTCTCGTTCACCGTCGGACGCGGCGAGGTGTTCGGCCTGCTTGGCCCCAACGGCGCGGGCAAGACCACGACCATCAAGTTGCTCACCACCCTGTTGCGTCCTACTCGTGGCCGGATTCGTATCGCGGGTCTGGATACACGGCGGGAGGCCGTTGCCATCAAGGGTAAGCTCGGGGTCGTCCCACAAGACAACAACCTGGATCCTGCGCTGGATGTGAAAGGGAACCTGGTTTTTCACGGGCTCTTTCACGGCTTGGGGAAACGTGAGGCGGTAAGACGCGCAGAGCAGTGGTTGGAACCCCTCGGGCTGAGAGAAAAGGCCCGCGAACCGGTGATGCGGTTGTCCGGCGGCACCAAGCGAAAGGTGATGCTGGCCAAGGCCTTCCTGACGGAACCGGACCTGCTGATTTTAGACGAGCCCACTTCCGGCCTGGATCAGGAAACCCGAAGCTTCATCTGGCAGCAGATCGTGCAGCACTGCCGTTCGCACGGCACGGTGCTGCTCTCGACGCACTACCCGGAGGAGGCCAAGCGTCTCTGCGATCGGGTCGGCGTTCTCCGTGTGGGGCGGCTGGAGGAAACCGATCAGCCGGCGGGGGAGGGCATACCTGCCGCTGGCAAGATCGTCGCCCTGACCCCCGAGCTTCGCCGTACCTCGACTTCGGGGGGCACGGTATGAACTTCGTCCTGGCGATGTTGATACGTGATTTTGGAGCAGATATCCGGGCGCTGCGTTTTGCCATGATCCGTCTGGTCATTCAGCCCGCCGTGTACCTGTTCGTGTTTGGGCACGTTGTCGGTGGTATGTTTTCCGCAGGCGGCAGCCATTACGCCGAAACCATGGCGCCGGGAATCGTCGCCATCGCCATTATGAGCGGCCCCGTTACCCTGATCGCCAGTTCCATTTTGCCCGGTTACTACTACCGCACCCTGGAGGGGTGGCTACTGGCGCCGGTGAGCCTGCGGCTTCTGCTGATATCCAAGGTACTGGGCGGGGTTCTCTATGGGATGGTAAGCGGCGCTGTCGTGGTGGGGCTGGTCTGGTTGCTTCTCGGTTTCGCCCCCGCCTCCCTGTCTCTGCTGCTCGCCATCGGTGTGACTGCGGCGTTGTTCTTCTCGCTGCTGATGCTGGTGGTGCTCTGCCTGCCGCGGACCCCGGACAAGGGGCAGGAGGCCTTCTCGTTTGTGTTGATGCCGCTGACATTCTTCGGCTGCACGTTCTACTCTCATTCGATGCTGGAGGCGCCGTACAGCCAGCTCGCGTTGATGCTGCCCACCACTTATGTCAGCGAAGGGCTGCGTGCCGCCTACAACCCGTCGCTTCCCCACCTGCCCCTGGAGCAGGTGATGTTGGGGATTGGCGTTAGTACGCTGTTGCTGTTGCCGATAGCCGAATGGGCGTTCCGGCGGCGGTTGCGGGATTTCCTTTGGTAGCGCCACCTAACTTCGAGCATGTGTTTGACTAATGTAAGAGGAGAGTAAAGAGAATGAAGCCAAGCCCCTTTCTATCAATACTTGTGGTGGCTCTGCTGGCTATCACTGCCGCCCCGCAGGCATATGCCTGTCGTCCGTTCGGCTCCTACGACTTCGTGGAAGATGAGCAGGGCAGTGTGTGGTTCACCGAGCAGGATAACAATGCCATATCTCGACTGGCCAAAGATGGTTCGGTTACCGCCTATCCGATTCCGACACCAAATGCCGAGCCAAATTCGCTGACACTTGATGGAAACGGTAACCTCTGGTTTTCTGAAATCCGTGCTGGAAAAGTTGGGCGGGTGGCGCCGGATGGGACAGTCAGTGAATATGCGCTCCCATACGAAGACGCACGGCCTCACTCGGTGTTATCCCAGGCAGGTGCAATCTGGATTACCACCGGTCCTCTACGTCGGACAGTGATCCGTATGGATATGAAAGGTAAGTTCACCGAGATATCAGTCCCTTACGGGTGGCCCTCTTCGATCGCTGCCGATACTGCTGCTGATGGCGCTCTGTGGGTGACGTTGCTGCAACCGGGCGAGACGATGGACCAAGCTGAGGGTTATCTCGCGCGGCTGAACCGGTCCGGTGAGTGGGCAATTGTGGAGCGGCGCGGCACCGGAAGTTGCCCTAGCAATGTCCACATCGACAATGATGGAGTACTTTGGCTCTCGGATCGCTGCCGTGGCACCATCGAGCGGCGTGACGTACAAGGTCGAACCGCCAGCTTTCCCTATGAGGGGATAGTGCAGAAGGCCGCCCTCGACAATGATGGTAACTTCTGGTTCGTCGATAATACACATCGTAATTTTGTCGGTCGGATGAGTCCAGATGGAATCCTTGATACCTGGCCATTGCCCGGCAACAACGGCGGCCCCTTTACGGTTGCGGTGCTGAGCAATGGGGATGTGCTCTTTTCCGAGATGTACAACTACAATATTAATCGCCTCACACGCGGCGGAGTCTTTGAGGAGTATTTGGTTTCGGTGGACCATCGCGAACGTGTAAGAACGGCGAATAAGGGTGAGGTCTGCCGCCTGGAGTATGCCGCCGCCATTGCCGACAAGATGGCTCTGGAGCAAAAACGGCTCAAGGTGTTGAAGACGGCTGGCTTCAACGTAGCGCCGGGGCAGGAACTGGTCCGCGGGCGCTGCCTTATGTGCCACGATGCGACCCGTATCCTGCGCGCTCGCAAAAGCGACTGGAGGTACACCATTGAGTTAATGCAGGCCCATATGGCGATGCGCGGCCTGCCTCCCCTGACCGATGAGGAGCGGTGGACCGTCATCGGTTACCTGAACCGCTACTACAACACCACCAATTGAGGGGCCACTCATAAATTCTCGTCGCCTGAGAGTGTCAAATGGACATTTGTTGTCCTGCAGGAGCGTTCTACCTTATGAGTCTTTCGACTTTTATGAGAGTAACCAAACTATCGGATGGAAATCCCCTGATTTCTGGTCACATTATCTGACGGACAAAGAAAACCCCCTCAAATAACTTGAAAATTATTCGAGGGGGCTGTCTCCTGCAAAGAATAACAGGGAGGCAAAGTCAGTGTGTCATGCCTTTCTCAATGATTCCAAATTTTATCAATGTTGAAGATGGTGAGTAAGAAGAAACCGATGAGGTAATATTAGTGGAAGATATGGCTCGACCATGATCGGAAACTAGACTGGATAGTCCCGAAGAGGTTGTTCAGTTTATTTTACGAGGGATTGGAAATATTTTTGATATCTCTACGGGTAGTTTATGTGTAGTAGTGGGTATGCCAGGGTTTATCAGAGTATCGCCAAATCCCCTTGATTCTGATTATCTTCCCAAATCGCTCGAATTCCTTTGTGTTGTGCGTGTGTAGTGG
>Ga0265293_10003035_pt1 | contig 32084 bp, 36 predicted proteins | sample Munlanlewell138R_FD_192505 | JGI IMG/M metagenome (GOLD analysis project Ga0265293, IMG submission 192505) | Leachate microbial communities from a municipal landfill in Southern Ontario, Canada - Leachate well 138R | ecosystem: Engineered > Solid waste > Landfill > Unclassified | place: Canada... | reverse complement strand
ACATCCAGCCGGTTCACCGGCTGCGTTCAGTCTGCCGTGCAACGGCTGACTGGCTTTGCCTGAAACACGGCGACTTGTCGCGGTGTCCATGTAATCTTCCCGGCTTGCCGGGAATGGGCTTTTGATTGGTGACGGCTGGGAGCTGGCCAGGACGGCCATTTGTCGCCAAAGCGTCGAAGACGCCTTTCTACCGTGCCCGAAGGGCAGGGGAAGCGTGCATGAATGACCATGCGCCCGGAAACCATCCGATGGCTAACCATCCGGTGGTTTTTGGGGGGATGGCTGGAATGGTGACAGTTGCCCGTCCTCGATCGCGCCGAAGCGTCACCAAGGGCAATCCAGCCATGATTAGCACGCCGCCCCACCCGCTGCGCGGGCTGGGCAAAAGGCGTCTTCGACGCTGGGCAAAGCTGATCTAGAATTGCGCCCCTAACTGTGGTGACGCAGTGGTTAACCCGCTATGAGGATTGTCACCAATTTGCTACAATTTGGCGACGGCGAATAGTTATAAAGGACTGCCGTTTGTCACCAGTCCGGGGAAATTTGCTGTTGGTGTTTGGAAAGGGACTTGCGCCCGGCTCGGATTTTCAGCGGGTCAGAAAAGCCTGTTTAGTGGCACTGGTTGACACCTTGTGTAGCACAAGCAACCGAAACAACTACCAAAATACTATATTTTGGTTATACAATGTGAGTCGTTTTAGACTATGACAGACACCGACAAATACAGGACAAACATGAATCTTTCTGCATGTAGTCCCGAAAACAGCATTTTAGAAGGCGACCTAGAGCTGGCCGTATTACAGAAAACCATCGACCAGATTCAGGTTATGGAAACCCCGGTTGGTTTCTACGTGGTTGTGCTTTTGAAGTGGGCTGAGGGGAAACAGTGGTACTTGACCACGCGACGGGATAGACACACGCCAAAGGTGTTTAAGGACTTGAAGCGCCTAAACGATCATCTGCGGGAGTTGTACCCGACTGATAGCTTTGTGCTTTTCAGAAACATGGAGCTGCCGCCGCAACCTCAAGACGCGAAGCCACCACAAGGCGGCAAGGCGCAAAAGGGAAAGGCAGCACGCACTACCAAAAAAGGGGATGAACAATAACCAAAGTATGCTATATTGGTAGCCGTTTCCTCACTAATGTGGAGTCGGTTACATGCTGGATTTTCTGCTTCTGGCGGAGCAATGCGCTCCGACCGTTGCGCCGCAAACGATGGCGGCGATTGTTCAGGTTGAGTCTACCTTCAACCCTTACGCGATAGGCGTAGTTGGCGGGGTGCTGCAACGGCAACCCCAGGCCAAAGATGAAGCGGTGGAAACCGCAAAGGCTCTTGAAGCCGATGGCTGGAATTTCTCGCTAGGCATTGCCCAGGTCAACCGGCACAACTTGCCGAAGTATGGCTTGAGCTATGAAGAAGCCTTTGACCCTTGCGAGAACATGCGTGTCGGCTCTCTCATTCTTGAAGACTGCTACACAAGGGCGTTGCCGCGTGTTGATGGCGACGAACAGCGTGCTTTGCAGTCTGCTTTCTCCTGCTACTACTCGGGCAACTTCACAAGAGGCTTTCAGCCTGACGTTTCTGGTAAACCGTCATACGTTGAAAAGGTGCTTGCCCAGGCTGACGTAGAGCCGAAAGCAATTCCCATTGTTCCTTCGATCACCTCAAGGGAAGCAACAAAGCCGCAAAGGGTGCGAGCCGCAACGGCAGCCAGCCCCACGCCTGCGGCACGCACACCGTCCGGGCCACCTGTTGACCATGCCCCGGTACTTCTCCAGCGCGTAGACGCGCCCGCCACCGCAACGGTGGTGACTCATGAGCGGGGCCAGGTCGATGCACCTGTCACCAATGAAGACGCGAAGCCAGCCGCACAAGCGGCCAGCTCGTCCATTGTTTTTTAAGGGGCAGGGTTATGAAATTGATGGTGGTGGAAAGCCCAAACAAGATCAAAAAAATAGAGTCGATTTTGGGCGATGACTGGAAAGTCGTTGCAAGCGTCGGCCACGTCCGCGACTTGCCAAAACGTGAAATTGGGGTCGAAGAACCCGATTTTGTTTTGCAGTATGAATTTATCCCGCCTGCGACCTTTCAAGGGCGCACGTTTCCGGGCGGGGAGGATCGGGTTAATCGAATCCGCGGCCTGCTCAACAAGGCCGAAATCATCTATCTGGCAACTGACCCTGATCGTGAAGGCGAAGCCATTGCATGGCACCTGAAAGACGCTCTCGGCCTGGATGAAGACGATTATGAGCGCGTCACTTTCGATGAAATCACGGCCCAGGCTATCCGGGCCGCGATAACCAAGGCGCGAAAAATTGATTCAAACCTTGTGTATGCACAAGAAGCCCGCCGCGCCCTGGATCGAATCGTGGGCTATTTGGTGTCACCTCTCATATCGAACCTGCTAGGGCAAAACCTTTCTGCCGGGCGGGTGCAAAGTGTCGCTGTGCGGCTGGTCGTTGACCTTGAGCGCCGGATTCTAGCGTTCAAGAAAACGAATCACTTTGGTGCAGCCGTGACCTTTGACGGCGGCAAGTGGAAGGCCGAATGGGATACAAAGCCCTTCGTTACTGATGAAGCGCCTTATGTGCTTGATGAAGCCCTGGCGAAGCAAGCGGCTGATTGCCGCCAGTTCAACGTACTGGACTCCGGCACCGAGAAGAAACGCGAAGCGCCGCCGTCGCCTTTCTCAACGTCCTTGCTGCTGCAAGCGGCAAGCGTGACCTTGAAGCGTGACCCTGAGCAAACAGCGAAGGATGCACAAAAGCTGTTTGAGCAAGGCGTAATAACCTATATCCGCACGGATGGGGTGAATATCAGTACTGAGGCAGCAGCCGAAGTGCGGGCCTATGCCGAAGGCAAGGGGTGGGCGTTACCTGAAAAGCCGCGCCAGTTCAAGGCGAAGGGTGGGGCGCAAGAAGCACACGAAGCTATCAGACCCACGTCGATAGACGTACTGGAAGCCGGTGAAGATGAACACCAGCGCAAGCTATACGCGCTGATCTGGCAACGCACGGTAGCCTCACAACTGGCTGACGCTCATTACAAGGTGAACTCTGTCACATTAGAAGCCGTTGACAGCACGCAACCATTCCAGTTCAAGGCCAAAGGCCGGACACTGGTTGAGCAGGGCTGGCGAGTCTTGACGGCGAAGGACGCGGTAGAAGACAAAGCCGATGATGAAGGGGATGAAGTGGGCGGTGCCGTGCCGGTACTGGATGTCGGTAGCAGCAAAACCGCTGACAGTGGCGAGCTACTGAAAAAGGCGACGAAGGCACCACCCAGGTACACCAAAGCCAGCCTGATTAAGAAGCTGGAAACTGAGGGGATAGGCCGCCCGGCGACTTACCCGGCCATCATGGGCAATATCATGGCGCGTGGTTATCTTGTCGAAGACAAGCGCTATTTGATGCCAACGGAAACAGGTAACACCTTAGTCGAACACCTGATGAAAGCAGGTTTCGAGTTTATGGAGCTGGCGTTTACGCGGGATATGGAAGCCCAACTTGACCAGATTGCAGACGGCCAGCGTGATTACCTGGACGTGGTAGCCCCGGCCTACCACCAACTGCAAAGCGAACTGACGGCTGTTGCCAGTGGCGGCGACTTCAAGCCGCGTTTTGCGTGCCCGAAGTGCAGCGCCGGGCTTCGGAAGTTCCAGAAGGCGGGCAAGCTGCCGGTCTGGTACTGCACGAATGACGATTGCAAAACTTTCCTGGACGATGTGAACGGCCAGCCTGTCGAGCGGAAGGAACACCCTTGCCCCAAGTGTGAGACAACATTGCGCCGTTACAAAAAGAAGGCCGGGGGCATAGGCTGGTTCTGCCCGACTGATGACTGCAAGACCTTCCTGGACGACGAAAAGGGCTTGCCTGTTGAGCCGAAGGCTTACCCTTGCCCCAAGTGTGAAACGCCTTTGCGCCGCTACCAGAAGAAGAACAAAGAAACCGGGAAGCCGGTGAAGGGTTCATTTGGCTGGTTCTGCCCGACTGATGATTGCAAAACTTTCCTGGACGACGAAAAGGGCAAACCTGTTGCCGTTAAAACGTCGCCATGCCCTTCCTGCGGGAAGCTGATGTATCGACGCAAAGGGCCGCATGGCTACTGGTGGGGATGCAGCGGGTACAAGGACGGCTGCAAAGTCGTCATGGATGACAAGGCTGGCAAGCCTGTACCAAGGCAGGCAAAGAAGACCGCCACAAAGAAGGTAATTAGGTTGAAAAAATAACACAAACAAGCGCCAAAATGGTATATATTGGCTTGCGTATGTAGTACACTACGGTTTGCCAGTTAGGAGGGCAAGAACAAAGAAGATTTGAAGCACTAACCGAAACAACCGCTGGCCCCACTAACCAGCACAACCTATCTGACATCAATGGAGTTTTACCAATGAAGAAGCAACTGAACGTGAACAAAACCTCTGCCATGAAAAACACCGGCACCATCTGCGCCATGATGGCTTTTGCCATGCTTGTAGCCGTTGAACCGGCGTTTGCCCAGGGCGTCGAGAAGGTCAACAGCTTTCTGGATAACGTGCTGACGATCCTGCGCGGCGCATCTATCGCCGTGGTGACCATCGCCGTTATGTGGGCAGGGTACAAGTATCTGTTCAAGCATGCCGATCTGGCCGAAGTGGGCAAGATTCTGGCCGGTGGTCTTCTGATCGGCGGCGCGGCTGAACTTGCCAACTTCCTGTTGAGCTGATCGGAGACACGTCATGTCGGCACCTATGCTTGACCCACGCGACCCGCTTTTCAAAGGCTGCACCCGGCCCGCTATGTTGTTTGGGGTGCCTATGGTGCCGCTTGTGGTTGTTTCGGTCGTTGTAATCCTGCTGAGTATCTGGACTTCAATTCTGTTGGCCGTATCGCTTGTGCCAATTGTGATGGTGATGCGCCTGATTACGAAGTCGGATGACCAGCAGTTCCGGCTGCTCGGCTTGAAATTCATCTTCCGCTTCGTGCATCGCAACAAGAATGCGCCCTTCTGGAAGGCATCGGCTTACAGCCCGATTGCCTTTCAGAAGCGCAAATGAGGATTCAGAATGTCCGCGCTTCCTAAATACTTTGACCAACTGAACGGCGAGCGCAATATTTCGCCGTTCATTCCCTACTCGTCCCATGTGTCCGATGACACCATCATCACGACACAAGGCGACTTCCTGCGAATCTGGAAGATTGGCGGCATCGCTTTTGAAACCGCCGATCCTGATGAAATTCTGCGCCGCAAGGATCAGCTAAATACCTTGCTTCGTGGTATTTCCAACGATCAAGTTGCCCTGTGGACGCACAACGTGCGCCGCCGCACTTCTGACCGCCTAAAAGGCACTTACGACAATGATTTTTGTCGTGAACTTGATCGCAAGTATTTTGATAGTTTTGCCGGTTACAAGATGATGGCCAATGAGCTGTACTTGACGGTTATCTATCGGCCCAACCCCTCAAGGGTCGGGAAGGCCATGAGTAAATCGGCCCGGCGCTCTACTGATGAAATCCTTGCAGACCAAAAGCGCGCAATTCGCAAGCTGGATGACATTGCATATCAGGTAGAAGCCAGTCTGCGCCGTTACGGCCAGGACGACCGGGGCATTGAACCACTCTCGGTTTATGAAGATGAATCCGGCGCTATATGCTCTCAAGCTCTGGAGTTTTTGAACTTCCTTGTTTCTGGTGAATGGCAGAAAGTGCGCGTACCATCCGGCCCCCTCAATAACTACCTTGGCACCGCATGGGTATTTGTAGGGGCTGAAACCATCGAAATACGCTCACCCACAAAAACCCGCTTTGCCCAGGCGATTGATTTCAAGGATTACGCTGCTCACACTGAGCCGGGTATCTTGAACGGGCTGATGTATGAAGATTATGAATACATCATCACACAATCGTTTTCTTTCATGTCAAAGCGTGCTGGCAAAGAGTTCCTTGAACGCCAGCAAAAGCAACTGTCGAACTCTGAGGACGGCAGCGCAACGCAAATTGCCGAAATGACCAGTGCCATTGATGAACTGACGCAAGGGCATTTTGTGATGGGCGAATATCACTATTCGCTGCTGATATTTGGCGAAGACGTGGAGCAGGTACGCCGTAACACCACGTCTGCAATGACCATCATTCAGGATCAGGGCTTTCTTGCGGCCATCGTTGCTACAGCAACTGATGCAGCTTTCTACGCGCAATTGCCGTGCAACTGGTCGTATCGCCCGCGTGTTGCTGGCCTCACCAGCAAAAACTTTTCCGGCCTGTGCAGCTTTCACAACTTCCGGGCTGGGAAGCGTGACGGCAACCCCTGGGGCCAAGCGGTCACGCTGTTCAAGACGCCTTCGGGCCAGCCGCTGTATTTCAACTTCCATTACTCCAAAGGTGATGAAGACGCCTTTGATAAAAAGATTCTTGGTAATACGCGGGTGATTGGTCAATCCGGTTCCGGTAAAACGGTGCTACTGAACTTCCTGCTTTGCCAGACTCAAAAATACAAGCCGTTTTCTCCTGTTGGCTTCACGACGGTCTACTTCGATAAAGACCGGGGCGCGGAATTATTGATTCGCGCTATTGGCGGCAAGTATCTGGCGGTTAAGAACGGCCAGCCCACCGGATTCAACCCTTTCCAAATGGACGAAAATGAAACAAACATTTTGTTCCTGGAAAAGCTGGTTAAAACGCTGGTTACAGCCGATGGTGGCCGGGTAACTACAGTTGATGACAACCGCATTAGCCATGCAGTGCGGGCGGTCATGCGTATGCCCAAGGCAATGCGACGCTTATCTGTGGTTCTGCAAAACATCACCGAAGGCACGGACAAAGAAGACCGGGAAAACAGCGTTGCCAAACGACTTGCCCGCTGGTGTTTTGATGACGGCAATGGCAAACGCGGTGTTTTCTGGTGGGTTATGGATAACCCTGTTGATTTGATCGACTTCACCACCCATGAGAACTATGGTTTCGATGGAACCGACTTTCTGGATAACAGCGATGTCCGCACGCCGATTTCCATGTATTTGCTGCACCGCATGGACACGGTGATTGATGGCCGTCGCTTCGTCTATAACATGGACGAGGCTTGGAAGTGGGTAGACGATGATGCGTTTTCCGAGTTTGCCGGAAACAAGCAATTAACTATCCGAAAGCAAAACGGATTGGGCGTGTTCGCCACACAAATGCCATCCAGCTTGCTGCAATCTAAAATTGCGGCTTCTCTTGTGCAGCAAGTGGCAACTGAAATCTATCTGCCGAACCCGAAGGCCGACTTTACGGAATATACCGAAGGGTTCAAATGTACTGTGGCTGAATATGAAATCATAAAGACGCTGCCGGAAGAAAGCCGCATGTTCCTGATTAAACAGGGTCATCAATCTATGCTCGGCCAGCTCGATCTTTCCAACGTGCGCGATGAAAACGGCAACGTGAAAATCAGTTTTGATGACGAACTGGCAATTTTGTCGGGCAGCACGGACAATCTTGAGTTGCTGGAAGAACTACTTGATGAAGTGGGTGAAGATCCCGCCGCCTGGGTGCCGCTGTTCCACGAACGCCGTAAAGCGCGGGCTATGAAGGCAAAGCAGGCTGAATGACGCACGGTAACGCCGGTAAGAGTCTTACCGGCGTCTTTGGTTACCAAAGAGGAAACGAACATGAAGAAACTTTTTATAGCCGTTGCCATCGCGGCGACAATGAATACCGCCCAGGCTCAAATTCCGGTCACTGATGGGGCGTCTATCGCTCAAGATATGGCGAATCAAATCCAAACAATGGCGCAATGGGCGATGCAGATTCAGCACATGGTTGAGCAGATTGAAAGCATGGAACGGGAGTATGAGGCGCTGACAGGTGGCCGGGGACTCGGAACCATCCTAAATGACCCGCGTTACCGCGAATATCTGCCGACTGAATGGCAGGGCGTCTATGACGCTGTACGGAGCGGCGGCTATTCCGGCCTGTCTGGTCGTGCTGCGGGCATCTATAACGAAAATCAGGTTTATGACGCCTGCGCCCACCTGAACATTGATAGCCAGCGCCTGACTTGCGAGTCCCAGGCAGTGAAGGGTGCCCAGGACAAAGCCTTTGCCCTGGACGCCTACGATGCCGCCCGCGACCGGCTGAACCAGATTGACCAACTGATGGGCCGCATTAACAGCACTCAAGACCCGAAAGACATTGCAGAACTGCAAGGACGAATCGCGGCAGAGCAAGCCATGATCGCCAATGAGCAAACCAAGCTGCAAATGTACGCGATGGTGGCCGAAGCAGAAGATAGGATTCAGGAACAACGCCGGATCGAAGCCAACGCGGAAGTTAACGCCCGCCGTGGCTGGGTTCAGCCTAATAGATTAAACATTGGTGATTAAGGGGGTTTTATGAAGAAGTTTGCTGTTTTGACCGTTATCGCTATCGCCCTGGTAGGCTGCGGCGAAAAAGAAGCCGTCCAATCAGTCGATTGGTACAAAGAACACGCTGCCGAACGCAAAGAAATGATTGCGAAGTGCAAGGATAATGCTGGCGAACTGGAAGGTTCGCCAAACTGCGTTAATGCACAACAGGCAGATAACCAGTCGGTCAATGCCCGACGCGGTTGGGTGCAACCCAACTCTATCAAATAAGAGGCTAGGGCTATGTCTGGGCCAATGCTGTTTCAGTTTATCGGTGAATCGGTGGATACTGCGTTAGCAACGTATGTGACCACTGTTTCGTCTTCCATTGTGACCACGTTTATATCGGTCGCCATAGGATTCACCACTCTTTACTATGTAATGCTGGCCTTCATGATGATGTTAGGGCGGGTGGAATCACCCTGGTCTAACCTCATGATGTCTGCGGGAAAGTTTTTGCTTATAGGCTCTTTCGCAGTAAGTGCCAGCGCCTACGGCACATGGGTAGTTGAAGCGATCCGGGGATTAGAAACCGGCCTGACAGCCGCGTTTTCCGGCGCTGACGGCATAGAACCGACATCTGTATATCAGGTCGTGGATGAATCCATAGGCAAAGGCTGGGGAGTGTCTGCCGACCTATGGGAGAAGGCCGGAAACCGTGGCTGGCGTGAAATGGGCATGGCAATGGGCGAGTATATCAACGCCATCATCATTGCCATTGCAACGCTTATCATCGCCATTCCAGCCGGGGCAATGATTGTTGTCGCAAAAACGGTGCTTTCAATCATGCTCGGCATCGGCCCGCTATTTATCATGCTGCTGATGTGGCCTCTGACAAAGCAATTCTTTGATCGTTGGTTTGGGGTCGTCATGACGGCCCTTTTCCAGATAGCTTTGCTGGCCGCCGTGTTGTCTTTTGCAATGATGGCGTTTACAGCCTTTGTTGATCCGGTTGACCTGGAAAGTGACCAGAACATCCTGTTCATTTCATTGCAGCTCATAGTCATCGCTGCGGTAATGGCATTCGTCCTTGCGAGCGTCAATAGCTACGCCAGCCAGCTCGGCGGCGGCTTGGCTACGGCGGGCATTACGTTCGGCCAATTTGTACGCGGTGCCGTTAACCCTGTTGGCTCTGTAGCTAGGGCAGTTAATGCCCCCAGCACGCGCCGAGATATGCAAAGCGGGATGATGGTCACTGGTGGCCGTATGAACCATCTGGTAGCGGGTAACACGATGTGGAACCCAGCCTATAGGCAGCACGTCATGCAGAATATGGGCAAAAACTGGGGCCGCGCTCGCGGTGGCAAGGTGTCTGAATAAAGTAACTTGCGGCTCAACCCGCGCCGCCCTGTATGACCAAAAACAGGGCGGTTTTTTTTGCATCTTTAATTACCAAAATAGGGTATCTTGGCTGTGATTGTGGTATATTCTGGTTTACGCCTTCAACTGCTTAGGACATTGCAATGAAACGAACACTGATCCTTGCCCTTCTTACCGTGCTGGTTGGTTGTGCAAGCGGCCCGCGCCCGGTGGTTCCTTCTTTGGAAGGGAAGCCCCGCGTACAGATAAACGCAGCACAACGGGCGCAGGTTAACGCTTCGCAGCCTGTTGTTTCGGCTGAAAGCTCGCCTGTTACCGCGTCTGCTGACAGGACGTTTGATTTTGTTTTTCAGGGCGACATACAAGACGCCCTGGTTGAGTTAAACCGCCTGCACCCTGAAATGAGCGTCTTCCCAGCCCTGGGCGAACCCTTCGCATACCGGGTAAACGTGAACCTCCAGAACACAACGATGGAGGAAGTGTTGCGCAGCCTGGGCGAACAGGGCGCGGACAAGGTGGACATCATTCTTGATAAACCGCAGGCAGCCGGTGGGCACAAAGTCCTGCTTCGCTTCAATTAAAAAAAACGGAGTAACCCAATGTTTTCAAGCAAGAAGAAAACGGCAACCGGCGATGCGCCAGAACCGAAAAGCAAGACCGAACAACTACATGAACAAGCCTTGAGCTGGGAAACCTCCCGCGTTAAGCAGGTGGAAAAATCTGAGCGGCGGGCATGGATGATTGCAGGGACAGCAACTTTTGTTGCCGCCCTTATGGGTGTTGGTACTGCTCTGATGTTGCCGCTTAAAGAAAACACGCCTTATGTCATCCGGGTAGACAACGCGACAGGGATTCCCGACATCATCACGGCCCTGGATACAACCGATGTCGCCTTTGATGAAGTCATGGATACCTATTGGCTCGCGCAATTCGTCAAGGCCCGCGAAACATACGACTGGTACACAATCCAGAAGGACTATGACACCGTTGGCCTTCTGGCTTCACCGGAAGTCGGCGCGGAATATGCCACGCTGTTTGAAGGGAAGGATGACATTCAGAAAATCTACGGGCGGCAATTCCGCGTGACCGTGGACGTTGTAAGCGTTGTTCCGAACGGTCGCGGTGTTGGCACTGTGCGATTCACCAAGACGGTCAAAAGAACCGATGACGTGAACTCTGCGGGTGACGTTACCCGCTGGGTCGCAACGATTGGTTATGAATACCGCAATCCTTCCCGCCTGCGTGCATCTTCGCGGCTCGTCAATCCGTTTGGGTTCCAGGTGCGCTCATATCGTGTTGACCCTGAAATGGGGGTAGGGCAATGAAAACGAAACTGATGCTTGCCCTAGCACTCTCCTTGAGTGTTAGCGGTCTGGCCCACTCTGCGGACATTCCGCAAAGCTCCCGTTATGACAACCGCATTCAATATGTGAACTACAACGATGGTGACGTTGTTGTTGTTCGCGCTTTGCCGGGCCTCGGTCTGCGTATTGTTTTTGCCAGGGGTGAAAACATCCTCGATGTTGCATCTGGATTTACGCAGGGCTGGGAGTTCAATGACAGGGCAAACATTCTTTATGTAAAGCCGAAGTCTGTTGTTTCTGGTCAAGGCCAGGAACAGATAGCTTACGCGCCAGAAGCTGGTAAGTGGGACACCAACTTAATGGTGCGAACCAATCAGCGGCTTTATGACTTTGACCTGAAACTTCTTCCCGGTGGCGGCAACAGCGGTGCAGCACCAAAGAATCAACCTGTGGCTTATCGGGTTGAATTTCGTTATCCCGCTGATGAACTGGCTAAGGCCAATGAAGAAATGGCAAGGGCAGAAGCTCGCGCCAAGCTGGATGAAAAGCCCGCACCGCGCAACTGGAACTACACAATGCAAATTGGCGATAGATCGCAAGACATAGCGCCAACAATGGCTTATGACGATGGCCGCTTCACTTACTTGAAGTTTCCAAACAATCGAGACTTTCCGGCTGCTTTCCTAGTCGCGGCAGACAAATCAGAAAGCCTTGTTAACTCTCACGTCGATAACGACACGCTGGTTTTGCATCGTGTAGCGCGTGAAATGGTGTTGCGCCTGGGCGATGCAGTCGTTGGCATCTACAACGAAAACTATGACATTGACGGCCTTGCACCGACTGACGGCACGACTGTTCCAGGCGTTCAGCGGGTCATTGTTGGAGGTAATGAGTAATGAGTGATAACCAACAGCAAACACTAGAATCGTTCGACGGGGAACGCGGTATGCCCAGCGTGAATGAAGGCGGGCCATCTACTGCTAAACGCGGCCTTGTCGTTGTAGCGGCCCTGGTCATCATCATTTTGGCCGTTGGTGCAATTTTCTGGAAAATGCAACAGAAAGAAGAAACCGCCGCCGCCCAGCAAAAGGGGATCACGGTTGCCAGCTCCGTGCCTACGCGAACCTTTGTTGTGCCGCCGCCTCTGCCGCGCCCGGAAACCACACCCGCACCAGCGCCGGAAGTGGAAGTACCACCATTGCCCGGCAATGCAGCACCCGCACTGCCGGGGCCAGCCTCGCACGCGGCACCTTCGCTGCCTGATCGGGGCTTGCTTCTGGATAAGTCCGGCTCGTCTCTGATGGTGTCCACTGGAAGCCGACAAGGTAGCGCCCCTGAAGGTGCAGGCGGTTCGGGAAGCGATGGCGGGGCGTCTTCGTCGCTTGGTGCGATGCTCAATGGCGGCGATGGCGGGGCATTGGCCTCCATGCTGAACTCAACCGCAACAGCCACCCGACAAGCCGGACATCTTTCGGACAGAAACTTTCTGTTAGCCAAGGGCAGCTTTATTGATTGCGTCCTGCAAACAAGGCTGGATAGCACTGTTCCAGGAATGACCGCTTGCGTCGTCACCCGCAATATCTACAGCGATAACGGCAAGGTGCTTTTGATTGAGCGGGGTTCGACTGTATCCGGCGAATATCAAGCGAATATGCGCCAGGGGCAAGAGCGGATTTTCGTTCTGTGGTCACGAATCAAAACACCGCATGGCGTTGTTATCAATCTGGACTCGCCCGGCACTGATCCGCTCGGCGGCGCTGGCCTTCCCGGCTATGTTGAAACGCACTTCTGGAAACGGTTTGGCGGCGCAATCATGTTAAGCATGGTTGGCGATATTGGCGACTGGATTTCAAACAAAGCCAGCAACGGCAACCCGAACCGCATTCAATTTGACAATACCTCTGATGGTGCCCAGGACATGGCTACCGAAGCACTGCGGAACACAATCAATATCCCGCCGACTCTTTACAAGAATCAAGGCGAACAAGTGGGCATCTATGTTGCCCGGGATTTGGACTTTTCGAGCGTATACGATGTCACATCAAACTGAATCGAATGAATACCTGATGGCTTCCGGTGGGTCTGTTGTGCGGGAAGCCTCTGTAATCCATTATCTGGAACCTATCAAGTTCCTCATGGATGACGATGAAATAACTGAAATCTGCATCAACCGCCCAGGTGAGGTTTTCTGCGAGCGCCATAGTGTATGGGAACGGCACGAAGTGCCCGCCCTGACGCTTGACCATTGCAATTCACTGGCTACCGCAACGGCCAAACTGGTGAATCAAGATATTTCCGATACTCGCCCGATTTTGTCGGCTGTTCTGCCTGCTGGGCAGCGTGTGCAAATAGTTCAAGCGCCTGCGTGCGAACATGGCACGGTGTCGGTAACTATCAGGAAACCATCATTCACCCGGCGCACGCTGGATGATTACGACAAGCAGGGATTCTTCAAGCATATTCGCCCTCTCGACGGTGAGTTTTCACCAGACGAAAGAGAACTGCTTGAGCTGAAAGATGCCGGTGATTACATGGGCTTTCTTGCCCGCGCCGTGGAAATGGAAAAAGTCATTGTCGTGGCCGGTGAAACCGGCTCCGGCAAGACAACCCTGATGAAAGCGTTGATGCAGAAAATACCGACATCCCAGCGCATCATCACCATTGAAGACGTGCCTGAACTGTTCCTGCCAGACCATCCAAACCACGTTCACCTGTTCTATCCATCCGAGGCAAAGGAAGAAGAAAACGCGCCGGTTACTGCTGCGTCATTGCTCAAAAGCTGCCTTCGCATGAAGCCCACGCGGATTCTGCTTGCCGAGCTGCGTAGCGGCGAAACTTTCGACTTTGTGAACGTGTGCGCTTCTGGACACGGTGGAAGCATCACCAGCTTGCACGCCGGTTCATGTGATATGGCATTCGAGCGCATGGCCCTGATGATCCTGCAAAACCGCCAAGGCCGAACACTGCCTTATCCCGTCATCAAGCGGCTGCTGTATCAAGTCGTGGACGTGGTGATTCACGTTCACAACGACTTGTACCGGCCAGAAATCGGGCGACACATTACCGAGCTTTGGTATGACCCGAAGCGCAAGCGGGCCGAAGGTCTGGAGGGGTAGGGCAATGGTGACAGTTGACCGTCCTCGATCGCGCCCACCTGTCGCCATTCATGCACGCCGCCCCACCCGCTGCGCGGGCTGGGCAAAAGGCGGCCTTGCCGCTGGACTGGTGACGGATCTGATGCACCTGGTTGCTGAATCCGTCACCATTTCTTTTTTCTGCACTGGTGACGGCCGGAAGCTGGCCACCGGCGCGAACTGTCACCAAAGGGGGTTCTATGGAGCCGCGTAATGTTGCGAAATTGGTATTCGCAATCATCATCCTGGTAGCCGCTACACTCGGCGTTGTTTGGCTGGCCGGGTTCTTCTTCTTCCTTTTTTCAAAAACTAATCCGCTCGGCCAGACTGATCTTTCTACATGGTGGACGTACTGGACGCACTACCAAAGTGACCCCGTTATTGCCAAGCGCCTGAAAACGTCCTTAATCATCGCTGCCCTGATTGGCTTCGGGATACCACTTGCCGCCCTGATTGCTGCTTTGCGGGAAATCAAGCATCTGCACGGCAATGCTCGATTTGCTAACAATGGCGAAGTGCAAAAGGCTGGCTTACTCGGCTCAACCGGCATCATCATCGGCAAGTGGAAAAATCGCTTTCTGATGTTCCCAGGTATGCAGTTCGTCTTGCTTGCTGCCCCGACTCGCTCGGGAAAAGGTGTTGGCATAGTCATTCCGAACCTTCTTAACTGGAACGAATCAGTCATTGTTAATGATGTGAAGCTGGAAAACTACCTGATTACTTCGGGCTATCGGAAGAAGCACGGACAAGAAGTTTTTTTGTTTAACCCGTTCTGCATATCAGAAGACAAAGAAGGGAACCCGCTACACGGTCAATCGCACCGATATAACCCGCTGGGCTATATCAGTGATGACCAGAATCTGAGGGTAACCGACATTCTTGCTATTGGTTATTCACTATACCCAGGCGAAGGCCGTGATGCCTTTTTTGATGACGCTGCCCGCAACTTGTTTTTAGGTTTGACGCTGTACCTGTGTGAAACGCCTACTCTGCCGCGAACTATTGGCGAACTTCTACGCCAATCTTCCGGTAAAGGCCAGCCGGTGAAAGATCATCTTCAAGGGATTATCAACGAACGGAATTACCGCGAAGTTGAAGAAGTGGATGAAGAAACTGGCGAGATCGTCACCACCTTGGTGCCGGTTACTGAATGGGATGGCGAAGGCTTGCCACCTCTGACGAGTGAATGCGTCGATGCCATCAACCGCTTTACGTCCACCAGCGACAATACGCTGTCTTCGATCATGGCGACTTTCAACGTACCGCTAACCATGTGGGCAAGCCCCATTGTAGACGCGGCCACTTCTGGCAATGACTTTGACTTGCGCGATGTTCGTAAAAAACGCATGTCAATCTACCTCGGTATTCCAGCCAACAAGCTGGCCGAAGCCCGGATTCTGATTAACTTGTTTTATACGCAACTGGTGAACCTGAACACTAATCAGTTACTCGGTGCCACTCCCGCGCTGAAATACCAGTGCTTGATGCTGGCTGACGAGTTCACCGCACCGGGACGCATCGGGATCATCGACAAGGCGAACAGCTATATGGCCGGTTATGGCCTCCGCTTGCTGACAATCATCCAGTCACCCGGCCAGCTTGAAGCGGAAGCGCCAAAAGGCTATGGCCGTGAAAACGCCCGCACTTTTGTGACTAACCATGCGTGCCAGATTTTCTATACACCACGCGAACAGCGCGACGCTAACGAATATTCGGAAGCGCTGGGCTATACGACAGTGCATTCCAAGAACAAAAGCGAAGGGCGCGGCGGCTCCAGCATGTCGCAAGCCCTGGGCGACGGTGCAGGCCAGAAACGTGCTTTGATGCTGCCGCAAGAGCTTAAAGAAATGAGCCAGCGGGAACAGATCATCAGTCTTGAAAACACCAAGCCAATCAAGGCCGAAAAAATAGCGTACTACGCCGACCATGTATTTATGGATCGGCTGAAATCGGTATCTCCGACGCTGGCCGCGCTCGGTCGCAAGATGCCATCAAAAAAGCTGCTTGAAGACACCTGGGGTTCTGGCGAACTTGCTGCACCCGTTCCCACACTTGACCTTGAACTGCATGAAGCCGTTATTCATTCAAAGGTTCGTGAAATGACGCCCGCAGACATTGAGCAAGGTATCGACCTTCGGAAACTTGCCCTGGACACGTCCGCGCTCAAGATACCAACAGGCGGGGAAGGGCTTGAGCCTGAACAGGTTGAAGACTTCGTTAATGGATTTTTCGATGCCCTGGATGATGTCAACGATTATGACGATGAAGAAATTGACGATGACGGAATGGGTGGACGCCCAAGCGATGAAGAACTGGCCGCGCTGGATGCCGAAGCTGCCGGGGATATGCTTGATGCGTCCCTTGATGCTGCCTTAGCCGAAACCAGCAACGCAGACCACACGGACAATGAAGGCCCAGCCCCAGCGGATGATGTTGAGCCAGTGGAAGCGCACGCTGAAACTGTCTTGCCGGATGGCCTGGACTATGTGCCTGACGAAGAAGAAGAACTGGATGAAGCGCCCAGCGATGAAGAACTGATGGCAATGATGGACTTTGCCATGCCGGGTGATGATGGTTTTCCTGATGAAGACGCGATTATTGAAGCAATGGATGACTTTGAAGAACCGGCGTTATTGGATGAACCAGAAACTGACGGCGCGTTACTAGATTTAAGCGTGCTTGACAAGCCCATCACTTCGCCTAAAAATGCGAGGTAAGGCATAACTTTGGTAGTCGCCAACATACCGTTGGCGCATACCAAAACGGGCGCAGCCCAAGGGCGACTTTACCGCAAGTCGCATATTTTAACTACAGGAGCCATTACCATGAATGACCGTGCTATTCAGCCGGGCAACGATGCCCCCGCACAAAAACCCGCAGCCCAGGCACGCCCAAAACCGGGCGCATACTTAATGCAAATTGACCATGTTCCCGCAGAAGTTCGGGAATACGCAGTCAATAAAATCTCGCCAACTGATAGTAGCGGCAACCCACTAAAAGATGATGCAGGCAAAGAAGTAAAGGCCAGCATTTCGGTTGCCAAAGAGAACGGCAGTTATTACGGCCCCGTTATCCTGAACAATGACAAGTTCATCGTTCAGGCTGTTGGCAAACAGCGCAACTACGCCGTTGTCCACCCGAAGGACAAAGTAGAGCTTCAAGGCTCTACGCTCAAAATGTTGGATCAGAAAAAGCAACTCAACGGCTTTAACGTCCAAATTCATTACAGCGGCGACAAAGCGAAAGCCTACCCCTTCAAGCCCAGGGAAGCGACAGCCCAGCAGGAACAGCAGGCACCGGCTAAAGAACAAATGAAGCCGGAAGAACTGCTTGCCCAGGCGCAAGAGTACGCGGCGAAGAACATCAAAAACACAAACCAGCGCAATGCCTTCATGAAGCACCTTGAAGCCGTTGCTAAACAGGCTTTTGATGCTCCCGAACAAGCGGCCCAGCAGAAAACAACTGCCAAGCCGGTTCAGCAGAAACAGCAGCCCGCGAAGCAAGCGGATCAAGGCATTGAGCGATAAGGGGCACGGCAATGGAACAAACTATCAAGCATTACAAACTATCCGATCCGCGCTATGACGCTGAATATATCCGCGAAAATGCGGAAGAAATGATTGAGATTGCAGAAAAGGCCGGGGCAAGCAGATTTCAAGCGATTACCCCTGACGGGCAATCGCTACAGGTGGACAAGGCGAACGATGGCCGTTGGCTTAGAAGTGATGGCGTTGAAGTCAACCCCAGGCAACAAGAGCAGGGGCAGGATAAAGAAACGCCCGCCCAGCGTGGCCCCGCTGTCGGTGCAATGCAAATTGACGACAAGGACATTACCGCCATTCGTTATGAAAAGATAACAAAGGACGGCGCGGCGACCTATAGCGTCACATTCATGATGGATAACAAGACTGTAATAAGGTTGAAAAGCCTCGACAAAGCTGAATTAGAAAATTCAGTGGGCCAGAAGAATGCCGAAACCATCTTGAAGTCGGAAACTGAAAAGGGAACTCTGCGCGGGTCAACGCTGGCAAATGAATACGGCCTGTCGCCGGAAGAAAACGCCCAAAGGGTTGCCGCCAAAGCCGCGCAACAGAAAGCCCAGGCAAGCCATGATCTGGAGCCGGATGACCCAGCAGAACAAAACATTGTTTCCCATGAGCCGGAACGGCTTGAAGAAATCGACGTTGAAGAAGGGCTTGCCCGACTTGCTCGACATCGTGCGGCTGAACGCCGCATTGAAGAAGAACGAGCCGCTGAACGCGAACAGCGCGACGACAAAACGCAAAAGGAGCTGGCCGACAACGCGGAAGGAAAGCGTATCAAGGTCGAAAACCTTTCTGAAAAGGCGGTTGAACAAGACAACATCAATCGGCTTGCTGAACGCAATGGCAATGATCCAAGTTACAACGATCAAATGCAGACCGAACGCGAGAAGAACCGCCAAATTGAATTGATGGATCAGGTACACAACCAGTTCCGTGTCGCGGGCGCGAAATTTCATTTCAAGGATCAGCCGCAACGCATCGCCTTCAAGGACAAAGGCGAACGCATGGTTTCAGCCTCCAACGATGATCGGGTGGCCCATGCTATGGCGACGATGGCCGAAGCCAAAGGCTGGAAAACAATCAGGGTTTCCGGCCATCCTGAGTTCAGAAAAGAAGTCTGGATGGAAGCCAGCTTGCGCGGTTTGCAGGTGCGCGGGTTTGAGCCAAAAGAGCAAGACCTTAAAGAGCTGGAAGCACGGCTTGATAAGCGATCAAGAAACAGTGTTGAGCGCGAACCGGAAAAAGAACAGAAACAAGCCAAGCAGCAAGCCCGCCAGAAGCCCGTAGAAACCCACAAAGAGGAAAGGCAGGCTACCACGCAAGACAAACCAGCCGAAGCGGCCAAAACCGCTCTACGGGCTTACGCTGGCCGGGTGATTGAACACGGCGAAGCCCCGTTTAACCATGATCCGAAGGAAAAGAAAAACTACTTCGTGAAGATGGCGACCGCCAAAGGTGAGGAAACAGTTTGGGGTGTCGATCTGAAACGCGGCATGACTGAAAACAAGGTCAAACCGGGCGATGAAGTGCGCCTAGAGTTCCAAGGCAAACAGCCTGTAAAAGTAACGGCCCTGGAACGCGACAAAACCGGCAAGGTCATCGGCACGAAAGAAATTGAAACGAACCGGAATACCTGGGACGTTCAAAAATCTGACCGGGCAAAAGTAGTTGGTGCGGTTGCTGCTGAAATGATGAAGGGCAAAGGACTATCCGAACAGGAACAGCAAACCGTTATGAAGGCCATCAATGAGCGCCTGGAGCAGCGCGAGAAGCAAGGCAAGGTTCCCGCCGTCCCTATGTACGACAAGAAAGCACCATCAGCCCAGCGACAGGCAGAACGGACAAGACCGCAGGTTGAACACAATGCGGAGCGCACACGATGAATCATTCTGATAATGACAACCGCGACATCAGGGAACTGAGGAAACACACGCAAGCGCTGGCCGATATGTATGTGAAGGCATCCGAAGACCCAATGACCGGCTTGGCGGCAATGGGTGAGCATTTAATGCAGTATGCCGACACAATAGAAGGCGCTTCCTGGTCTGGACTTATTCATGAGCTTAGACGCCTTAGCGGTTAAGGAAATTCACGCTGAAACTGTCTTGAAAACGGCGTATTTCTTTTGATTTCAGGAGCTTAGAGCAATACGCATAATATAGATTATGTCAAATGACGCCCGTGTTCTGATAGTCATGATCTATGAATGGTGACACCTTCACCGCCTCGATGCGGCCAGGGTGTCGCCATTTTTTTTGCCTGAAATTATGGTGACAATCGCGGCCACCAGGCACACCAGATCCGTCACCAACAGGCTAAACACAACGCGCAAGACAATTTCAGCGCTTTCGGCTATTCTCTTTTGCTACCAAGATGTATAATTTTGGTTCGTCAAAACCACCAAACAAGGGGTACAAAATGCGTAATTTGGCAATCATAGCTCTGGCGGTTTCTTTAGCCGCCTGCTCGTCGCCACCAAAGCCGCCAACTGTTGACGGCTCTAAGCGGTCGGGCATCAATGACACTGAAACAGCCTCTGTGCTGTCAATGAAGGCCGAACTGGCTGAAATGAAACAGCGGGTCACTGATCTGGAAACGCGGCCAATGGTAGCACCACCACCGCCACCACCTGTTTCCCAAACCGTTACCGTTCACTTCCCGTTCAACTCTGCAAACTTCCGGCCTTCGGCGGCTCAAGAAGCCGCCCTTTTACCGCTGCTTGCAAAGGCGCGGCGTGTTGAAATCCGTGGCCGAACTGATGGCATTCGCCCAGGTGAAGGCGATGAACAGATTGCGATGAAAAGGGCAAAGGCAGCAATGAATTATGTTGTTTCCAAGGGAGTACCCGCAACGGCTGTCTCTCTCAACTTTTTATCCGCTGGGGACTATATAGCCGACAACCGCACTGACGCGGGACGGGCTACTAATCGCCGGGTGGAAATCGAAGTCTTTAACCGATAGGAAATCATCATGAAAAAAATAACCGCATCAGCAACGCTTGCCCTCGGCCTGCTTGGCATGGCCTCTGTGGCCCAGGCAGATGACCTTTTCACTGGTGACGTGCGGCTGGCCTGCGAAGCCGTACTGTGCCTGTCGTCGGGTTCGCGCCCTAGCGAATGCTCGCCATCCCTGAAAAGGTATTTCGATATCCGCAAAAAGAAAATGTCTGACACGCTCAAGGCGCGTCGGAATTTTTTGAATATGTGCCCTTCTGCCAGCGCGGACGAAAACATGAAATCCCTGGTCAACGCCATCACTAACGGCGCGGGCCGTTGTGATGCTGCGGCCTTGAACTCGTCTCTGATGGTTTGGCGATGGGATGACAGTTACAGCATCATTCGTAACACCATGCCCAGCCACTGCAATGCCTACAGCAACCACCAGTACACCGACATCCAGGGCGTGACAGCTCGCTATGTTGGCACACCGGAGCAAGGCGGCTTTTGGGTCGATCCTGCCAACTATGACAGGGCGCTGAAAGAGTACAACGAACGGATTGCACGCGAAGGAAACCGCCGCAATAACTATTGGGGCGGCAACTAAGCGCCCGAACTGCCAGAAGGGAAACGGCCTTACTGCCGTTTCCATCTGTAGGACGGATTACTATGGAATCATCAATAAACGAAACAGCAGGTGGAAAACCCTTCTACCAATTTCGGCTATCGTGGGTTGCGTACATTCGCCCTGTGATCGTCTTTCTTGGTCTCTCTGGCTTAGGTATTGCCCTGGGGCTGGTAAATGAAGCCTTGAGCGTTGTAGTCGTTCTGGCATCGCTCTTGCTTTTCATCTATCAGGTACTGTACCTGAGAACCATTATTCTTTTCACCAATGATGACGGCGTATGGCTATTCCGTGGCCTCCTACCCTGGAAAAAAGGAATCATTGGCGTTAAATGGCGTGACATTGAAGACGCGGTGTTTTTCACCGGCTTTGTAAGCTGGGCCTTCAAGTCATACACAATCAGGGTCGGCCATCGGTTCACAAAAGGAAGCGAACTGTTCATTGCCAATGTGAAAAACGGCAACGACGCAGTTAGCCATATCAATCAACTGCACCGGGAAAGGCTAGTTGAAGCGAACAGATAAACCGACCTACTCCCATCACCACCGAAAACGAAAAGCGCGGCATGATCCGCGCTTTTTCTTTGGCGACAAATGGCCGTCCTGGTCAGCTCCCAGCCGTCACCATCACCGGCTTCTGCCTTGGTCTTTCCGCTCCCCTCCCCTGCCCTGGTCTTTTTGAACCGCCCTGCTCTGCTCTCTAGCCATTCCACGCTTAACGGCTTCAACCTGTTCAGCGTGTCGGGTTTCTACTGGCGGCATCTGTTGAACAAACTGGACGACCTCAAGGGCAAGCTGCTTATCCTCGGCGGTTCCTGCGGCAAGCGCTCGGGCCACCGCACCATAACCCTGCTGAACCTGTTTCCGGCCCGCGCTGATATTGTCTTGCGCAGGGTTGATGTGCTTCTGCCCTTCCTTCACTTCGCGCTCTACCGCCTTTTGTTGTGATTGTGTCACTCGGGCCAGCTCGCCGCCCTTCCCTTCTCTGTGCCGCCTGTTGATGTGCTTTACAGACTGCTTTTCAGCTTTCTTCACAACTCCCCGAAGCTGCCGGGGTGTTGCGTTCGCTTCAATGCCCTGCCCTCGCAGCTTCTCCGCGAATGTCTCGCGCCACTGCTGTAAATCTGCTTTCCTCGGGTTCATCCTCACGCCGTCCAGGTCAACGGCTTTAACCGCAAGATGAATGTGCGGGTGCTTTTCATCGTCGTGGGCGGCAAAAACATACTGGTGATTACTGAATAACTCACTGGCAAACTCTCGCGCCGCATCCTTCACCGCCGCCCTGTCTGTGCCTGGGGGCATAGATAAAACAATGTTGAATGCTTCTCGCTTTGTTCCGCTTTCATATGGAATACCGCCGCCCTTCCAGTCATCCCGAACGTCCCGCACTTCCTCTTTGCCCTGGTGGATTCGCCCCTGCTCGTCCTCTATCTCGACCTCCCCGTTTCGGGATATGTAATCAAAGTGTGCCTTGATTCCCCGCATGTCTTTACCACCACCGGAAATTTTTACCATCACTTCCGGCGCTTTCCGTACAGTAGCGGCAAGTTTTTCGCGTGCAGCCATTGCCGATATGTGCGGGGTCTTTGCTGGCTTTTTGTATTTCCCTCCCGCTATGTTTCGGCCCTTACTCGGCTTCGCTGCGCTCTTGCTTGCGACTTCGCCCCAGTCCCGCAGAATCCCATCAATTTCACGCATAGCAATCACCCTGATTCTCACCGGCCAGCCATTCGATAATGTGCGCCTCCACCTTGGGGGATACATTGGGAATCTGTGTAAGCCCCCTGCCTTGAGCAACCGCCGCCCGCAACTTCTCCATTGTCCAGCCGTCTTTCAGCAATGCACACGCCGCTCGGTCGTCCAAGCCGTTCATCCATACGGGCCGCCCACCAAGGGAAACAAGCATCTCGCTATAGCTCGGGTCGTTCTGTTCAAAAAGTAAGATCATCATTCGTCACCCTCTTTCAACTCGATACCCCAACGGCTAAGGCTCGCGTCCTGTACTGCGGCAACCTTGTCTGTATGCAGGTAAATAAATTCGGCCAGCTTTTCAAGCTGCTCCGTTTTTACAGTTCCCGGCTTACCTTCGTTCAAGCGTTTTGCAATCTGGTTCAGGTTTCGACCTATAGCCCGAAGCTGGTACGACGATTCCCATAACGCCTTCGTCGTCTCCATCGTGAACTGAGGTTCATGTGTAAGGCTTGCCCTAATGCAATTTATCGCCCAGCGCTGAGGTGAACATCCTTCCGCTTCTGCCCTGGTCGTAACTGCCTGGTACTCGGTCGGCGTCAAACGAATCTCCATTCTCTCTTTTGGCCCTTCGTCTGGCTGGCCCTCCACCTGGTCTGAAATCCAGCGGCGAACCTCTGGCGGCATGTCGTCCTGAATCATGTAGCGCATCAGCGCCCGTAAGGTTGCAGCGGCTTTCTTGTCATTGCGCTGGCAATAGGACAGCCACTGATCGCGTAAATCATCAGGCAAACGCATGGTGTAGATATAGCTACCTCTTGTAGCTCCAATCTCGGCAGGCCGTGCCATAGCTTCTCCAATTCAATCTGTGGGGGGGGACAATTGATTATAGTGTAATACACTTTACCGGCGTTAGCCTATCCTGCATTAGTCCACACCCCCCCATACTTCTTTCGTCATGACGAAATTTTCCGCTCTTTCGTTCTTGTATTTGGTTTCGTACCTGACGCGCTTTTATGTCTTTATGGATTGGGCACAAAAAAGCCGCCATGCGGCGGCTTTTGCGTGAAGTGGGATTGATTAAATCGGCTCGCATGTTCGGTTCAGTAGGCGAACACCTTTGATTAACCCGTACTGTTGGAACTGGCCCGCTTCCAGCTCCAAAGCATCGGCGGCTGGTTTAATCGAAAAATGGTAATCATCGGTTTCCGGCTCCATGTCCACCACTCCAAACAAAAGCCCTTCTGCATCAAAGAATCCGACTGACAACGGCACACGGGTATCACGCATCCAAAATACACGCGGCTCTGCATCCTCCCAGGTAAACAACATCCCGCGCCCAACCTTGTCCGTACCTGAAAGCCCTTTCGCCTTCTGCGCCTTAGTTCTTGCGACGGGCACCGACTCAAGAACAACGCCATTTGAAAAGTGAAGCGTGCAGGCTTCGCTCGGCTCTACCGCCTGCGCCTTCTGGTCACCAGCAAAGAAGGCAATCGCAAGGCCAACAGCCGCCATGCCCATCACAACCAGCGGGGAATGGCTGGGCCGTCCTTCTGCACGCCGCCCCACCCGCCATAGGCGGGAAGGGCAAAAGGCGGCTTTGCCGCTACGGCTAAACATGGTCACCCTTCCGCGAGCATGTTGATTTTGCAAAGCCCGGCATCCACTTCATCATCACCGCCACCGTCTTCATATCGAATGCGAAGAAGCCCAGGCGATGATGGTTTTCGGTTGAGTAACACCGCTGCACTTCGTCCGTCATATTCAACCAACAGCAACGGCTTTTTGATTGCATCAGGATCAGGCAGGGCTTTTTCACGCGGCCCACTGGATAACTCGCCCAGGTCTTCCCGCTCTCCGTCCTCGGTGCCCGGCTCTTGTTCCAGGTCTTCGCCATGCTCGGTTTTTTCGTCATGACGAAATTTTCCAAGGTCGTCGGCTTCGCCCGGTGAACCGCCCGCATCATGCAATGTTTCGTCTTTCTCGTTTTCTTCGGGCGAGGGCAGGGGGGCAGGGGCTTCCTTCTTGCCCTTGAGAATATCGCCCAGCTCGGCCACTGAACGGCGGGTCACGTCTGCGCCTGACTCGCACCACTCTTGCACCTGCTCCGGGAATTTTTCAGCCAGGGCGCGAAGCTCATAAATCGTCTTCGGTGACGTGCAGCGGCCATCCTGATATACAGCACTGACGCAAGCGGGCGCATCAATAAGCGCAAGCACTTCGGTAATGAAATTACCGGGCTTGCCCAGGCGTTTGGCAATGTCGCCCTTTTTGAATCCTTCATCCAGTTTTTTCTGTACGAATTGGGCCAGCTCAATAGGACGTAAGTTAAAGCGCTTTTCGTTGACGTTGACCTGATCGAAGTCGTCAAAGTCTTCATCCACGACAACCGGGATGTCTTCAACCTTCGCCCACTGCGAACCAAGAAAGCGCAGTTCGCCATCGTTAATGATCCACTTGCCGGATTTCGTTGGGTGCGGCTTCACCGATATGGGGAGCTTCACGCCACGGTTTTTGATGTCCTGCCCGATCTCTGCGATTTCCTCGGCATTCTTTTCAGTACGCGGCTGGTTTGGATCAGGCTCAATATCGGCCAGCTTTACGCGCATGGCCTTACCGTCTGGCTGCGCTACCGCACCGCCAGATGGAACGGGTTTTTCTTCAAGGGCAGAAAGATCGAGTGCCATTTATTCAACTCCCATGTGAGAAGCAATCTTTGAAAAAACGGGCCGCATGTGCGCCCAGGCTGTGCGTGCGCTGGTCTTCTCAATCTTCCACACCGGCACACCTGCTGCCTGTGCCTCTGGTACTGCTGTGGTTTTTTTGATTGCCGCAAAGCCGTTATCCAGGGGGATAAGCAGCCGTGCAAACGCGGCTGACAAGTCACGAAAGTTGTCACGCTGGAAAGGGGTAGGTTCTACGATGTTCGGCAAGATTCCGATCAAGTCCAGCTTCTTGTTGATCGTTGCCTGAATTTTCCTGATGCCGATGTTTTCATGGTTCAGAAGGTCACCGATCCCGTCGATTGCCTCCTGGTTGAGCTGCAACGGCGACAGAACATAGTCACTCACAACAAGGCTTGCGAGCTGGCGAATATCTGGGTTCGGGTTCGTGTCGATAATGCACACGTCGAAGCGGTCGCCAATCTCGGCCAGAAAGGTGTAAAGGTTGGTGGCAAACGTATTGTGTTCAGCCGCCTGCTTTTCCATTTTGATAAGGTCGCCGTCACCGGGAAGCAAGACAAATTCAGCGTGATTTATCTGCGCTGGATCAACGCGACCCGTCAGAATTTGGCTGCTAGTAACGCTGGACACCTCGGCCAGCCCACCAGTCCGAATTGCTTTTGAGCTGTTGCGCTGATGGTCAAAATCAATGACCAGCACCCGCTTTTCCAGCACCAACGCAAAGTAATAAGCCAACTGCACGGCAATGGCTGATTTGCCGACACCGCCTTTCTGGTTTGCAAGTACAAGTGTTTTCATGCCCGGTTACTCCTTCAAAAAATTCCGAACGGTTGTTACTGAGGTTTCAATGCCTTGTTCGCGCAGGAAAGCCACAATCTGGCTGAATGTGTAACCCTTGTCCCGAAGGGTTCGCATGTCCTGGTCGAATGGCTCTAAAAGGGTGGCCGACAGCTTCGGTTTTTCTCTCGCCATGAAAGATTCAATGCGCTGCTTTTCGGCCTTGGCTAGAAAACGGCTTCTAGTCACGTTCGCTTGCTGGCTAGACATTTCATGTTGCGCCGCCACTTCTGACAACGGCAGGCCGTCAACCAAAAGTAGGCGGGCAACCGCCAAGGATCGCTCCGACCACCGTTTGCAAGTTGTAGCAACGCGGTTAAATTCCGCGCTGCCCATCTTCGGGGTGGTTGTTGTCATTTACTGGCCCGCCCGGCTTGCCATCTGCTCGCGCTTGTCTTTGCCTGGGGCACCGAACTTGAAATCTTCCAGAATGAAGTTGTAGCCGTACACGTCTTCACCATCCTTCTGGTAAGTGTTGTTTTCGATGCGGTAATCAACAATAAGCTGATCGCCTTTCAGCGCATTCTTGGCAATGGCCTCGGCCTTGGCCCGGAACGCTGTGAACTGGATGGATACGAGCCGTTCCCGCACCTCGCCGGTTTCCTTGTCGCGCCCGGCGTACTCGTTTGTAATCAAGGTGAAGCGAGCAACTGCACGATCACCCGAACCGTTCAAGACAACCGCTTTTGCAAGGTTGCCTACAAAGACGTTTTTCTGCATGTCAATAACTCCAATAGAACCGGCCCGACTTGACCGTTATTGAAGTATAACACCCATAAAACAGAATAGACAACGGCTATATAACAATTACAAAGCCGGTTTATGTTGTATTCATACACAAAACCCTTGAAATCAAAGGCTTGCAGGATAGATAAAAAAAGCCATTACAGAAAGAAACCGCAAAAGCCCCACAAGGCCGCACAACGACTTTTAGGGCTTACCGATAGGGAAGGGTAGGGAAGGGCAAGAAAGCCTCACGCGGGCGATTCTGGACGCTGGAAAATGAACAAACGCCTTTAAGCGTCGAAGACGCCTTTCACCCGGCCCGCGCAGCGGGTGGGCGGTGTGTCTGTTCCCTTGCGCCAGGGCAAAGCCTGACGATGGGCTATGCACAAGAAGACGCCCTTAATTACAGGATTATTTTTATATAGGAAAAAAGCTACAGGGAAAGGCTACAGGCAGAGATACAGGGGGGAGGTCTTCCGAGTTGCCGCAAAGCCTTACAGTGCAAGGCTTTCAGCCGTTTATTAAACTGCACCGGCAAGACAATTTCAGCGTAGCCGCAAGACAGTTTCAGCGCACGGGCAAGACAATTTCAGCGTAGCTGCAAGACAGTTTCAGCGCGGGCTTTTGTGGATAGCATATTTAAGTTATTGAACTTAAACGATTTTCAGCGCAAGACAATTTCAGCGTGGATAACTTTTGTTATCCACAAGGTTATGCACCCGGATTTCCGCCTTTTGCTCGCTCCTGAGCCAGCGTCAAAAGTGAGTCGGCCACGTCCTCGAACTTTGCCCCTTGTGCCCGCAATTCGTGCCACACCTGCGCTTTTCCGGCTGTCCTGGTCACATAGTCCGTAACTGCTGCGCCCTTCCTGTCCTGTATGCCGGGGCTATGGCTTGAAATAGCGTCTGCAACCGCGTGGAAGTCGTAGCCTTTGCGGTACATGGCTATAGCTGCCATCCAGTCGGCCCGGCTGGCGTCAAACTGTGCCCCAAACTGCTTTTGTAGGCTCTCCCATGTAGCGCAGTACCACGCGGCCAGCTCCTGCACGCTACCGGGCGCGGCGGTTGCTTGAGGCATGTTTCTGGCCTGCTGCTGGACGTGTGCGGCCATGCTGCGGCCCTGCTGCTGATCCAGCTCGACCGCATCGGCTGCAATTTTTTTCAGCTCTACGGCTCCGGTCGTGACTTTGCCGTTATAGCTATCCAGCAAGACGAAAGGCGACCGGCCTGCTGCGTCGATGTGTTCCGGCTTTCGGTTGGTGAAACCGGCCAATCTGCCATAGTGGGCTGAATCCGCGCTGTTCGGGTCGCCCTGGTACTCGCGGGCAAGGTGACGGGCTATTTCCCTGCGAATAGCGGCGGGCGCGTCATCGTCCAGCTTTACCCACGCCTGATAATTGCCCGGGCTGGTCTGCACTGTCACGGCGGCAGGGTAGGGGCCAGCTTGCAAGCGCCCCAAGGTTCCCAGGGTTAAGTCATCAATCAGAATCAACCGGCTCGGGGCTGATCGGGCGGGCCTGATGTATATATCGCACCCATTCAGGTTTTCACGCTTGAGCCATTCCAAGGATTTCATGATGTCTTCGGCGCTCCATTCGCGGTTCATCATGCCTAGTTCGGGGTGTCTTATGCCGACTTCATACAGGCTTGCACCCATTCCCTTGATTTGACGGGTAACTGCTGCGCGTGTTCTGTCGTGTTTCATTTCGTCTGTTCTCCGATTGGTGACGGTGGCCAGCTCGCCGGCGTCGTCATCTGTCGCCATTCATGCACGCCGCCCCACCCGCTGCGCGGGCTGGGCAAAAGGCGGCTTTGCCGCTGGGCTGGTGACGGATCTGGTGTGCCTGGTTGCCGAATCCGTCACCATTGGTTCATTCTTTCCCGGCTGCGGGTTTCTTCGCCGCCGCTGGCTTCTTGAGCGCGGCCACCAGCTCTTTATTTTGGCCGGTGATAGCCTCGATCTGCCCGGCCAGCCCTGCGGCCTTCTCGCGGGCCTCTGCCAGCCCCTCGCGGGCTTTCTCCAGGTCGGCGGCCAGTTTGTCGGCCTGCCGTTGCAAAGCGTCCTGACGGCTTGCTGCGGCCTCCTGCTGCACTTCTGCCCTCGCTTGACTGGCTACCAGCTCCTGAGTGGCGTTGTCGCGCTGTTCCTGCGCTGCGGCCAGCTTCTCGCGGGCGGTGTCTCGCTCTGCGATAGCATCGCCTTCCCGTCGCTCGGCCTCGCTACGCTCAAGCTCAAGGCTGCGTATATGGCTTTTCGATTGGGCAAGTTCTTCCCGCGTTTTTTCCAGATCGGAAAAATACTTGTCGGCTGTGCGTTGCAGGTCGGCCAATGCTTCCCGCGCCGTGTCTGCGTCCCGGTGCGCCCTGTCCAGCTCGCTCCGTAGGTCAGCGGCTCGATGCTCGATTTCCTGCAAGCGGGCCTCGGCTTTGTCTGCCCTGGTGTTTGATTCGGCCAGCGCCTGGGCCAACTGCTGTCGCTGCTCGGCCTCGTTGTCTGCCTGCTCCTGCACCTGGGCCAACTGCTGCCGCGTAGCCTCTAGCTCGCCCTCTTGATGCTCGTATGCCTCTGCCAGCTCGGCACGCAAGGCGTCGGCGTCGGCCCGCTCGGTTTCCCATGCCTGTTTAGCGACGGCCAGCGACTCGTTAGCCAGCTCCTGCGCCTCGCCCCACAATGTAGCCAGTGCCGATTTCATGGCTTCTTGTACGCGCTCGGGAACCGCAACGGCCACCGTGGCCGGGGCTGCTGTCTGCTGTCGCCTCCACTCCTTCATGACAAGGCTGGTCGTGTTCATGTCTGCGCGAGCTGCCCGGCGCACTTGGTCAACGGTCGGGAAGCGGTCGCTACCGCCTTCTTGGTAAAGCTGTTCGGCGGTGGCGATGATGCGGTTTCGGATTTCGCTACTGATTTCCATGATTTAACCCTCGGTGGCCTGATCTAATAAGAATAATAAGAATAATACTATTATTATTCTTATTATTCAAGTGAAAAGAAAGGCCGGATTTCCGGCCCTGGTCGGCGGCTCAATAGCTGCCGTTCATGTATCTGCAAGCATCGTGCAAAGCACCCTGCACGCGCTGGGCGCGGCCAGCCAGCGCGGCCATGTGCGCGGCCAACTCGTCATACTCCTTTGCCCGCTGGATACCTGCGCGGGCTTCTTCAACTCTTGTCGTGTCGCATCCGACATATTCGCGGCGGCGCGGCTCGCCCGGCTGCTGAGGATAGAGCAAATAAAAATACTTCGGGTTGCCGTCACTGCCCTTGCGCCAGTATTCCGTTGCATAGATCAGCCCGGCCCTGACCAGCTCGTCCATGCGCCCGGCTACTTTTTCAATCTCGGAATCAAGGGCGCGGATAAGCTCGGGCAATGCTCCGGCCAGCTTCATCAGCTCGGCGGTTTGTGCGTGTTGCAACATCGGTTAACCTCCGAAAATAGCCGCTTTGGCAGCGGCCAGGGCCACCGCTAGGGCAGTGGTGCCAGCCATCGCCAGGATAACCATCAAGGCAATAAACTGGATGTAGACAAGGCCAGCACCCACGGCCATGACGCCGCCCAAAATAGCCTTGGCTGCTTTAACAATCATGTCGTCAATGAATCGCATGGTCTGCGCTCCCGTTGGTTGTCGGGGCCAGTTTTCCGGCCCCTTGTGGTTACTAACCTTGTCCAAAATATACCATATTGGCTATTGCGTGTCACCAATCTTGGCAATATCGGCCAGTCGTTCTTTTACGTTCTGTCCCGCATAAATTCCCGCGTTGTTCAACTGGCGAACCCATGCACCACGCGAAGGCGACCACTTGAAAGCGTTACGCTTCAAAACGTCGCGGACTTCCGGCGCGGGCTTGCCGTCAAAAATGAACATCACGCGGTTTTCTTCTGTGTCTTCGCGGTAGGTGTAGCCCTCACCTTCTTCCTCAACATCCACCCGCTGCCGCCTTGCTTCCAGTTCCTCGATGCGCTTGGTAATGCGCCGGGCATTCGCGTTGTTATTGGTCAATGCGTAGCTGGGGAATCCGACACGGCCCGCAAAATCAGGCTTCAACAGCTCCACCGCCTGGGCCTCGGTGAAACCCAAAGCCACCAGCTCGGCCACCCGTACATCATCGGTTTTCTTGCTGCGAATCACCTTGTTTGCCGCTTTCATGCGCTCTTGCGCCGTCTCCACCTGGGCCAGCTCGGCTTTCAGTTTCTCAATCGCTGCCGGGTCATCACTGGAAATGCCACCAGTCCCCACACTCGCCGCTTTTTGCTCGTAGTGCTTGGCCTTGTCTTGCAGGTCAAAGGCTTTGCCGTATGTGGTATGGATGCGGTCACGGTGGTTTCTGTCGCGTTTCTCGCTGTGATGCCCTACCAAAATAGGCTGCCCAAAAGGGATTGCCTCGGCCATGCTCTTGGCGTGGTCATAGGTGCGCTGGCTTTCGGTGCTTGCTGCCTGGGCGCGTTGCTCAAAACGGGCCTTCCGTGCTGCTTGTTTCTGTTCGTATGCGTTCATTTCAATGCTCCATAAAAGGGTAAAGTGCGCCCCTGAATCGGGGCGCTTATCTGTCGTTAGCCCGCCCGCTGCTTGGCCTGTTCCACCTGTTCAAAGGTAAAGACGCCCCGCGCTTCACCCTCAAGGCTGCACGCTGCAAAGTAAGCCTGCCCGCGCAGTTCTTCGGCCTTACGGGCCAGCTCTGCCGCTTCATCCATCAGCTTGGCAATTTCGTCACGCTTTGCCGGGAAGTCGGTAGAAGCCGCGCCCGGAAGCTCGTCAACCCACGCCATGATTTTTTTCATAGTCCCTTCTCCTTTGTCGGTGGTTTTCTGCTTTTCAACCTCTGCTCTGCTAGATGCTTGAGCCGGGGCTTTTGATTGAATTTGTTGGCTGTTCATGTCGGTTTTCTCCTGTGGTGTTGAACCTTGCTCCGCTGAGTGCCTTTCGCCG
>Ga0265293_10003033_pt1 | contig 32096 bp, 29 predicted proteins | sample Munlanlewell138R_FD_192505 | JGI IMG/M metagenome (GOLD analysis project Ga0265293, IMG submission 192505) | Leachate microbial communities from a municipal landfill in Southern Ontario, Canada - Leachate well 138R | ecosystem: Engineered > Solid waste > Landfill > Unclassified | place: Canada... | reverse complement strand
GCAGCCCTGGCTCCCCTCGACAGCGCAGTCGTGGCTCCCGGCGTCATTGCGGTTGAGAACAACCGGCGTCTCGTCCAGCATCTCGAGGGCGGGATTATTTCAGATATCCTGATCCAAGACGGGCACAAGGTGGAGGAGGGGGCTGTCCTGTTCCGGCTCGACACTACTCGAGCCAAGGCGACAGAGGCGGTGGAACGCCAGTCCCTGCACGCTGCCCGCATTCTGGAAGCCCGACTGATCGCCGAGCTCGATGGTCAACCGGAAATCGTCCTGCCCGAAGATATTCTGAAGGTTCAGGATCAACCGGCGGTCGCGCAGGCGATCGCGGACCAAGCCGCTCAGTTCATAGAACGCAGAAACTCGACCATAGGACAGATCGACATTTTGCAGGCGCGCGTCGAGCAGGCCCATACCCGTGCCGGCGGCCTTACCCAGGAGCTTGAGGCAACCAAGCAGCAGATCGAATATATCAGGGAAGAGCTGACGGGCGTTCGCAAGCTTTACGAGAAAGGTCTTGTCTCTACGCCACGCCTGCACGCACTGGAACGCGAACGGGCGCGGCTGGAAGGCGCCATCGGGCGCACGATTGCGGAGATCAGCGGTGCCGAGGCGATGGCAGGGGAGGCCGAGCTTCAGATACGCCAACTCCAGCAGGAACGCCTCGAGCGCACTGCTGAGCAGATCACCGAGGTTCGCAAGACCATCAACGAGCTTCAGGAGCGCCTGACCGTCTCGAGCGATATCCTGCGACGCACAGCGATCCTGGCACCACGGTCAGGCAAGGTGCTGAACCTCAAGGTCTTCACTGTCGGCCAGGTGGTCAGGGCGGGCGAGACGCTTCTTGAGATCGTCCCCGACGACGAAGGCCTGATCATCAGCGTCCATGTCTCGCCCATGGACATCGACAAGGTGTTCGCAGGGATGAATGCGGAAGTGCGCTTTACCGGCATCAAGGCGCATGAAGCGCACGTCGTCTACGGTCAGGTCCGAGAGATCTCACCGGACCGGCTCATCGACGAGAACACGCGCCAGCCTTATTTCCTCGTCCGCGTCGTGGTTGCCGAGAGCGACATTCCAGAACCGTTGCAGGGGCGGCTGTCGCCCGGCATGCCGAGCGACGTCATCCTTCCAACCGGGGAACGAACCGTATTGCAGTATCTGGTCGAACCTATGCAGACCGCACTGACGCGTGCTCTGCGAGAGGAATAGAAGCCGGGGGGCTGCTTGCAGGCAAAACCGAACTCACTTACGTTCGAATAGACTGCCCAATGGGGGCCCACGCAAAAACTGGTAATGATCATGCAGGCTAACGCGCAAAAAAAAGAAGAGACGGAGGCCCAAGTCTTACGCCGCCGCGCTGGCCGTTGGCTCAAGCAGAAACGGGAGGAACGCAGCCTATCGCAGCGTCAGCTCGCCGACTTGGTGGGGGTAGAATACTATACCTTCATTTCCCAGCTGGAGACGGGAAGGGGCCGGATTCCTGCCGAACGATATGTTGACTGGGCCAACGCCCTCGGCATTGCGCCCAGGGACTTCGTCTATGTCCTGATGCGATTTTATGATCCCATCACGTTCGCGCTTCTGTTTCCCGAGGAAGATGACAGCTTGCTTGAGCGCATCGGATAGGTAGGAAATGGTTCGGATCATCGGTTTTCTCCCTGCTGCACAGAAAACACCCAGGAGTGGTTGGTCAAACCAGGATCTGGGCGAGCTCTATCGCGTTGAAGGGGCGCTGCTGCAGGCAGGACTACACATCGAGACTGAGAGCGGCGTTTCCGACGAAGGTGATCCCTGGTTCGTTTTTTGCCATGGCGATAGCGGGGAGATGATAGTCCACTTCGCCCGCATAGATGGTCGCTACGTGGTAGCGGCTCCAGCATTGCCGAACCTCCTCAGGGGAAGCGATCTTGGATCAATCGTGCGCCGGTTTATCGCTGAAAATCCGGTTTCACTTCCCGTGCCGGAAGCCAACAGGCGCGACAACGTTCTTTTCCACCCGGCCGCTCTGCTTACGATCTTCGTCGCCACCATTTTCATCATGAGCTCCCCGAGCGAGAGCTTCGCCGCGACTGCCGAAGATGAGGGGGCAGTTGACGGTGAGGAGATCGCACCATTGGCGGGACTCGACATTCTGCCAGTTGCATCCGGGGACGATGAAAACAAGCAGCGGACCGGCGAGTCGGCCATGCTTCTGATCGCCGCCGCGATCGCGACCGAAATGGCCCGCCATCAGGAAGACGACACGGCGGGGAGCGTAACAGCAGCAGCCGTGCGGAACGCCTCTATAACCCGCTACTTTGACCAGGAGGGTGAAAGCGCCGCCAACGCCCACGATCTGTTTGGCCTTTCGGCTGCTTATTTTCTACCCGGACACGGGCCAGCTGACGAGCAGCTTCTGACCGCTGGTCCGGAAGATGAAGTCATCCTTCCAGATGGCTTCACCCTGATGACCAAAGTGGGCAGGGACGGGGGGCAAGTTATCTCCCTTTCACTTCCAGACGACGAGACGTCTGCTGTTTCCAGCGAGCGACCAGGAGAGCAGCAAGGCGTTATCGCGGTACTGGAGGAACCCGCTGTGGGCAGAGAGCAAGAGAAGGTCCAGACGGAACCTTCGGCTCAGGAACCCCTTCAGGCCGCTATCCAGTCCGAAGCACCGGAAACGGCGCGTGCCTGGGTTGAGGAAAAGACCCAGACCCAGGGTTTCATTGTCAAGGTTCTGCCTCCGGACGAGGCATCGGACGTCGCCGAGATCGTCGACATGGATGTGCTTGTGGAAACCATGGATGTGGACGCACCCACGGTCACGACAGACTTTCACCCTGCTTTCGATGAAGCTGCCAAGCAGGCAGTTCTATTTTTCCTGGGTTCGGACACCGACATCGCCATTATCGGCAATGCTTCTGGATCCATCATCATCTTCGACCAGTCCGATCTCGCCTCTGGAGAAGCTTTGTCCTTCAGGGTCTGGGTGTTCGAGGAGACCACGACGATAAGTATCGTAGGCCATTCCGACACGATCGCGGACGCCCTGGGTCTTGTCGCCTGACAAGCGTGAACCAGGCCAGGGCACTTTCCGCTTGCGGAGTATGTGTTTTACTGTATAGCCTTTCCAAGCCGTGCGAGTCACGCGCAAGGGAGGTTTTAAGAGGGGATTTCCGGACGACCAAATCGCTTTGACGGGATGCTGCGGCAGCGCAGCGTCAAACGGAATCCGCGGCGGTTCGGCTTAATTCGGAGTTCCACTACCTGATCTTCCCTTGGAAAATTCGCCGGTGATCGCGCCACCTGATGGTGGGCGGTCGAACCGCCGTCAGGTTCCACCATGTGCCTGGCGGTTCTGGTCTCATCATAGGGAAGAACCCAAATGTCGTTTCAATTCAACGAATCTTTCTACCTGACGAGCAACCCGGATGTATTTCTGGCGGTTGCTACGGGTCAGATGGCAAGCGGTCTTGCGCACTACAACCAGTTCGGCTGGGCTGAAGGACGCGATCCCAACGCCAATTTCGACAGCTCCTACTACGTCTCGCAGAATCCGGACGTAGCTGCGGCAGTACTGGCCGGTCTCTTCGAAAGCCCGCTGCAGCACTTCCAGCTCTATGGTGCGGCCGAGGGCCGTGCGCCGAGCGAAGCTGCTGCTGAGCTGCTTGCATATTTCGACGAGGCAGCCTATCTCGCCGCCAATACGGATGTTGCCGACGCCATTGCCGACGGCCATTTCGAAAACGCGCTGCAGCATTACCAGCTCTATGGTCAGTTCGAGGATCGCCCCGGCGTTCCGGAGCTTCCGCCGGTCGGCGAGACGTTCACCCTGACCCAGGGTCCGGACACGGGCGCGGCCTTTACGGGTGGCGACGGCGACGACGTCTTCAACGCTCCGGTCCAGCAGACCGCCCTGCAGCCGATCCAGACGCTCAACACCGCAGACGACATCGATGGCGGTGCAGGACGCAACACGCTGAACGCGCAGCTGGTGGACCCCTATGTGATCCCGGCAGGCCTCAATAATATCCAGGTGCTCAATATTTCGAGCCCAGGCGGAATTGTGCCTCTCTTGCTGCCGGATCCTACCCTCGACGTGCTCAATGCGAATGCAATCGACGAGATCAATATTCGCAATCCGCTACAGGACATCACGGTCCTCAATCTTTCGACAGCGCTCCAAACTGTCGGCATCTATGACGATGTTGTCGGGTCAACCATGACCACCATCAATCATATCGGAGATGCGACAGACGGCACCGATGATGCGCTCACTGTCAATGTGCGCAACGCAGGGACGGTGGCCGGCAGTACGCTAGTGCTGAACCATGCCGCCAGCGCGGCGACCACGGGTTATGAGATCCTGACCGTCAACAGCATCGGCTCTCTGCCGGCTGGCAACATCTTCACCCTCGTGAGCGGAGCCCGCGACGTGACCATCACGGGCAATGCCGCGCTCAACCTGCAGGGCCTGTCCTTCAATACTCTGCGCACCCTCGACGCGACGACGCTGGCGGCGCCGTTCGCGGCGATCTTCACCGGCAACTCGGCCGGCGAGGATGTCACGATCGACGGTTCGACGTTCGCCAACAACCTCACCTTCACAGCAACGGCAACGGGCACCGGTATCCTGACCGTCACCACCTTTGACGCCAATGACGTGCTGACGTTCAACGGCCATACTGGCGATGTCGTGGCGGCCCTTGGCGAAGGCGACAACACCCTTGCCTCCACCGGTGGAAGCGGCGCCATCGAGGCAACTGCCGGCTCGGGCAACGACACCTTCACTGTCAATACCCACATCGGCGATGTGACGATCGACGGCGGCGACGGAAACAACACCTTCAACATTGGTGGAACGGGAACCACCCCCTACAACGGTCCTGCCGCCCTTATTGGCAACGTCAATGGCGTCGTCGACCTGAAGGGCGGTGACGGCGATGACACGTTCAACTTCTATCAGGTGGACAATGCCACGAACTTCAAGGCCGGCGACAGCGTCGACGGCGGCGGTGGCGACAACGACCTCCTGCGCTTTGATGTTTTCAATGCCACGCCGGTGGCGGTTAACCTTCTGGTTCCCGGAACCACGATTGCGAATATCGAGACGATCCGCGTGACGGGTGATCTCCTTGGCGATTTTGCTGGCGTGCTCAACGTCGACTGGGCGAACTCGGGTTCGGCCAACCGTCTCGAACTGGCGGCCAATGCTCTGGGGGTCGTCAATGTCACCAATCTGGATTTCGCAAATGGCGATACCGTCGCCGTCTACCCGATAGCCAATACCGGTATTGGGACGCTGCTGAATCTGACCCTGGAGCGGGGCTTCGTCACCGCCCCAGCGTTCAACCTCGAACTGAACGATGGCGTGATTGTCCACATTCTCAACGTCGGCACGGGCAGCGACCTGCTCAATCTGGCCTCGCTGGGTGATCCCGCTACTGACATCAACTCCATCTTCGATGCCAGCAACATCAACGCAGGCGTGGTCGCCATCACGGGCGATACGGATTTGCAGATGGGTACCAGCCTGGCGAACGCGTTCGATCAGACTAACGCCACCATTGAGCTGGCTGGATTCACCGGAAATGCACAAATCCGGGTGAATGAAGGCCTGCAGATCATCAATGACGGTTCCGGCGACGATATGCTCGTCATGTACAGGACGGGCAATGCTGGAGCCGACCGCACGATCGTCAACCTCTCCGAAGACGGTGGAGCTGACGTTGTCAGCTTCAGTGATGGTTTCGGCGGTGGCGGTCAGTTGGGGCAGAACCATCTCGTCAACGGCTTCGATCTGGCCGAGGATCAGGTGATGCTGAACCTGAACGTTGCAACGACGTTTTTCACTCAGGGTGGTCTAACCCCTCAGAACACGGATGGCACCGCGATCGCAGGGGAGTTGGTGATTCGTAATGTTGAGCAGGGCGAAATCGCTGACCTCTCTGCATCGAACATCAACTTCCTGAAGTTCGTGGCTTCCGCGATTGACGTGGGCCTCGCAGGTACGGTCGATGCCCTGTTCGATGCTGCGATCGGCCTCGGACAACTGACTGTTGCTCTCGGCGCGGACGTCTTCGGTGCTGCCTATGACAGTGAAATCAACGCGATGGTTCTGTTCCAGATCAATAACGCGGACGGGGTCATCAACTCTGGAGACACAGCAGATGGCATTGCCGTCATCAGCATGAGCTATGATGACTTCCTGGCTTTCGACGCCTCGAACCTTTACTTCGACAACACGCTCCTGGTAGCGTAAGTCGTCATCGACAACGGCCCCGCCCCCTTTCCGGGGGCGGGGCTTTTCTTTTGACAGAACCCTCGGAACGAGGGCACCATCCTGACTGGAGAAGCGTGGCGCATGCCCAAATATGTTCCCATCAGCCGCACGAACCATTCCGGCAAGACATGGAATCGAGCCCAGACTTACGGCTTTGCGGCCAGTCAGCCCGTGGTGCCAATCGTCGGCCTTGAGCTTGCGACCGCCGCCGTCAACATGCCGCTCGGCTTCATCAGGCAGGGCGAAAATTATCATTTGGTGGCGCTGCTCTCTTTCAGGCAGAATAGCAATCTTTTCATCGGACCCGACGGACGCTGGGTAGGCACCTACATCCCGGCCGCATTCCGTTCCTATCCCTTCCGGCTGCTGCGGCCTGAGGGAAGCGAACAGATGATGGTGTGCGTGGACGAGGAAAGCGAACTTCTCCGTGATGATGACGAAGGGGAGCTTTTCTTTGACGAGAGCGGCAAGCCCTCCGAGCTGGTCAGCCAGATCGCCGATTTCCTGCAGCAATACGAGGCAAACCGGCTTGCCACGGACATGGCCGTAAAGGCGCTTGCTGATGCCAATGTAGTCCTTCCCTGGGAAATCAAGGTCAAGGACAAGGACCGTGAGCTTCCGGTTACCGGTCTGTACCGGATTGACGAAACAAAGATGAACGCGCTCGACGACCAGACCTATCTGGGGCTCCGGAAAGCAGGAGCACTGGGGGTGGCCTATGCGCAGATTATTTCGATGAACCGCCTGGAAGTGTTGGGGCGGCTTGGAGAATATCATGAAAAGGTGGCGATAGCCCGACAGCAGGCTAAGCCGCTCCCCCAATTAAACGAGCTGTTCGAAAACGACGACAAGCTGATATTCTAGACGATGTTACGTCTTTTTGACGTACCGGCGGTGACAGACCGACCGCCGCCGGTCAGCGAGAAGGGCTTCCCGCGCCATGCTGCGCAATCCAGTCTTCCTTCATGAGCGGATTTGAACTGCTGCTCTTGGCGTTTTGAACCACAGACCAGTCCAGGGCTTCCCAACTCGCCGCCCCAAAATTTCTCGCAAAATCATCCAGCGCTTCCTGGCTAAGGCCAAAAGCAAAGACTTCTCTGGCAAAGCTTTCTTTCGCGACCGACGGATCCTGAGCAGTTCCGAAGGGAATAGATGGATCGGTCGAGCCATAGTCGCGATTGTGCGGCATGATGGTCGTCGCTTGGGAACCGTCGGCACGCATGATGGCGAAGGACGCCAACTTTCCGTGCAGCGACGAGCTGGAATTGTCGAAGAAGGTAGGCAAGATTTGCCCGCCGGAAGCCTCTGCCATGGGGCTACTCACAGGCCGGAATCCACCAGTACCGCCAATCGTTTCGGAATCGAGAGATCGGGATCCATTAAGCAGGGGCGCTGACCATTTCTGATCCATCCCCCGTAGGCCGGTCGCAATCTCTTCCTGCACCTGATTATAGGCCGCAACCGTATCGAGATCGCCGGTCCAGTCTGGCAGATAATGCTGCCAGTTTTTGTGCACGTAGAGAGCATTTCTGGCTTGATCCACACTCGCGCCTGTGGCCGCCATGAACTGCATGATGTTCGGCTTTTTTACAGCCTTCGACTCCGGCTCGTTCGGCACGAGTGCCCCGAAGGTCTCGTCCTCGCCGGACACACCTGCACCGGAAGAGGAGGGCAGCTGCACAACCATGAACTGGCTATTTCCGATCCTTGCTGTCCCGTCCATGTGATCGCCCGCCAGATTATTTTTCGCCTACTTATGCATTTTTCATAGCACACGAGACTGACGCCAGGCTGGCGATAGATTTTTGTCTGACGATTTTTCCCGTCGAGTAGGATGATGTCGCCTCGCCAGAAGTAGACCGTGCTTGAGCTGCGACTGACTATGCTCGCCCTCGCGGAAGCAGAAGGTCTCCTTCGGGAAGAGGGAGCTCTTCTCACCTATCGATTCTGGAAATCGTATGCCACACCCCTTAGACAGTCTTGCTACATGGCCTGTTTCTTGCTTAAAATAACTAGCTAGCAAAGCAGGCTAATAATCGAATTGGTAACACTAAGATGTTACCTTGCGACTTATCATGACCGACACCAGAAGAGCGCCGAATATGCTCTACGATAAGGGGCAAGAAAAACCGCCGCAGACGGATCACCCCGGCTATGAAACCTGTGGGGATTGCGGGGGACTCGGGGATATTTTTGTCTGCTCGGAATGGGTGGCAAGCGATGCCACCTGTTGTCCGGCAGGGATAGTTCGCCTTGATTGCCCCGGCCAGCGTCAGTCTTGTCCTCGTTGCTCTGGGACGGGTCGTCAGCCGATCGTATCAAAGCGATATTGAGCCAACCGGGTCCTTCGACGTCGAGTTGATCCCTATTTTCCTGGTTTGAGAAGAGGCTTGGGCTTCAAGGCAGCCAGCCCTTCATCGTCCGTTTGGGTATACCCCTGAGAGACGGTGACCTGAGACACTTTAGTGCGTCTTATTTAGGTTGTAGGCGGACTTCCGAGACGCTATTGGTGAAGGGTCTAGAAGCTACCGAGACAATTTCCAGTTAGATGTCCCTTTACGGCTACGCCCGCGTCAGCACCGCTGATCAAGATCTCTCGATCCAGGAAGCCGCATTGCGCGCTGCCGGCTGCACTGTGATCCGGGCGGAAAAGAAGAGTGGCGCGCGTCGAAATGGACGAACAGAGCTTGCCATCCTCCTTGAATTCTTGGCTCCAGGGGACACATTGGTGGTAACCCGCATAGATCGTCTCGCCCGGTCGATGAAGGACCTGCAGGACATCGTGCACGACCTGAAAGAACGGGGCGTTGCCTTGCGCGCAACCGAGCAGCCAGTCAATACAGCCACGGCCGCCGGCAAAGCCTTCCTCGACATGCTGGGCGTCTTTGCCGAATTCGAGACCAATCTTCGCCGCGAGCGCCAACTTGAAGGAATCCAGGCCGCCAAGACGCGTGGCGTCTACACTGGCCGCAAACCGACGATCAATCCAGCCGAGGTGCGACGGCTTTATCTCGAGGAAAAACTCGGGCCGGCTGCTATAGCCAGACAATTGAATATCGGACGAGCATCCGTATACCGCTTGTTAAACAAAACTGAAGACACAGGCAAATGATAGTCGCCGGCTACCCTTCGCGAAACGATTGATAACCTCTTAGGCGTTGTTGTTTTAATTTTACAGCGTGGCGGCGATTATGTGACGCGTATATCGGCATAAGACTAAATATATTCCTGAAAGAAAGGATCAAAAATATTAAGTCTTATCAGGAGAACCGCTGGGAAATTTTTGACCTATTAGGAATTGATCGACCCAAAACTACTTTGGGCCGCAACAATTTGATAGCCGTTTTTCTAATGGGCGCCTTACCCGCTGCTGGCGGGAGTACTATCTCCGTTATGCTTGCCGCGTTTCTTGCTTGGGGACTGTGGTCCCTCGCGGCGGGACGCTTTGAGTTCCGGCTTACGCGCTCCGACAGGCAACTAGCATGGGCATTCACTGCCTTTGCAGTGCTCGTTTTTATGACGGGATTGTTGGCGGAAAACAGAGCCCAAGTCTTCTGCTCCACACCCTGGCTACTGCCATTCTTGTCCTTGTGGGTCGTGATCCCGCGATTGCGCGCAAGTCCAGATGTCGACTACTTGAGGCTTTATATATTGGGCGCGGCTACAGGTTGTATCGGTGCTCTGGCCTTCGCAGGCATTCAGATCTCTTGGGTCGGCCTCGAAAGGCCAGAGGGGGGAGCGGGAAATCCCGCTATCTTTGCCATTATCGCCTTGTGCCTTGCAGGCTTCGCCGGGCTTGCCGTCAATGCACACAGACGCTCCCACCGGCTACTGTCTATTATAGGTCTTGCCGCAGGGCTGATCGCAGTTGTCCTGTCACTCACCCGAGGCGTGATCCTGGTGATCCCGCTTACCCTGATCCTGCTGCTGGTCTATTCGCCTCGCAGCTGGCGCATGATCGCCCTGCGTCCGGCCACCTTGGCATTGCTCGTTGGTACGAGCCTCCTGCTCTACAGCGCCTCAGGCATGCTCGAAAATCGCCTTAACTTTACCATGACCGAGGTGGAACTGCTGCTCTCGGGAGCTCACAGCGACAGCATGGGAGAGCGGGTGCGGCTTTGGAACGTGGCTTGGGCAGCCTTCAAGGATTCCCCGATTTGGGGCTATGGTGTCCAGAACAGGATGGATGCGCTTGTGCCCTATTTTATGCGCGATAACCTACCGAACCTTGGCTTTACGCATCCACACAATGGCTATCTAGCTGCAGCCTTGGACGGCGGCCTCGTCGTAGTGCTCGCACTGCTAGCGCTTCTGGTCACACCCATATTGGTGGCATGGCGGGCACCGCGCGACAGCGCTTGGCGCCAGCGGTTGTTTTTCGCACTTCTCCTGACAAGCACCTATGCCGCAACTGGCATGACGCAGATCTTGTTCAAGCACGACATTATGGATGCTTTCTTTATTTTCTCGACCATCGTGATAGCAGCTTCAATTCCACAGAAGCCCGCGAAGACCAATGCCGAAGGCAGCACCGATCCTGATCAGGAATTGCCGATCAAAACCGGAAGTCCTCCTCCACTTTAGGAGATCAATCGGGTAACGACTTCTTTGGTGGATTCACGCCAATGGGGACTGGTCCACCCAAAGGCGGCGGCGAACTTCTTTGAGGACAGGCATGAATTTGAGGGACGACGGGCCCTCGTTGGATAGTCGGCCGTAGAAATATCGGTGACGTGCGCATAAGGCCCACCAAGCTGACGACTCGTCATCAATATGTGACGCGCGAAATCGCTCCAGCTTGTTTCTCCGGTTCCAGCAAAATGGTAGGTACCCCACGGAAATCCATCAATTCGGGCGCGCATCGCTACATGCAGAATTGCATCGGCAATATCGAGCGCCGAAGTAGGGCAACCGCGTTGATCGGCAACTACTGAAATATTTTCATTTTGGCCGGCTAACCTCAGCATAGTCCTGACGAAATTGACTCCAAAGGGGCTATATACCCACGAGGTGCGCAAAATGAGATGTTTTGGATTAACATCCCTGACCGCCTTCTCACCCGCAAGTTTCGAGGCACCATACACGTTGCCTGGCCCCGTTGGGTCTTCCTCGGTGTAGCCTCGGCTCATTTCTCCATCGAACACGTAATCGGTCGATAGATGAATTACCGGAACATCGAGCTGGGCAGCGGCAGCGGCGACATGACCGGCTCCGTCGTGATTTATGGCGAACGCAAGTGCCGCCTCATCCTCCGCCCGGTCGACTGCGGTATAGGCTGCGGCAGAGACGATGACATCCGGCCGAGCGGCCTCCAATGCAGGCATTATGGTGGTGGCATCTTCCAGATCGAGATCTGGCCGACCCACAACCACCACCTCGATGTCGTTGCGTCGGCGAGCCTGCTCAACCAGACTTCTGGCGACTTGCCCCTCTCGCCCGGTTACGGCCAGCCTCACGGCAAGCCTTTCCGTGAAACTCCGAGACGTTCCCCAGTGTAGCGTTCTTGACGAAGTGGCCCCCACCACCATTCGTTGTCGATATACCAATCAATGGTCTTGGAAAGGCCCGACTCGAAGCTTTCCTGCGGAATCCATCCCAGTTCACGCTCGATCTTGCTGGCATCGATGGCATAACGTTTATCATGCCCCGGCCGGTCTGCCACGAACGAGATCAATTCACGATAGCTTTGGCCATTTGCACGCGGGCGCTTTACGTCGAGAATATCGCAGATGTTCTCCACCACCGAGAGGTTGGTCCGTTCGGCCCGTCCACCAATGTTGTAACTTTCTCCGATCGCACCTTTCGTCAACACCAGTGCCAGCGCCCGGGCATGGTCTTCGACATAAAGCCAGTCACGCACATTGGCGCCAGAACCATAGACTGGCAACGGCTTTTCATAGACCGCATTTAGAATGACGAGAGGAATAAGCTTCTCTGGGAAATGATAGGGTCCATAATTGTTGGAGCAATTGGACAGCACAACCGGGAGCCCATAGGTCTTGTGCCATGCACGCACCAAATGATCCGAGGCCGCTTTCGATGCCGAATAGGGAGACGAAGGAGCGTAAGGGGTTTCTTCCGTGAATATACCTTGGTCGAATGGCAGGTCGCCAAATACTTCATCGGTTGAAATATGATGGAAGCGGAAATGCTCCTTCTGAGCCGAGTCCAGCTCGCCCCAGTAAGTGAGTGCGGCATTCAATAGTCTGAACGTACCGACGACATTGGTTTCAATGAACACCCCTGGACCGTCGATGGAACGATCAACATGGCTTTCCGCTGCCAAGTGCATGACGCAATTTATCCGCTCCGCGCGCATGATAGAGAGGATGGACTGATCATCGCAGATATCAGCCTCCCTGAACACATAAGCCGGATTGATCTCGACGGCAGACAAGGAACGCAGATTCCCTGCATAGGTAAGCTTATCGACATTGACGACGCGCTTGGCCCCGCTCTCGATAAGATGTCGGCATACCGCAGAGCCGATGAAACCTGCACCGCCGGTTACGAGAATACGCATTTACTCCACTCCCCTCCCGTCAAAATTCAAAAAGCTCGGCCTCGGCAAGAGGTGGAGCGGACTTGTCTTTCTCGGACAGGAGAACACTTTTTATATCCACGGGCCAATCGATACCAATATGCGGATCGTCAAAGCGGATCGACCTGTCATATTCCGGGGAATATGTGTTCGTAACCTTGTAGATGACCATCGTGTCGGGCTCGAGAGTCACGAAGCCATGGGCAAATCCTGCCGGGATCAGAATCTGGTTCCATTTCTCTGCCGAAACCTCCAGCCCGACCCACCGGGCAAAGGTTGGCGATCCCCTGCGAATATCTACGGCCACATCAAAAATACGGCCCTGCACCACCCGCACCAGCTTGTCCTGCGCCTTCGGCGGAAGCTGATAATGCAGGCCGCGCAGCGTTCCTGAGGCGGCGGAGAAAGACTGGTTGTCTTGTACGAACTCAAGGTTCACCCCGACATCCAGCAGGCGCTCCTTATTGTAGGTTTCGGAAAAGAAGCCGCGCTCGTCGCCGAACTTCAACGGGGTAAGTTCGTGGACGCCATCAAGGCCCAATGGCCGAGCGTCAAGCATTGTTGTGTTCCTCTACCCTCTTGCGCAGATACGCGGCGTAGTCGGATTTCCCCAATCGATCGGCACTGACCAGCATCTGATCCGCAGAAAGATAGCCGAGCTCGAACCCGATCTCTTCCGGACACATGACCTTGAACCCCTGCCGGTGCTCAATGGTGCGAACGAAGGAAGACGCTTCGTGCAAGCTGTCATGCGTACCGGTATCGAGCCATGCGTAACCGCGGCCGAGGCGCATGACACGAAGCATTTTTCGCTCAAGATAGGCATTATTGACGTCGGTAATCTCCAGTTCTCCACGTCCTGACGGCTTGATGCCCGATGCGATCTCGAGGACATCATTGTCGTAGAAGTACAAACCGGTTACCGCCCAGTTGGACTTTGGAGCGACAGGTTTCTCTTCGATAGTCTGAGCTATCCCTGTCTGACCGTCGAATGAAACCACGCCATAGCGGTTTGGATCATCCACATGATAGGCGAAAACGGTAGCGCCCTGCTCCTGTGCGCGTGCTTGCCGACATACTTGGGAAAGACCGGCACCGTAGAAGATGTTGTCTCCCAGAATGAGCGCCACCGAGTCATTGCCGACAAAATCTCTGCCAATAATAAACGCCTCAGCGAGCCCATTGGGATGCGGCTGCTCGGCGTAGGTGAGAGAGATACCAAATTGACTTCCATCGCCGAGCAGCGTCTGAAAGGCAGGCAGGTCGCGAGGGGTTGTAATGACCAATATTTCCCTGATACCGGCTATCATCAACACGCCGAGCGGATAATAAATCATCGGTTTGTCGTAAACAGGTAAGAGCTGCTTCGAAATCGCAAGGGTGGCCGGATAAAGTCGCGTGCCACTGCCTCCAGCGAGAATGATGCCTTTCAAGGGGTGCTCCTGTCGTTAAGATTTCTACATTTTGCCTAGGACGACAGCCGCCAGAAGAGCGAGAGTTCCCATCGTTGTTTGACGATAAAGGCCTGCGCGCTGAAAAGCGGAGACCCGCTTTCTCAAACCCCCGGCGCGGATATCTTTCAATTCGGCGACAATTCGCTTCGCCTCATCAGTTGTCAAATCTGCACATGCCTGGAGGGCGGCAAGATTCCGATTGTTCCATGTCTGAAACTGGCCTCCGAAAAGGCCTCGGATCCGCTGCATTTTCGCCCGCAATCCGGTATTCTTGCCTATCAAATTGCCACCATGCTGGCGGTAGGCGATGCGGGGAACTGGATCGTAGAGGACATGTCCCCCTACGCCCGTAATCAGGATGTAACACCACCAGTCATGGCTGACAAAACTCCCTCGCGGCGCGCTTTCGGCAACGAGTTCAAACGCGGCCCGATTTAGAACCATGGTATTGCCCCCACCGATATTTTGTACGATGGCGTTCCGAAATGACGCCGGGCGACGAAACTTCGGAGAAAATCCTATCACGTTACCCACTTCATCGACCAATATGGTCCGGGAGCAATAAAGCACAGGACATGCTTCTGAAAACTGCCTGACAGCATTTATAGCGGTCGACAACTTGTCGGGCATCCATATGTCATCTTGATCAGAGAACGCAAAATATTCTGTATCCCAGTCACAAGCAATCCACAGGCTCTTAAAATTCTCCACATACCCATTGCAGGGTCCATCTAGAATTTCAAACTCACCCTTATCCCATTTGTTCTTCCATTTGTATAATATTTCTTTTGTGTCATCTGTCGAATTATCGTCAGATGACAAGATATTTATGTGATCAATATTTTGGTTATAGATTGACGCTATCTGCTCATCCAGATATTTGCCGCCATTGTAGGTGGCCATTAAGATGGTTACGGAGAGGCGTTCTGCTGCCATGTTTTACTCGGTGAATGGCCCCGTCTCAACTTAGGAACGCATGAGCCGTCATGTGCATTGCACCTGTTCGGGGCCGGCAGCGCTGTTTGCTCTCGCGAAGAGAATTTCGACGTTGTTAGTATCTAGGCTGGCGTCCTTGTACCGCCTGTGGGCTTCCTTCAGCGCTTGTATGGGCGAAGCCCCTAGAAACATGGCAAGTGTATTCCCCATGAGAATGGTTTTATCCGGAAATCGGAGTGCAAGACATTGGGCATATATTTGTAGTTGCCTGTACCATCCCCAATATACGTGAGCAAGGCTTTCCCGTCGTGAATAAGCCTTCGATGCCGCCGCTTTACTCAATATACCCCCAAGGGCGAGAAATCTGTCTTCAAATATTCCCTTCATAAGGCCAGCGTGCTTCGACTGGATGTGACCAGTAACGTTATGGCCATGCTGGATATAATCATAGAGAGCCTGATCCAGGAACTCGATTCCTCCATTTGCCAGCGCGCAGCAGGCGAGCCAGTGATCATGGAATGCGCCTCCAAGATTGGGAGGAAACGGCAGAGCCTGATCGAGAAGAGTGCGTCGGAATATGGCGCCAGCACCAGTAACGGTGTTCAGTGTAAGTAGTGCATCTAACGGCGCGCAATAGGGGCGGCGGGCTGTCCAGTAGGTTTCGGACAGCGTTTCCCCTTCATGGGTCCGGATCGCGGCATCACAGAAGACGAGGTCCGTTTCCGGACCAAACCGGGCGATCGAAGTTGCGATCTTATCTGGATACCAGAAATCATCCTGATCTGCGAGCGACACAAAGGACGCCTCAGCGGGAACGAGAGATAATGCACGCTCGAAATTATGGTAAAAGCCAAGATTGCGTTCATTCCGGAAGAACACAATCCGTGTCTCATTTTCAAATTTCGATTTAATAAATCCAGATGTATCTTTAGTTGACGCATCGTCACATATTATCAGCATAATATTTTGATAAGTCTGGTTAAGAATTGATTGAATCTGTCTTTCTAGGCGCGCTTCATCCGGCTCGTAGGTTGTCATGCAGACTACAACGAGGCCGTCGCCATCGGGCGCTCCATATCGATCTTTGTCATAACTTTTTGGCCAAGCTGAAGGCATAAGGAGAGACCTCCCAAGCCGAACAGTTTCTCCCAGACACGAAAGATGAAGTTCGACCGTAGTCGGAGTCGAGAGCTTCTCAAAAGGCACAAGAGCGGAATAAATCCGCGCAGCCTCGCCAGCGAGCGTCAACGGAACCGGACTTCGGTGGCGGTGGAGCGGTATGGACTTGACGCCCACAGACACGCTCGCCACCTCCGTGAACCGTTCAGGTAACCGGATGCGCAGGTCCATGACGCTACCTCGTCCGACCGTCAGCAGGTGTGGAATCTTGCGTTCGATGTGGAAGGGCAGGGGGCGCATTGCTTCCTCCGGCGCTGCGCTTTGGCTTGTTTTCACTGGCTCTGGTCCCCGTTTAGAGGTTGGTTACGCGCGGAACCAACGGAGAGATAGGAGGCGTGATAGAAGCTGGCGTCCTCGTTACTCGCGTGCACTGGACTTGCTGGCTTTTGGGGTTTTCCCGACAGTAGGTCACGCCTGAGACCCATGAAGAAGGTACAATAATGCTCGGCGGGCATGTCCCACGGCAAAATCCAACTCCAGTTCCGTCCGGCAAGCCGCTCAGGGAAGGCTCCCAAGTCCGAAGCGACTACGGGAAGGCCGAGGCGAAGACAGTGACTGAGCGTATAGGAGTAGGTTTCCGGGCATTGGGCAGGAAACCATGCGACATGGGGGTTCATCGCCGTCAACAGGTCGTCCAACTGACCTTCTTCGTAATGTCCCTGCAGGTTGACGGAGGAATAGGGCGAGAGCTGATAGTGAGGTCCAAGATCGCCAAGAACCGTGAACTCAATCGGCAGCCCAGCATGACGTGAGATGGTCTCGCATGCTTCCACCAGATCAGCTCCCTTGTGCATGGCAAAAACACCTGGAACGGCAATCCGCAATGCCTCATCGCCGGCTAGAGACTTCGGTTTAACAACGGCATCGACTGGCGTGGTTTCAGGATGACTCGCGACAATGAGACGCTCAGGAGGAATGAAGGGTGCAACACGTTTCTGGACGTCACTGCTCGGTACAATTATCCGCTGGGCCTGTTCGAAAACCCACCGAAGCGGTTCCCGCCATGCCGCTTCTGTAAGAGGCGCAGCATTCGGATCGTTCAACCCGATCAAGTTGCACGCCTGACCAATCTCTTTTCCGTAACGCATATCAACTCCCGCAAGATGTGGATCGGGAGACAAGAGATAGTAATCATGCAAGGTTACATCGAATGGCAGGCGGAGGGCTTCGACCAGGGGCCGCAGCCAGTCCAGCGTTCCCATGACGTGATGGATGTGGAGGCGAGACAAGTTGAGCTCGCGAACCAGGCTGACCAGTTCCTCGGTCCCAGTGCCTACGTCAATCTGTATGTCAGGAATTCGGGCGCCGCCCCTTCCGAGACAGGAGAGCTGCACCGCATTGCCCCACTCGCGCGAGGGAATAAGATAAAAGATCTCAGCCCGGTCGCGGTATAGGGCTACGAGATCACGTATGTGCCGCTCCGTGCCGCCCCCATGGAGGTGGCTGATCATGAGGATGCGCGGATGGTCCTCCGAGGCTGTTGCGCGGATTTCGTTCAGAATCTCAGGATGCCGGGAAGGGTCAAAGAAAGGATTGGGGCGGCGTCCCTCTGCTTGTCCCGCACTCAGGAAATGCGCCAGAGGGTTCAGCCCGAGACGGGCCACATCCCGGTTTTCTGCGAGATAGGAGGCCGTGTGAAAGGTGCGGTTCGGCCGGCGGCCTTCCCAGGCTCCAGCCCGCAGAAAATGAACCAGCGGTTCTTCGTTGCTTTGCGCAACATCAGGGTAGGTCGCACGATAGAAATCAGGATCGAAGAGAGGGTTCGGCTTCAGGCCTCTCGCTGATCCGAAGGAAAGGTAATGTCCAATCGGATCCTTGACTGGTTCATCTGCCTGGGTCGCGTAATAGGTTCGGTCAAACAGGCCACTTGTCTCAATCAGCCTGCGCACACGCCTGGTTCTGGTTGCTCGACGGAAAGCTTTCCTTCCCAAGACAACCAAAGCTCGGACCAGTAGCCCCACAGGACGAAGGGGGCCATGCCTGAAACGGGAAATCTGCTTTTCGAGCAGGATACCGTATCGCATAGCCTGCGATGCTTCGAGTTCTCTGCGCCGGGCATGGACTGCCTCAAGGGAAACCTCGAGACGCTCATACTCATATCGCAATTGATCCGCTTCCCGGCGCCATTTATCGCGCATGGCTTCAAGATGTGCGATTTCCTCCCGCAGCCCGCTCATCTCCTGTTGCAGGGCAACCAGCCGACGGGCCAAAGACAGTGAGGTACCGGTCTCCGGATCTCCCCATCTCGGAGTTTCCATGAATTCGCGCGCCAAGTCGTCCAAGGTTCGGACTTCGCGGCAGGATGCTAGAACCTCTTGAGAAAGATAATCCTTCGGCGTCAACGCCGCCGGCAGGAACAGGAGGTTGCTCTCATGAGCGAACCCCAGGAAATTTTCTCCTGAACCAAAGAAATTGTCAGGATTGAAGGCAGGGACTGCATGGTAGAAGGTGGCATAGCCATATTGGGCCATGTGGTTCATGAGACCTGCCCCGGCTGCGACACTATTCATTTCAGCGTAGACAATCGGAGTGTGGCGCTTCAGGGTTTCCTGGCTCCCCTTGAGGACCTCTAGTTCCATGCCCTCGACGTCGATCTTGAGAAGCCGGCAGTTGTCGAGAGCCAGCTCATCGATACAGGTCACCGGTACCCGCAATCCAGCTTCCTTACCTTCCGTCCTCGTTTCCAGGCTTACGGCCCCGAAGTTTTTCACATCAGTATAGTCGAGCTTCGGTATCCATAATTCGTCAGGCTTAGCTCCTGCTCCCTGACACAAGGTAGTTAGTTGGGAGAAGTTGTTTTGTTCGGCGTTCCGCCGGAGCAGGGCATGAAGATGAGGTTGTGGCTCAAAGGCAATGACGCGCCCCGTCTCTCCCACCATTTGTGCAAAGGCGATGCTGTGGCAACCCACATTTGCCCCTATGTCCAGAACGGTATCGCCCTCCCTGATGAAAACTTCCAGAAGGGCGACTTCACCCTCTGCCCATTCGCCATAGCGCAGTAGGCATTGTCCGATAGGATCGTCATTTTCCAGGAAGCTGACCAATCCATGGCGGCCATGCTTCGTGACATAAGGCAGGGTGGAAAGGAGTTTCTCTCCCGTTTCGACCTCGGAGGGAGGATTAGCCAAACCGGCCACGGCAGTCTCCCGTCGGCATCAGGCTCTCCACAAGGACAACCGCCTCTTTGTAGTGCGTAGAAAGGTCAGCAGCTTCCAGCCCCGGGAACGGTAAATCATTTCCAGCTCTCTGCGCAGATGGTCTGCAGAAATGGTATTCTCGTAGAGAAGCTCGTCGTCTGACCGCCTCTCGAACCAGCCGCGATAACCCTTCTTGTCACCGGAATCGTCGAAGGGATCGGGAAAGGCCTCCTGAAGGTCCGGCCGCTCGCGGTACACGCGCCGCTGGCTCGCGGAGATGGTTTCCCCGCTGTGAAAGAAGCCATACTGCCAAGGTCCCAGAGCGGGAACGGATGCTTCATGCTGGGCGCAGGCATCTATGTACCAGCGACGCAATTCGTAGAGCGCGGGAACCTTATTTCCGTATCGCTGCAGCATGGCGAGCTGATTGCCGCTATCGAACCCGGAAAAATGATAAAAGGTAAGAGGATTGCCGTTGACGGTAAAGCCCTGGTCGAAGCTGCCTTCGACCGTTCGGTGCGTCAGGTTCCAAGTCGCCACATTGCACCCTGGATCACGAACGATTTCAATCTCGGGGAAATATGCGACCGCGAGATCCACCCATCGCTGATCCGTGAATAGCCCGTTAGGAATATCGTCACGACAATAATTTGTCAAACGATGGCGCCACCATTCGGCAAAGCGCCGGCCGGCCGTATCGTTATTAACCCCAAGAAACCCAAGATTGTAGACACCATGTTGCAGAGCGATAATTTCATTATCCTTGATTGCCTGGTGACTTTCTTCTGGAACAAGGATATGCGGCGTCAGGAGCACTGAGTGCCGTTCAAACCTCTCAATAAGTCCATCTATTCTATCAATTAGAACGGTATCTGGATCAAAATAGAACACATTATCAAATGTGCCTCTATCTAGAAGGCTTACGAGCATTTGTCCTTTGATTGCTGTGCAGTATTCAACAATACTATGCTTGAAAATCCACGATTTTTCAGGGGTAAGGGAATCTGAAGCGACGACTTCGTCAAAAAGATGAGTGGAGTCTTTCAGCCAATCGGGAACAGGCTCTCCCACCAGCAAGCAGAAATGAATATCGGGATGACGTGCCTTGACACTCTCGGCTAAGACGGTCGCCTTGGGCAGGTAATTGAGCGCGATGCTGGTGAATATACAGGTTTTCATTATCTCAAGCCTGATACAGCGTTGAAACGATCGGTCGGGGCGATCAAAACGCTTCGGTCGGGATGTCGAGGCGGCGGGCGACGATGATATCCTGGTAGCTCAGGAATTTATCGCGACCGCACCAGAGGCCATAGCGGATCGGCTCTTCTATCTGAAGTCCGGCTTCTCGGAAAAGCGCTGTGAGGAGTTCTTCTTCATATGCCAAGGCGGCCTCCGGGCGAATGGGGTCCTCGACGAGACAGTCTCCTTTCCGATGTTGAAACGTGAAGTGACGACTCCTTCCCTCCACGATGAACTGGCCAGCTTCCTTATTGATCAGGAAAGCTGTTATCAGGCAATACCCTCCGGGCTTCAGTATTCTACTCGTTTCTTTCAGGTAGTGACGGACATCATCCACAAGAAGGTGGGTGAAAACGGAGGCGGCAAGAACAACGTCAATGCTCTCGTCTTCGCATGGAAAGCGATATTCCGAAGCGGGGGACGCTGCCTTCTGATTGTAAAGGCCGTTGTCGACATCGGCCGTCTCGAAGCGAAAGTTGGGCCTATGCTTCCCGATATGATCCTGGCACCACTCTATGCCGGGGGCAAATACATCGAAGCCGACATAGGACCCTTCTTCCCCCAGATATTTGGCTAGCGGTATCGCCATCCGCCCTGTGCCACATCCGATATCAAGGACGCTGTCTGTGGGCTGAAGGTTGCAGAGGTTGATGAGGTGCCTCGTAAATTCCTCGCCTACCAGAACAAACTCGTCGCCTGCATGATCTTGCAAAATGGCGGCGGGAGGGTCGATAACGAGGATTTCCTTTTCCCCTCCTCGCAGAAGCTGATCGGTACCTGAGAAGGTGATACGAAGCTGATTTCTGCCTTCCCGCAGATATAGGCGTGGGTTGAAATGGAAGCCGCAAAAGCCGTCCCCCATATCCTGATCGAGGACATCGGAGCGGAAGGTGGAGGCAGAAAGGCTCGCAACCGGAACAGCGTTGATGCTGATGTCGATCCAAACCGATTGGATGCGACCATTCTCATCAACTTTCATTCCCCATCCAGAAAGGGCGTCCTCATTGATAAGGTCGACATAGCCTTCATACCGATGAACCTCGGCCGGCTTGCGCTTGGTTATCCAGTTCAAATTGGGTCACCGTCTCGATGTAGCCATGTCCTGTGGGTGGAAGCACCATACCGCAAAGAGCCATGGATTGGTGAGGCCCTTGCAGGCCGGTCAGGATTGATCGTTGCTAATGGGTTCAAGCACATCTGGCTTCGTTAGCGGGGATGCGCTTTCCCCTCCCTATGTCTTCAGTTCGCGCGACGATCGCTGAGCCAATTCAGCGCTCTGTGGCAGGCTTATGGAACGCCTCCGTAATAACTCCATTCAAGCTCAGGATAAAAGGCTGCTTCTTCAGCGAAGGGAGCATAGCAGATTTCTGGCAGCGCAAGGAGTCGGTTGTTGATCTCAGCGGGGTCGTCGACCAGCGAGAGCGGCAAGAGGTGGCCACGACTGGCCTTACGCATGCGTTCAGCGATGGCGCCGATGTCAAAAGCCACCGGCATCAATCCCAACCCGAAGACAGTGGAAAGTGTATAGGAATAGGTTTCCGGAATGATCGAGGCAAAAAAAACAGCTGAGGGCCGCTCTTGATGGATCCGCGCAGGTAGATCCTGAGGCTCGAATGCTCCCGTGAGCCGGATTCCTGCCCGTGACGCGACATGCTCATCGGCGGTGAACCCGATGACGACAAACTCCAGCGGGAGCCTGCGAGTTTGAGCATCGGCCGCGCATCGAACAACAACGTCGAATCCTTTGTGCTCCACAAGGGCACCCAGAATAGCGATCCGCCTTAAACGGCCCTTTGAGGCATAATCATCCTCGCCATCCGGGGTTACCGGATAATGGGACGCACCATGGACTTGATCACTTTCCAGAACGGGATGGGTGCGGAATAACGGCCGGATTGTCGGGAAGTACCGACTGATGCGATTTTGCAGGTCAAGGGAAGGAACATAGACGTTGCGGGCTTCCTCCAGAATAGAGGACCATGTGGTCCGCCATTCGGCTATATCGACTTCGCCAAAATCGGAGCCGTTTCTCGATATGCAGGCTCGGCAACCATCCGCATCAGGCTCGCCGCAATATCGTCCGTTCCCGCCAAGCAGCACGATGCGCGGACAGATGGCCATGTGATCATGAAGCGTCAGGTCATATGGGAAGCCAGCCTTTCCCATGAACTGCATAATCAGCTCTATTCCCGTTATAGATAAGCCAGCCAAATGATGAATATGGGCGAAGCTGATCCCCAGCTCCTGGAGGGCAGCTGCGAGGGTGTCGGCATCGAATGGAAGTTGGAGGTGAGATAGAACCGACATCTGCCCAGTGCCAAGGCTTTCCAGTCTGACGGTCGTCCCGTCCTTGCCCACCGGCCTCAAGAAGAAGACGTTGATCCCTTCCTTCTCCAGACGATGGGCCATTTCCCTCACATGGAGTTCGGTTCCCCCTCCCAGCCCATGGGTGACGAACAGAATCGCCTTGTTTCCGGCGGCCAGGCCAAGGCGGGCGAGGTCGAGGGAAAGGCATATCGAAGGGAAGTTATTCTGGGGTGCCACAGCCTGCCAGCGCTTCCGCGCTGCCGTCGGAGAAACGCATTTGCGTACGATAACCTGAGGAGCAAGCAGATGGACGCCATTGGAGACGGGCCGTCCAAGGAGAAGTGAAACCGCCCTACCCTTGCCAAGACTCTCAAACCAACTGCGCGTGACGTAGACGCAAGAATCTGACGCATGCGTCAGATGGATCGGCTCAGCTTGTCTGACAGACTCTGACTCGGCTGCCAGCCGATCAAGCACTGGCCAATCTATCTCAAGCTCCGGGTCATCAGGACCGTTTCGCAGCGGATAACCCATTGTTCCCGCCCCCGTCGTCAACGGTGAAGCCGTTGCGATACCGGAATCGGGTTGCCTGGATATCGAGCGCAGCCGGGAAGCCCACCCGTTTGGGACAAGGTGGGTGTCGTTCAGGATGATGAGGTCCCGCCTAGGCTGATCCGCGATCAGCTTCAGAAGCCCTGGGAGGGTACGACGCCATGCGTTCGGGTGTATTGCGGCCAGGTGCCTCAGATTTTCTCGCAGATGCCGTCTGACCGGCCACAGGGTCAGAACGCAGATTTGGAAATCTTCTCCGTCCACATTCGCATCCACCAAGCGTTGAAGGACTGCCTGGGTGAATTCCTGCCGCCTACCTGCCCGCACAATCACCAAGGGAGATTCGGGGCTGCATCTCCATTTCTGCGGAATAGCAATATGATCGGGGGTCACTGGTCCGGGTCTTGAGCGGACTTGCTCCTGGATCTTCCCGCGGACGTTCCGGAGAGTAGGTGATGCAGCCGAGGGCAGGGTCCGGAGGTTGATCCAGAGCCTGTGTATGGCGGCGCGCACGTTGCGGCTTAGGGGCAGTCTGCGGAATAGCGATTTGAGCAGGTTTTTCACCTGGGTGTTCCGCTCTGCAAGTTTCACCCAAAAGCCACTTGGCGACGGACCTCCGTTATATTTGAGGTCTCCTCGCTCCGAAACAGCCCATCAGGCGGCTGGGAGCCGGGGGGAACCTCATAGCCAGGCGGCAAAATCAGATACTTGCCAGGCAATGGGATAAAGTCGACCGGAAGCGGGATGCCCTTGTCGAGTTTCCATCCCGGGGGTCTATGAAAATCTGGCAAGAACGGCGCAACTTCAACGATCCGCATGAGCGCGGCATGTGTGTCCTTCTCCGCGACAGCCTTGGTGAACACCGTGTCCGCAGCAAAATCGGAGAGTCTGATGCCATTACCAAGATCGCGCGCCTCGAAAACGCCGTAAGCCATGAAATGGAACCATGGCGTTTGGCTTACAACCTCCGATGTGGCGACATCGGGGTTGGCTTTCAAATAAAGCTTCGGATCGAAAAAAGGCGCCGGTCCAAAGAGGCTGTATTGATGGAGGACGTCTTCCGCATCGCCGTAGGCCACAACATGTCCCTGATTCATCAGGAGGCACTTGCTGCAGATTTCCCGGATAAGAGCATCGCTATGAGATGCAAGGACCAGAATGCTCGACTGATCGACGAACTGGCGGAGCCTGGCGGTCGCCTTCTTGAGGAAATGGCTGTCGCCCACACCGATCCACTCGTCCATAAGGATGATTTCGGGCTGGACAGAGGTGCATACGGCGAACGCTAGGCGCAGCAGCATACCGCTCGAGTATGTCCGCACCGGCATGCCAAGATACTCGCCCAGTTCCGTGAATTCTGCGATGTCGTCGAGCTTCTGTCTGATTTCCTGCCGACTCATGCCAAGCAGAAGGCCCTTCAGATAAATGTTTTCGTATCCTGTAGCCTCCATGTCGAGGCCAAGCCCTATATCGAACAGCGGTGCCACCCGCCCCGATCTGCGCAACGTACCCGAGGAAGGTTTGTAAACGCCCGCCAGAGTACGAAGGAGCGTCGTCTTCCCTGCCCCGTTCAGACCGATAAGTCCGACGCGATCGCCTTCATGAATGCTCAAATCAATATTGTGTAGGGCCTTAACCGAGACCTGTCCGCTTGAACCATGCTGGATGCGGCTCATGCCTGCCACGGCCTCGAAGGTCCATCGTAGCAGTCGCCTGTCGGAATTGTAGATAGGGAACTCGACAGAAACGTTTTCTAGCGTAATGCTGACCATTGTGCGTTTCCTAGAGCCAGTAAGCCAAGCGTCTGCCATAACGGGAGAGCACTTCCAGCGCCGCCATCCATCCTAGGAGCGTTATTGCCACAACGACGATCCATGAGATCATCCCGACGCTCTCTCCCAGTAGCGGCGCTCGCACAAGTTCGATGAAATGATAGAATGGGTTAGCGTTTAGGATGAAAACTCGCCCCTGGAGGAGTTCTGGCTTCCAGATGATCGGGGTGAGGAAGAAAGCCAATTGCAGGATGCTTCCGACAATGGGTGCGATGTCCCTGTACCGGGCGCCGGCAAAGCCAAGAACGATCATCACCCAAATACTGTTCAGAACAAGCAGGGCAAGTCCCGGTATGATGGCCAAGGTTTGCAGGCCGAAATCGACCGAGAAGACGATAGCTACGACCACCAGGACGATCAGGTTGTGGGCCAGAATGATCAGGTTCCGCCACACGGCCCGGAATGCGTGCAGGCTGAGGGGCATGTCCAATTGCTTGATTATACCTTCAGCGGAGATGAAGACGGAGCATCCCTCATTCAGCATCGTGCTGATATAGGTCCAGAATATGAAACCAACTGCGATGAAAGGCAGGAACGCCGCTACATCAATCCGGAAGAGGTTCGCGTAGAGTATTCCCAGCGCCGTCACCAGAACTCCCATGCTGGCCGTGATCCAGAAGGGACCTAGGACTGAACGCCGATAACGCTGCAGAATATCTTGCCAGCCGAGAAGTCCCCATAGCTGCCACCGGGAAATACCATCCCGCAGATCTTGCAGGGCGACGTTGCGATGATCGACGGCCATCAGGGTTGTCATGGCTTTCTATGGGTTTCTGAACCGCGTCGCAGGCGTTGCAGCCCGGCAGCAAGAGTGATTTCACGAGTTGCTGCGTAACATACGCTCGAGCCGCGAGATGGCTAGCTCGCGGAGGTGAGCATCCCGGCAAGACGTCTTGCCTCTTCTGCTGTAAGGGGGAGGCGCATTGTAATGTCGTCTGTCTTATCGGGAGGCTGGTAGGTAAAGTCTATAGCGAGCCCGCTTTCTGTTCCGACCACGTTCAGCCGGACTGCCTTCGGCATTTCAACGAACCGTGGAGCAATCGGCGGTGCGGAGTTGGCTTCGCTCATCATTGCCTCTTAATAGATGGTCTGATTATCAGCCACTGCCTGCGTCACTCTTTGGGCAGCAATATGGCTCGCCCGCATCTATAAGGCATATCGTATTATAAACAACCAATTTCTCCAAGAAGGAGGATGTATCAGTCCCGGCGGATCATTCCCTTCAGGACGTCAATCAGGCTACTAGAGCAGCGTTCATTCAGACATATCCGGCGGCTTGGAAATAGTTTGCGCATTCGGTTGGCGAGAAGAGGGTGCAGATGTCGCCGATTGCCTGCCATAGGCCATCGATGGTGCCGATGGCGCGCATCCTGAGGTGTGATTTCAGATCGCCTGACGCAGTGCTAGCGACGTGTTCAACGCTGACGAGGCTCCGAGGAACACCATGTATCCCGCGACCGCACGGGAATAGTCGTCGATAACAGTTGTCAGCCAAGGACGGACTGCCGTACCGTTAACGTCGAGGATCAGAATGTCGAACTGGGTTTGGTCAGCTTGCCATGTTGCGTTCGGCCGCTCGGCGCGATGCACATGGATCAGTTCGTATCGGTCACGGAAAGCGGCTTCGCCTTCATGGGCAAGCGGCAGGGTGGCCGGGTCGAGCTTGCCGACGAACACCTACATCCGCACGCTGTTTGCGTCCGAGAGCGGCAGAGCAGCCCTCCCGCATCCGGGCGATCCAGCGCCGGGCGGTGCGAAGTGGAATGCTGGCGGCGGTGGCCACCTTCGTCAGCAAGGCCTCGCCGTCGATATAGGGACGCAACAGCGCGAGGCGCTTCGTAGCACCCGTCTCGCCATCCTCTGCCTTGCTCATGACCCCCCTGTCCGAAAGAGGATCGTTCAACGGACGGAGTTCCCGTCACAACTCGATGAGTCGGAAAGCCTTGATTTGCCGGGAAGTTGTTCGTCTCATTTGAATGGTACTATATTTCTTGCGTTGAAGGAGCCCCTTACGTTACAGATTCCAGCATGACGAACACGCTCATCGGCTATGCTCGCTGCTCGACGGACAAGCAGGACCTCGCCGCCCAGAAGGACGTTCTGCAAAAGCTCGGCGTTGCGGCGGATCGCATCTACACCGATCATGGTTTCACTGGTACGAACCGGGCAAGGCCCGGTCTGGACCAAGCTCTGGCCGCCGTGCGCGGCGGCGACACCCTTGTCGTTCCCAAGCTCGACCGGCTCGCCCGCTCCGTCCCTGATGCGCGCGCGATCGGGGATGATCTTGCCGCGCGGGGTGTGAGGTTGCAGATCGGGGCCAGCGTCCATGACCCATCCGACCCGATGGGCAAGCTGTTCTTCAATATTCTCGCCACCTTCGCCGAGTTCGAGGCCGACCTGATCCGGATGCGGACGCGCGAGGGCATGGCGCTCGCCCGTTCCAGAGGGAAGCTGCGCGGCAAGAAGCCGAAGCTCTCCGAGCGCCAGCAAAAGGAGCTGCGCCGGATGTATGACACCGGCGACTATTCCGTCAGCGATCTTGCAGAGGTGTTTTCGATCTCTCGGCCGACCGTCTATCGCACCTTGGGCCGCCACGCCGCCGAGCCCGTGGCGTCATGATGATCGGATACGCTCACGTTTCCCGAAAGGGTCAGTACCTCGAACAGCAACGCGCCGCCCTTGGCGCGGCGGGATGCGCTCAAATCTTTGAAGAAGACGAGTCCGTCGCGCAGCACGACCGGCCTGAGCTGACACAGATGTCGAAGTCGCCCGGTTCCTGGGAGTACATCGATCAACCGTCTACAGGGCACTGGAGGGGCCGTAAGCGGTATCTGATGGCCGCTTGGGATGGTTCCTCATTACCCGGCAAAAATGAGGGGTTGCAGAATCAGGAAAATCAGGTCGTTAGTTGTAACTATGAAGGAGAGCGCGGAAGAGATTCGCAGAAAGGTTGCTGCACATCGAGCGCGACAACTCGCGTCCGGCCGCGTTGCACTGAATACATATGTTCCAGGCGAACTTGTCGAAGCGATCGATAGGATCAAGGAACAGCGCGGCGCTGCAGGACGCGCGCCTATTATTGAAGAAGCGTTGAGGTTCTACATCGAGGCAAAGCAAGGGGCATAACGGCAAAACGCCCGACCGGTGGCACGGTCGGGCGTTTTATGAGGCCGTCGGAACCATGTAGATAAGGGGACACCAAGTCTCCCCTTATCTACGCTAGAGCACGCCGATTCGCAAGATTGATTCTTGCGGGATCGGGAAAGTTGTGTCCGCCGTCCACAGTCGTGATGTCCTCCGAACAGAAGGTCGAGAGGCATATGTTGAGGACGCACATCGCCGCCGCGATCGGCTGCGCGCGCGGGAACGCGCTTGATGAAATCATGCGAGAGGTCTGGACTAGACATAGCGCCGGACAGATCAGCGACGGAGACGCCGGGGAGCTATCCGCCTTCGCCCAGGAGCGTAGGGCGGCTTTGGGAGGATCGGGACAGACAACCTTCGGTCTGGTTATGCCCCCTCCCCCCGCGCGCTGCCCGACGCCGGTTCGCCGACACAGCCATTTCAAGGGCCGATCCGAAGGCCGGATATGGCGGCCGACCAACCGGCAGGAGGTGCAAAAGGTCTTGCTTGCGGCCAAACGCTACGAGCTGGCCGAGCGCCGGAAGGGTGAGCGCACCGGCCCGCTCGGGTCGGTGGCGATCGAGGTGCTGGAGTTTTTAGTCAACCTGGTCGATTTCCGCACCGGCCGGCTTGAACCTTCCCTTAATACGATTATGGGCAAGGTGCGGCGCTCGCGTGACGCCGTGGTGCGGGCGCTGAAGGCGCTGCGGGCGCATGGCTTCCTTGACTGGCTGCGACGCTACGAGCCGACCGACAACAAGGGGCGAGGCCCCCAGGTGAAGCAGGCGAGCAACGCCTATCGTCTGTTACTACCGGAAAAGGCGCTGCGGCTTCTTGGCCGGTTCGGTAAGGCCCCTCCCCCGCCCGAGGATCATGTTGCCGCCCAGGCCGCGCGTGCGGCCGAGTTGGACGCCTACAGGAAGGCTCTGCCCCTTGATGAGAGGGCGCTGTTCGAGGCCGGCGACAATCCGTTAGGCAGGGCGCTCGCAGCTCTTGGAAAGTCCTTGCAACAACGTGAGTCCGCCAAGCAGACTGAATCCCTATCTAGTTTTTCTCTCAGTATAAAAACATAAGCGGTTGCCGCTGTTCGGGCTGCATAAGCAGCCCTGCGACGGATCAGATCCGCTCATAGGGCTGATCGGGAAACGGCACCCTTACAGCAAAACCGCAACACTCGCGCTTACTGCAATTTCCCTATGGGCTTTCGAGAGGGAGCAAGGGGCAAGGCGGGGCTAAATTGACAGCAGTTTTTTAGCTGCTAGAAATTTATAAGTAGATTGCAAGCGGATAAATAACGGATTATATATTGCAATCAGCTAACATACAGCTAGTCATCAAATAATTGGAAAGCGTATGACCGTCATATCTTTTGTTTCGAGTAAGGGCGGCGTCGGCAAGACGACTTCCGCCGTAATGCTCGCCGGCGAATTTGCGGCGGCCGGGCGTAAAGTCGTGTTAATCGACGCGGACCCTAACAGGCCGCTTCTCGCTTGGTCGCAGCTCCGGCCGCTCCCCGAAACTTTGCGCATCGTAGTCGATGACTCAGCCGAAACCATCATCGACACGATCGAGGATGCTCGCGCCGAGGCGGATTTCGTGATTGTCGATCTGGAAGGCACCGCAACGGACCGCACCGGCTTTGCCGTCGCGCGGTCGGATTTGGTGCTGATTCCGCTGCAAAGTTCGGTTCTGGATGCCGCCGAGGCGGCGAAGTCGGTCAAGCTGGTGCGCCAGATGTGGAAGGTAGCGAGCCGCGAAATCCCATATCGCGTATTTTTCACCCGCGTTCCACCCGCGATCCGCGAGCGCACGGCGCGCGACATAGAACGTCAGTTTTCAGGCGCTGCGGTCCCGGTGCTGCCGGTGACTTTGATCGACCGGGCAGCCTATCGGACGCTGTTTTCGCTAGGCGGTACGCTGCACGAGCTGGAAACGTCCGATGTATCCGGACTGGAAACCGCCAGGGAGAACGCGCGCGAGTACGCGCAAGCTGTCATCAATGCGATCAGAGGAGGAGCGATGCATGACCAGTGAGGGCAAGAAACGCGCCACGCTCGACTTTGGCGACGATCTGAACAGACCAGCAGTCCCGCCTGTCGATCCGAGCGCGGTCAAGGCCGCCACCCGTGCCGCTGGCTTTCGCGAGACGCCCAAAGTGCCCGAGCTGTTGCCAAGTCAGCCGTCCCGCCGCACACGACGCAAGACTGGCCGTACGGAGCAGTTTGCGACTAGGCTGCGGGCCGATACGCTCGAAGCGATTTATGCCTATGCCGACCTGCACGAGATCACGCTTGCCGAGACGATAGAGCGGGCTATGAGCGCACTTGTCGAGGGGAAGGCGTGAACGGTTTCACTTGTCGAGTTATACAGGTTTTAATATAAAGGGCTAATGGCTGATATGAAGTGGCTCGAATTTCTCGGGGGACTCCCTTGAACAGTTGCGAGATTTCCCCGAGATGGCACGGAAAGAGGCCGGCGTTCAGTTGCACAAGGTTCAGCAGGGGATTGAACCGAGCGACTGGAAGCCGATGACGATCGTGGGGCAGGGGTGCGGGAAATCCGTATCCGTAACGAGGCCGGAATCTTCCGGGTGCTCTACATTGCCAAGATAGAGGACACCGTCTATGTGCTGCACGCATTCTAGAAGAAGATGCAGCAGACGGCCAAACGAAATTTAGACTTGGCTACGACCCGGTTGCGGCAAATCTAGCGGAGACGTGATGATAGAACGTCAGAGCTTTGCTAATGTATGGGATGCACTGGAAGACATGCCGGCTGAGGCCGCGAATATGTCCATGCGGTCCAATCTGCTTATCGCGATCGAGCAGCGTGTGCGGAGCTGGGGTGTCACCCAAGCTGAGGCAGCGCGGCGTCTCGGGATCACACAGCCGCGCCTCAATGACTTGCTGCGTGGCCGGATCACAAATTTCAGCCTTGATACGCTCATCAATCTGGCGGAGCAGGTCGGGCTTACGGTGCGGCTCGATATTGCAGAAGCTGCCTAGCCCGAGCGGCGGGTGTTGCGTCCTGCATTTAGGCCCGGAGGCGAAGGTGCCCCACGTCGCGTTGTAGTGAGCCCGGCGTCGCCTATAGCAAAGCTCCGGTGCATTAGCGGCGGGATCGGGCCATTCTGGCGCATCGGCGTAATAGGCGATGCTTGCCGGCAACGATCGACCGTTGTCCGGCGAGGAACAGCAGTTCGACACGCTGCGGCGAGAGGCCGGACTTTTCGGAATCGAACGCCCGGCTCATGGTCTGGAACACAACAGTTTCCTGCCCGAGCAGATCGGAGACGAGGCGGGCGCTGTCGTGATCGTTGACGCTGAAGACCTGTAAAACGGCGGCGTTTGACAGGAATGTGCCGGCGCGCTGCCCGTAGGTGGCGCGGAGCTGGTGAACGTCTTGCAGGGGGTCGTTTGCGGGAGGGGGCGGAATCCTACGCTAAGCCGAGAACACGCTTTCCGTAACTCCTGAGTTCGCCCTGGGGGCCGACATAGCGATAAAGGGTGACGCGCTCGATCCCGAGTTCCTTAC
>Ga0265293_10003032_pt1 | contig 32109 bp, 28 predicted proteins | sample Munlanlewell138R_FD_192505 | JGI IMG/M metagenome (GOLD analysis project Ga0265293, IMG submission 192505) | Leachate microbial communities from a municipal landfill in Southern Ontario, Canada - Leachate well 138R | ecosystem: Engineered > Solid waste > Landfill > Unclassified | place: Canada... | reverse complement strand
ATGGGCAAGCGCTCCAGAGTTACTGGTTTACCCGCGCCGGTTTGGAAGAGCTGGAGGTTCTCCACAATTATCTGGAATCCCTTCCCGAAATTGGCAAGGTCAGCTCTCTGGTAACTGCTTTTCATGCCGCCAATCAACTCACTGGCCACCGCATGAATGACTTTGAACTGGCCTTTATGCGCCAAACCCTGTCGCCGGAAATTAACAATTTTCTGATAGCTCCCTATCTGGATGACAGCAAGGGAGAAACGCGAATCAGTATGCGCACGGTGGAAACCGCCTCCGACTTGAAGCGCGCGGATTTGCTCAACCAGATTGACCAGTTTATCCAGACTGAAATGGGGCTTGAGAAAGACGAGTACCGTTTTTCCGGGTTGATGGTGCTTTATAACAATATGCTGCAAAGTCTCTATAAATCCCAGATTCTTACCCTCGGGGCTGTTTTTCTCGGCATTATGCTGATGTTTCTGGTGCTGTTCCGCTCCCTGAGCATATCTCTGATTGCGATTACCCCCAACATATTGGCGGCCTGTGCGGTTCTCGGCGGTATGGGACTTGCGGGTGTGCCTTTGGATATGATGACCATTACCATAGCCGCAATCACCGTGGGTATAGGTGTGGATGACACCATTCACTATATCCACCGCTTTAAAGCCGAGTTTCAGGAGGATCGCAATTATATGGCCACCATGCACCGCGCCCACGGCTCCATCGGCAAGGCCATGTACTACACCTCGGTGATCATCATCGCTGGTTTTTCCATCCTCACCCTGTCCAATTTTATTCCATCCATCTACTTCGGCTTATTGACAGGCGTGGCCATGCTGGTGGCTCTGCTGGGAGCGCTGGCGTTGCTGCCCAAGTTGATTCTGATTTTTAAGCCCTTTGGCAAGGAAGGCTAAAGCCGGATGGGTATTTTTTAATTCAATGGTATGGGGGTGGCAAGGTTTTCAGCCCTGCCACCGGGTCTGTGGTATTGAGCTAAGGAAACTCTGATTAATTCTGTTTTCGTCACTCCCGCGCAGGCGGGAGTCCAGAAAATCAATCAATTATAGATTCCCGCCTGCGCGGGAATGACATTAATCAGAATTTCCCTAACTGTTGCCGTCGCTAACACTTTGCTGCGAGACGATTTTGCCTTTGTCACAGTTGAGAAAACTGGATGAGTTTAGCCAGTCTTGGTCGGGATAATAGCTGAAAACCAACTGGCCATCCTTGAGGTTGTCCACCACCTGTTTGGCAATCTCGCGCCTGACGGCGGGGCAGCCCAGGCTGCGGCCAATTCGACCCTGACGATCAATCCAGGTTGGGTCAACATAATCGGCGCCATGAATGACAATCGCCCGGTTTCGCGCATTGTCGTTGATGCCGGGCTCGAGGCCGTCAAGGCGCAGAGAATAGCCATGTTTGCCGCTGTAGCTTTCATGGCCTCTGAAAAGACCGATGCTGGATTGGTGACTGCCTTCTCGATTTGAAAACGTCGTGGCCGTGAGCTCTCCGGAGCGCCGCCCGTGGGCGACAAGATCCTGCAGCAGCAACCGACCCCTGTGAATATCAAAAATCCACAGCCGCTTTTCGGTGGAGGGCAGGGAATAATCGATGACGGCGAGCTTGGCTGGCGCATCGACTCCCTGGGTAACGGCACAGCGAGCGGCCTGCAGGGCATTTTTAAGAACTTTGGTTTTGAGATCGGGGGCAGAACGGGAAAGCTTTTGAAAGAGGCGATTATCGTCGAGGCTAGCTGCTATACTGAAAACGGGCGCTGACATAGGGATGATCAGGCATAAAGATGTGCGTATGGCCTTTATCAGGCGTGTTTTTATCGTCACTATGAATTCCCCTTGGTAGTTCTTGGTACGTCCGGAATGAATGATTTTTCCGGTATTGTCCTAAAATTGTTGTGGTCATTCTAGCAAGGATTGCTGAAAAGGAAAAAGTATTGTTTAAAAAATATACAGGCGTGTCTCTTTTATGGCTGCTAATGTCCGTAACTTCTGTTATGGCCACTGCCGAAGTTGAGATGCCGCCAAAAAAAATCGCGGAACGAAGCGCTGCTGAAAATCCTGACAATTCTCCTGTAAATAAGCTACAAAAACTCAGCCAACAATGCGCCAGTCTGCCCTCTGTGCCCCCCCTTTTTGTCGATGGCCTGTGGGCTGTTGAAAATGCCGGACTTTGGCGCCGACCTGGTTCTCTGGCTGAACTGGGGATTGAAGTGGCTGCCTTGGCAGAAGATGGTCTTGACCCTGAACATTATTTTCTCCCGCAGTTACTCGGTTTCGCCAGTAATCTTGCCGCTGGTGGCCAGCTGTCTGACTGTGACAGTATACTGGCCAGCTATAGTTTTATTAGCGCGCTCCACGATTTGGCCTTTGGTCGGGTTAATCCGCAAAAAGCCGGATTTATCTGGTTCGAGGAAAAGGAGAAAAACGCTGCGGATCAGCGAATTTTTCACGACCGGATTGCCGCTGGCGTGGCTGGCATCGGGGCGGCATTTTCAGAAGCACGGCCAACGTTGCCCCAATATCAAAATCTGCGAAAGGCCTATAGGCAGGCCGCAATCTCATTGCCAGAAAGCTGGACTAGCGTGCCCGCTGGCGCGAGTTTGGCGGAGGGCGACAGGGATGCTCGTGTGCGGCTGCTGCGGATGCGCCTTTATGAGCAGGACTTTCTTCCCACAGGGGAGGCGGATGATGCGGAGATTTTTGATCCGCAATTAAGGGGCGCCGTCACTGAATTTCAGCGCCAATACGGCCTGGTTGTAGACGGTATTGTCGGGAAAAATACCCTGGCGGCACTCAGCCTAAGTCCCCGGCAGCTGCTGGCAAAAATTCGCGTCAATCTCGAAAGAATGCGCTGGCTGGCCAGGGAAATGAGCACTGACCTGTTATTGGTGGATATTGCCGGTGCCAGGCTCGCGTATTACCGGGACGGGCAGGTGGTGTGGTCGGCTCTTGCCCAGGTGGGCAGGCCAACCAGGAAAACCCCGGGGCTCAAAACCACAATCACCCATGTCACCCTCAATCCGAACTGGACAGTCCCGCCGACCATTTTTCGCCACGACAAGCTTCCGGAAATACGCAAGGATCCTGCCTACCTGCAAAAAAACCATATTCGCGTCTTCAGCAGAGAAGGCCAGATTCTCGACCCCAGCAAAATAAACTGGAACAATCCGGGAGCCATCGTTTTGCGCCAGGATTCCGGTGCTGACAGTGCCTTGGGGTTGGTGGCGATCCGATTTCCCAACCCTTTTGCTGTTTACCTTCACGACACCCCCAATCGGCATCTGTTTGCAACCCCCGGGCGGTTTTACAGTTCCGGATGTGTCAGGGTCGAGCATGCCATGGAACTTACAGAGCTTTTTTTCAGTGATGCCAGCCAGCAGGTGTTGAGCACCTTCAGCGCGGTTAGGGCATCGGGGAAAACCCGCAATCTTAATGTGCCCCGCCCGGTGGATATTCTGATGCTTTATTGGACTGCAGAGGCGAATGATGAGGGGGCAATACGCTATCGCCCAGACATCTATGTTGAGGACGAGAGGTTGTTGCGGTTGCTTGAAAGACCTCGGTAACCGTTTGCTATCGGGTCTGCTTTTCGCTTGATCTCGCCAGATTTGCGCGCAGATGCTGTTATGGCAGCGTTTGCGTCCACAAGCACACTCAAAACCACAGAATCCGGGGGCTGGCAACCGGGAAAACTTTCGGTTTAATAGCAATCCATATTGGCTTTGACGCTGATCCTTTCGACACGGTTATTCTCGCCGGGGAAATTGCTAAAAATAGCCGCCAGCATCTCATCGAAGATTCGGGATACAACTCCGCAGGAGCCCTCGCTGCGGGCTTTGACTTCATAAACCTTGGTGGCTTTGTCGTCAACAACCTGCTGCTGGTCAACAATATCTATGGTTATCAGAGTTGTGAAGTTGGTGTAGGAGCGGGTCTGGCTGCCAACGATGCCGTAGGTCGGCACCCAATGGGCGCTGCGAACATAGGAGGAAGAACCGTCCTTATTGCGCACCACCGTTGTATAAAAAACCGGATCAAAGCCGGTATGACCCGAAACAGGATAGGACTCCACCTTGGTTTCGCCGTCGTTGATATGGTAGCCAAGTTTTGCCAGGTAGCGGGCGTCCCCCTTGCTGGTATTAACCACAAATCCCTGTTGGCGGAGCTTTTCTTCAAGCTTGAATTGGTAGTGCTTGAATTCGAGGGAGTTTTCGAACTGGGGGTCTGAGGGTACGACAGCGATCGAGGTTCCCTGGGTAGAAAAATCCGGGGTTAGGAATGAATTAACATCTGTGCGCACGACGGACGCACATCCGGCCAGAAATAATGAACCCAGAAGCAGGGCGACAACGGAAAAATAACAGGCCAATTTGGGTTGTTGAATCTGATGCATATAGCCCTACAGGTTTGGTGGAAGATGCCGGATCAATGTAAGCGTTCGATGGCCGTTAGACAAGAAATATTAGTTATTGTTCGCTGGCTAAGCGGAAGAAGATAGTCTCTGCGGGAATTTCTCCAGCGCCGTAACCATGGCAAAAAAACGCCGAAACGGGTTGCCAGGTTACCTAGGCGACGATACCACGACATTTTCAAGCCTGGCTTTTGTAAGGTCTAAAAGGCTTGACAGTCATTCAGCGCGATCACAATTTGCTGCCGACCCTGTTTCCCGGTTCAGAGGGGTTCTGAGCCAGATACCTGTCAAGTTGGGAATGATTTCCGGCAAAATTGGCGTCCCCGAGAGGATTTGAACCTCTGACCTGCCCCTTAGGAGGGGGCCGCGCTATCCAGCTGCGCCACGGGGACTTGAGCGAGCCGAGGATTTTACTGATTGCGGCTCGAGATGTAAAACGGCTCGAGGGAAAAGCGCTGGCAATGTTTTTTCTCGAGGCGACGCAGGCGTTGCCGGGCGATGTTCCCTGCATGGTGGGTGTTGGCGGTACTTGCTGTCGCGACGGCAAGCCTTTGAGCGCTTAGTGTCTGAGTAGTACTCTTTGGTATGGTATTTTGGTTGACAATATCGATGGGTTGACAGAGAATTTGCCGCTTAATTATCTGTTTATGCAAAAAAAGACAGATTTGTTTTTTTGCGCAAGTTTTTGTGTCGTTGTTGCCCGCAGCTCAAATTTGAGTGAGGAGATATTTTGATTGCAAATTCCGGTTCCAGGCAGGGTGCAAGCCATAATGTTCGCAGCGGCTCTAATCAGTCTGGCGCAGAGAGTTGGCAGGAAACCAAGAGCCAGCTAACCAGGGAAGCGATTCTCGAAGCCACCCTTATGTGTTTTATAAACCAGGGGTACGCTAACACGACCACACCGGGTATTGCCGCAATGGCGAAAATTTCCCGAGGTGCGATGACCCATCATTTCAAGTCGAGAAAAGATGTTATCTACTCGGCTGTCGCTTATTTGTACAGAAAACGGATTGCCGAATATCAATCGTTGATGAATGAGGCCGTCTCCAGGCGCAAAAATTCCGATTCTTCAAGGGATGCCGTCAGGGAGGATATGGGCAACGTGGTCAGGGCACTGTGGAAATACTACACCCTGCCCTGCTATTACGCCCATCTTGAGTTAATCACGGCGTCAAGAACCGATCTCGAACTGGCTCAGGTGTTAATGGCACTCAATCAGGACGCCGAAAAGGTGGTGCCGGAGTTTTTTCGCGCAATGTTTCCCCATTGGAGCGCGAGCGAAGAGAATCTTACCCTTACCTTTGACCTGCTGATTTCCACATTGCGGGGAATGAGCGTCAGCTATATGAATATTCGCAAAACCGCGCGTATTGAAAATATGCTTAATCACCTCGTTGAGGTTTGCCTTGATATTAATGATGCGCAGATGTCGAATCCACAATAGGCGAGGGTGGTTCGATTTTATTTTGATATAACGCGCCAGCTGGAGCGTTTTTTGTAAGCGAAGTGACACACAAACTTGTATATAGTGGAGGTGATCGATAAAAAGCTGTTGAGAGTGATAGGAAAGTAATAAAACACATGTTTATAAAAACAAGTAGTTAACTAAATGGACAAACAGGAAGATTTATTATGTTTATCAAAAAAAACAACCCATTGGCTGCGCTGATTTCGTTTGGCGCCGCCGCAGTTTTTTCCGGTTCTACATTCGCGCAGCTGGAAGAGATTGTGGTAACAGCTCAAAAAAGATCAGAAAACATTAACGACGTCGGTTTATCCATAGCCGCAGTTTCTGGCACCAAGCTGGCGGAGCAAAAGCTGACGTCGCTGGAAGAAATTTCCTCCGCTGTTCCCGGGCTGGTCTATTCAACCAGTACCGCTAACACGCCGATCTTTACGCTTCGCGGTATCGGCTTCAACGAGCAGTCTTTGGGCGCCTATCCGGCAACCAGTTTGTATCTCGATGAAGCCCCCATGCCGTTCCCCGTGTTGGCGAGCCACGCAGCCTATGACCTGGAACGCGTCGAAGTGCTTAAAGGCCCCCAGGGTATTCTCTTCGGTCAGAACTCCACCGGTGGCGCTATCAACTTTATTGCTGCCAAGCCCGGCGATGAGCTGGAAGCCGGTGCTGATGTTAGCTACAGCCGCTTCAACAAAGTTGAAATGAACGGCTATGTCAGTGGTCCTCTTACCGATACGGTTGGCGCGCGTCTCGCTGTTACCGGGGTTAACTCTGACGATTGGCAGAGAAGCACCAGCAGGGACGATGAGAACGGTGCCGAAGAATACCAGGCGGCTCGCTTGATTCTGACGTTTGAACCCACAGATACCGCAAGCTATCTGGTCAATATCAATGGCTGGAACGACAAGTCGGATCCCCAGGCGCAGCAGTTTATTGCCCGCAATCCCCAAATTCCCTTTGATCCGGCAATTGGCGCGCCACCCTCCACTTTCCAGCCGCTTCTCGATCAGCCGTTCAGCCCGGAAGATCCCCGTGCGGCTGACTGGTCTACGTCCATGAAGCCCTCGTCAGACAGAGAGTTCGCACAGTTTATTGTTCGCGGCGACTGGGAGCTGTCTGAAACAATGACGTTGACGGCATTAACCACCTATGCTGATTTTGAACAAAGCCAAACCACAGATGGCGATGGTTCACCCCTGATTTCTTTTGACCTTTCAGACAGCGAGGCCAACATTGAAACCTCCATCACTGAAATTCGTCTGACCGGTGATCAGGATATGGCTTCGTGGATTATCGGTGCCAACTACGAAAAAAGTGACACCCTGGAAGACCAGGTGTTGCGTTATATCGACAACACCAACTACACCGCGTCCAACCTGTTTATTCACGGCAGCGGTATTCGCAATGAACAGGAAATTGACTCCTATGCATTCTTTGCCAATTCGGATTTCCATGTTACCGACGCCCTGACTGCCAAAGTCGGCGCTCGTTACACAGAGACCACCATTGACGTCAACAGCTGTAACTATGCAGCGCTGAACTTGCCCGGTTCTATCGTTCTCGACCCATCAACCGGCCAGGTAAATATTGATGCCAACGGCGAAGGCCGCAACGTGGCGTCCCTGTTCAACTTGCTGGGCAGTCTGTTCAACACCACGGGGCAGCCATTTACTCCGATTGGAGGCTATCCCGACTGTTACACTCTGAACTTTGACGGCATTCCCGGTCAGGAATATGTCGATACCCTGGAAGAGGACAATGTTTCCTGGCGTTTTGGTCTGGATTATCAGCTCAATGATGACACTCTGCTTTACGCCAACGTTTCCAAGGGCTATAAAGCAGGCAGTTTCCCCAGCCTGGCGGCATCCACCTTCCTGCAGTATCAGCCTGTAACCCAGGAGTCTGTTCTTGCCTATGAAGCCGGCTTCAAGGCCTCGCTAGCGGAAAATCGGGTTCAGCTCAACGGTGCGGCGTTTTACTATGAGTACGAAGACAAGCAGCTGAGAACCAAGCTTCTTGAGCCGATTTTTGGTTTCCTCGATATTCTCGCCAATGTTCCCGAGTCCGAGATTTACGGTGTCGAGATGGATATCACTGCCATGCTCACCGATTCTCTGACCCTGACAGCGTCGGCCACCTATCTGGACTCTGAAGTTAAAAATTACCAGGGCGTCAGTATCACCAGTCAGGCGGCGCCAAACCCAAATACCGGTCTTCTTGAACTGGTTGACGGCCTCGAAAACTTTTCCGGTGACCCGATTCCGTTCACTCCTGAGCTGACCTATGCCCTGGATCTGGATTATCGAATTCCGTTGGCCAATGGCGGTGAAGTGTTCTCCGGTATTAATGTCACCGGCCAGTCAGAATCCGATGCAGCATTTGGCGGCGGCCGTCTGTTTTACAACGATGCGCTCATTGCCAGGGGGGCAGGTTCCATTACGCCGCTCTTTAACGAAATTGATAGCTATGCTGTCTGGGGCGCTCGCCTCGGTTATCAGTCCGCTGATGGTCACTGGAAAGTGATGCTCTGGGGTAAAAACCTGGCTGACGAGTACTACGTAACCAATGTCGTCGCTTCTTCTGACTCCACATCCCGTTTTGTGGGTCGGCCGAGAACCTACGGTATCACATTGGGTTACACCTACTAAAATGTGTCCCACGGACAGTGTCTGGCATGGGACATGACCCGGTCAGGCACTGCTCGCAATCGTGATCAAACCTATGGCGAAACAGAGCTGCTCTGTTTCGCCATTTTTGTTCAAGTAGAACCATTCGCGGCGCGACATCTCCCCCTGGTTTGATGCGGTACCGTTATCAGTAGCCATGAATTGCACCGATCGACGCCACATTGGCGCGACGGCTGGTAGTTGCAGTCGAGCAAAATTCTGTTATAACTCCGTCTAACTAAAAGAACCCTGCTATCCTATGTTGCGTCCACTACTCATCCTTTTTTTCCTGGCCTTTAGCTTTAATGCAAATGGCAGTAATTTCCCCAGGCCTGCCAAGCTTGAGCCTGCGGTTCAATTCTGGACTAGAGTTTATACAGCAGTGAGTACGAATCAGGGATATCTGCACGATGCCGTTAATTTGTCTGTGGTTTATGAAACCCTCGACCTGCCGGAATATGCCAGCCGTGGGGAAAGAGATCGAATTATTGCCAGGGAGCAGGGGAGGATCAAAACGGCGCTGATCCATCTTGGCAATGGCAAACGCAGCGGCCTCAATGAAACTGAACAGCGGGTTCTGGCGGCCTGGCCGAAGGGCACCGGCAATCAGACCTTCCTGAAGGCGGCTGACCAATTGCGTTTCCAGCTCGGCCAGTCGGATCGCTTTAAGGCGGGACTGATTCGCTCCGGCCAGTGGCGTCCCCATATTCGCCGCGTACTGGCAATGCATAATCTGCCGGAAGAGCTTGAGGTGCTTCCCCATGTGGAATCATCATTTAATCCCAACGCCTATTCAAAGGTGGCCGCCGCTGGCATGTGGCAGTTCATGCCAGCCACCGCAAGGCAGTACATGCGAGTTGATGAACTGATGGATGAACGTATGGATCCATTTATCTCCACAGAGGGGGCGGCGAAACTACTCAAGTACAATTATAAGGTTACCGGCACCTGGCCGTTGGCGCTGACCGCCTACAATCATGGCGCTGGCGGCATCATGCGGGCGGCCAAGGCGATGGGCAGCAAAGATATTGGCCTGATTGCAGAAAAATACAGCGGTCCGGCTTTCGGCTTTGCCTCGCGGAATTTTTACGCCTCTTTTCTCGCCGCCCTGGATGTGGATCGCAATGCTGAGCGCTATTTTGGTGCTGTGAAACTGGATGCGCCCACGGATTATGACAAGGTGTCAGTGCGTGAATATATCCCGGTTGCCGCCCTTGCAGAATCTGCCGGGGTTAGCTTGGAAGAACTGCGTGCCCACAACCCGGCACTGCTCGACACCATCTGGAGTGGCGAGAAATATATTCCCAGGGGCTACGAGGTGCGCATTCCTCGGGAGCGCCTGGGCAATCCGTTACAGGATGTGATCGCCGCCATTCCCGCTAGTCTGCGCTTTGGTTATCAGAAACCCGACGTGCTCCATATTATCAGGCCGGGAGAATCCCTGTCGGGCATTGCCAGCCGCTACAACACCTCCGTGGCCAAGCTGATGGCTCTCAATGGCTTGCAAAATTCCCATCGTATCCGTGCCGGTCAGTCCCTTAAACTGCCTGGCGCTGTGCAGCAGGGTGTTGTTGATACTGCGACTATTGCCGCCGTGGCAGCCCCCAGCTCCCAGCCTGCCAGGGTTTCTCCCCGTTCTGCAGAGGGCAATCTTTATGTGATTAAGCCCGGCGATTCCCTGTGGGGTATTGCTCGGCGCTTTAATGTTTCCCAAAGCGAGCTGGCGGCCTGGAACCGAATCGATAGCACGAGCCCCATCAAGCCCGGCCAAACTCTGAAAATTGCCGCCGCCGGATCTGGCAGTGGTGGCAATCAGTACGTTATTCAGGCGGGGGATTCCCTGTGGGCGATTGCCCGCCGTTTCAATGTGTCCCAGCAGGATTTGCTGGCCTGGAACGGGTTGAAGCGCGGGCAGATCATCAAGCCCGGCGATACCCTGCGGTTGGCATCAAATTAAGCGATCTCTGGCGGCATTGACCTTTGCGGCCAGGTATTCATTGCCGCCCCTGTCGGGGTGGAGTTTCTGAATAAGCCGTTTGTGGGACTTGTTGATGGCCTCTCTGGAGGCGCCGGGTTCAAGCCCCAAAATTTGCAGGGCTTCTTCTTCTGTCATTCCCTGGGACATGGCTTGTGAATCGCTTTTCCCTTCGCGTTTGTCGCCGTCCGTAAAGCCGCCAAAACCCTTGCGCAACATATAAGCTTGGAGAAGTAGGCTGGACTGTCTGTCGTTGAGCCGAAAAAAAGCCAGCTGCTCCTTGAGTTGAGCTTCGGTCAAGTCGGTAAGGGATTGTCCGCCATAGGGGCCTGTCAAAATTTGTCCTGACGTCTCGCCGGTGTTGAGGTTAAAGGTGATGATCAGTCCGCGACTGGTAAAGGTTGACGGGGCAAAATTCTTGCCCAGCAGGCGCGCCAGCGGAATCAACCTGGGCAGCCACAGTGCGATTGTCTTGAAAATGGGGATCAGCGCGGCAATAGCGATGCCGAGCCAATGCATTCTGCCTGTCGCCACCAACAGGACACTGGCAATAAGCAGGGCGGACGTGCCGTAAACCCACAACAAACGCTTGCGCTCTCCGGGCGGTTTCGCCTTGAGGTACTGCCAGCCATACCAAAAGGCAAGGCCAATCATCAGTAGCAGGATCAGTCTGGGCATTGCTATCTCATCGAATAGTCACGGCCTGTCAGTGTACAGGAGTCTGTCGAGCTATCAGGCAATATGGCGCATCAGCATGGCAAACTGCGGGTCGTCGCCAAGTGTCGAGGTTACCGGGAGCGGAATACGGACAAAATGGCCGGAACCCGGAGCGGCGGCGAAAGAAATACCGTCCTTGTTTTCAATGGCTTCGACAGCGAATCTGGTATTGCCCTTGGGCGTGATCAACTCCATGGTGTCCCCGGTTTCAAAACGATTTTTCACTTCCACCAGCGCCCAGCCGCGATCATTGTCCAGTTCCTTGATTTCGCCAACAAACTGCTGGTTGCTGTTGCTGGAAACGCCCTGCTCGTAGTTTTGGTATTCCTGGGGGACGTGGCGGCGGTAGAAACCCTCGGTATAGCCGCGGTTGGCGAGATGATCCAGCTGTGCCATCAATTCCATGTTGAATTGCTGTCCGGCAACGGCATCGTCGATGGCGCGGCGGTAAACCTGGGCAGTGCGAGCGACATAGTAGTGGGATTTGGTTCGACCCTCGATTTTGAGGGAATGAATGCCCATTCCAACCAGCCGAGGCACGTGCTGAACGGCGCGCAGATCCTTGGAATTCATAATGTAAGTGCCGTGCTCATCCTCATAGGCCGGCATCAGCTCGCCGGGACGGTTCTGCTCCTCGAGCAGGAAGATGGGCGTGTCGTCCCGGTGGCTGCCTTCCATATTGCCCTGTACTTTGGCGGCAAGTTGTGGCGAAAAGGTGTCCGGCGTCCAGATCTGGGCATCGGCAACCGCCTTGTTGACGGGAACAATGTCGCCGGTTTCCGTGTCCTTGGCCAGATGGGCGTCGTACTTCCAGCGGCAGGCATTGGTACAGGCGCCCTGGTTGGGGTCGCGGTGATTCATATAGCCCGACAACAGGCAGCGGCCGGAGTAGGCGATACAGAGGGCGCCGTGAACAAACACTTCCAGTTCCATGTTCGGGCACTCTTCGCGAATTTCACCCATTTCCTCCACAGACAGTTCCCTGGAGAGGATAACCCGGCTGACACCCTGCTTGCCCCAGAATTTCACTGACGCATAGTTGACGGCGTTGGCCTGCACGGACAGGTGAATGGGCATATCCGGCCATTTTTCCCGCACCAGCATAATCAGGCCGGGATCCGCCATGATCAGGGCGTCAGGCTTCATGTCGATGACAGCTTCCATGTCGCGGAGGTAAGTGCGAACCTTGTTGTTGTGGGGGGAAATATTGCTGGCAATGTAAAACTGTTTGCGCAGGGCGTGAGCCTCGGCAATGGCGTTGGCCATAATGTCGAGATGGTTAAACTCGTTGTTGCGCACCCGCAAGCTGTAGCGGGGCTGGCCGGCATAGACCGCATCGGCACCGTAGGCAAAGGCATAGCGCATATTTTTTGCTGTGCCAGCAGGTGACAGCAGCTCGGGTTTCAAAGGCTGGTTCATGGTGCGATTCTCTTAACTCCCGCTTGCAGGGCGAGGCCGTGAATTGAGGCGGCAATTCTACCTTTAATGGTGAAAATTTGCACAAATCATTTGTCTCCACGCCCCTTGCCATAGGTGCCACGGAGCGGTTTCGGTCTCTTCGGTAAGGTAGAATATTTGGTTGTTTTTGGCGCCAAAATGGTAATTGACTGCGGCCAGGTTGGCGCTGGCGCGCCTTGATAATTCTCGAAGAGCGAGGTTATTTGCGCAGCTTTCCGCAAGCAATCGGCGCGCAGCGGCAACAAGTTGGCTTTGTGTGCGGTGTTGCCATCCTTGAGCCTGGGGCGACTCTTCGTGGTTTTGGTTGAGCGTGTCACTGAATATCGATGGACAAATGGCAACAACCGCAAGGGATAAAACCATAGTTGTTGTACTATGTGAGACCCATAACTGCAGGATAAAGGCGCCATAGGGCTATTTGACAGCGATCTGGTGGCTGATTGGTCGGCAGTTTTATGATCCCCAGTTGGGCGGGGTAAATCACAACAGTGCAGCTGAGCAAGAGAGGTTTTAATGAACAGTACCCATAATGTCGATCCAAAAGCTTTTCGCCAGGCGCTGGGGGCTTTCGCCACAGGGGTTACCGTGATCACCACGAGGGCTGCAGATGGCAGCGATGCTGGTATCACAGCAAGCAGTTTTAATTCAGTCTCTTTGGATCCACCGTTAATACTTTGGAGTCAGGGCAAGGATTCCGACAGTTTTTCCATCTTCAGAGACGCCGAATACTTTGCGGTTCATGTTCTCGCCGAAAACCAGCGGGATATTTCTGATCGCTTTGCCTTTGGCGAAGGCGACAAATTCAATGGTCTGAAAATTGAGCGGGGCATCGGTGGTGTTGCTCTTCTCGATGGCAGTGCCGCCCGTTTTGTTTGTCGCAGCGCAGCTCGGTACGAGGGGGGAGATCATGTCATCATTGTCGGTGAGGTTCTTGAGTTTGAAGCCTGGAGTTTACCCCCCTTGATTTTCTGTGGTGGCCGCTATGCAGCCCTGGCGCAATGAGGGGAGCCCGGATTTGGGGACTTCAGCAGGATGGACGATCACCTTCGCCGTCGCGATAATTAAAAAAGGTCTTCACTAAAAAGGAAATCAATGACAAAAGTAAGAAAGGCCGCCACGGTGGTTTTGCTTCGCGATGGCGATCAGGGGGTTGAGGCGCTGTTGGTAAAACGCAGTGATCACGGCACTTTTGGCAAACAGTGGGTGTTTCCCGGCGGAACCATCGATAGCGCAGACGATGAAAATGCCGAGCATGAGCTTGCCGCCGCCCAGGCGGCCGCTGCCCGGGAATGCATGGAGGAGGCGGGTATTGTTCTTCAGCCCGCTGAACTCCTGCCTTTCGCCCACTGGACGCCACCGGAATATGTGCCTGTGCGTTTTGCCACCTGGTTTTTTGTCGCCGCCGCTGGTGGCGACCAGGTTGTCAGTGTCGATGACTATGAGATCGTTGATTACTGCTGGATTCGCCCCCAAGAAGCCTTAGAAAAGCATTCGGCTGGGGCTATGCCGATGTTTCCACCCACAGTGGTTACCCTTCACGAGCTTTCCCCTCGAGCCAGTTCGACACAAGTGCTGGCGTTCTACCGGGAGCGGGGCATTTATACTTATTTGCCCCGTTTGGGGGAAAAGATCGAAGGCGGCTCTCTCTTTCTCTATCAGGGCGACGCAGGTTACCTTTCCGGTAACCCGAGCCTTCAGGGGGCGCGTAATCGCTGTTATTTCAAGGAGGGTATTTGTCGTTATGAAAACACCCTTGCCACATAGCGCCAGATTCTTTGGCAGAGCTGTCGAATTGAGGCTTTTGCCGCCCCCGGCAGTTGCATCCTGAAAGCAAAGTCACCATAATTGCGCTCCTTGCAATGGTGGCTCCTATTGGTTCCCCCGCAATGGTCAGCTGTAAACCCCGCCAGGCCCGGAAGGGAGCAACGGTAGCAGTGCGATTATGTGCCGGGGTGTGGCTGGTAGGAGCCATCTCCATTTTCGGGGAGCCCCCCTGTTTTTTTCCATCAGCCCCTCGAGCTTGTCTCTTTAACCTTGATCCTTATAACTATCTCATCCAGCCTTGGAACCGTATAATGGGGTTTCAGGTTAGACAGTCAGGAAAATAATGAGTTATCAGGTTCTCGCACGAAAATGGCGACCCCGGTCTTTTGCCGAAATGGTTGGGCAGGAGCATGTGTTGCGGGCGCTGATCAATGGTCTGGACAACGATCGCCTGCACCACGCCTACCTGTTTACAGGTACGCGCGGTGTGGGTAAAACCACCATTGCCCGCATTCTTGCCAAATGCCTTAACTGCGATGTTGGCATCAGTTCTGTTCCCTGCGGCCAATGCGCTTCCTGCCGGGAAATTGCCGAGGGCCGTTTTATCGATCTTATCGAAGTGGATGCAGCGTCCCGAACCAAGGTTGAGGACACGCGGGAGCTTCTCGATAACGTTCAATACGCGCCCACAAGAGGCCGTTACAAGGTGTACCTGATCGATGAGGTGCACATGCTCTCCACCCACAGTTTCAATGCCTTACTGAAAACCCTTGAGGAACCTCCTCCCCACGTCAAGTTTTTGCTGGCGACCACAGATCCACAAAAATTGCCGGTGACGGTATTATCCCGCTGCCTTCAATTCAATCTGAAAAATCTCAATCCGGAGCGCATTGTTGGCCACCTCAAGTTTGTTCTCGGCGAGGAAAAAATTCCCTACGAGGAAACAGCACTCTGGGAGTTGGGGCGGGCTGCCGATGGCAGTATGCGCGATGCCCTGAGTCTCACCGACCAGGCGATTGCCCACGGCGGTGGCGCCCTCACGGTTGCCGAGGTTAACGCCATGCTCGGCACCATTGACCGCTCTGCGGTTGTCAATATTTGTCGAGCGATTGCAAGCGGGAATACCCAGGCGGTGATGGGCGCGGTGGATCGCCTCGCCGATCACGCCCCGGACTACAGCAGCGCTCTCGCTGCCATGCTCTCGTTTTGGCATCAGGTTGCCATTGCCCAGGCCATGCCCGATGCCCTGGATGCGATGCAGGAGCATCACGGCATTATTGTGGAGCTGGCCGGTCAGCTCAACCGGGAAGATGTTCAGCTGTTTTACCAAATTGCCTTGCTCGGCAGAAAAGATCTGCCCCTGGCTGCAGATCCCCGTTCCGGCTTTGAAATGGTGATGCTAAGGCTGCTGGCCTTTAATCCGCTGACCCCAGATCAGGTGGATTCTGCTGTTTCAAGGGTGGCATCGCAGGGAAGAGAGGCTGCGCCCCCTGTAAAAAAGTCGCAACCTGAACCCGCTCCTGGCGACAGAGCCTCTGCCGTCGCCAGTATTCGTGAGTCGCTGGCGACAACGGCTGCGCCACAATCGACAACTGTCGAGCCTGTCGCCAAGACAGGAATCAGTCAAGCGGCTCATAATCCCTCCGCGAGCCTGACGGCGCCAGCACTTCTGGAAAACACTCCGCCACTGCCGGAGCCGGTGCTGATGCCGGCAACAACAGGGAGGCGGGAACGTCAGGAGGCAGAGAGTCACAACCATGCCCCTGAAACGGTGCAGGAAGCTTTTGTTGAGCCTTCGCCCCCGCCCTGGCTGGACAATTATCCCCTGGGTGACGACGATGGCGATCATTTCAGCCCTGAGCACGACATTGAATCCTCAGGCGCCGCCGCTTCGGCGCCGCCAGGCAATGCCATTGGCAATCGAATGGCTGGCGACCCAGGTATTTCAACGGAGTCCGGCGACAACCCGCCAGCGCAAGAGGCGCCCTGGTTGCAGTCCGGCAATGATTCGGTCGTCGCTGAAGTTTGCCCTGATGGCAAAAAAATTCCCCTGGCCGAACTGGGGGCGGAAACCTGGATGCTAGTGTGCCAGGGGCTGGGGCAGGGGGGGCTGTTACAAAACCTGGCCATCAACATGGTGGTTGAGAGTGTTGACGGGGCTAAACTCGATTTTCTGCTCGACCGGGAAAACAGCGCCCTCTACGAAGACTCCCATCGCGAGCGTCTCGCGGCAGCTCTGTCTGCCTACTTTGACGTTGACATCAATCTGAGTATTCGCGTTGATAGAGTCACATCGGAAACACCGCGAATGACCAGTGTGCGGCTTAAGGCCGAGCGCCGGCAAAAGGCCATCGAGCGCTTGAAATCCGATGCCAATGTTCAGGAATTGTGTCGGGTTTTCGGGGCGGAGCTGGTAGAATCCACGGTTAAACCCATCGATTAAACATACCGGGAGCCTGTTGAAGCAAATAGCCAAAGCCGGCTTTTGTGCAGCAGTTCCGAATTCGGCAGACTTCCGGCCACCTTAAAAAGGTCATTATGAAAGGTATACAGGACTTGATGAAACAGGCGCAGCAAATGCAGGAAAAGATGCAGCGCATGCAGGAAGAGGCGGCCAAGGCGGAAGTAACCGGAGAATCTGGCGCCGGGCTTGTACAGGTTACCATGAACGGGCGCCACGATGTCCGCAAAGTAACCATCGACGCCTCGCTGATGAGTGAAGAAAAAGAACTCCTCGAAGATTTACTGGCGGCGGCCGTCAACGACGCTGTTCGCAAAGTGGAAAAGCACAGCCAGGAAAAAATGTCGGAAATCACCGCCGGTATGAGCATGCCCCCCGGCTTCAAAATGCCGTTTTGATCGACTGCTTGCCTTTACCCGCTTGAGGAGTAACTGACCGCCGTGTTTGGTGCTGTAATTGACGAACTGATCGAAGCGTTGCGCTGCCTGCCCGGTGTCGGGCCGAAGTCGGCACAGCGCATGGCATTGCAACTGCTGGAGCGGAACCGTGCCGGTGCATCCCGTCTGGCTGCGGCAATTGACGTCGCTGTCGACAGGGTTCAGCGCTGCGCCAAATGTCGCAACCTGACAGAGGGCAGCCTCTGTATTGTCTGCGCCAACCCCCGCCGCGATCAATCTGTGATCTGTGTTGTCGAAACCCCCGCCGACCTTTTCGCTATTGAACAGTCTGGCACTTACCAGGGATTGTATTTTGTGCTGTTGGGGCACCTGTCCCCGATCGATGGCGTGGGGCCGGACGCCATTGGCATCGACCAGCTGTTGCAGCGACTCTGTGACGAAGAGGTTGGCGAACTGGTATTGGCCACCAATCTCACCGTTGAGGGGGAGGCCACCGCTTATTACATCGGTGAGCGCGCGTCTCAGCTCGGTGTCAATGTCACCCGCATAGCCCATGGCGTTCCCCTGGGTGGTGAGCTGGAGTACGTCGACGGCGGTACTCTTGCCCATGCTTTCATTAGCCGCAAGCAGTTTTCATGAAGTTACCTCAGCCACAACTTGTCGATACCCAGGAAGCCCTCAAAGCCTGTGCAGCCATCTGTTCCCAGGCCGATGCTATTGCCGTGGATACGGAGTTCATGCGCACAGACACCTTTTACCCGTTGCTCGGCTTGATTCAGATCAGCGATGGCGATTCAGTGTGGCTTATAGACCCCCTTCCCATAGAGGACTTTTCTGCCCTTGAGGATCTGTTCAATAATCGCAACGTCACCAAAATCTTTCATTCCTGTTCCGAGGATCTTGAAGTTTTGCGCCATCAATTGGGATTGGTGCCGACGCCGATTTTTGACACCCAGATAGCCGCTGCTTTCCTCGGTTACGGCCACTCCCGCGGTTACAGTGCCCTCGTCGATGGGGTGCTCGATATTAAGCTGGAGAAGCATGAAACCCGGTCAGACTGGTTGCAGCGGCCGTTGACAGCATCCCAGCTTCAGTATGCTGCCGAGGATGTCTATTTCCTGATCAAGGTTTATCGCTGCCTACTGCCGGGTTTGGCGGATACCGGGCGCCGTCAGTGGCTCGCTGAGGATATGGACGATCTCCTCGCTGCCGCCCGGGGGCCGGAGTGCGGCGAAGACTATTACCTCAGGGTAAAAGGGGCTTGGAAATTGTCCATTGCCCAGCTGGCCATTCTTCGCGAGTTGACCCAGTGGCGGGAACAGGAGGCGCGCCTTAGGAATCGCCCCCGCAACCGCATTATCTCCGATAAAATGTTTCTCGATGTTATTGAGGCAAAGCCGCGCAAAATTGCCGACTTGGGCAGAATCGAAGGATTTCATAGCGGTGTTGTCCGCCGTTATGGCGACAAAATTCTCGCCATTGTTGACGAGGCCACGGATGTCAGCGGCATTGACAGGCTGCCTTCTCCTCTGGATCGCAGCACTCGACAGCTGCTGGCGGATTGCCGAGCCTTGGTGGATGAAAAAGCCGCAGCTCTGGGGGTTGCTCCTGAAATTTTGGCCAGGAAAAAAGATCTCGAAGAAATCATTCGCAGCGCTCAACAGGGGCAGGCAGCGCTGCCGGAAAAACTTGCCCAGGGCTGGCGCCATCAAATTATTGGTAAGGATCTCTACAACCATGTCACACTTATTGCTCTGTGAAATCTATAAAAGTCTGCGGGAAGAGGAAATGTATCTTTTTGTCGATAAAAAGGATCAACTCTCCAAAGTGCCCGCCGCACTCCTCAACCATTTCGGCAAAGCCCAGCTGGTGACTACCCTAAGCCTGACCCCCGAGCGCAAACTGGCCAGAGCCAATGCTGCCAGTGTCATTGAGAGCATTGCCGAGCAGGGTTACTATCTGCAAATGCCGCCGCGTAAACAGGAATCGTCCGACAATCCCATGTTGCAAATGGGCGCCCGCAACGAAAAGCTGCCGCGATGAGCCAGAGATTTTGGGAAACCACGCCCCTCCACCAAATGACGGCCGATGAGTGGGAGTCTGTTTGCGATGGCTGTGGCAAATGCTGCCTGATAAAGCTGGAAGATGACGAGGATGGCGAGGTCTATTTTACGGATGTTGCCTGTCAATTGCTCGATTGCGACAGTTGTCGCTGCACTAATTATGCAGAGCGCTTGACCTATGTGCCAGACTGCATTCAGCTGACGCCGGAAAAAATAGGGCAAATTCCCTGGTTGCCGAAAACCTGTGCGTACCGCCTTCTTTACGAGGGACGCAAACTTCCGCAGTGGCACCCATTGATTTCTGGCGATCCTGCCAGCGTCCACCGTGCCGGAATCTCTGTGCGGGGCGTTGTTGTTTCCGAAACCCAGGTTAAGCAGGAGCACCTGGAAGATCATGTTATTCACTGGATAGAGTAGGAGGCGCCATGTATTCCCATGAAAATTATCTCTGGGGGCTTGTGGCCTATGGTTTGGGCTTTTTATTGCTGCTGCCCCTGATGCTCAGGTTTACAAGGTTTGTGATTCCGTGGAAATCACTGCGAACGGTGGTTTTACTGTTGTTTCTCGCGGTGCTGCTGACGCCGGTTAAAGCCTATAACGACATGTATTTCCTGGCTCCTGCCTGGATGGTGGCGCTGTTTGAATTTGTGCGTCCATCGTCGGTAGAGGGCTCGGCAAGGGCGGTTACGCCGATTGTCGTGGTGTTTGCGGGGTTGCTTCTCGCCGCTTTTGCATGGGTTTTATTGCGCCGCTATGTTTTTCATGGCCAAAAGAAAACAAAAGGCAATTACCGTGATTTTGCTGAAATAGTCGATGAGCGGAAGACTGTCGATGAGGCCAGTAATTCTTCAGCGTGATGTTATGCCCTGTGGAAGCAGCCAGGTTCCAGCTGCCTGAACCTGCTGCCGGCTGCTCCGCAAGCAGGTTTGAGTCGTTACCGAATGACGGCAAATCTGAAATGTACAGTTTTGCTATATTGTCGAATGATAGTGTAACGACTCAGTTGTGACATCAGGGCGTTTATAATAACCAATGTGAAAAAGGGTGCTTGAGCACCCTTTTTCACATCACAGCTTTCAGTCAATCCTGTCAGTTTTCGCTGGCCGTTTCGCTGAAGTCCGTGTCGATGGCGTTATTGATAATATCCACCTTGGCGATATCCACCCATGAGGTGCCTGTACCCCCGGGATTCCCTTCAGAGGAGTTGTCATCGGCAATTCTGAATCTAAGGCTGAGAGTGTTCTGTTCAGGCTCGCCTTCATTGATGACAATGGTAACTCGACCTGTGGCGTCAACACCGAGGCCGTCATCGCTGAAATAGTGGACGCGAACGATATATTCGCCTTCCATCGCAAGGTTGGTGCCGCTGATTTCCAGGGTGCCGTGTTCTGGGCCAAAGCCGGTAGTGTCGTCTATGTCCAGTTCGAGGCCATTTGTCGTTCTGGAATCACCGTACCACATGGTTTCTCCTTCGGGCTCGGTGATATAGAGATCCACATCGGTTTCATCCTGCTCCCAGGTCAGGGTAACCAGAAGCCTTGCCGGAGGCAGGGTGCCCTGAACTTCGCGTATGACCGTGGGGGCGTCGCGAAACCAGTTGTTCTCTGTGCTGGCATCGACACCGGCAAGGGCGACAATAGTGTTTGTGCCGGAGGAAATTTCGATGACGTTGGCAAAGGTGCCATTGGTCACCGTAAGCTGGCGACCAACGCCTTTTACCTCGATATAAAGACTGGTTTGCTCGCTGAGGTCATTGAGGAAGGAGCCGCTAAGGCTGGTTTCCCGCGCATCGATAAGCTCATCTTTCTGGGGGCTGTCGATGGCAAGGTTTTCTGAACCGGGAAATCCAGCGTCCGCCTCCTGGGACAGTGCGGCGAAATTCGCATCGGTGCCAAAACTGCTCAGGGCGGCGTAGCCTATGGCGGACAATGTGCCGTAGGTGCCGAAGCTGGTGCCGTCAAATGTCAGATATTGGCTTTGTCCAGGTACGGTTGAGTCGTAAAAATAAAACCCACCTTCATCATAACCATAAACAACAACAGCCAGGATGGGAGAGGTTTCGCCGAGGGTGAGCACCAGAGGCTGGTTGTTGATAGCCATATAAGTTCTCAGCAGCAGAGCAAGATCTTCATCCTTGAACACCTGCCTCTGGCGCCAGGACTGAACTCCCCAGGTTTCAGCCTGAGCCATTTGCACCCTGGCGGCGGCTATCTGCGCTACCAGCTCGGTGTAGATGCCTGAAAGCGGAGTCGAGTCTTGAGAATAAAACCAGGCAGCGTAGCCAGACATGCCAAAGCTGTTGCCGCCGGGGGAGAAGTAGGTGCCAAAGTTGGCGATATCCCAACCGTTAAGTTCAGGTAAAAACCCGGTATCCAGACTCGCAGGACTGTTGCCATCGGTTTCGACAAGGACAAAGGTGCTAAAACGTCGCGATTCAAAGCTCAGGGTGTTTTCCTGTTCATTGCGTTCGAAAATTGTCACTGGCTCGTAGTCGGTGCCGTTAAAGTAGAGAACCAATAAATTGTTTTCCGCCTGAACCGATCCCGGATCATAGGTCATAGTGACTGTTATCGAGCCGTTGAGCAGTTGCTGATCTTCGTCGCTGATAACTACGTCAATGGCATCGCCAATTTGGGTGAGTCCCTGGGGCAAGGCAGTGCTCAATGCGGCACTGCTGATGGCGACATCGATGACCTCAAGCAGCGATCGCCCTGGCACCAGAACCGATGTGCTGCCCTGACTGACAACAATATCGTCAAGAACGGGGTCGTCCTCGATAACAACAGGTTCTTGACCGCTGCTGCCCCCAGTGTCACTGCCACCTTTGGGGTTGAAACCTTCTTCAGCACTACCACCACCAAAAGAGATGTCGGTGCTGTCATCGCTGCCACCGCCACCGCAGGCGGAAAGAAAAAAACAGATCAGCACTACGGGCAGTAAATAAACTCGAGTTGTTTTGTTATTAAGCATTATCACTTCCTATTGTGAGCAGGAATTATTGAGTTAAAACTGGTACACCATAAAAGAAAAGAGCTTGCTGCTATTTGCTGAACGAAGTAATGTCCGTATGGGTTTATGGAGCAGCCAACAGTTTGTTGGCAAAAGACAAAATTTTCGCCTTTATCACCTGCTTTTAGCCCTAACTCTTAAAAATCAATCGTATACTCTTTGCACTGGTCAAAGTTTAAAGCAATCACGGCTCAAACCATAGGGCGAAAATCGCAATCTGGCAACGATTAAAGCATGATTAAAACAGATTTCTGTGGTTGCTGTTTGTTGGGTTGCTCAGTGGTACCAATGTTCGACAATAGCAGCGATCAAATCTATGGCAGATAATATGTCCGGGTTCTCTTTTGTGTTGATCGCGCTGGTTGTGTGTGTGGATATACTGGTTGTTATGGTGGCTCTGAGAATTCTACCCTGGCGGGTACTCATTCGTGAAAAGGCCATTCAACATCTGTTTTTTGGCTTTACCCTTGGTCTGATTTTTTTGTGGTCGCTGCGAGCCGGGTTATCCGTCGGGCTTTCTGTACATTTTTTGGGTATTACAACCCTGACGCTAATGTTTGGTTGGGATCTCGCCGTTTGCGCTGGTGTGCTTGCCACTCTGGGCGTCACTGTTATTGGTCGCGAGGCCTGGTTAGATCTGCCTGTCAATATTCTGTGTTTTGTGATTGTGCCCGTTGCCCTTAGCTATTGGGTGCTCAAGCTGGTTGAATGGCGGCTGCCCAAGCATTTTTTTGTTTATTTGCTGTGTTGCGCATTTGCCGGGGGCGGCCTCGCTGCGGCGGGTGGCGGTGTTGTTATGGCCGGGCTTCTGGGATTAGCGGAGATTTATCCGTGGAGCAAAATCTATGACGAATATTTGGTCTATATGCCGCTGATTTTCTTTCCTGAAGGTTTGATCAACGGCATTATCATGGCGGCAATGATGGTCTATTATCCGGATTGGATACGCACCTTTGACGCCAGCAGGTACATCGATGGCCAATAGGATTTTCAGGGGCGGGCCTGACGCGGCCAAATGGCAGTGAGGGACAAACGCAGAGGTCGTCGCTATAATGGCGGGTTTTCATTCTGGACACACGCCATCCATGGGTAATTTTCTGCAAGACCTGGCCAAACGCCGTACTTTTGCCATTATCTCGCACCCGGATGCGGGTAAAACCACTATCACCGAAAAGCTGCTCCTGTTCGGTCAGTTGATTCAGATAGCGGGCACAGTCAAAGGCAAAAAAAGCGATCGTCACGCCACGTCCGACTGGATGGCAATGGAAAAGGAGCGGGGAATTTCCGTGACTTCGTCGGTGATGCAGTTCCCCTACAAAGGCCGGGTGGTCAACCTGCTGGATACGCCGGGTCACGAAGACTTTTCCGAGGATACCTACAGAACCCTGACGGCTGTTGACTCTGTGCTGATGGTTATCGATGGCGCCAAAGGTGTGGAAGATCGCACCATCAAACTCATGGATGTGTGCCGCCTGCGGGACACGCCCATTCTCAGCTTTATCAACAAGATGGATCGGGATATGCGCGATCCCATCGAGGTTCTCGACGAAATAGAATCTGTGCTGAAAATTGCCGCTGCCCCCATCAACTGGCCGCTGGGCATGGGCAAACAGTTTAAAGGGGTCTATAACCTGTATGCAGACAGTATTCATGTCTATCAATCCGGCAAAGGTCACACCATTCCCGATGATATTCGCATTGAGGGGTTGGAGTCTGATGACGCCCGCAAGTTGCTGGGTATGGACTATGAAAGTACGCGCAATGAAATTGAACTGGTGCGCGGCGCTACCCATGAGTTTGATCTTCAAGCCTACCTGAGGGGCGAAATGACGCCGGTATTTTTTGGCACCGCGCTGTCGAATTTCGGTGTTCGGGAAATGCTCGATCATTTCGTCGACTGGGCGCCGCCCCCTCAACCTCGCCAGGCGGAAACGCGCGTGGTTGCTGCCAGTGAAGAAAAATTCAGTGGCTTTATTTTTAAAATTCAAGCGAATATGGATCCCAAGCACCGGGATCGTATCGCCTTTATGCGCATTTGCTCCGGCAGCTATCAGCAGGGTATGAAAATGCGCCATGTGCGCCTCGGCAAGGATATTCGCATTGCCGATGCGGTCACCTTTCTCGCCGGTGAACGGGAAAACGTTGAAGAGGCCATCGCCGGGGATATTATTGGCCTGCACAATCACGGCACTATTCAGATCGGCGATACCTTTACCGATGGGGAAAACCTCAAATTTACCGGCGTTCCCCATTTTGCCCCCGAACTTTTTCGCCGTATTCGTATGCGCGACCCTCTCAAGGCGAAACAATTGCACAAGGGCTTGCAACAGCTATCGGAGGAGGGTTCTACCCAGGTGTTTTTTCCCATCAATAACAACGATGTGGTGGTTGGCGCCGTGGGTCAATTGCAGTTTGAGGTGGTGGCCTACCGTCTCAAGGACGAATATGGTGTCGATGCACTCTACGAGCCGGTAAATATCAGCACCGCCCGTTGGGTGGAGGCGTCGTCTGCCAAGGAAATTGAAAAACTGAAGGCGAAAGTGCCGGAAAACCTTGCCATCGATGGTGGTGGTCATCTTACCTATCTGGCGCCAACCAGGGTGAATCTCAGTCTTACCCAGGAAAGGCATCCGGATGTCAGATTTTTCGCCACCAGAGAACACTGATGCCTGCCCGTCGTGGAGACTGCTAAGAAGCCTTGCTTGTGGCCGATACCGAGTCTGAAAACCTTGCACGGTGGGTGCCTGGCCATCATCGGGCATATCGGTCTGCCTGGGTGCGCCGCCTGGCAAACGCTGTGTTTTGTGCTGCGGGCTGGCGTCTTCGAGGAGAAGTTCCCGATGATAACAAGATGGTGTTGGTGGTAGGCCCCCATACCTCCAACTGGGATTTTGTTGTCGCCATGGTCGCCATGCTGGCTCTCGATATCAACATTCACTGGCTGGGCAAGCACACATTGTTCAGAAAACCGCTGGGGCGGCTGATGGTCTGGCTGGGGGGTATTCCGGTCAATCGGACAAAAGCTGAAGGTTTTGCCGCTGATATTGCCGGGGAATTGCGTCGGGCTAATCAATTGCTTCTGGGAATCACCCCGGAGGGAACCCGCAGCCCTGTGGCAAAACTTAAAACCGGTTTTTCCCGTATCGCCCGAGAAACCCCCTGTCCAATTGTTCCCGTGACTCTTGATTTTTGTCGCAGAGAGCTCTGTATCCATCCGCCCATGCAGGCCAGTGATGACAGCGAAAATGACGCCTCTCTGGTCAGGCAGATTTTTGCCACGGCGCAGCCTAGAAATCCTGCCAATTTTTAAATCTGGCGTCGTTCGCGGCTGTTACCGCAAACCGTGCATCAATCCTAAGTCGGACTAGACTTGCGAAAACGGCAAGCCTTGCACAGACTTTATTATCGACGCAATGCGGAGAAGGTTATGTATACCCCACGAATGACCCATATTGCGCTGCATGTCGACAATCTTGAGGATACCATTGAGTTCTATAAAGATTTTTGCCGCATGAACATTGTCCACCAGCGCGAAGCGGGAACAAAAAAGATCGTGTGGATGGCAGAGCCAGGGCGAGAGCAGGATTTTATTTTTGTCATCATGAATCAAGGGGCAGACTTACAGCTGGCGGAAGATGACTATCGCCATTTCGGGTTTGCTGAGGATGCTGTCGACGAGGTGGCCAGAAGAGCCGAAAGAAAAGGGTGCCTGGTATGGCCGCCGAGAAAAGAACCCTTTCCCGTTGGTTACTACTGCGGCCTCAAAGATCCCAATGGCAATTACGTTGAATTCAGTTACGGCCAGCCTTTGGGCCCAGGTGCGGTATTGGCAGCAAGTCAGGAGATTCCTGAGCCCTAACTGATCCGTACTTGATTGTGGAGAAACAGCAGAACTTCAGCCATCAACTGGTGCGCTGACTGGTATTTTTCCAGGGGCGCTGAGAGAATTTCTGCAGCGGTCTGTATATAAGGTTCATCTGTGAGCTCGTTGCCACAATTGGCCACCAATTGGCGGGCGGAATCCCCTGTGGTCTCGAGGTGAAACTGCAGTCCTATAACGGCAGAGCCCAGTTGAAAGGCCTGATTTTCGCATGCGGCAGTGGAGGCGAGGCGTGTTGCCCCTACCGGCAGATCAAAGGTTTCGCCGTGCCAATGAAAGACATCCAGGCGCGACGGAAACCGGAATACCGCCGAATCCGCTGAAACCGTGCTTTCTACAGGAAACCAGCCGATTTCCCTGGCCTTGTTCGCGTAGACACTGGCTCCGGAAACCGCAGCGATAAGCTGGGCGCCGAGACAAATCCCCAAAACTGCCTTGCCAGCCGCTATCACGTCAGCAATAAATTGTTTTTCCCGCTTAAGCCACGAATACTGATGCTCGTCGTTGACGCTCATGGGGCCGCCCATGACCAATAAAAAATCAATGTCTTCAGGCTTTGGCAGCGCGCTGGAGGCGTCATAAAAGGATGTCTGGGTGATGCGGTAGCCAGCGGCCGTCAGCCAGGGCTCAATGGCGCCCAGACCTTCAAAGGGAACATGTTGCAGATAGTGGGCGCGCATAGGGCGGAATCCTGGCAAAAAATTGCAACGGGTTCAGGCAAAAATTTCCGCGAAAAAGTTTTGCATGGCGATCCAGGAACGGCGGTCGGCAGTGGCATCGTAAACGGTGCCAAATCCGGGATCCTGAGCATCTGGGTTGGTGAAAGCATGAACTGTATTGCCGTATGCGTGCAATTGCCAGTCGGCGCCCGCAGCGCTGAGCTCGGCAGCGAGTTCAAGGACACTTTGGGGTGGCGCCATAGGATCGTCGTAGCCGTGCAGACAGAGAACGCTGGCGCTGATTTTGGTGCCTGCGGTATTTCCCGGAGGATTAAACAGGCCGTGAAAACTGACTACGCCTTTGACATCGCTGCCGCTGCGCGCCAGGTCGAGGACGCAGAGACCGCCAAAACAGAAACCCATGGCACCGACCTTGGCCGGGTCGACTTCCGGCTGTTGACGAAGCACCGCTATGGCCAGATTGATTCTCTTTTGCAGCATGGCGCGATCATGCAAAAATGGTGTTATCAGTGCGCTATTTTCTTCGTTGTTTTGTCCGCGAACCCCTTTGCCGAACATATCCAAGGCAAAGCCCGCATAGCCTAATTCCGCCAGTTTTTTCGCTTTGTCGCATTCGAAATCTTGCCGTCCGCTCCAGGCGTGGGAAATGGCTACAGCGGGGCGGGCGCCGGTGATACTGTCATCCCAGGCAAGGAACCCTTCCAGAAGGGTGTCACCATCGCGGTATTCGATAAGGCGAGTTTGAATAGTCATTGTTGCTCCAGAGTAGGGTGGGTGGCTAGACGGCTGTCGGACTCAGGGTTGGCCAGCCACAAAAAAAGTCGAATTTGGTCGTTTTTTAATCAATTTATCCTTAAAGAGTATGGTTACTCCCCTCAAAATTGCTCAAAAATGACGCACGCGGGACTTTCCTTGGCTGCGAATGGCTGAGCTCGGCATCCTCTGAGAGTGTATTTTTATAGCGGGCGGAATTAAAGGCTCTCAGGGGAGAAATTTGGACGTTTTTTGCGGGTTGTCCTGATTTCGCTGATATGGCAGGGAGATTTTTTTTGCCGCCAACTCTCCGGCGCCCCAAGTGTAGCAAGAATTCCGCTTTTTACTGCAAAAAAACCAAGTTAAGTTCGTTGACATTTCACAATCAATGCTTATATTTAATGTTGTTGGAAATCAGTATTCTTAGTGTACATCGTTCGAAGATCCTTCCCGAAGTGCTCGTATGTAGTCATAAGCAATCTCTGGCTTTCCCGCGCAACGTCCGTCAGGACTTTATTCGTTATACCCCGCAAGGGTTTTTTAGGTTTCACAAAGGTTTAGTTATGTCTACTACTACAGGCACTGTCAAATGGTTTAACTCTGAAAAGGGTTATGGGTTTATTCAGCAGGATAATGGTCCGGATGTGTTTGTTCACTACCGGGCAATCGTTGGTGATGGCTTTAAAAAGCTTGAAGAGGGGCAGCGCGTAGAGTTTCGCGTCGCTCAGGGACAGAAAGGCCCCCAGGCGGAAGATGTAAAACTGGTTTAATGCCCTGTGTATTGAAAACCGAAAACCTCGGTTAGGACGCTAGCCGGGGTTTTTTTATAGCGGGATTGCGCACTTTTTTGCTCTAGCCCGGAAATTGCACCAGTACAGGCTGAAATCTGAGTTTTGCGCGGGTATAACAGGCTTAAACATCATTGCAGCTCGGTAACAGTTTGCTACCGGCTACGTTTGCCTGTTTTTCACTGGATCTCGCCCGATTTGAGCGCACAGGCTCGCTCCGACGTTGCTATGGCAGCGGTTACGCTCACGAGCACCCTCAAGTCGAACGATCTCGGTGCGAAAATTCAGGCAACTGGTGCAATTTCCGGGCTAGCCGCCTGTATTCTGGCTAATCAGATTCTGGCAGATCCGTGGCCGCCGGTTTGCCATTGGCACCGCTTGGCTTGGCTTCCACCAGCTCCAGTGATGTTTCGGTGGCCTCAATTCCAATGTGGTAGGCGGCATAGCCGGGCATAACAACCTGGTTTAGCGCCATGCCAATGACCCGTCCTTTGTACGGTGAAACCATTGGAAAAATCTTGTTGTTGATGGGGTTTACAACATCGCCGAGTTTGTCTCCCGGCACAACTTTATCGCCCACTTTCACCGTACTTAGCAGCAGTCCGCCCTGTTCGCTGCGCACCCAGCGCGAGTTGACGTAGATGGGTTCGGCGTCAGACCAGAACTTGGGCTGTTTGTACATGCTGAGATTTGTCATCAGATTGCGAATGCGTTCGACACCGTCTGCAACCACCTCTTCCTGAATGCGCATGGGTTCTCCCGCTTCGAGGGTGACTGAGGGAATGCCCGCATCCACGGCGGCTCTGCGCAGGGTGCCCTTGGCGCCCTCGCTATGCAGTACGATCATGCCACCAAAGCCGTGAACCAGCTGGGCGACCTTTTCGCTGCGCATATCGGCGCGCAACTGGGGGGCATTGGTGCGATGAAAAGACCCTGTATGGATATCGACAAGAGCATCGCAGTTGACAATCACTTCGTTAAAAAAGGTGTAGGCAATGCGAGATGCAGAACTGCCCTTGGGGTCGCCGGGAAAATAGCGGTTCAAATCCCTGCGGTCGGGGAGGTAGCGGGAGGTCAGGCGAAAGCCCATCTGGTTGACAATGGGAATACCCATCAGCACACCGGAAAGATCGAGAGGGTCTACCTCAAAAAAAACGCGGCGAATAATTTCTATGCCGTTGATTTCGTCGCCGTGTACTGCTCCTGTAAGACATAGAGTCGGACCTGGCGTGGCACCATTGAGTACCAGCACGGGGGTGGGGGCGGCAATGCTCTCAAAGGTGTCCTGAGGCTCCCAGTAAAGTCGTGTCGAGGTGGCTGGAGGAATGGCGTGACCGAGAATGGATATGCCACCGTGGACTATTTTGTCCTCTTCCTTGTCAAGCTTGAAAAAGGGAAATTTAAAGCTGAACTTAAAGCCCTTGCCCTTTTGGGCTTCAGGTTCCACCGGCATGGCGCTGTAGTCTTCATCATCCTGATTTTCTGTGCTGAAAGCCGCTGGTACTTGCAGGAGCAGTGCAATGACAATTGTGCGGATAACCAGTGAATATCGTTTTGATGTCAACATTCGAGTCCTTGAGTCTGGGTGATCAACGCAACCATTCTACGCTAATCAGGCGCTACTATTGATTTGCTGCGATAACATTTGGCGACTATATCGAATTCGTTGTTGCTTGGGAATTGACGGCCATGGGGACGGTGATTATCTGTGACCTCGATTCAATCAGGCGGGCAGGGTGTAGACAATGACAGGCGCTGCCAACGGCTTTTGTCACTGCTGTTTGAGCTGTGGCAAAAGCGTACTGAATAGCCACTTGCTTTAATTCGCGAGGGTGGTTAGTCTGTCGATACTCAAAGATTTGTCGAGTTTTTAAGCGTCGGCTCCGAGCCTTGGGTCTGCGCATAACTATAATTTTAGAGGAAATTCATATGGGCAAGCTTGAAAATAAAGTCGCTGTTATTACCGGGGGTGTGAGCGGCATTGGCCTGGCAACAGTAGAACTTTTTGTTGCTGAAGGAGCCTCCGTTGTTGTCGGCGATATTCAGGATGATCTCGGCGCTGATCTGGAAACCCGTTTCCCCGGCAAGGTGGTTTACAAGTTCACAGATGTCACTGACGATGCCGCAATTGAAGCCCTGGTTGACACCGCCGTGGATCGTTTCGGCAAACTCGATATCATGTTTAACAATGCCGGAACCGGCGGTGATCGTGCCGCGATTGTTGATCTCACCGCAGAAGGTATGTCGAAAACCCTTGCGTTGCTCACCACTTCGGTGGTGTCTGGTCACAAGTATGCGGGGCGGCAGTTCCTCAAGCAGGGCACTGGCGGTTCGATTATTTCCACGGCCAGCGCTGCGGGAATAGAAGGCGGTTGGTCTTCGGCAGCATACACAGTCGCCAAGCACAGTGTTCTCGGTATCGTTCGCCAGGCGGTGGCTGAATTTGGCCGGGACAACATTCGCAGTAACGCAATTTGCCCCGGCGTCATCATGACCCCTATCATGGCCTCGGCTTTTGGTATAACCGCCGACAAGGCCTCTGAATTTGAAACCTTTCTTGCCGCGCGCCTGGCTAAAACCCAGCCCGGTGGCCGCGTCGGCTATCCTCGAGATATTGCCGAAGTGGCTGTTTTCCTTGGTAGTGACAGTTCCGCCTATGTCAATGGTGCCGTCATTCCAGTGGACGGCGGTTGTACAGCAGTGACCATGGGCACCTTTGCCACGGAAGCGGTGCAGGCCGCGGAAGAATTTTTGGCTCGGTAAATGTCCTTGTCTGTGAATGGTCGCAAAACTGGCGCAATAGTATTTTTTGTTATGAAAAAAACCCCTTATGTGAGTATTCGTTACTGTGAGTTTCTTTTCATAATCCATACCATCGCCTAGTCTTAAGAGCAGCGGCTCGTTTCCGCTGCGGGAGATGGGTATGAAAAGACATTATTTTGTTAGCAAGGATCTTGACGCGGTCGAGGAAATGGAAAATGACCTCATGTCCGCAGGTATTCCTGAGCACCAAATACATGTGCTCAGCAACAGCGAGACCGAGCTGGAAATTCACCACCTTCACCCGGTGGCCGATTTCATGAAAACCAACGTGATTCACGGTGGTTTGCAGGGATTGTTTGTTGGCAGCCTGGTGGCTATTGTGATTGTGCTGTTGACGGATCTTATGGGTTGGTCACAGCAAATCGGCTGGATGCCATTTTTGCTTCTGGCCATTGTGGTTGTTGGTTTTTGCACCTGGGAAGGTGGTTTTTTGGGTTTTCAGCAGCAAAACAGTGAATTTCGGCGCTTTCAGGTCGATTTACGCAACAATCGGCATGTGCTTTTTGTCGATGTGGAGCCTGCTCAGGAGCAGATTCTGGACGGCATTTTGAAAACCTATTCGAATGTCATGCCAGCGGGAGAGGGGGCGGCGATGCCCTCCTGGATAATTGCCGCAAGAGGCTATTTCAGGGATTTCGTTCGCTGGGCGCCCTGATAGTCGATCCCACCGCCACTCGCCATGTTAATCGAACTGGCCTGTGCGCAACAGTACCAGAGTGCAGGCCTGCTCAACGTCAATGCCATTGTTTTGGAGTTGTTGCATTGCTGCGGCGGACTCTGTTCCTGGGTTGAAAAT
>Ga0265293_10003031_pt1 | contig 32116 bp, 34 predicted proteins | sample Munlanlewell138R_FD_192505 | JGI IMG/M metagenome (GOLD analysis project Ga0265293, IMG submission 192505) | Leachate microbial communities from a municipal landfill in Southern Ontario, Canada - Leachate well 138R | ecosystem: Engineered > Solid waste > Landfill > Unclassified | place: Canada... | reverse complement strand
CTCCTGGGCGGCAATAACCTGGTCGAGGCGATTGAGGTGCTTGATTCCGGCAAGATAGGGATTGTGAGGCAGCCTATACCTGCAAACCTGAAGGGTCAAACCCGGAGAATCTGCGGGCGCTTGCGCTGCTGGAAACCACTGCAGGATTCTGGTCGCCTCCCCAGGCGCAGCCATGCGATAACCCCGGTTTCCCACTCCGGCAGTGATCATGAGTTTAAGGACGCCAGCATCGGGAATGGCTGCGAGCGCCCTCCGCAGCTCCAGCGCCAGCACGGCGTCGTCGAGAGCAATCTGTAGCGCCCCAAGCCCGCGCTGCAGGCGTTGTCGGTGAAATCGCCACAGGGGTATCTGGCCCGCAGAGAGCACCATGGTTTCAAAAACCCCGTGGCCGTAACAAAGCCCCCGGTCTCTGCTATCGACACCGGTTTCCGGTTTGCCATTAATAAAGAGCATGGAATCCGCCACTGCTTTTCTTTGCTGTTTACCCGTGCGCCGGGTCGGCAACATCGCCATGGTCAATGGGGGTAAAGAAAAGGCCGTACTGTTTGCGCAGTACGGCCTGTGATTTCTACTGGGAATTGCCCGGCAATTAGTTCAGATTATTATTGATGTAATCGATAGCCTGCTGAACTGTGGTGATTTTTTCTGCATCTTCATCGGGGATTTCAGTATCAAATTCTTCTTCAAGAGCCATGATCAGCTCAACGGTATCCAGGGAGTCGGCACCGAGATCATCCACAAATGAGGATTCAGCCTTAACGTCTTCTTCTTTTACACCAAGCTGCTCGGCAACCATTTTGATTACGCGTTCTACGATGCTGCTCATTTTTTGAATACTCCTGTTGCTAGGGATCTATTACTAGGGACTGTATTAATCAATGCCTTTCTCTTAAAGAGAGGCTGTTTATAAACCTTGTCAGGCTTTTGTTTCGTCGGGCATTTTAACCCAAAATCCTCAATTCGTAACGGATTTTATAAAAAAGGGTAAATCTTTTTTAAAAACAAAAAGTTAAGCCATATACATGCCGCCGTTGGCGTGAATGGTTTCACCGGTAATGTAAGCGCCGCCATCGCTGGCAAGGAAGGCGACTATTTCGGCAATCTCTTCGGGTTGTCCCAGCCGTCCCAGGGGAACCTGGCCGAGCATGGCCTCCTTAAGATTTTCCGGCAAATCTTTGGTCATATCGGTTTCAATGAACCCCGGCGCCACCGCATTGACGGTGATATTGCGGGAACCAAGCTCTTTGGCCAGGGCGCGGGAAAAGCCACCGACAGCGGCCTTGGTCGCAGCATAATTGGACTGCCCGGCATTGCCCATGGCGCCAACAACGGAACCGATATTGATGATCCTGCCCCAGCGCGCCTTGGTCATTCCCCTCACCACGTTGCGGCACAAGCGATACACGGCGTTGAGGTTGGTATCGATAACGTCATACCACTCATCATCTTTCATGCGCATCAGAATATTGTCCTTGGTGATGCCCGCATTGTTGACCAGGATTGTCGGCGTCCCATAATTGTCCTCAATGGCTTTGAGCACCTCGGTCACGGAATCGTTGCTGGTGACGTTGAGCACCATGCCCTGGCCTTTTATGGCTTTTGCCGCCAGGCGGGCAGAAATGCTGTCTGCACCAGCTGCAGAAGTGGCAGTACCTATCACCGTAGCCCCGCGACTACCCAGCAAGTCGGCTATGGCTGCGCCTATGCCGCGACTGGCTCCTGTGACCAGGGCAATTTTTCCTTCAAGACTCATAGAGCTCTCCTTCAATCATGACTTAGGCCTCAGATGCAGGCTTTCAATTAATAACGCCCTCAGCAGCCAGCGGCTTTTGCCACTCGCTTTGAGGGGATTTTCACGCCACCAGTTTTTTCAGACTTCGCCAAGGGCTTTATCGAGGCTGTCCGAATCCTCGGTATTAAAGGCATTAAAACTCTTATCGATGCGCTTGGCGAGCCCCGCCAGCACCTTGCCCGGGCCACATTCAACCACGACATCAACGCCACTGCTGGCCAGTGACTGCATACAGTCAACCCAAAGCACCGGACTGCAAATCTGCTCGATCATCAACTCTTTGATGGCATCGGGGTTGGCCTCGGTTTTGCCGTGAACATTATGCACCACCGGAATTTGCGGAACACTGAACGGGGTGGCGCGAATATGCTCGGCGAGACGATCTGCCGCAGGCTTCATCAATGAGGTATGGAAAGGCGCGCTCACGGGCAGTGGCATAGCCCGCTTGGCGCCCGCCTCTTTCAGAGCGCCAATGGCGCGTTCAACCGCAGCGGCATTGCCGGCAATCACCACTTGACCGGGGGAGTTGTAATTGACCGCGGAAACCACCTGATCACCAGCGGCTTTGGCGCAAATTTCGCGGATCAACTCATCGTCGACACCGATAATCGCCGCCATGGCACCCTCGCCAAAAGGCACCGCTTCCTGCATAAAGGCTCCGCGCATACGCACCAATTTGACGGCGTCGGCAAAAGCGACACTACCGGCACACACCAGCGCCGACCATTCGCCAAGACTGTGGCCGGCCATAAACGACGGCATAGCGCCCTGTCTTTGCTGCCAAATCCGCCAGATGGCCACAGAGGCCGTCAGCAAAATCGGCTGGGTTTTCTCAGTGAGATTAATGTCTTCCTGCTGACCGTTTTGCACCAGATCCCACATATCGTAACCCAGGGCACCGGAAGCTTCGGCAAACGTGGCCTCAACAACGGGATACAGTTGCGCCAGCTCCGCCAGCATGCCGATTTTCTGCGAACCCTGTCCGGGAAAAATAAACGCCAGATTGTCTTTTTTCATGGAACCCCTCAATCAACTATCAGTATTGGCCGTATCGGTGCATTCACACCATACACCTGACATCATTCTATAAAAACCGGCGCCCGGGAACCTGCAAAATCCTCACCCATATCGCCACGACCTCGAAACCCGTGAAGGCTAGACGGCATTGCCATCAAAACCACGACAAACCAGCACGCATTGACGCAGACGCGCCGACAGGGGTAAAACAGGTGTCGAGAAATTACGCGGCAGACGCGGGGGAGAGAAACCTGAAGACGAGGGAAAACACTGCCCCGAAGCCCACAAGGGCGAGGCAGTTTTCCATCTTCACTGGCGAGGTTGCGCTGTGGGCGGAGAGCCGACGAGCGCAGAAGGGCGCAATAAACAGTATCAATAATGGGGCGAAAACTCTGGCTTTCGCCCCCAGCAGCAATGGCCAAACGGCAATTGTGCTCAGACAAACGGATTATTCGTCGCCGGAATCAACGATCTTGCGGCCACGGTAAAAACCGTCGGCAGTCATATGGTGACGACGGTGCTTTTCACCGGAAACCTGGTCTACAGACAGGGTCGGGCCAGTGAGGCTGTCGTGTGAACGACGCATGCCGCGTTTTGAACGGGTTGTACGATCTTGTTGAACGGCCATCTTAAACTCCTGTGCTTACACACTTATCAAACTTGTCAAATTTTCACAATCAGGGCAACAGCAGATTGTTTGCTACTTCTTCAGTTGCGCCAAAATACTAAAAGGGTTTTCCCTGGATTCCTCAACCTCACCGGTGGAGTAGTGCCCTGAACGCTGGCACTGACCTTCCTGGTGATAGGCAACGATGGGCAGGGCGAGAAGAATTTCATCCTCCAGCAGCCCATACAGATCCACACTGTCGTCACTGACCACCAGCGGATCCAGGGTTTTGGGCAACACCGCAGCGCGCTCCTCGTCCCAAACCACAGCCAGGCACAGCTCGCCACTCAGCGACTGGGTCACTGGCTGCAGGCAGCGCTGGCACTCCATATCGACATCGATATGAAAGCTGCCTGCGATAATGGTGCGATGGGCTTCGTCCTGACTGAAAGCCAGAGCCACCTGTGCCGCCTGCCGCGCAGAAACCACAGCCGACAGCAACCGATCCATATCTGCAGTGGGCACGGAGCCCTGCAGCTGGACTCCCTGAGCCGCCAGTTTGCGGGGATCCACAGACTTCGGCAGTCGGTTCATTTTTTCGAGGTCTGACATAGGCGCGCAATTCTATGAATCTCCGGCTCCCCTGTCAAAAAAATATCGCGCTAAATGACTATTTTTGTGGTTTTTCAGACCGACAGCGGCAAATTGCCCCAGACGGCGGTGAAATTTACGTAAAATCCCCCACTCCGGTCGACTTTGCGGTGACGCTTCATGCCATACCCTGTTGTTCTCGCCTCTTCTTCCCCCTATCGGCGCACCCTTGTCGACAGGCTGGCAATCCCCTATGAGTGGAGCCCTGCAAATATTGATGAAACGCCATTGCCCGGCGAATCCCCCAGGCAATTAGCGCGCAGATTATCCCTTGAAAAAGCCAGGGCACTGGCGCCTGCATACCCTGACCACCTCATTATCGGCTCTGACCAGGTTGCCGCCAGCGCTGATACGCTCCTCGGCAAACCTGGAAATTTCGAGACCGCAGCCCGGCAATTGCGCCTGGTTTCCGGCAAGTCCGTGAATTTTTATACCTCGGTCACTCTGCTGAACTCGAAAACGGCCACTTTCAATACCTATACAGACACCACCAGAGTCTATTTTCGCCAATTGACAGACGGGGAAATCCGCACCTATCTGGAGAAGGAACAACCCTATGATTGCGCCGGCAGCTTCAAAGTGGAAGGTCTGGGCATCGCCCTCTTCAAGCGCATTGACAACAGCGATCCGACAGCACTGGTGGGGCTGCCGCTGATCAAACTGACGGCGATGCTGCGGGACATGGGAGTCGACATTCTCCAGGAATAACTCCCCGCCAGCGCGGTTTTTTTTGCGTTGTGACAATAACCCCAGCGATAATCGCGCAAAGCCGTTGGAGCCAACCACCATTGCGGTTACAGTAGCATGACAACCCATCCTTGCTTCAGGTGATTCCATGGTGAACTCAGACAACGCGCTCGCAGACACAACCCTCGACGAAATCCGCATTCTTGCTCTTTTTAATCCCGCCTCCACGCTGGAAGGTATCAAAGTTCATCACAATGCCGCCCCATCAGCCATCAGCGCTGCGCAGCGGCTTTTTGAAAAAGAGCTTATTACTCTCCCGGATGGCGGCTATCTCACTGCTCTTGGCCAGGAAGCCCTGCGCCATCTCGACGGCCTTTTGACCATTATCTGCCCGCAGAAATAGGCACGGCCGTTGCCGGCAGCGCATTCAATAGGGATGATCCCGCAAATTGAATCTATAAAGAATTCGCGAAGCCAGTAATTCACACACCCAAAACGCCGCGACAATACCAACAATGCCAGGGACAGACAGATCGAGCCTCTGCTGAAAAATCAGCAGAGGCAGCAGGGCTTCGGGGATCTGGTCAAGTCCCGGACACATACTACTGGAAGGCTTGCCGAGGCGGCGCTTGATAAAACTGGAGAACAGATCCCCCACCATGGAAGCAGACGCAAACAGAGCGCCAAACAGCATCGGCATTGCCAGCAGTGGCGCCACCAGCGCCGTTAGCAATACGGACGCCACCAATCCGCGCAACGTCTTTGCCTCCCCTAGCAAGGGACGGCCATCAAAAAAGTGGCGCCCGCTGTCGATGGGGAAACTCAGCCGTGCACCGAGAAGCTTTCTCGCCAGCAGCGGCGCATAATTTGCCGCACCAAGCAGGCAGAGCAACTTGATAAACAAAACTGTATCCACGAAAAATCCAACTCCCATCACCCATTTGCCAGGAGTTTAGCCCGAATATTGTCTCAGTAGCCGGAATTTTCGCCGAGAAATCTCCGCCCTGACAGTGCTCAGACCTGCGCCGAAAAGATTCCCCCTCTAGGCACTTCACTGTAGAATTCGCCCCTTTGACATCCCAAGGGAGCAGCTGCGAAATGGGCAGAGCTTATCAGAACCGCAAAGAGTCCATGGCCAAAACCTCGGACATGAAAGCCAAGGTGTACAGCAGGTATGGCCGCGAAATCTACGTTTGCGCCAAAGCCGGGGGTATAGATCCCGACGGCAACCTCAGCCTCAGAGGCCTGATCGACCGCGCCAAGAAAGACCAGGTGCCCAGCCACGTGATCGAAAAAGCCCTCAACAAGGCCAAGGGGGGTGGCGGCGAAGACTTTTCGCCCGCCCGCTACGAAGGTTTTGGCCCCGGCGGCTGCATGGTCATTGTCGACTGCCTCACCGACAATCCCACCCGCACCTTCAACGATGTCCGCCTTTGTTTCACCAAGGCAAAATGCAAAATTGGCACGCCGGGCAGTGTCAGTCACATGTTTGACCACTCCGCCATCATGGTTTTTGCAGGCCAAAATGAAGACGACGTTCTCGAAGCACTCATGGAAATGGACGTGGATGTCACCGACATTGAAAGCGACAACGGCAAAATATCCCTGTTCGTTCCCCACACGGAGCATCACAAGGCTCGCCAGGCGTTGCTCGACGCCTTTGGCGATATTGACTTTGATGTCGACGAAGTGCAGTTTCTACCTCGAAGCAGCACCCCCATCAGTGGCGATGATATCGGCCTTTTCAACAAATTTCTGGACATGCTCAACGACAATGACGATGTTCAGAACGTCTACCACGACGCCGAGCTTTAGCCTCACCGCCCGCCCGATAACACTGTTATTGGGCGGCGCCCTTTCTTGTCGCCAGTAAATATTCCCCCCGCGCTGTGGTTAGCAGCAATTTCTTTGCCTGGCCGTTGACAACGGGACAGGGAGCAGTGAAAACTCCACCGAAGGAATGCCACAAACTCTTACCGGCGGGAAACCATGAAAAACCTTGGTGCAGCTTTATTATTGACACTGTCACTACCTGCTAGCGGCGCTGAAGTCTATAAATGCACGGCTCCTGACGGAAAAATTTCCTTTTCCAGCAACCCCTACTGCGGCCAGGTACAGGCCTACGCGAAGAACCGCAATGAACCCCTGGTGGAGATCAGCCCCGCCAAACTGGCAAAAATTTCCACCCAGGAGAAAATCGAGCTCCACTACGCCCGCGTCGACCTCGCGGATGTTGTTGAAATAATCGGCGATGTCGCCGGTATCGCCATGGAGCCTATCGCCCTGGAAGGCAAGATTATTTCCCTGAACCAACCTCCCCGCCCCTGGCTGGACACCTTTAACGATCTGGCGGTGACATACAATCTGGATTATCGCCAGGCCTATGGCAAACTCTACGTCTATCAGCTCGGCGGCATGGGGGAAACCATTGTCCACAGCCCGGACTTACTGCGCTGGTACCAAAGCGCAGACACCTGGGATATTGTTCTCAAAAACGATGGCATTCTCCTCGCCATGCGCGCCTACCAGGAAACAGACCTCAAGGAGCGCTTGCCCAACCTGTTGCGCCGAGTGCGCGAAGAATTGGGCGAGCAGGCGCACACCAACGCGGCGGAAACGGTTGCCCTGAAACGATCCAATGCCGGAGTCTCCGGCTCCATTGCCAGCAGTGGCAACCTGGATCAACAGAGCCGGGCGCTGGCTGAGGAAAACGCCAAAAAACGGCGCATTATCGAAAAGCGCCTGTCCAACAGCCAGCAGCGCCAGCAAAACAGCCAATCGCGGTGTTTTTCCTCCGGCTCCGGCTGCTAGGCAGGTCTTGCCAGACAGGCACCCAGACACTGTAAAACCACCAATACAGAGAGAGGAATATGCTTCGCCATCGACTTGTTGCCCACCGGGGTTACCAGCGCAATTTTCCCGAAAACACCCTAATCGCCATGACGGCGGCGGTCGCCGCTGGTGCCCTCTATATTGAAACCGACATTCAGTTTACCCGCGACCAGCGCCCGGTTCTTTACCACGACCCCTTCCTCGCCAGGGTGTCCGGACTGGAAGGCAACATTGGCGACCTCAACGAGGCCGACGCCCTCGCGACACCGGCATCGGAGCCTTTTCGCTTCGGCGAACGCTTTGCAACCGAGACCATTGCCCCGCTGAGCGCCCTGGTCGATTTCCTGCAAAACCACAGGGAGGTGACTGCTTTTATTGAAGCCAAGGAGGAAGCCATCGCCGCTGTAGGCAGAGAAACCGCCTGCCACACCCTCATGACAGCGCTCGCCCCTGTGCAGGATCAATCGGTTTTAATCAGTTTTGACAGCGACTTTATCGCTGTCGCCAAGGCCCAAGGTTTTCCCAGGGTGGGGCTGGTTGTCAAGGACTGGCCACAGATTGACAGTGAGACCACCCGAGCTATCGATCCGGCATTTATTTTTACCAATATCAAACATATTCCCGACAGCGAAGATCTCAGCCGCTTCAGCGCTATTGTGGTGGTTTACGAAGTCGCCGAACCGGACATCGCCATCAACCTTTTCAACCGCGGCGCAGATATGGTGGAAACCTTTGACATTGGTGGTATGATCGACTCCCTGGCCAGCCACAGCCTTTAAAACCCTATTGAAAACAGGGTCTTGAACGAAGGCCGGAAAGACAACGCGGCACAATCAGGCAGCCGCCACTACACTATCACGGAGATCATTATGACCATAAAGATTGGCGACAGCATTCCGCAAATGGATCTGCACACCATGACCGACGATGGCCCCAAAGCCATTGCCACCAACGATATTTTTAAAGGCAAAAAAGTGGTTCTTTTTGCTGTTCCCGGTGCTTTCACCCCCGGCTGCTCCAATACCCATATGCCCGGCTTTATTGTTCACGCCGACAACATCAAAGCCAAAGGGGTGGATACCATCGCCTGCGTTTCCGTCAATGACGCCTTTGTCATGGGCGCCTGGGGTAAAACCCAGAACGCGGAACACCTGTTGCTGCTGGCTGACGGTTCAGCCCAGTTTACCAAAGCCCTGGGGCTGGAACTGGATCTCAGCGACAAAGGCCTTGGGGTTCGCTCCAAGCGCTACTCGATGATTGTTGAAGACGGTAAGGTGACTGCTCTCAATGTGGAGCCCAGCGGCGCTGGAATTGACAACTCCACAGCAGAAAAAATTCTTGAACAACTTTAATTCAAACTGAACACAGTTGCTGTCTCGCTATTTATCTGTTGTTTTTTTAAATAGCCTGACAGCAACCCCCCCCCTACGCCCACAATTGATTTCTGATTGTGGACGTATTTTTATTTCCCTTGCACTGCCCCACCACCTGACGGCAAAACCAGCCGCCTCTCGCTCCATGCTTTCAAAGGCCTTGCACTTTCTGCGCGCCGCAGCGGCTGCAGCGAAAAACCGTAATCAACTTTCCCTTGCTGACATCAAACTTTTTATTCTGCCAAATGACCCAATCGTGAAAGCCGTGTTGACACATGCCCAGCTTTTTCGCTTTTGGTTTTTTAAAATCGATGACATCACCCATGGCGACTCCCAGCTACAACCGGCAAAACCCCTATCGCCGAATAGTAACATTGCACTGAAAATATTGGCGGCCTGTCAGTGCGGAGGGTCAAGAATTTCACCGGTGGTGGTATTGATACGGAACCAACCGGCAATGCTGTAACGCACCCGGTTTGCGGGCAGTACTTCATGGGGAAAATCTTCACTGAGGAAAACCGCCATGGTGCCGGCTCGCGGTAAAAAGGCATGCCCCTCAGGGGCGTCTTCGGGATAGATAACGAACTCCCCTCCATCCCCCGGCTGCCACTGGGGGTTGAGATAAAGAACAACAGAGAGGATGCGGATGCCCTGCCCCTTAAAGGCATCGAGATGACGTTTATAAAAACTGCCGCAGCCATAGCTGGCATAGTGGCACTCGAATTCAAACAAGCCAAGAAAGAGCCTGCTGTTGAGCACCAATCGCAGCTCTTCCATCAGGGCGAGCCATTGCCCATCTTCCCCATTGTCTCTGTCAAGCCAGCGAATGGCGTCGCTGCGGACAAAGGGGTTTTCCCGAAAGCTGTCCCCCCGCCCGATTCCCGCCGGAGTATAATCGTCAATACTCTGGGCGCGCTGCAGCAGTGGCAGCCAAAATGACTGGTCAACAAAATTGGGCAGCACAATCCAGCCCTTGTCGCGCAAAGCGTCGACAATAACCTCAAAATAGCCTTCCGGCGGCAAACTTGCAGAAAATGATTGCAAAGCCAACGGGATCATATCTCCACGGGAAAGGCGATAACTATATCGAGATTTACTGGCGGAAAGAATTTTTTTCGCGGGATATTACTGATTTTTTAAGATCTACAACCGGCAAGGCTCGGCACTGAATTTACTCATTTTCAGTCAGAACAACACAATGGCCACGAATAAACGATGTGCGGCCAAATTGACTTTCAACCACTGTATAGCCCTCCGGGCAATAACCGGTCTCTTCAAGCTTTAAATGAAGCTGTTCCAGTACTCTGGGCTTGACCATTTCGGCAAACTTATGGGGGTCTGAAATAGCAGAACCCGCCGGCCTGCGAACAGCTGAGCCGTTACTCCCCGCCGGCATCCTCGAATGGCGCTGCTCTTGCGGTGGCACGGTCATTGTAAAATTAAATTGCCTCAAACCCTGTTGCGACAGATAAATATCAAAGGTGTCGCTTGTGGCTTGGTGACGATCAGATGCACAGCCAGATACCATGCCTAAACAGAGGACAATGGCGCACAGGAAGACAGATTTTAAACCAGAAAAAATCACCCGATTGCTCCGCTAACGAATGGATCAGAAACAACAGAACAGGGATAAGCTAAACAGTTATCAGGGAATTTGAAGGGGAAACTACAGCTCAAACGTCCTTGCCATTGCTGTAGCTCGAAAATTTGGTCGGAACGAGAGGATTTGAACCTCCGACCCCTACACCCCCAGTGTAGTGCGCTACCAAGCTGCGCTACGTTCCGAAATTTTTGCCAGGTTACTGCGGCACTCCGTATCGCCTTCTGACAGCACCCCGTAAAAGGAGGCGCAATGATACCCAAATAGAATTTTATTGCAAGGCGAAAGGCTAATTTTTAAGGACGGAAAGGACTTCTTCAAGTTCGACGATAGTCTGTGCTACCAGCTGGCGAACCTGAGTCGCCTCCTCTTTGGCATCTTCGCCCACCAGGCGCTGCCTGGCGCCGCCGATAGTAAACCCCTGCTCGTAAAGCAGGGAGCGGATCTGGCGGATCAGCAGCACATCCTGGCGCTGATAGTAGCGGCGATTGCCCCTGCGCTTGACCGGGCTGAGCATGGGAAATTCCTGCTCCCAGTAGCGCAACACATGGGGCTTGACGTCGCAAAGGTCGCTGACTTCACCGATGGTGAAATAGCGCTTTCCTGGAATCGGGGGCAGCTGTTCGTTATTACTCGGCTCCAGCATAGCTCTCTACCCTGGCTTTGAGTTTTTGTCCGGGCTTGAAGGTGACAACCCGACGGGCGGTGATGGGAATTTCTTCACCAGTTTTGGGGTTGCGCCCGGGGCGGGTGTTTTTATCGCGGAGATCGAAATTGCCAAAGCCGGACAGCTTCACCTGCTGGTTGTTTTCCAGAGCCTGGCGAACTTCTTCAAAAAACAGCTCAACTATCTCCTTGGCCTCTCGTTTATTGAGGCCAAGATCCTCATAAAGCATTTCTGCGAGGTCGGCTTTAGTCAGCGCAGACATGTCGGCTTACCCCCTTAAGGTAGCTTGATAGTTGGTTTTTAGGCTGGCGATAACTTCATCAACAGACGCAGTCACCTCAGATTCGTTAAGAGTGCGCGATTGCTCTTGATACGTCAAGCCCAGAGCCACGCTTTTTCTATTGTTTTCAATACCCTTACCCTCATAAACATCAAATAACCTGATGTCGACGAGAAGACTTCCGGCCGCCGCGCGGGCAGTATTCAAAATTGCGCTCACCGCTATGGCTTTGTCGACAATAACGGCAATGTCGCGGCGCACTTCGGGGTAGCGGCTGATGCCTTTGTACCTGGGAATGCGGGCGCTATCCAAACCGCTGAGGCTGAGTTCAAACATAAAGGCCGGCTGATCCAGATCCAGCTGCTTTTGGACACTGGGATGAATACGCCCCAAATAACCGATGAGGCGATCCCGACGGTAAAGCGCCGCACACTGCCCCGGATGCAGCGCCGAGTGGCTCGCGGCCTCGTAGCGAAATTCATCCTCACAGGCGCAGAGATTGGCCAGCGCCTGAACATGGCCTTTGATGTCGTAAAAATCCACTTTTCCCCTGGCCTGAGTCCAGCTTTCCTCCTCCCGTTCGCCATAGATCAACCCGGCGATCATGGGTTCCTGAACCAGCTCGTCGCCGCCGATAAAACGCAGCCCGGTTTCAAAGAGACTGACCCTGTTTTGCTGACGACTGAGGTTGCGTTTCAAGGTGTCGACAAGACCGGCCCAGAGGCTGGTTCTCATCACCGCCATATCGCTGGAGATGGGATTGGCAACATCGACAAAGCGGCCCTCGGAATCGAGGGTTGCCATGAGTTTGGGGTCAACAAAGCTGTAGGTAATCACTTCGTTAAAGCCGCGATTGACGAGGGTCGACTTGAACGCCGACCTGTCGAGCTGTTTTTCCGGCGACGGGCGAATAGCCAGCTGGGCATTGAATGTACTGGTGGGCAGCCTGTTATAGCCGTAAATTCGCGCCACTTCTTCGACCAGATCCGCAGGAATGGCGATATCAAAACGCCAGCTGGGCACTAGAACTCGCCATTGTTCACTGTCTTCAGACTCAACAATCAAACCCAGGCGGGTAAATATGTCGCCGACCAGGGCGCTGTCGAGATGGAGCGCCAACTGCTGGGCGAGGCGTTCCTTTGACAGGGTTACCAACTTTGGCTGCGGCAAGTGCGCCCGCAGCTCTTCACAGATCACAGCGCCCGGCTCGCCGCCGACAATATCCACCAACAACCGAGTGGCGCGCTCCATGGCCTGGAGGCAGAGTTCGGGATCGACCCCGCGCTCAAAGCGGTGGGACGAATCCGTGTGCAGGCCGTATTTACGCGCCCTGCCGACAATGGCCAGGGGGCTGAAAAAAGCACTCTCAAGAAAGATATCCCTGGTCTCAGCGCTCACTCCGGAGCCTTCTCCCCCCATAATGCCGGCCATGGCAAGAACGCCATTGTCGTCGCCAATCACCAGGGTATCATCAGTCAGTTTTTGTTCACTGCCATCGAGAAGTCTGATTTTTTCGCCATTGCCCGCCAGGCGCACCTGAATGCCGCCATTCAGGCGGGCGAGATCGAAGGCGTGCATGGGCTGACCCAACTCCAGCATCACATAGTTGGTCACATCCACCACCGGATCGATGGTGCGAATACCACTGCGGCGCAGTTTCTCCACCAGCCACAGGGGCGATTCAGCGCCAATATTGATATTGCGAATAACCCTGCCCACATAGCGCGGACAGGCATTGCCCGCCAGCAGCTTGACGGGAAACCGATCGGCCACCACCGGGGGGACGGCCTCTGTGGCGGCAGGGGTGACATCCATGGCGCAGAGCACGCCAACCTCCCGCGCCAACCCTTTAATACTCAGGCAATCACCCCTGTTGGGGGTGAGATCCACTTCGATAAGATTGTCATCGAGGCCAAAGTAAGCGCGCAAATCCGTCCCCACGGGAGCATCTGCGGGCAACTCCCACAAACCCTCATCATTATCGGAAACACCCAGCTCTTTTTCGGCACAGAGCATGCCAAAGGATTCGACACCGCGCAGCTTGGCGCGTTTGATTTTGAAGTCGCCGGGCAGCACGGCGCCAATGGTGGCAAAAGGAATTTTGATACCGGGGCGGGCATTGGCCGCACCGCACACCACCTGCAGAACACCTTCCGGGGCACCCATCACCTGACAGACCCGCAACTTGTCGGCGTCAGGGTGCTGCTCGGCAGAGATGATTTCCCCCACCACCACGCCACTGAATATTTCCGCTGCGGGTTCAACAGCATCCACCTCAAGGCCAGCCATGGTAATGCGACTGACGAGCTCGTCTGTTTCTATACTCGGATTAACCCATTCCCGAAGCCAGGATTCACTGAATTTCATTACCAACTAAAACCTGTCGTTTTTTTAAAAGTTACATTCTGCGTTTGGTGCTATCAGAACTGTCGAAGAAAGCGAATGTCGTTCTCAAAGAAGAAGCGCAGATCGGTTACACCGTAGCGCAGCATGGCAAGGCGTTCTACACCCATGCCAAAAGCAAAGCCACTGTATTTTTCAGCGTCGACATTGCAGTGGCCAAAGACCTCGGGGTGTACCATGCCGCAACCCATCACTTCGAGCCAGCCGGTATTGCTGCAAATCCGGCAGCCTTTGCCACCACAGTTGCTGCACTGAATATCCACCTCGGCGGAGGGCTCGGTGAAAGGAAAATACGAGGGGCGGAAACGCACCGGCAGATCCGCTTCAAAAAACGCCTTGAGAAACTGATCAACAGTGCCTTTGAGGTCCGCAAAGCTGACATTTTCATCAACCACCAAACCTTCCACCTGGTGGAACATGGGCGTGTGGGTGAGATCGGAATCGCAGCGGTAAACCCGACCCGGACAAATAATTCTGATGGGCGGTTTTTGCGACTCCATGACGCGAACCTGAACCGGCGAGGTATGGGTGCGCAGCACTCGGTTGTCGACGGTGTAGAACGTATCGTGCATCGCCCGTGCGGGGTGGTGAGCAGGAATATTGAGCGCCTCAAAATTGTGATAATCGTCTTCAATTTCCGGCCCTTCGGCAATGTCATAGCCGATATTGGTAAAGAACGCCTCGATACGAGCCATGGTGCGGGAAACCGGATGGAAGCTGCCCTTTTTGACATTGCGGCCATCGAGGCTGATATCCAGGGTTTCGGCGGCCAGCTGCTCGGCGATATTGGCCTCATCCAGAAACAAACGGCGGGCATTGATATGCTCCTGCACGTCTTCCTTGGCTTTGTTGATGAGCGCCCCTGCCGCAGGCCGTTCCTCTGCAGACAATTTGCCAAGACTTTTCAGCAGTTCGGTGATTTTGCCTTTTTTGCCCAGGTATTCCACTCTCACCTGGTCGAGCGCAGCAACATCCCCGGAAGCCGCCACCGCAGCGATGGCCTCTTCTGTGAGCAACGCTAGATTTTCCATTGCCAATTCCTTACGCCTGAATACTTTGTATTGAGCGCATCAAATAAACACGCCCGAAAAGAAAATAGGGAAAGAGCCGGAACCCTTTCCCTATTGGTTTGCATTGAAAACTTCGGCTGCCGATCAGGTCGACCCGGTCAAGCCGAAAGCTACTTATGCAAGGGCCGCTTTTGCCTGAGAGACAATGGCGCCAAAAGCTGGCTTGTCATAAACTGCAAGGTCGGCGAGAACGCGACGATCCAGCTCAATACCGGCTTTCTTGAGGCCGGCAATAAAACGGCTGTAGCTTACACCCTCAGCGCGCGCCTGGGCATTGATACGGGCAATCCACAGGGTACGGAATACGCGCTTCTTGACCTTGCGGTCGCGGTAAGCGTACTGACCCGCTTTGGTTACTGCCTGCTTGGCAACGCGATAAACGCGACTGCGGGCGCCGTAGTAACCCTTGGCTTGCTTGAGAACTTTCTTGTGACGACGGTGTGCCTGAACACCACGTTTTACTCTTGCCATGATCTATTCCTCCAAAAATGTCTTCAAACCCGCAGCATGCGGTCAACCAGTGGTTTATCCGAGGCGTTCATGACGCTGGTACCACGGAGGTGACGTTTGCGCTTCTGGGACATCTTGGTGAGGATGTGACTTCTCATCGCGTGTTTGTGCTTGTAGCCAGCGCCGGTTTTCTTAAACCGCTTTGCCGCGCCGCTGTGTACTTTTGCTTTTGGCATTGGATTAACTCCGCATTGTAAATGCTAGTATCTAGCTATAAATGGAGAAGAAGCCGCCCGGTCAGCCTGCCATGGGCTGAGCACAGTACGGAACTACTACTTCTTCTTGCTTTTGGGGGCGATGACCATGGTGAGCTGCCGACCTTCCATTTTCGGGAATTGCTCTACCTGCCCAATTTCGAGAAGGTCAGTTTCGATGCGTTTCATCATCTCCATGCCCAACTCCTGGTGCGCCATCTCGCGGCCGCGGAACCTGAGGGTTACCTTGGCTTTGTCCCCGGCTTCAAGGAAACGTATAACATTGCGTAGCTTAATCTTATAGTCTCCCTCGTCCGTTCCTGGACGAAATTTCATCTCTTTGACCTGCGTCTGCTTCTGCTTTTTGCGCTGGGCAGCGAGCTGCTTCTTCTGATCAAAAAGCTTTTTGCCATAGTCCATAACCTTACAGACTGGTGGCTCAGCATCGGGCGAGATCTCAACGAGATCCAGATTTGCAGCGGTGGCGGCGGCTATGGCCTGTTCAATGGTTACGATACCTGCCTGCTCACCATCTGCGCCTATCAAACGGACTTCTTTAACGTCGATCTCTTCATTGACTCTCGAACGCTTAGCCCGCCCTTTGGCATAATCTTTCTTAATAGCAAATTCTCCTGGTTATTTATTAACTAATCACGACTCAGCATGGACACGACCGCGGCTCTGTTCTCCGCGCGCGATCAAATCGGCAAATGCCTCGACCGACATGACTCCCAGGTCTTCCCCGGTGCGCGTGCGAACAGCCACGGTGCGTGTTTCGGTTTCTTTGTCGCCGACAACGGCGATGTAGGGAACCTTCTGAATTGTGTGCTCGCGGATTTTAAAGCCGATTTTCTCGTTTCTCAAGTCGTTTATGACGCGAAAACCGCTGTTTTGCAACGAAAGCGTCACTTCGCGGACATAATCCGCCTGTTTGTCGGTGATATTGGCCACCACCGCCTGCTCTGGCGCCAACCACACAGGAAAGGCACCTTCGTAATGCTCGATCAAAATGCCGATAAAACGCTCAAAGGAACCGAGAATAGCCCGGTGCAACATCACCGGCACCTGACGGCTGCCATCTTCGGCCACGTACTGGGCATCGAGACGTCCCGGCATGGAGAAATCCACCTGGATCGTACCCAGCTGCCAGACGCGGCCGATGCAGTCTTTCAGGGAAAATTCGATTTTCGGCCCGTAAAATGCGCCCTCACCGGGAAGAATTTCGTAGGGCAGACCTTTGCTGTCCAGGGCATCGCCCAGAGCCTTTTCCGCCTTGTCCCAACTTTCGTCAGAACCGACGCGCTTCTCCGGCCTGGTGGAGAGACGGTAAATAACTTCGTTAAAACCGAAATCCCGGTAAACCTCGTGGAGAAAATCGATAAATTCAGAGACTTCCGGCTGAATCTGTTTTTCTGTACAGAAAATATGGGCGTCGTCCTGAGTAAAGCCGCGCACCCGCATAATGCCGTGAAGAGAGCCGGAGGGCTCGTTGCGGTGGCAGGAACCAAATTCCGCCAGGCGCAGGGGCAGATCCCGGTAGCTTTTCAAACCCTGGTTGAACACCTGAACATGGCAGGGGCAGTTCATGGGCTTGATGGCAAAATCCCGCTCATCACTTTTGAGGGCAAACATGTCATCGCCAAATTTGTCGGCATGACCGGATTTCCGCCACAGGGAAAAGTCCACCAGCTGGGGAGTGCGAATTTCCTGATAGCCGCGGCGGGTTTGCATGCCGCGCATATAGTGTTCGATGGTTTTGTAAATGGACCAACCCCTGGGATGCCAGAACACCATCCCCGGCGCCTCTTCCTGCATATGGAAGAAGCCGAGTTTTTTGCCGATTTTGCGATGATCCCGCTTTTCCGCCTCTTCAATGCGGTGGAGATAGGCCTTGAGATCTTTCTTGTTGCCCCAGGCGGTGCCGTAAATCCGCTGCAACATTTCGTTGTCGGAGTTGCCGCGCCAATAGGCGCCCGCCACCTTGGTCAGTTTGAAGGCGGCAATTTTACCGGTGCTGGGCACATGGGGGCCGCGACAGAGGTCGATAAAATCCCCCTGGCGATAGAGGGAGATATCTTCGTTGCTGGGAATAGAGGCAATAATTTCCGCCTTGTAGTCTTCCCCCATGGCTTTAAAGAACGCCACGGCTTCGTCTCTGGGCATCAGCTCGCGAACAACGGTAATATCCTCGCTGGCCAGCTCTTCCATTTTCGCCTCGATTTTCTCGAGGTCTTCCGGCGTGAAAGGGCGGGAAAAGGCGAAATCGTAATAAAAACCGTCGTCAATCACCGGGCCAATGGTCACCTGGGCTTCGGGGTAGAGGCTTTTAACCGCCTGAGCCAGCAAATGGGCGCAGGAATGGCGAATCACCTCTATGCCGTCGTCGTCGCGGCCGGTAATGATAGCGAGCTCAGCATCATCGTCAATGACATAGGAGGTATCCACCAGCTTGCCATTCACCTTGCCGGCAAGAGCCGCCTTGGCGAGACCTGAGCCGATGTCCTCGGCAACCTGAAACACAGAGACGGCGGCGGCAAAGCTGCGCTGGCTGCCATCGGGAAGAGTGATTACGGGCATTGCATGTTCCTTTTCCAGTGGTGACCCCTACTAAAGGCCACGTGGGTACAGAGATGGAGAGAATTGGTAGGACCAGGCGGATTTGAACCGCCGACCTCTACCATGTCAAGGTAGCGCTCTAACCAACTGAGCTATGGTCCTGCGTTGCGAGGCGCGAATTCTATACATAAACAATCCTATATTCAATATCTATCTCTACACCGGATTAATCACAAAGATCAGAATAAAATCCCAGGGCGAATAATTTCGCCATACTTGATTTACAACAGTCGCCCCTGATGTTGCCGGCATAAGAACTGTGGAATACTGCAACCTCGCCCGCTGCCAGCTTCGACGCACTGGCTTTAACCCACCCGATAAATCTAATTAGCGAGACAAACAATGACAACTGCGGCATTTGACAGTAAAAAATTTGAACAACTCCAGGGAAAAGTTCTCGGCGACATTGGCGGCGCCATTGGTCTCTTTATGGCCTATATGGGCGACCAGACCGGAATTTACCGGGCGCTTGAACAGCGTGGCTCCTGCAGCCACAGCGAGCTGGCAAAGATTACCGGCGTTAACGACCGCTATTTGCGCGAATGGTTATCCGCCAACGCCGCCTTTGGCTATGTGGACTACAACGGTGAAGATGACACCTTTTCCCTGAACCCCGAACAGGCCGCCCTGTTTAGCCACGAAGGTGACCCCAGCTGCCTGCAGGGAATTTTTCAAACCGTGATCAGCCAGATTGCCACCCATGACACCGCCATCGAGGTGTTCAAATCGGGAAAAGGCCGTCCCTGGGGAGAACACCACAGCTGCTGTTTTTGCGGCACCGACCGCTTTTTGCGTCCCCTCTACACCGCCAGCCTTATCGACCAGTGGATACCGGCTCTGGCCGGTGTCGAGGATAAACTGAAAACGGGGGCAAAAATTGGCGACATCGGTTGCGGGCACGGCTCGTCGAGCTTGCTGATGGCCTCGTCTTTTCCCAACTCCCAGGTTTACGGCTTTGATTTCCACGAACCGTCCATCACCGCCGCCAGGGAAAAAGCAGATCACGCCCAATTAACCAATGTCCATTTCCAGGTCAGCACAGGTCAGGCATTTCCGCAAAACGATTTCGACCTTATCTGTATCTTCGACGCCCTCCACGATATGGGCGACCCCGTGGGCGTTGCCCGCCACGTCAGACAGGCTCTCAAACCCGGCGGTATTTTTATGGTGGTGGAGCCTCTGGCCGCCGATTCCCTGGGGGATAACCTCAATCTTTTTGCCGGCATATCCTATGGCATGTCGACTACCATTTGTGTGCCTGCATCCAGAGCCCAGGACGTCGGCCTCGGCCTCGGCGCCCAGGCGGGGGAAGCGCGGCTCACCGCCATTCTCAAGGAGGCGGGTTTCACAAAAATAAGGAGGGCGGCGGAAACAGCCGTAAACATGGTGCTTGAAGCCATTCCCTGAAATGGCCGTTTGGGCAGGGAGAGCATCAAGCTTCTGGCAATTTCTCGTTGGCCACGCCATGGGGCACATGCCCGGTGGCCACATGGGGGCTGGCAGATTCGCAGTGTTGCTGCTGGTCATCGAAAAAGACATCGGCGCCATAGGCTTTGAGAAACTCGCCCTTGGACAAACCGCCGAGAAACAGGGATTCGTCGATGCGAATGTTCCATGCCCGCAATGTCATCACCACCCTTTCGTGGGCGGGTGCGGAACGGGCAGTAACCAGTGCAGTGCGAATCGGGCACTGCCCTGGGTCGAATTCCGCCTGCAACCCCTGCAGCGCGGAAAGAAAATTTTTGAAGGGTCCCGCGCTCAATGGCTTTTTCGCGGAGGCTTTTTCACTTTTGGCAAAGGCCTCCAGCCCCTGGGTTTTGAACACCTTTTCCGCCTCATCGGAAAAAATAACCGCATCGCCATCAAAGGCAAAACGCAGTTCGTCGTCGGCTCTTACGGATTTGGATGACGGCAGCAGCGTTGCCGCAGCGACACCGTGCGCCAGGGCGTTTCTGACATCCTCGGCGTGGGTGGACAAAAACAGATGGCAGCCAAATGCCGACACATAGCGGTAGGGGCTTTCGCCACCGCAAAATGCCGCCCGGCTGATACTCAGCTTGTAATGCTCAATGGAATTAAACACCCGCAGCCCGGTATCTGCCGAGTTTCGCGATAGCAAAATGACTTCCACTCGCGGCTCACCGCCAAGCTTTTCATTAATGCGCAATAATTTCTGCACCAGGGGAAAGGCTTCGCCAGGCGCCAGCACTTCGCTTTCATGGTCTATCTGATGCTGGGAGTAGGCGGCCAACCCCTCCTCGCGATAAACCCTGTCACTTTCCGAGAGATCGAAAAGCACCCGCGAGGAAATCGCAATCACCAGCTTGTCACCAAAATTTGTCGGCATCTGTGTTGTCCCCAATCAGGGTTTCTGGTCAAAATAGGCTTTGGTTAATGTAAAGACTACCGGACTCAGTAACAACAGGGCAATCAGATTGGGAATGGCCATCATACCGTTGAGGGTATCGGCGAGCATCCACACCAGATCCAGATGAGCCACAGCACCGATAAACACCGCCGCCACCCACAGCACACGAAAAGGCAGAATGACTCTCACGCCGAGAAGATATTCGGCGCAGCGCTCACCGTAGTAACTCCAGCCCAGCAATGTGGTAAAGGCAAACAGGGCGAGGCAGAGGGCAAGAATCTTGTCCCCGTAGGGCAACACCGAAGCCATGGCATTGGCCGTGAGTTCGACACCGGCCGCAGGGCTGTTCCAGACCCCGGTAACCACCAGCATCAAACCCGTCAGGGTGCAGACGATTATGGTGTCGATAAAGGTGCCTGTCATAGCGATGGTGCCCTGGGTTACCGGACTGTTGGTTTCCGCTGCGGCGTGGGCGATGGGCGCACTGCCGAGACCGGCCTCATTGGAAAAGATGCCCCGCGCCACACCTTTTTCCACAGCAAGCATGACCGTGGCGCCGGCAAAGCCACCACTGGCGGAAATGGGCGTAAAAGCGCTTTCAATCACCAACCACAATGCCGCGGGCAATTCGGCAATATGAACCACCAGAACGATAACAGAGCAAATCAGGTAGATCACGACCATCAGCGGCACCAGGGCGCCGGATACCGCACCTATGCGCTTGATACCTCCGATCAACACCAACCCCACCAGCACCGCCATCACCAGTCCCGATACCCAGGCGGGAATGGCGAAGGCATTGGTCATCGCCGCAGCCACCGAATTGGCCTGCACCGAACTGCCAATACCAAAACCCGCCAGCGCGCCGAAGAGGGCGAACAGAAACGCCAGCCATGTCCAGCGCTTGCCGAGACCGGTGCGAATATAGTACATGGGGCCGCCCACTTTGCGCCCCTGTTCATCGGTCTCGCGGTAATGGACGGCGAGCACAGATTCTGCATATTTGGTGGCCATTCCCACCAGGGCGGTACACCACATCCAGAACAAGGCACCGGGACCGCCGATACTCACGGCAGTGGCGACGCCGACAATATTGCCGGTGCCGACGGTGGCGGACAGCGCCGTCATTTGGGCGGCAAAGGGGCTGATATCCCCTTCCCCCGAACCCTTGCGACCGGCAAACATGGCGCGCAGACCAAAGCCCAGTTTGATCAGCGGCATCAGTCTGAGGCCAATGGTGAGGTAAATCCCGGTGCCGAGAATAAGCACCAGCATCAACGGCCCCCAGACCAGGCCATTGAGCCAATTCAACCCTGATTCAAACATATTGCTTCCCCCCCAAGAATTCCTCAAATATTGGCGAACGCCAAACCCGCTGTGAGCTGCAGGCTAGTGCCCCCGCGGTGGCCGCTGAAAACCCAGGGCGGCAGACTGCGCCATAAGTCCGAAGATACCGCCGGTGTGGACAAAGACGATATCCTTGCAACCATCGAGCCGACCGCTGTGAATTTCCGCCACCATGCCGTGAAAGGCTTTGCCCGTGTACACTGGATCGAGAATCAAGCCCTCCTCACGGGCAAGCCAGCGAATGGTTTCAAACACCTCCGCAGAAGCCTGGGCGTAACCTGCACCGATGTAATTGTCGTTGACCTCGACAGCGATATTCTCAACATCAATATTCGGCTGATACAGCTGTGCCCAGTGGCGCAGATCGGCCTTTACCTTGTTGACAAAATAATCGGTATCGTCACACACCGCCATGCCCATCACTCGGCAGGGCAACTGGTAAATGAACGCTCCAGCGCTGAGACCCGCCTGGGTGCCGCCGGAACCCGTGGCGTGAAAGAGCATTTGCGGGCGAATGCCCTGGTTGTCAAAATCTGCCGCCAGTTCTCGGGCACAGTTAATATAACCCCAGACGCCATGGCCATCGCTGGCGCCAACGGGTATCAGCCAGGGTTTTCTGCCTTTGGCCCTGCACTGATCAGCAATGTCAGCAAGCAAGGCCTGTTGATTCTGGACATAGCGCTTTGGGGCGACAAGGGTAACTTCCGCTCCGGCAAGGTAATCCAGCAACAGGTTGCCCGCGGGTTGGGGGCTGTAATCCCCTTCATCCCGCAACAACAGGTGTACCTTTAGGCCGAGCCTGGCGCCGAGCAATGCTGTCGCTCGACAATGGTTTGACTGCACGCCACCCAGGGTAATCAATGTGTCGCAACCGGCCTCAACCGCTCTGGCCAGGACAAACTCCAGCTTGCGAATTTTATTGCCGCTGACGGCGCATTCGGTGAGGTCATCCCGCTTGATCCAGATGCGCGTACCGAGGCTGGCAGACAATCTCTCCAGGCAATAAAAGGGGGTCGGCGTGCGCGCCAGCTCCAACTTGGACGGTAGAACAATGGCCATCAGCAATAAACTTCCGATCTGTTGTTATTGGTTGGTTTTCGGCTCGGCGAGCCAGGCTCCTGACATCAAGGTGAATTGTTTATCAACGGCTCGCTATATAAAAAGGCCGCTGTGCGGCCTTTTTATGACTAGATTGATTTGAGTGTGCCCTTGGGCAAAACCGCATGTACGGCAACTTTTTGAAACTTCAGCTTGAGATTTTCATTAGCTTCAACTTCGATGTAATCACCTTCAATTTTGGTGATTTTACCCAGCATACCGCTGGTCATCACCACCTCGTCACCCTTGGCGAGGCTTTCCACCAGTGCCCGCTGCTCTTTCTGGCGCTTGCGCTGGGGGCGAATAATCAGCAAGTACATAAAAATGAAAAGACCTGCGAACATCAACAACGTAATCATTGGATTGGGTTCGCCAGCGGGGGCGGCAGCTGCATAGGTCACAAGATCAGCGGGTAAATTCATGGGGTTCCTCTAGTGTGGATAGCATTCAAAGCTGGCAACTTTACCTGTTTAGCCCGCGGCGAACAACGCATTGTGCAAAACTGGGGAGGCTGTGGCCACAGGCACCGGGGTTGCTAACCCAGGTTCTCGCGAATCCATTGCTGGACATCCTCGTGGTGGGTTTTAGTTTTGACCTTGTCGATGATGTGTTTGAGCCTGCCGTCTTTGCCGATGATATAGGTGAAGCGGTGAATGCCATCGTATTTTTTGCCCATAAACTGTTTCGGCCCCCAGGCGCCGTACTTGTCAGCAATACTGTGATCCTCGTCGGAAAGGAGATCAAAATTCAGGCTATCCCGCTGCTCAAACTTCACCAGGCGGCTGACGGGATCCGGGCTGATACCGAAAATAACTGTATCCAGCCTGTCAAACTCGGCCTTGCTGTCGCGAATGCCGCAGGCCTGGGTGGTGCATCCCGGCGTCATGGCCTTGGGATAAAAATAGAGAACGACATTTTTAGCGCCGCGAAAATCTTTGAGAGACACTTTTTCTCCGCGCTGATTGAGGAGATTAAAAGCCGGCGCCATATTGCCAATCACAGGTAATTCCATGGGGTTGTCCTTATTTACTGGAAGAATGCGTGAGACTCTATCAGAATAGCTCATTGATTCAATGACTATAAGCATCAGGAGCAGCAGATGGGTCGACGGGCTTTAACACTACTGGCAGTTTCACTCTCTATTTTATTAGCCGGGTGCACCAAATCCGAACAACCCCAAGCCGTTGACAGCAACGACACCCTCGGCAGCACTGCGGCAAACGCGGCTCTGGAACCGGCGCAAACAGCTCCATCAGCAAGCGCCTGGATGAATGATTGCAGCGCCGACATTCGCGCTATTGAGGCATCCATAGCCACACTGGAAACTCGCGGCAAACCCTACAGCGTTGCCACCGTTCTCGAACCCCTGAACCGCATTGAAAGGCAAATTGCCGACGGCGCCAACTTTGCCGGCCTGATGGAAAATGTCCACCCGGACAACAGCGTTAGAGAACATGGGGCAACCTGCACTACCGCCTATGCAGATATAGCCACCCGCCTCAGTCTTTCCCACGGCATTTATGAGGCCGTGGCCAACACCGACGTCAGCACAGCGCCCGCCGATACCCAGCGCTACCATTTCCGCACCCTTCAGGGTTTCAAACTTTCCGGCGTCGACAAGGACGAACAAATCCGGGCGCAAATTCGCAATATTAATGATCAACTCACCCAGCTAGGCCAGCAATTCGATCGCAATATTCTCGAAGATGTGCGCTATATCGAAGTCACCCCCGAGCAACTTGAGGGCATGCCCGCCGACTTTATCGCCGCGAAAAAAATTGAGGACAACGGCAAAATCCGTATTTCTACCCGCTATGTGGACTCCATTCCCGTTTACACCTACGCCCATTCCGATGAAGTGCGCAGGCTCTTGCGGCAAGAGGACAGATCCCGGGGTTACCCCCAGAATGAAAAAGTCCTGAAATCCATGCTGGAATTGCGCCACCAGCTCGCCAACCTGCTCGGTTTTGATAACTACGCCGATCTGATCACCAACGACAAAATGATCGGTTCTGCCAATAACGCCCTGGAATTTATCAAGCGCATTGACGCCATGGCAAAACCTGCGGCGCGCCAGGATACCGGGGAACTACTGGCGAGACTGAAAACCATTGATCCCGAGGCAACCCAGGTTGAACGCTGGCAGACTATCTATCTGGAGGAGATGATTCGCCGCGAAAAGTATGAGGTCAACGCCCACGAACTGCGGCAATACTTTCCCTACAATCGGGTCAGGGATGGTATTTTCAGCCTGGTAGAGCATCTTTTTGATGTCAGCATTCGCCCCTGGCAAACGGAAACCTGGCACCCCGCAGTGGAGTCCTACGAAATGTATCAGGGCGACCAGCTTATTGGCCGCTTCTATATGGACATGCACCCCAGGGACGGCAAATACCAGCACGCCGCCGCCTTTATCAACCAGGTCGGCATTGCCGGAGAACAACTGCCCGTATCCACACTCGTGTGCAACTTTGCCGGCGGCACCAATCCCGCTGAGCCCCTGGAATTTTCAGAAGTGCGTACCTTTCTTCACGAATTTGGCCATTTGCTTCACTCCCTGTTCGGCGGCCACCAGAACTGGGCGCTGCTCAGCGGCATTGCCACAGAATGGGATTTTGTCGAGGCGCCATCGCAAATGCTGGAGGAGTGGATTTACGACAAAGACACATTGCAATCCTTCGCCATTAATGCCGATGGCGAGGCGATTCCCGGCGAACTGGTGGACAAACTCAGGGCAGCGCGCCAGTTCGGCGAAGGCGCCAACACCGCTGTGCAAATGTTTTATTCGGCACTGTCCCTGGAATACCATCGCCTCAACCCGAACAGCTTCAATTTGGTGGACAAAATGCTGGAGCTTGAGGCCACCTACTCCCCCTTTCCGCACCAGGACAACACCTACTTTTTTGCCAACCTCGGCCATCTCAACGGTTACTCCGCCATTTACTACACCTACATGTGGTCAAAGGTCATCGCCGTCGATTTGTTCAGTGAATTTGAAAAACAGGGTCTTCGCGACAAAAACACGGCGCGGCGCTACCGCGACACCATCCTAGCTCCCGGCGGCGCAAAACCCGCAGCTGAGCTGGTGGCAGAGTTTCTCGGCAGACCCTACAGCTTTGACGCCTTTTCAAAGCGCCTGGATTATTCCTCCGGCAAAGAATAGGTAGGTGAAAATCATTGGTAGTTGATATGGATTAAGGACGCCACCAACGCCAGCCGTTAATGTTGAGCCATTGAATAGCGACCCAACAGGCGGAAACAAACATGGCGTACATGAAATGGACCAGCGACCTGGATACGGGTATCCAGGTCATCGATAACCAGCACCAGCGCATCGTCGAATACATCAACCAGCTCCACGATGCCATCGAAAACCACAGCCGGGAAGAAGTAGGCACAGTACTCGAACAAATGGTGGAATACACATTGTCCCACTTTGCCTTTGAGGAAGACCTGCAGGAAGAATCCGGCTATCCCTTTGTGCACGCTCACAAAAAAGTCCACCAGCTGTTCACCAAAAAAATGGCCGACTTCCAGCAGCGCTTTGAGCTTGGCGAGGATATCAGTCGGCCACTGCTGACATTGCTGCGCACCTGGCTGGTCAACCACATCAAGCGCGACGATGCCGACTACGCCGAGTCCGTAAAAATTTTTATGGAAACCAGCGGCAATCCCATAGCCAAGAAAAAAGGCTTTTTTGCCCGGCTTTTTGGTTAAAAACCCAGCGACATTCTTTTTTTAGCCGACTATTGACTTAGCCGCCTCTGGCCAACACTTGGCATTATCTTCAAGTGTTGGCCATTCTTTATTCCGACAACCGCGAAAAATATTTTTATTGGCCGCTTTCCATCATCCAGCTGCTGAGCAAAAACAGGATTCTGGCGCCCACATTGCCATCCCATTCATCCTGGGGATTTTCCGGGTTGGGACAGACTTCGCAGAGATCAAAGCCGACAATTTCCCTGCCACTTTTTACCAGCGCCTTGATCAGAAATCTGGCCTGGTCAAATTCAAGTCCCCCGGCAACGGGGGTGCCTGTGTGGGGGCAGAGATCCGGCTTGAGGCCGTCGATATCAAAGGAAACATACACCTTTTGCGACAGCTCGCCGACAATAGCCTCGACAATACTAGCAAACGTGGCACCGCGGTAAAGCGCCTCTTTTATATCCTCATCGTAAAAAACGCTGATGCGCCCATCATCGGCGGCAAAACGGCACTCCTCTTCACAAAAATCGCGAATACCCACCTGCACCAGTTTTTGCGGCGCTTTTTCCAATGCCATCACATTGCGCATAATGGAAGCGTGGGAAAACTCAAAGCCCTGATAGCTGTGGCGCAGATCGAGATGGGCATCGATATGAAGTACGGAAAAATCCCCCTGGTATTTTTCGCCGATATGGCGGATCAACCCCAGGGGGCTGGAATGATCACCACCGATCAGGGCAATTTTTTTTCCCATCGCGTCCAGCTCGACACAGCGCTGATAAACCAACTCATTGACCCGCCGCGAGCCTGCATTGACCGTCTCCCGCGCCGCAACCAGATCCGGCCTTCCATTGAGATTACCGCGGCTTTCCAGTTCTTCTTGCACTGCCTGCGCCAATGGCTTGCAGCTGTTATTAAGGCAACTGATTTCCTCCTCGGCTTCATCGAGATAAAAACCCTGCAAATAATGGTCATCAAGATCGCGGCAGTAAAGATCGAGTTGGGGGCTGGCCTGAAGAATGGCGTTTGGCCCTTTGGATGTGCCGTTACCGTAAGAGGTGGTCGCCTCCCAGGGCACAGGCACATAAACCAAAGCCGCCCCATCGAGGCTGCCGGCTATGCCGTAAATTCCCTCGTCGGCGGAGCCTGTCAGCGCGGGGTCAAAACCTGTATTTTCGGGGGCAGCCATGGTCAACTCCTCAAAGGGCTTTAATTTAGAGGCGGGCATTGTAACGGCAAAGCCATTATTTTTTGACGCTGTATTCAACGGCGCTGGTTGTCAGTGCTGTCGTGATTGAAATCGTCGCGGAGGTCATCGAGAACTTTTTGCAACAGGGCGAGCCCTTCCTCGGTGAACAGCACGCGCCGCCCACCTGTGTAATGGCTTTCGGCAATATCCAGGCAACGCTGTTGTATCTTTTCCAGTTCGGCATCATGGCGAATGGGGTAACCGGCAAACACCTCCCAATCAGCCTCCGTCGCCTGCCCGGAAAGGATAAGCTCCAGAAGCTTGACGATATTTTCCTTTTCGACACGGTAAAAGGGAGCGCCAAATTTCCAGAACAGCAACAGCGCCACTAAAACCACAACAAAGGCCAGGGCAAGTGTCATCAGAAATGTCGCAACCATAAATAGCGCTACTCTCAATACTCAGCAGCTGTTCCCTGCTACCAACCCAAAAGCTATTCAAGCTATCAGGGCACCAATTGCCATCTTTATCGATTTAACCTATCACAGCACAACGCTTGGAGTACATTACTGCCGAACCAAGCCACTGAGAACTTCTCTGAAGCTATTCAGTCCTGCCTCCAAGTTTTCAATAATTTCTTCAGCGAGGTCATCCGGTTCTGGCAGATTGTCCAGATCCGTCAGACTCTTGTCCTTCAGCCAGAAAATATCCAGGCTGGTTTTGTCGCGAGCGACCAGTTCTTCATAGCTGTATTTGCGCCAGCGACCCTCAGGATTCTTTTCAGGGTGCCAGGTTGCCTTGCGTTTATTGGGATTCTTTGGGCTATAGCAGGCAATAAAATCCGCCAAGTCGTCAAGGCGTAGCGGTTTTTTCTTGAGGGTATGGTGGACATTCGTGCGGTAATCGTAAAACCAGACCTCCTTGGTCTGTGCTTTAGGGCTGGCGGGCTGGTTATCAAAAAACAACACATTGGCCTTAACCCCTTGGGCATAGAAGATGCCAGTAGGTAAACGCAGAATGGTATGCAGGGTGGTATTTTCCAGCAGTTTCTTGCGAATCGTTTCACCCGCGCCGCCTTCAAACAGCACGTTATCCGGCACGACGACGGCGGCTTTGCCAGTGGTCTTTAACATGCTACGAATATGCTGAACGAAATTGAGCTGCTTGTTGGAGGTTGTGGCCCAAAAGTCCTGGCGGTTATAAGTGAGCTCGTCAGTCTCCTGTTCACCTTCTTCGTTGGTAAAGCTCATTGAGCTTTTCTTGCCGAACGGTGGGTTAGCGAGCACATAGTCTACGCTAACGGGGCTGGCCGCGATTAGCGCGTCATTAGGAGACACCAGGCTATCGCCATCAATTTCGCCGATGTTGTGTAAAAACATATTCATCAAACACAACCGTCGGGTATTGGCGACGATTTCATTGCCATAGAACGTGCTGTGTTTCAGGAATTGTTTTTGCTCTTTATCGAGTGAATAGTTTTCCGGATTGGTCAGAAAGTCATAGGCCGCCAGGAAAAATCCACCCGTACCGCATGACGCGTCGGCGATGGTTTTGCCAGGTTCCGGTCGAACGCACTCCACCATGGCGCGGATCAATGCCCTGGGTGTGAAATACTGGCCGGCACCCGATTTGGTATCCTCCGCGTTCTTTTCCAGCAGCCCTTCGTAGATGTCGCCCTTCACATCGGCACCCATCATGATCCATTGGGTGCTGTCGATCATGTCGATCAGGCGGTACAGCTTGGCGGGGTCTTGAATCTTGTTTTGCGCTTTGGTGAAAATCTGGCCCAGCATGCCTTTCTGCTTACCCAGCTCGCGCAGCAACTCCACATAAAGCACCTCAAAGCGCAACGGCTGGCTGTTGTTTACCCACTTGAGTTTAGCGTTGGCATAACCCTGGGACTGGCCTTCAGCCATGGTGATTTTCTCTCCCCAGGACTCGGGCTTGGCTTCAATGACGCCGACGGCCTGCTTATCCACAAACAGTACGTAGTCAGCGGGGCCGACATCGGTTTGGTACTCGCGAACCGCTATGCCTAACGAAGAAGAAAAATCCATTTTGTTTTTATTCTGCACAACCCAGCCCGCTTTTGCCAAAAGATCATCAATCTGATCGCGGGCGAGCTGTTCCGGGGTTTGGTTGAGCGTTGGCATAGTCACTCCATTGATGATTATCTTACTTGCTGTGACTCAGTACATTGTCAGCGCTTGCAGTTATCCCGCAGCCTCAAAAATAGACATTTGTTTTCACCCGGCAAATAAACAAGCTGACAGTAAATGATCAATTTGGCCATTATTCATGAAAGGTTGGCGTCTTTGTTTTCGCAAAGATTAACATAGGTTGTCAATTAGAGTCGGACTTTATGCGCTTCGCCAAACCCTCGGCTACTCATTGATCCGCTTAAAACCCGCAGCGCGAAGCTGCCCCTGCAATCCTGAGCTCGCCATTTTGGGAATTGTGAAAAAGCCAAATTCCCGCCGCAGAGGGTAGTGCTTACGCAGGCTGTCAAACCCGGCAGCAAGGGAATCTTCCCCCCTGTTGATCAGGCGCAGTCTGGCGAAATCATTCTGGGGATTGTAGGCGGCGGCGATAATCGCTTGCAGCTCCTCGTCGCCCGCTCCTTGTCGCAGCAAGTGCTGGCAATGGCTCAAATCGAGAGGCTCTGTGCTCGGAATATTGCAAAGGGTTAACAAACCTTTGAGGTCTTTAATCTGTGGTTCTACTGTCAACCATTCACAAAAACGGTGATAGATCATCAAGGTGCCCCGCAGCCGCCCTTCCAGACTGTACCCGGCAATATGGGGGGTACCCTGGGAGACTAGATCTAGCAACTCCGGGTTAATGTTGGGTTCGCCTTCCCAAACATCCAGAGCTGCCCGCACTTTTCCGGCTTTGATGGCGGTGATCAGGGCACTGTTGTCAATAACAGCGCCGCGGCCGGCGTTGATAATTAGAGCGCCGGGTTTTAGCCGGCGGAGTACGCGATGATCGAACAAATGCCAGCTGGGATAGGCGCCATCCGTGGTTAGCGGCGTGTGCAGGCAGAGGATATCGGCCTGGAAAATATCGCCAAATTCGCAAAGATTTTGCTGTTGCTGCGCCGTTAAAAATGGGTCGTAGCAGAGGCAGTTGACACCCAGTTGCACAAGACGGTTGTAAAGGCGGCCACCCACATTGCCACAGCCGACAATGGCGAGGGTTTTGTGACGCCAGTTTTCTTCAAGCTGACAGAGTGTCGCCAGTACGTAGTCGACCACGGCCTCTGCATTGCAGCCGGGGGCGTGGGCAAATTGAATGTTGCGGCTGGCCAGGTAAGCGCTGTCTATATGGTCTGTGCCTATGGTGGCGGAACCCACAAACTTTACCCCGCTGTTTGCCAGTAACGCTGCGTTGACCTGGGTGACGGAACGCACCAGCAAAACATCGGCGTCCTCCACATCTCTAGGGTCGAGATTGCGACCGGGAAGCAAGCGCACATCGCCAAAAGGGGAAAACAGCTGTTCCACTCCCGGCATATTTTCGTCAGCAACGATTTTGACCATGGCGTTATCAGGCTCTAGAGCGACAGCTGTTTATAATTGTCTGGATTGAGCGCATCCACAGTACCGTAAAAATCCGCCAGGGCACGGATAAATTGCGCCGGACGCGGGGACAGCTCCCCATTGCAATAGGCAATGGCCTGACGTTGCAAGGCGTCGAGAAACCTCCTGGAAGGCGCCATAGCCCCCGCTTCACTGGCACCAAGATTATCGGCGCTAACCCTAAACTTAATCCCCGCAGCTACGGAAAACAGCCATTCCAGCGCCTGGGGCTTCACCTCTACCTGCTCAAAGGCGCGCTGCTGGTTCAGCGTGCGGCCATCGGGGTTGTACCAGTAACCAAAATCCACTAACTGGCGGCGTGCGTCTCCAGCAATACACCAGTGGGCGACTTCGTGGAGAGCGCTGGAGAAATAATCCTCCCGGTAAAAAATGTAATGGCTGCCCTGTTGATCCGTGGCGGGCTGGTAAAGAGGCTCATCAACACCACCCACCAATAAGGTGTTGTAGGCATCAAAAAAAGTTTCTCTGAACAGAGACTCGAGCTGAAAAGCCTGTGGCTGATCGGCCT
>Ga0265293_10003030_pt1 | contig 32124 bp, 27 predicted proteins | sample Munlanlewell138R_FD_192505 | JGI IMG/M metagenome (GOLD analysis project Ga0265293, IMG submission 192505) | Leachate microbial communities from a municipal landfill in Southern Ontario, Canada - Leachate well 138R | ecosystem: Engineered > Solid waste > Landfill > Unclassified | place: Canada... | reverse complement strand
GCCTGAAAGGATTTCAACTGCTAACCCTCGTGGTCAATAACGTTAAATTCCAAGACGGCGAACAAGTAATGGAGCAATCAGACAGGAAAATCGCCTGATGCCCATACACCAGATTTGACCATAACTCTAAAGACAAAAGCAGCTCTACAGCCACTTTTTCAAAATATATTTATGGAAATCATAGGTATCGTCAGCCTAAAATAGCGGCGCAGAGGTCTATTCGCTTTTCACAAACCACCACTTGCCTTCAGTTCTGATCCAAGTTTCCTTGCTTACACGGTCAATAACCAAAGGCTTTTTAACTGAAAATCCACTACCAACCATTGTGATTTTATAATTGCTCGACACTAATACATGGCAAGTATCTTCAACACATTCTGCGGACTTTACCTGAAAGTCAAGCAAGTTGACTGCTCCAGCATTCTCAAGTTTAAATCTATCAAGCCCTTTAATACTACGATAACCAGGTGACATATAAGTATAGGCTTTTTCAAAATCTAATATTTTAAGTGCTTCTAAACGCGAAATAGAATGATATTCAACTATTTCAGTATCAGTTTTCGTTGGTAGCATACTGCATGCAGAAAAAAACATAGCCGTAAACAATATTAATCCAGTCTGGAAAAATTTTCCCATTATATTATTCCTCTTTTATAGAACTAAAATATTATTTGTTTTGCGCTTTAAACTCATCACGGAAAGAGTCAGCCACACCCTGCATTTTGCCTTGAAACTCTTCACCTATTTTAGCAAAATCTTTATACTGATTAATGGCTCTTGGACTGATTGTAATCAGTAACTCAGTGCGATTACCCCCTTCAGTTTTAGAACCAAATAATGAACCAACTACAGGTAACTTAGATAAGAAAGGTATTCCACTATCACCGTCAGTTGTACGATCTTGGATTAACCCTCCTAAAATAATCGTATCACCACTTTGAATAGCGACTGTACTCTCGATGCTACGCTTCAAAAACGAACGTTGCCCAGTGGCTGCATCAGTAGCACCAATATCAGTGACCTCCTGCAAGATATCCATAACAACTAAACCACCTGCATTAACACGCGGCTTAACTTTTAATTGCACCCCGGTATCTTTCAATTCAACGTTTTGCGTTAATACACCAGTATTATTAGTATTAACAGTTTGACTGGTTTGAATAGGCTGCTGATTACCGACTTGGATCGACGCCTCATGATTATCTTGTACAAGCACTGAAGGTGATGACAAAGATTTAACATTTGAACGACTTGCCAACATATTAATTACAGCTCGCCAGTCAGAGCCTGAGAACATGTAAGAAAACCCTGGTACGGAGCGACTAACAGTACCAGCATCATTAAGTGATAATAAGCCACCCTTTTCAGCTAAACCGTCTATACCTGCTTTAGAGTTGAAAAACCAGTCGACACCATAGTTTAATTCATCGTTAAGAGTGACCTCCCAAATTGATACTTCAACAAGCACTTGTGCTGGCATTTTATCCATTTTGTCCAGTGCTCCACGAATACCGCGCCACTCTTTGGCTGATGCCATAATCAGCAAGCTATTATTAGCTTCATCAGCAACAATTCGTGTCCCTCCTGCAGTGGTTGAACCACTCACACCTGACGATTTAGTTCCACCAACCGAAGGGTTATCGCTACCTAGCTCTGTTTGCTCCAAGCCCGGAGCCGTCGAGCCGCTGGTTGAAGGAGAAGATGAGCCCGAACCGGAGCCACCGAAGATACGTCCTAATAACTCAGCGAGGACCTTCGCTTCTCCATTCTGAACACTGTAAACATACAGTTGCTCGCCCGCGTGCTCCTCATCACTGCCGCCTAAGCCGACACCGTCTAATTTCTTTAACCATGTGCTAACAGTAGATAGCTGACTGTTATTGGGTGCAACAACCATTACGCTATTGATTTCTTCTAGCGCTACCAGCTTTGCAGAACTCGTCAAACCCCCGGCCTCGGAGTTGCCTATCAGCTTATTCATACGTTCCACTAATAAGCTAGCGTCCATATTAATAACTTCGTAAATACCAAATGACATACCACTCAATACATCGACATCCAGCATGCTCAATGTACGCAAAGCATTTTTCATTTGTGGCGCAGAGGCCCCAAGCACCAGAATATTGCGTAATGGATCGACACGAAGAACACTGTCTTTCATGCCAAGAGGAATGAGTATCTTCTCCGCTTCACTCGCCGATAAATAGCGCAGCGGTATAATACGCACACTATAGCCGCGTGTGGCGACTGCCTCTTGTAGCCCAACTGGTACTTCACTACGTAAGCCAGCAGAAGCCCCAACGCGATAAATACCGTTTGTGCCCTGCACCAACGCAATACCCTGAGCCTGAAGCGCAGACTCAAGCATATCTAGCATCGCATTTTCAGGCACAGGATCTGTTGAGACCAATGTAATCTGGCCTTTAACATCACCCTCAATGGTATAAGGGACTTTCAGCATATCGCCTAAAATGACCGATAAGACAGCATCTAAAGGTGCATTCTCAAAGTTAACATTCACGGCACCTTGAGTGGCGGCAGTGACAGGCGCACGACTCGGCGCTCTCACAAAGCCACCCGAACCTCGCTGTTCTAGCAACGTTTTACCTACACGTTTAGGTTCATCAACCTCATTCAAAAACTCATGAGGTGCTTGCTCGTTAATTTTTACAAATGGCGCTGCCGGCTGCCCAACGGCCTCTTTAGGCGGTGTAGCACATGCCGATAAAACAGAGACAGCACAGACTAGAACTAAAGTGCGTAAGCGGAAGCCAGCGCGCACAGGGTTATACAAAACCATTGATTAATCTCTCTAAAAAGCTAGCAAACGATTAAATTATGTTTACTTAATACTTGTATTATTGTGCTACAGGTTCGAGTTTTATACTGTCGGGGCGTTCGCGAACAATACTTAGTTCGGATATCTGATCATTTGCCATAAGCACAACTTTATCAGCAAACACTTGATCAACAACCCATCCGTTAACCTCATCACCCTTTACAACTTTTTGAAGTTTTTGATCATTGCTAAGCAACGCAGTACGTACAGAATCTCGAACGATAATGCCAAGTAACTGCACTCCATCAATTGACCCCGTGTGTATCGCAGAAGACTCTTCAGATTCCTGATCAGGCTCTACTATAGGACGTCGGCCGCTCCAAAATAGCGGGAACTCTAAAGCAATACTCGTATCAATTTTGGCTGCTGTGTGCTCTTCAGGTAGCTCATAGGGCGACATATAAGGAACCCTTACTTGCTGCGCTGTAATAAAGTACCAGAATACTCCCACTAACAAGCAGCAGGCGAGGATACTTAATACGAGCACTCGGGTCACTATCGTCGTAAGCTTATTGTGTGTACTCACTGCCCGCCTCCTTGTTCAAGCTCAGCTCGGACAAATGTTGCCACTGTCATTTGTACATCGAGCTGCTGGCGCTCTATCTCTCCTGCTCGAGCGCGATAAACAACAGGTGATAGACGCAACCTGTCGACAGCTAGTAGAGGTTTCTCTGTTTCAAGCGCTTCTAAAATCTGCAGAACAGCGTCAAAGTCAGCGGTAAAGTGAACCTGCACGCCTACTAATAAATACTCACCTTTTCGCTTTGCAGGCATAAGAGAAATCGTACGTAGCTGTCCGCTATTTTTAGCGAGTTCAGCGGATACGCGCCGCTGTACGTCTAAAGCAACAGCGGCAGGCTCCTTAAGGTCATACAACCAGCCTGATAACTTTTGCGCTTCAAAGGCTTGATAAGCTTGCTGTAACTCTTCTTTTGACTTAGCAACTGCACCGCTCTGTTGCAGCAGCCGTGCATCTTTGGCCAACTCATACTGATAGCGCTCATACTGATTCAATAATGGTGATACAACAGAAACAGCAACAATCAACACCACTAAAAGAAGAATAGCGAGACTCACTAAGCTATCTCGGCGACTTAATAGTCGAGCTTTTATCACGTTTCCTCACCTACATTTCTCAAGGAGAACATTGCAGTAAACTGATCTTGCTCAGTTCGCGCATTCCTGTTCAAGGAAGATGTGAACTTCGCGTCAGAAAAGAACGGTGATGAATTAATTTGTTCAATCAAATCAATAACACTAGTACCGGTACCACTGATAGTGACGGTACCATCCTGCATCGTTAAATTAGTTAGATAAATATTATGCGATACAACGCGAGATAGCTCACTAATAACTTGATTTGGCATAGCATACTGCCCTCGATATTTAATAAAATCATTCAGTGGAAGCAGCTCAGCATCTAGTCTATTACGCACATCCAACAACCCCACAACTTGCTCATTTAGGCGAGTAATTTCTTGCTTGCGCTCCAGCACTAACGTGCGAGCTTTATAGACAGGCGTGACAGCAACCGCCAATAATGCGGCTGTTAAAACAATCAGCAAAATACCATTATGATTTAAACGTCGCCACCACTGTCCAGATATACGCGACTTGCCAAATAAGTTGCAGGGCTGAGCACTTTCACTCTCACAGTGCACACCTAAACCTTCGACGGTACTCCCAGTTAAGCGTTCTAAATGGTCAATCCAAGGTTGCGCAACAGTTTTCAATACAGCGATGAGTTCAACTTCAATCGTTCCTAACTCAGGATGTTCCTGTAACAACTGCACATCGTAAAATAGCTGATCAACGCTAAATGGCGTTAAGCGGTTTACCTGAAAAGCAACCACATCTCGTAAATTATGGCGTGCTAGATAAGGTAATGTCAGCGTACGCCGCATGATTTGAGATTCAGGCATTAATAGCTTAACTTGCAACATTCGCGGTGACTTTACATTACGAATCACATCAGCGCGTAAGCTGTGGTCTAAAGCGACATCAAGATATTCTTCATCTAAACAAGCAACCGTTGTTCGTCGCCCACTTGCATCAATTTGGACGATATCAAGCTGTTGCCCAATCACTCGCGCCTCAACGCGCGGTGCTGGCCGTAAAAAAGCCGCACTCAATCCTGCAGGTATAATATCGCGCATACCGTGCAGCCAGCGCTTAAACAAAGCGCTCAGATCCAAGCCGAACAGTTGCAAGTTTTCGATTTCAAATCGCATCAACATTTATTCCAATGAAAATTGTGCATTGTACTCATTCCAGCGAGCGATACGATAGCCTAACTCATCATCACCAAATGCAACGCTAGTTTCTATTTTTCGCTTATTCATTGTGCTGCTCAACTCAACCTGTACACGAAAAACGTCTCCACCCCCTTGGTTCAACTCAGCGACTTCATCAGAAGATTCCTGCACAGCCCGCCCTGCTAATAACTGATCTATTTCTGCACTTCTTAGAGCATCAACAAGGCCTGCCTCAGCGAAATGAATATTTACACTCTGATGATCACTATCCACAGTGAACCAGCCCTGAACGTATTGATAAACATCTGAGGTTATGCTAGATAACCGAGATAATTCAACAGTGGACACCCAAGGTCGAGGCTCAATAACCTCGCCGGCCTGACTCTCAACACCCCCTTCTCGGCGCCGCACAATATACTCTGCGATGGCGGTCGCATCCTCAGCCCCAGCAGCATTAAACACAGCTTCCAGCTCTTCGGCAGATGCTGCATTTAAACTTAAAAAAGAACTTTCAGGTATAAAACGAAATCGCACCTGCATCGAGTTAAGGCTTAGCGTATACACCTGACCAATCATTTCGGTCCAATCGTATGCTCCTGATTTCCGTATAGCCACTAGATAGCTTAATACTGCCTCAGCACCTGCCCGGGCCTGCACTCGCTGGACCATATCAGTAGCAACATTGCGGTCTACTTTAACGGTCGCCGTAAAAGCGACTAATAACACCGTTAATAACACCGTGATCCACAGCACAACAATCAGTACCACTCCGCGCTGGTCAGCCCGTCTCACTGCTCTAGTCCTAATGTATTGAGCGCAAAAACCATACTTGGCCACTGCTTGTCAGTAGCAGTTAAATGAACGGAAACTAATTTCGGCAGTTCACCCTCAGGCATTTCATCTAACCATCCTTCGTTATAGAAGTATGCAAACCGCACTGACCACTCGGTGCTGATTTGAGTGTATGCTGCCGACTCTAAAATATCATCAGTTCTAAGTCCTTCAGCTATAGGAGCAAAACGCACCCAAATACCACCACGCCCTTCAAAATTATTGATCATTTCAAATATAAAATAGGTATCACCAGCTGACATTGCTAAAGGTGCAACATAGCGAATTTGTTCTGTACTTGCCGCAAATATAGGCTTAGATAAAACATCGGCTCCACCCACCATCATTGGCACAATTTGCCCCAAATGACGATACAGTAAAGCACTCAACTGACGAGGCTCTTCTGTCGCAGCAATATAGTTTTCAGATGCTTGCCAACTGCGTACACCTACTCTAAAACCACCAAATAACACCATGATGAGCAAACTCATCAAGGTCAGAGCAACCAACGTTTCAATCAGAGTAAAAGCTTTTTGCTGTTTTAAATTCATGGTAATTGCTCTTGCCCAAGACGCAGCGAGCTAAGCATAAAACTATGCGTTTTCTCGCCAGCAGGCCAAAACACCTCAACATCAACACGATACATAGTGCCACCGACCCCAGCCAGCGGTCCGGCAAGCTCCCATTCAAATGGGACAATATCAACTTGCCAGCGAAAGTCTGCTTGCTGCTGATCACGGCCTTCATAATGCGTTGCTTGCAATGCCTGCAAAACACCCACCTCTGCAAGCCTAGACTGCGCAACAATAGCGGCTTGACTGGTTCGATCAGCGCGGACCAATTGACTCATGCCCGAAGAAAAACCGCTCAAAATAACTGATAACAGCAGCGCCGCAACTAAAAAAGCAACCAGCACTTCTAAAATTGTAAAGCCGCGCTGGCTTTTGGGGGCCCACACCCTAGTCTTCATCTGTCACACTAACCCGGCCAGTAAGCCAATCGATATCAACATGCACAGCGACCGCAGCATCAGTCACCGTCAGTCGCCCGCCAGTGGAAGACCCATCAGGAAAAAAACGTATGCCGGCCTTCTGGCCTTGAACTTCACTGCTGGCAACTTTTGCACGCATGTTTATATCTTCAGGAAAAGATTTAGTTTTGCTTTTGTGGTTTAAATACTGATGCTGCTCAATATCAACCCAAAATAGCGCACTCTGTTGCTCATTGACGGCCTTAGCTCGAGCTTGACGCAAGCTAATTTGTACGTCGCGAGCTACATCATGCACAGAAACAACCATACTTTTACTAACAGCAGGTACCACAATAGCCAAAGTTAAAGCGACAATAGTCAGTACAACCAGCATCTCAATTAAGGTAAAGCCCGCTATACCACGTGACGCAAAGCTTTTACTCCCAGCTGCCAATTTCTGCATCTTCACCTTCACCACCAACTTGCCCATCTGCACCTAAGGAGTACAGATCAAAAACCCCGTGCTGGCCAGGGAAGCGATACACATAGTCATTACCCCAAGGATCATTAGGAACTTTTGATTTACGCAAATAAGGACCATTCCAGCGTTTCTCGCTTGCAGGCTGTTCTATTAAAGCGCGCAATCCAACATCCTGCGATGGGTAGCGTCCCACCTCAAGGTGATACATATCCAATGCACCCGCCAACTCTTCGATTTGCATACGTGCTGTATCGGTTTTTGCACCGCCCACATACTTCATCACGCGCGGACCAACTACGGACATCAACAGCCCTAAAATCACCAACACCACCAATAGCTCGATCAAGGTAAAACCACCCTGACGTTGTGCATACTTTCTCATCATAATCCTCGCAAATAAATTAAACGTTAAGGGTTCGCCCTCAAATACGCTCTCAGGTTAATTTTTAGCCAATAAGTTCATTGACGCCTAAGATGCCGAGCAAGATTGATACAATAATGCCTGCAATCAAAACACCAAGACTCAAAATCAGGATTGGTTCCAATAAAGCCAATAAACGCTGAGTAACGGTACCGACTTCATCTTCATACAAATTCGCCACTTTGAGCAGCATTTCTTCCATCTGACCGGTTTCTTCGCCAACCTGCATCATATGCAAAGCCAAATCAGGAAACTGCTGCCCAGCCAATAAAGAAGCGCTTAACGATTTACCTTCTTTAAGAGCAACAACTGCGGTATCAAGTTCCTTACGCAGGGTACGATTACTGACAGTTTCTCGTGCAATGGCTAAACCGGCTACTAGCGGCACACCACCTTGTAATAAAACACCCAAGGTTCTGGAGAAACGAGTGATTTCAAGGTTACGCACTAAATCACCAGCCAGCGGCCAAGACAGTACGCTCAGGTCGAATTTTTCGCGAAAACCTTCTTGAGCAAATAAATGCTTAGAAAAATAAAACAAACCGACACAACCACCAATCACCAACCACCACCAATCGGCCATAAAGTCGCCCATGCCCATCACGATACGCGTGGGCGTAGGCAGCTCACCACCCATATCGGTAAACAAGTCAGCAAAACTGGGCACTACATAGGCCAACAAAAAGACCAGTGATAAAACTGCAACTGATAATAAAATCAAGGGATAAGTCAACGCCGAAGCAATCATTTTACGCAAGGCTTTAGCGCGTTCTAAATACTCACTCATACGGGTCAACGAGGCCTCTAAACTACCGCTGGCCTCTCCTGCACGAATCATATTGATGTAAAAAGGGGAAAATTCAGCGCGCCCAGAAAAAGCTTCAGCCAAAGATTTACCTTTACGTACTTCATTACGAATATGTTGAATCAATTCAACAGCACCTTCATCACCGAGCCCCTCCAAGATCGTCAAGCTACGATCCAGCGGTAGTCCTGATGAGAGCATCACAGCCAACTCGCGGGTAAAATGCAACACGCGATCACGCTCATTACCTTTTTTACGGCTGCGCTTTTTTTTAGCCCCTTTAGCAGTGGGCTGGCGTGTCTCTGTGACTTCCATCACCATTAAACCATCGCGGCCTAACGCCTCAGCAACCTGCTCAGCAGACGCCAACTCCATCACGCCATCAACCACTTTCCCTGACGTATTGACCGCGCGATATTTAAAAAAAGCCATATTGACGCCTCATCGAGAAGCCTGCGCAACGCGCAATATTTCAGCAGTAGAGGTGAGACCCGCAAGAACTTTACTGAAGCCATCCTCAAACATGCTTAACATGCCATGCTCACGTGCAGTGCGATAAATTTGCTCACTGCTGGCACGCTGCAGCACTTGATTACGCACTTCGTCATTCATCAGTAACAGTTCATGAATACCCATTCGGCCACGATAGCCTGTATGAGCACATTCATCACAACCTTTAGGTATGTAAACCTGTACTGACTGCCCCGCTTCAACCATATGCGCAACACTCATATTGGCAATTTCTTCAGCACTTATACTGTGCGGCTGCTTACAATGTGGACACAATACACGCACTAAGCGTTGCGACATCACCGCATTGATCGTTGAAGTCAGCAGGTAATCTTCCATACCCATATCTAACAGACGAGTAATTGCACTGGGCGCATCATTGGTATGCAACGTAGATAACACGATATGCCCGGTTAAAGCGGCTTGAATCGCAATCCCCGCGGTTTCTTTATCTCGAATTTCACCGATCATCACCACATCAGGGTCTTGACGCAAAATCGAACGCAACGCATTGGCAAAATCCAATCCCACCTTGCTCGCCGTTTGAATTTGATTCACCCCTGCAATCTGATACTCCACGGGGTCTTCAACGGTCAAAATTTTACGATCAATAGTATTTAATCGGCTCAGCGCCGCATACAAGGTGGTGGTTTTACCACTACCGGTTGGTCCAGTGACCAAAAACACACCGTTGGGGCGTGCCAATACAGCTTTAAAATCTTTTAAGATTTGTGGTGATAAGCCGATCGCATCTAAATCTAGATTGATACTTTGTTTATCCAAAATCCGCATCACCACACTTTCGCCATGCATGGTAGGCACTGTCGAGACCCGTAAATCAATCGGTCGACCTTGCATACGCAGTTGGATTCGACCATCTTGCGGCAAACGGCGTTCAGCAATATTAAGTTTGGATAAAATCTTTAAGCGTGAAATAACCGCAGGCGCTAATTGTGCTGAGGGTGTTTCAACTTCTTGCAGTACACCATCAATACGAAAACGGATCGATAAATGATGCTCAAAAGGCTCAATATGGATATCTGATGCACGACTTTCTAAGGCTCGTGAAAAAATGCTGTTCACTAAGCGAATCACTGGTGCTTCGCTGGCCATATCGCGCAGGCGCTCAACGTCATCCACTCCCGCTGACAAAGCTGATTCAGTTAAACTCTCATCTTCCTCACGCTGCGCAGCACCTGCACCATACAAGCGCTCATAGGCGCTTTCTAATTCAGTGCTTAGCGCTAAAACAGGCTCAACAGTGCGCTCGGTTGCCATCCCAAGGGCACGTAAAACAAATGCATCGGAGGGATCAAGCATCGCCACTTGCAGTATTTTGCCATCATCAGCCACAGGCAGCACATGCTGCTCGCGCATAAACGCCTTAGAGATTAGATCGTCGGCCAGCACCGGCTCTTGCGGATACTCTTCAGCAGTTAGCAGTCGATAACCAAAGCGATCCACTAAAATTTGCGCGATATCTTTCTCAGCAACCAAGCCGAGGCGCACTACAATTTGCGTCAGTTTACCACCCGACAGCTTTTGCACCTGGATGGCACGCTGCAAATCTGCATCTGACAACTTCTTGGCAGCGACTAGCCATTCACCCAAATGCTGCATAGCTTATTTCACCCTTATCTATCATCCACGCTAAGTAACGGAGCATTATACGCTGATAACGCTAGAAACACTGTGTATGGAACAGTTAACTACGTAAGCGTTCCTTGATACTTTGTTTCAAATTGTGCGGCAAACGAGCGATTAACGGCCCAAGCCACTGATTATGCAAAATCGCTGGTAGTATTTTACGCGCTAAAGGCGAGCGCACATCAGAGAATGCAATATCAGTCTGCGAGGCCGGCAGTAAGCGCCAAGCGCCGTGAGGATCAAACTGCTCATCTAAACTGTAGCTAAGCTGCTCGATGCTTGCAGCATAATCTGCAGTGTATGAGAACTCAGCAAAGCTTACTTCACCAACAGCAGGCACATCAGGTCCGCTTGCCTGACTCAACATGCGCTGAATAGCTAAAAAATGCGTAATAATATCGCTGGTAGAACGATCAGGCGGCACCAGCCACGTCCATTCTCGACCTGCTAAACGCTCTGTAAACGCACCTATATCGGTCGCTACTACAGGCAGACCCGCCTCTAAAACGGCTGACAGTGTGTAGCTGTAAGTTTCTGGACAGCTGCCCGGAAACCAAACCACATGCGGCTTAATTTCTGCAAGCAAATGCGCTAACTCAGCTTCTTTATAAGCGCCATGCACTTGTAAATGACTAAACGGCTTGGTGCGCAATGTACGGTAAGCAAAACCCAGCAAGTGAAACTCTAAAGGCGCACGTAATGCCCGCGCTTGTAAGGCACAAGCTTCTAGTACATCAGCCCCTTTAAACACACTTAACGCGCCTAACACGACGATCCGCAGCGGCTCATCGACAGCACGCGTAGGGACATTAACCGCCACAGGTTGCAAGGACGGCTCATGTACCGCCCAAATAAAATGAGCCATAGGGAAATAGCGCTGCATGCGTTGTAAGGTGTCATAGCTTGGTACAAATACCCGCTCGGCACCGTTTAAAAACTGCTCACCGAACTGGCGCCATTGCTCAATACTCACATTGTTTGGCGCAGGACGCTTAGCTAGACATTGATTGCACCCTGCAGCATCGGGCGCACCACAATAACGGCCTTTCTCATCCGCTAAAGTGACTTGTGGGCACGCTAGATAGTAATCATGCACAGTGACATCGTAACTACAGGGTAACTGCTCGGGCATCAGTAAGATCGACTGCGGCATCCCGATCGTATGCTGATAATGCAAACGCGCTACACCCATCCAGCGTAAAGTATCCAATAGCTGTGGCAGCTGTGTATGCGGATCAAACACTAAGCCAGCACGTTGTGGCTGAGAAAAAGGTCGCAAATACACTGGACCATTCTCATACTCAGGGGTAAGTAAATACACATGCGAATGCCCATTGAGTTGTTCGGCAAAATCAATCACGTGGCGCTCGGTACCGCCACCGCGACAATGATTGACCACAACCACCACCGGCAATTCACTGCGTTTAGCCAGCGCTGCATCAACCGCAAAACGCAAACTACGCGCAGGATTGTCAGCAATATGCTGTTGAATCACCGCATCATACTGCGGGTATAAACGGGTTAAGACTTTGTGCCCGTGGCGTTGATGCTCACTTTGCGTTTCCGCAAAACTCACCCCACCTTTGTGATAGACAAAGGTATCGCCAGTGAGTACATGCCGCCAGCCGCGCTGTGCTGAGCGCATGCAAAATTCATTTTCCTCACCGTAACCACGGCCAAATAGCTTAGCGTCAAATGCACCAGCGTCATTCAGACAGTCTCGACGGATAAACATGCAAAAGCCAACCGCAGTTGGAATATCCACCATCTGCCCAGCATTAACCTCGGCAAATACCTGATCAAGCTGCTCAGGTGTATAGCCTTCAGGCAGTTCATTATCCTGACAAAAGATCGGATAACTGCAAATCGTCGCGTTATTTGAAAAGGGCGTTACCGAACCAATGCGCGCATCACTGTAGGCTGCACGCTGCAAACGATCAAGCCAATCACTGGACACCTCGGTATCGCTATTAACCAGTACCACATCATTGCCTGGATACAGCGCCATACCACGATTCACCGTACCGACAAAGCCCAAGTTATTTTCATTGTGCAATAAGGCAAAGCGCTGCGCATTATCATTGAGCCACTCAACCAGCTCTGGCTCTGGGCTAGCATCATTAATCACTACGACCTGAGCAGGTACTGTATAAGTGCTGGTCAAAACAGACTCAATACAGCAACGAGTATCCTCAAAGCCGCCATACACAGGAATGACAATAGTAATTTTAGGCTTTTCCGGCAGAGTAATAGCAGCATGAACGGGTATATCTTGAGGCAACTGTGCAAAAGAAGCAGGCACATAGTTGATCGCACGTCCTGGATAACCCAGCATGCGCATCAGCTTGTTACGAATACGCCATACACGACTATCTAATACCATGCATGCTTGTGCATCGAGTACGCGTAATTGTTGCTCGCCGTGCAGCAAACTGTCTTGCCGAGTGGCTAACAACTCTAGACTTCGATCAAGTTGTATTTGTGCGTTTTGCAACTGTACCGCTAACTGATCACGCTCCTGGTCATAGTGTTGTAGCTGAGCATAATGTAATTGTTGAGCAGAATCTAAATCATGATTAAGACGCTGCTGATCAGCGCGTAACTCAACAATAAACGCATCACGCTGTTTAACCACACTCATCGCATGAGCAAGTTGCGCACCAACTGAGTTTAGATGCGTTTGTAATCGTTTAATTTCAGTAGTAGTTTTGCGTAACTCAGCTGCATTGCCCTGCGCATAAAAGAACTCTACTGCCGTTTGAGAATGTTCTTTTGCATACTCAATAAAGGCTAAAACGGGTGCAGGAGCTTGACTGCCAACCACTAATACACCCAAGCCAAAGCCAAAAGGAAATTCAAAAGAAGGGTACTGATCTTCAAGTTCAGCCCACAACTGCCAAACTGCAAAATCACTGTGACGTACATTTGTATCGTGAAACAACACCACACCGCGCGCACTCATTTTTGGTAGCCACGACTCAAAGTCATGCTTAACCGCGTCGTAAGTATGTAATCCATCAATATGCAGTACATCTACGGAGCCATCAGGAAAATGCGCTAATGCCTCATCAAAAGTCATACGCAGTAAAGATGAAAAGCTGCTATAGCGTGGGTTATGCCAAGCCACTAAATCATCATAGACTTCACTGCTGTACTCACCAGCGTGCTCATCACCTTGCCAAGTATCAACAGCGTAACAACGCGTCGGCAATTGCTGCTGTACCACACCCTGGCAAAATGCACTGTATGAGTCACCTTTATGCGTACCCAGCTCAACATACACATTTGGTTTTGCCATATCCAACAAAGCTAAGGCAAAAGGAATATGACGATGCCAAGATTCGATATCGGTCAGACGCTCAGGAGCGGTCATCACTCCCGTATATTGAGACAAGCTAAATTGTGTATTCATAAATTACCGAATTATTTTACAAAGCTAGGAGCCCAACGCGGCCTACAGATTAAATTGGTCACGTAAAAATTGCTACGCGCTAGCTCGTGTGACTATCTATGCCCCGTCAACTTGCGCAACAAAAGCAACGTCATCTAGAACTATAGTGCCCGTCAAGTGTGGACTGGCCTGCGATTTAAAAGCATAAGCATCATAAATCCAGTGATGCTGTACATGCGTATCTTGCGTTCCCGACCCTAAGGCTACGCCTACAGTGTATTCACCCGTTGCTAATAACGGCATAGCAAAAGTAAAACGTAAAACCTGAGTTTGCTCAGCCTTAATAAACGCCCAATTTTTAGCAAACTCTAAACTGTTTTCACCAAATAAAGGCTGTCCGAGGCGGTCACGCACAAAAAATCCCAGAATAGGTCTCTGAATATCTTTAAACGCTGTGCATTTAACCTCAAGAGTCACTTGTTGCGCACGGTCTAATAACATCAGCTCGCTGCCACTCTCTGACAAAAGACGACACGAAAGAATGTGCGCCTCACCTGTACCAAATTCACCTTGCGCAGTAATTGCATGTTCGCCTTGGCTCTCTACTGTTGAGTCGTGACAGTCAGCATCGCGTTCTTGGTGCAATAAAGAAATATAGGCTTCACTTACCGGCTTTGCATCGCCTAGTAATTTCATACGACCTTTTTCCAGCCACAAGGCGCGGTCACATAAGCTAATAACCGAGTGCGTGTCATGACTGACGAAAATCAACGTGCCACGCGCCTTAAAATCACGTAAAAACCGCATACATTTCTGGGTAAAATAAGCATCGCCCACAGCTAACGCTTCATCAATCACCAGGATATCCGCATCAAGATGCGCGATCACTGCAAAGGCTAAACGCACAAACATACCACTAGAGTATGTTTTAACCGGCTGATCAATAAAGTCGCCAATTTCTGCAAACCGCAAAATCGAATCTAAACGTTCGTCAATACTGGCTTTGCTAAGCCCATATACAGCACAACTCATATAGATGTTTTCACGCCCAGTGAAATCCATACTAAAACCTGCGCCCAGCTCTAATAGTGCAGCGATACGACCCTTAATCTGCACGCTACCAGCCGTTGGCTCAAGAATTCCACATAACACCTGCAATAGGGTTGACTTGCCTGAGCCGTTACGGCCAATGACAGCGAGAGTCTCACCTTTTTTTATGTCCAATGAGACATCAGCTAATGCATAAATATGGGTTGGCTCACGCAATTGCGCACCAAATAGCACATTCATTAACCGATGCACAGGTGATTTATAAATATGGTAGGTTTTGCTGACGTTCTGAATGGATACCGCGGTTTCAAAGGACATCCGCAAACCCCTTACGCACTTTAGAGAAAAACCACAAACCGGCTGCAGCGGATAGAACTGCAGCCGTTAAATAGATCAAGTAAGCTGACAAACTTGGTAACTGCCCTAAAAACAATGCCCCCCGCCCCATCTCAACGGCATAGGTCAGTGGGTTTAATAACAGCCAACTACGATATTGCTCTGGAATAGCTGAAGCAGGATAGAAGATCGGCGCCATAAACATCATTATCGTAATAAACATCGGCATAATTTGCGTGATATCACGAAAGTAAACACCGATCCCCGCGATTAACCACGCTAAACCCAGCGCAAAAAAAACAATAGGTAAAAAAACAAAAGGCAAAAACAATGTTTGCCATGGCCATAAGCCTTGGAAGAGCAACACAGCCAGCAACAGCACAATTAAACTAATCAACGCATGAAAGGTACCGCTTATAACAGGCACCATGGGTAACAACCATAAAGGGAAAATAATTTTTTTAACATAACTGGCATGTTGCTGCATCAGAGAGGGTGCTCTCGACATACTCTCAGCCAATACACCATGTAAAATAATCCCTATAAATAGGTTGAGCGCAAAAGCCGTTTTACTGGTACCACTGTCACCCCAGCGCGCTTGAAACACCATACTAAACACAAAGGTATACACCGCAAGCATAATAAGAGGCGCAACAAAAGCCCAGACCCCCCCCATCATGGAGTCTTTATAACGACCACTGATATCTCGTTTAACCAGTTCTTTTAGTAAAAAAATATTATTTTTTAAGTCCATGCGATGCCTATGCTAACTCAAATAAATGCAGCCTTCGTCAATGACTACTCTGTAATTATCTCATGTGCCCACGGCCATAAGTGCCATGCAGTAGCATCTCTTAAAATTGCAGACTCCAAGCAGCACGCTAAGCTTTGCGCAAGCTCATCCACACTGTCTTGTTCATATAACACCTGGATATTAACATTACGTGCCGCAGTGTTTAAATCCAGTACGGAAGTATACAGCACTACAGGTATTTTCTTCTTCACTACCAGCCGCAGTAAAGCACTGGCAAAATAGGCACGTTTACCCAATAGCGATACCTCAACAGCATGTGCTGGATTCGTTGGAATATCAGGCATCACACCAACAGGCTGTTGGTGACGCACCAAGCGACGCACCAAAGCACTCAGCTCACTTTGCTCATCACCCACACGAATAGGTTCTGTTTTAGTCAGGCGAAAAATTGAGCGCAAACGCACCCAAAAGAACCAATAATTAAAGTGCTCGCCGCGAGCTGGCTTTGGCGGAGGTCGATATAAAGCCGCCATCTGCAAACCATGCTGTTGAAAATAGCGTAACGCCCAAAACCCTTGTCCATAATGAAAGGTTACAAACAAAACAGCGGGGTACTGCTGTGCATCAGGCAAAGGATCACCAGAAACATGCCAATAACGGCGCAACCAGCCCGAGGTTACACACCATGACTTATAGTAATCGACTAAATCAACTAAACGGTGCAGACGCATTTGTCGAATAGTAACGTCTTCGTTACAACCCATACCATGCAAGCGCATATTTTCTAATGCTTGCGTGTCAAATTCGCTGCTGCCTAAACCAAATCGCGTTAAAAAACGCAAGACTTTAAAGCTTAGCGCCCAGGGCAAGCACAATGCTAAAAACGCCAATAACAAATGTCGCGCAATATGCCTTAACTCTATCAACATGGTTATTTATGCGCCCATTAAATACGGTGGGATTTTATAACAAAAAAGCCGCATACGTTTAAGCATGCGGCTTAACAAAAACAGTGATGTCTGCACAAGTCTATCAATCCAAACAATCTGTCGTGGTTGATAGACCGCAAAAAACTACTTCTGTTGCATTTTTTTCACAAAATCCTTCATAGCTTCTTCATCGACTTTGATTTCTGAGCTAGAACGGAATTTGCTAACAATTTCATCACGTTTTGCATCTTTAAAGACACGTTTTTGCTCATCAATCAGCGGTGCTTTAACAGCATCAAATGGTTGCACGCCTGCTTTACGCTTATCAAGCAGATGAATAATGTGATAGCCAAACGAGGTTTTGATTGGCTGGCTAATTTCGCCTTTTTTCATAGCAAATGCGGCATTTGCAAAGGGCTCAACCATAGCTTCGCGTACAAAAAAACCTAAATCACCCGAGTTATCTACAACACTTGGGTCATCTGAATGCTCTTTAGCTAAATCAGCAAAAACTTTTTTACCTTTTGTAGCTTCAGTATATAACTCTTTTGCTTTCTTCAATGCAGTTGCATCATCCTGCTTATCACTAACATTAATCAAAATATGCTCCGCACGCACCTGTTCAGGCACATCGAAACGCTTAGGATCAGTTAAATAAGCTTCTTTTGCCAGAGCTTCATAGTTTGGCTCTTTTGCTGAGGCGTAATAATCATCAACCAAAGCTTCTGTAAGCAAACGATTATTGCTATAAGCCTGTTGCACTTGCACACCTGGGCTTTTATCTAGGCCCTTAGCCCGCGCAGCATCAGCCATGACTTTTACTGTGAAGTAATCTGCTAAAAAACCACGCATATTTTTTTCCTTACTACGCATGTTTTCTTGCAGCGGCGCGGGAACAATATACTCTATAGCATTAGCAAATTCGTCATCAGTGACCTGTGTAGCGTCTTCAGAAATTAAAATTCCAGCCTCAGCACATGCAATGACCAGAAAAAAGCTAGCGCAACTCAATGAAACAATCTTTCGCATTACTTCCCTACCATTTATATTTGTCATAAATGCACTTGCAATTATTTTATAGCACTATTAACACCCAAACCAAACGTACAGCCTTTGGCTGCTGTGCATGTACCCGCTTTCTTAGCGGCCAGTTGCTCATATGTTCTGTCAGAAACATTCAAATAATATGTACCAGGCGCATCAATCCTACAAGTATATCCAGGCGCCTTTTTATAGCTAGTTGACCAAAAAAGAATACTTTCAGCATTTAAAGATGTTTTACACAGATTACTGATAGGCTCACCTCCAGGAACAGAACTAACCCATGAAGCAAAATGCGCACCCGAGCTTGAAGTGGTATTTACTACACTAATATTACCTATATAGTCTTTTCCAGAAAAATCACCAGCATCAATTGTATAATATACAAACTTATTAGCAACTCCTGCGAGATCTCTCTCATTTATAGCCTGCAAAGCTAGTCCAACATTTGGAAATTTTGCTCCTTGCCAACCCGTTCCAATTCTCGCGTCTGAACCTACTACAGGTGGAGTAGTAACAGGCGGAATAGTAACAGGCGGATCAATAGGATCAATAGGATCAATAGGATCACCACCTTGACCACCTGTACTCAAACCACAAGCTACACTAGTAGCACTAAAGCCACTTAATATAATGACGTTATTTTGAACACTTACAGATGTAACAGTACCGCAATCATTCTGCCCCATCTTGACAGTCATAATACCAACTGCACTAGCAGTTGCACTCGATACAGTCAGCGCAATGGCAGTCATGCCCAACACTAATGCACTAACACTCGCAGTACTTTTAATCGTTTTCATAGATTAAACCTTCATTATAAATTAAACATACTAACCACTACTTCATGAGAAATATCATAACAGGATTGACCTGTCAATTCCAATATAAAATTTTTAAAAAAAAACGGAGCCATTAGGCTCCGTTTTTAACAACGCTACAACTATTACTCAATAGTTGTAGTTGCTTTGTGTACAAACGATTGTGCATAGTTAGACAGTAGTCCACCAACATCACCGTTTTGAGTTGCAATTGTTGCGAAACCGATAGCAGGTAAACCTTCTGGATTATTACCAAGACCTAGACCCATATCAATTACACGACCAGGACCTGTCATATCAATGTTCATCCAACCCTGCTCAAAACCTGCAGCCAAGTCAAGATTATGACCTTCGTACAGACCACCACCTAACAGATTGCTACCAGCAATGTGTAAGATGTTAGCTTCGTGACAAAGACTCAAACCTTTACCAGCAGGTGGCTTAGGTGAAATCTGTTCTTCCTGAAGAACCAAGCTTGCTTCTTCAGTATTGTAGTAAGTTACGTTAATTGGCTCACAGGCTTCAGCAGTCTTTGTATTCCAACCAGCTGTAAATGGTGCTGCAAAACTATGCACACCAGCAACTACAGGAGCAAGGTTAACGTAATGACGTTTAGTTGGGAAAGTAACAACTAAGTCAGTTTGTGCATTCAAACCGGCACCAACAATGTAGTCGTTCTGAATGCTTTCTTTCATTAAGATAGCACTAACCGCATCAACACCCAATCCGCTAACAGGAGCTGCAATTGTACCTTCTTTGAAAGTAGAAGTTGGTGCAGCTTGAGTCAAGCTAGGCGTTACAAAACCTGGCTCAGTATGAAGCGAGGTTACTGCAAAGTTAGCCAATGCAATTGCGTCATAGCTTGAAGCCCAACCAGCGTCAACGTTTACGACAGCAGCTGTACCGTATAGACCACCTGTACCTGGCAATAGACCGGCATTAGGCGTAGTTTTCCAAACACCACCACCATTCCAAGCAGCGTTAATTGCAGCACAGTTACCCGGCGTACCGTTCACGTGCTTAATTGCAACACCTGCGGTAGTAGCACCTAAAGGTTGCGCTGGGTTAATATCACCCATCTCAATCACTTCAAAGTGACCAACACGAGTACGATCTAAACCTGAAAATGCTGCCGGAGCATCTTTATCGTCAACATACTGGTAGTCACGGAACTGCATACCAGCAACTGGGAAGCCATTTTTATTAGCACTGATACATGATGTATCGTTAGAAATTAACTTAGCACCTTTAGCGGTTGCAACAATACCACCATTCCACACATCCTGAGGAGACAGATACAAGTTAAAGTCAAGAACTTCTTTAGAGTTCAGGCCTTCAACAAAGCGTACTTTTACAGCTTTGTACTTATTAGTGGTATTAGTGATAGATAAGAATGTGCTATTACCATTCTCAACTGTATAAACTGGGAACAACAAAGCTGAACCGTGACCGTCTTGGTCAATGTTTACTGCGTGCGCAGAAGCTGCTGCACCGATAGCGGTTGCTAATGCAATTGCTTGTGTTAGTGATTTTTTCATCACGATATATCCTTTTGGGCTCTAAAGTTACGTGTTGTTTAGGTGTTACTTTTAAACAGGCACTGATGTTAGTCAGCTAGTTCCTGTTTTGCAAGCGCTACCACCATCAAATTTTTATAAAACTGCAGGCCGAAGTCAATATTCGTCGTTATTAACAACAGCTTGCACACAGCATCACACCTTGTGAGGACTGTTTGCGCTATCCAATGGAGTAGACGCGCTCTACTTAGACAATAGCCTCTTATCGTTTAGGTAAATTGAGGCTTGGCCAGCCAATTGGACTGACCAAGCTCAACCCAACACGATACAGAGCTTTTTTGCCGCTACTGCCTTAGAGCGAGGATGAGTATAGGTTTATTCACGAGGTATAGCAAGAGACAACTCGCCTGCACTGCTTAAGCCGACAGACGGAATCACTCATCCAGCGGTCCGCGGCTAATAAGTCGCTTAAATGCTCGCTGCCAAGTATAAGGTATACGGCGTATAAGAGGTGCCAAAATAGGCGCTTGACGCACCGCCAGCAAACCTCTCAACACCTGCTGCCGCCAACTGGGCTCTGGTGTTTGCGCTAATAGCAAAGCATTGCGCAGCTCATTCTGCACATACGCTAACGTGGCCTGCTTTTGCGGCAAATGTCTCGGCACTCCGCACAAGTAGCGACCTGAAGTTTTTACTACTGATGCACTCGGTATGCGTCCAGTTTCTTGCTGTACTAAAAAATCATAATAGAACGCTGCTGGAGCACGCCAATGCCAAAAACCATAACCATCATGCGGTGCATCTTGTAAATGGAACTGGCGAATCTCATGCAACAGAGCAAGCCACTCTTGCGCACTGGCACTATGCATCAACAGCCAGCTCAGCGGCCGCCCTTGCAAGCGCTCTGGAAACACTCCAACATTGCTAGCCAACACAGGAAGACCTGCGCGCAAACCCACACTAAGGGTGTAGCTCCACGTTTCTGGACACTGCGCCGGCAACCATAATAGATGCGGTTCTATCTCGGCGACCAAACGTGCGACATTGGCGTCTTCATAAGCACCGAGCCGCTGCACATTGGCTGGCAGTGGCAAATGACAACTGCCAAGCAAGATAAACTCAAAAGCGTTTGTACTTACTAAGACTTGCTGTGCAACACGAGCCAGCACGTGCGCACCTTTTTCTGCTCCTAACATACCAAGACACAGCACACGCAGCGGCTCAGTATCCGCTAAAGCACGCAAACTGGGCTGCGGATACGCTCTAGCCCACTCGGCTTCAGGATGCGCTCTATATAGAACGTTGATCTGTCTCGCAAGTTGCGGCAAGCATTGCTGCAAGCGCTCAATCATTAATTCGCTCGGAACAATCACTCTTTCTGCATGCTCGGCCAATAACTGTAGAGCATCAGCAACAGCCTGCTTGCCTTTAGGCAGGGCTGCCAAACCTTGTTTAAACCACGCAGGATCAAAACATCCTTTTGCGTTCACAAGACTAGGGTGCCCCGTGAATATACTATGGTCATGCAAAGTCAGATCATAAGGAATGCCCAACTCAAGCAGTTGCTTAAAAAAGCTTAAGGTATAGCCTTCAACATGATGTATATGCATACGTGAAATGCCTAAAGCTCGTAAGAACGCCCACAAAGCTTGTGCATCGCGCGGCCACTTAAAAGCCAAACGCATATACTGCTCTGCTGGTACGGCATCTTCATGCTGAGTTATATTTTGTGCAAAACTTGGGCACGCCAGCCCATCACGCACAGCGTCTAAGCAAGGTAGCGTTAAGCCCAACAGATTTTTATACAACATCGGACGCAACACAATGACATGCGCACGTCCTGCCAGTACCGTAATCAACTCTTGAACATGCCGCTCAACACCACCGCCCATGCCATGGCTTACCATCAATATCCGCGGCAAAGGAGAAGCCGTCAAAGCTTCTAAGCGTGCTTCTATGGCAGAAAACTCGTTACTTAGCATGCATCACCTTGCGCGACAGGCCAGCGACCATCAAACACACGTGGCGCATAGTCGAAATCTGTACAGGCTCGAGTATTATCGGCCAGTTGATCTTCTTTAGCCCGCGCCAATAAGGCTGACGACCAGTCAGCACGACCTTTAAAGTAGCGCATAAAATAAATACCGACATGCAAAAAAATCAAAGGTATAACAATAATACGTGGGCTTCGTTGATTATCGACAAAAACTCGTTGTGCTAACTGTTTGACACTCAACTGCTCGGCACCACCTAACTCATAAACCTGACCAATACTTGCTTGACTGTTTAACGCAAGTATCACGGCTGTAGCAACATCTGCCACATGCACTGGCTGACGTAGACCAGAAGATTGTGCTGGTATAGGCAAACAATGATAGCGCCGCGCAAAGCGTTGCATCACGGCGATAGTACCATCGCGGCCAACACCGTAAAGCATGGTCGGTCGTAATATTGTTAAGCGGTGTCCATCGCGCATCGCTAAGGCTTGAGCGTGTTGTTCGGCTCGAGCTAAACGCTCAGCTTGGTCGCGCTCACGCTCAGAAGGAGAATGCGCTTTAGCAGTAACACTGCAAGTGCTGATAGCAATGATTCGCAAAGATCGTGACTGTGAAAAAAGCGCCTGCTGCTCTAATAAAACTGGCAGCAACTCAATGGACGCCAAATGCAATAACATGTCTACCTGCTCTGGGATAGCTACAGACTCGGTCAAGTCAACATTAGCCCATACTAAAGAGGCAGTGTTATTCGTGACTCTGCACTGCTGGCGACTCCATGCGGTTACTTGATACCCATGTCGCAACAATAAAGGTAACAACACATCACCAATCTGCGAACTAGCACCAGTCACTAGGCAATTTCGATTCATAGGGCAACCCGTTTAACGAGCAAATCGTGCCCGCTTAATAAGGGCACTGAAAATCTGCGCACAAGCATGCGCCATAACTAAAGGCGCTAACAGAGGTATTAGGCTTCGCTGCCACCCACCGTGCTTATAAAAAAATCGCAGCATACTTTTATGCTTATGCATAATCACCCGCAAAGGCATATGCGCACTGCTAACACCCTGAGTATGCTCAATTGTAATAAAAGGTACAAAAAGCACATCCCAACGTTGTATTGCCATGCGAGCACAATAATCTAAATCTTCGAAATGCAAGAAAAATCCTGTATCAAACCCCTCAATAGATTCATGCGCAGCACGACGAATTAACATGCAGGCACCAGAAATAGAACCCACTACTTGCACGCCTTGCGGTAGAGGTCTTAACGTATGGTTAAACTCTAGCCGATGAAAAACTTTATGCAGACGCAGACCATGCGCCAAGGTCAGCAAGGGCGTAGGTTGATCTCGACGACAGCCTCGCTGCTCGCTGCCATCAGGATTTACGACAAAACAACCTAAAACACCAGCTTGCGGATATTTCTGTGCGCACTCAAGTAAGCCATACAAACTATTTTCAGGCACATAGGTATCGGGGTTTAACAGCATAAAAAATGCTGTATTACTCAATACAACACCTTGATTAACAGCAGCAGAAAACCCTATATTCTGATCATTACAAACGACCTGAACTCGATCTTTAGGGAGCCCCTCAAGCAGCTGAAGACTGCTATCTACAGATGCATTATCAATAATAATGCAACGCGTGCGCAAACCTCTGCTCGCCAACACAGAATCGATGCAAGTGCGCAATGCGCTGCCAGCATTGTAATTCACGATAACAACGTCAAGCGCTGTAGTATTTAAGCAAGTATCCGTCACAATGATCCAAGTACACTGATAGAAAGGAATATGCTGCGCCGCTCAAATGCTGCACACCTGTTTAACCCACACATAATAAGAGGGCTACTTTAGCGTCATTTGAGCGTTGCGTTGTACATAAGTTCTAGTTTTTGACGAAAACGCACCGAGATACTTGGTTCAATCAACAGCGGTTTGTACAAAACCGCGCATTACACCAAAATATCCAGGCTGCCGCCAGCGCTAAATTGGTTTCTTCAATGTCTTGGAGGTAGTGTATCTTCTTGAGCAACCCAGCCTAACCACCAAAGGAAGCACGACAAAGCAGCAGCTAAAACAGCCAGCAAGCTCGGTAAAAACAAGACCACATGTTTTTGCATTTCTATGTAACCATCACCAAATACTGATGAAAAGACAGCATAGCCACATGTCAAACCGCCCAAGCATGCCAAGAATAAAAACCACGCAACTCACTCGCCAAATGCGAATGCGGTCGAATACTCCTTATTAGTAACACCCATAACACTGGGTTTATCAGCATCAAGCTTATTACCAACCCTTTAAAAACAACCTCAGGCAGACGCATCAGCCAAGTGCTTGCCGCTATGCTTTGAGCAATCTTTAATTTAACAACTGCAGCCTCACTACCAGGCACAGTAACACCAAGATAATCAGGATAAAATGGTCTAATTTCGCTTAGCCCACGCCACACAGGGGTAAAAAAAGTTGAGGGCTGGCTAACGAATAATGATAGCAATTGGCTGCGTTTAACATTAAAGACTTCTGTACAAGGATGTTCGCTAGCAAGCTCGGGGCTATACCATGAGTAGCCAATCGCTACAGCACAGTGTTCTGGCAACCCTAAATGAGTGAGCGCCATACCCGACAATTGCTAAACTCAAAAATACAATATTTCTCTCCATACTTGAAAGCACTGCAAGCTGAGCCCAACAAAGATAATGTCTAACAGGTTAACAAAAATACTCCTCTGCAATTTACTCAAGCCTAAGCAGCATAAAAAGCATGGCAAACAAGGATCAACAGCTTCAAACTCAACACGATAGCGCATCGTAACGACTCTCTTGTTGATGACCTTACATTCTCAAAAAGAACTGATTATACTCTGTATCGTTATGATTACTTCCCGCTGCGATCTGCGAGATGGAAGCTGTATTTAAAAAAGCAGAAATGCTCCTTCTTTGTTTACTAACCTACAATTGTTAGACTGGGTACTCAGCGACTGACTAATTGTTGCCCTTATTTTCTACGTTGCCACTCTTTTTCTCTTGACTTTGTGTGGCGTAAAACTTGCATCTTAACTATATTTTTTATGACTCTTGCATTTATTACAGTACAATTAAAGGACCAATAAGTTAAAATAACTCTCAAAAACCTAGTAGAATCAGATATCAAAAAAACAACATATATTAACATGTTTTTTGGGCGGATTTTGACTATATTTAATCCTAAAAAATCAAGATAAGAAGAGTTATAATAACTTCAGATCTTCTATAGTAAATTAAAAAGAAAGCACCATGAAAAGCCTCTCTTTAAAGCATCAAAATAAATACCGTCCAGATATTGATGGACTTAGGGCTATAGCAGTTCTATCAGTTGTGATGTTTCATGCGTTTCCGAATTTATTAACGGGAGGATTCATCGGTGTAGATGTTTTTTTTGTCATATCGGGCTATCTTATATCGAATATTATTTTCGAAAATCTAAATAATAAAAAATTCAACTTCTTACAATTTTATGCTCGTCGTATTAAAAGAATTTTTCCGGCAGTTATCTTAGTAATAATTATAAGCTATATAATTGGCTGGTTTGTTTTACTTCCTCAGGATTATGAGCAACTTGGTAAGCATATTGCAGCAGGCGCAGGTTTTATTTCAAATATAGCTTCTTTAACTGAAGCTGGTTATTTTGATACCTCCGCGGAGATGAAACCTCTATTACATCTTTGGAGTCTAGGTATAGAGGAACAATTTTATATACTATGGCCCCTATTACTTTGGCTCATCTGGGGAAGAAACAACAGAATATCATCAATAATTATAATATTAATTATTTTATCTTTTTACTTAAATATTACAGGAGTAAAAGAAAATATAACAACAACATTCTATTCACCACATACCCGTTTCTGGGAAATATTATGTGGCGGATTAATTGCTTGGATTAATATCTCAAAAAATAATTACACAACTAAAAATGAATTAATTATAAATAACACTTTTTCAATTATAGGTTTAATATTATTAGCGTATGGCTTTTTAAAAATTAATGAAAAATTTAGCTTTCCTGGTTTATGGGCAATCATTCCTGTTGCAGCTAGTGCATTGTTAATATACTCAGGCCCTAACACATGGGTTAACAAAAAAATTCTATCAAACAATCTAGCTGTTTGGTTTGGTCTTATAAGTTTTCCTCTTTACTTATGGCATTGGCCTCTTCTAACATTTGCTAGAATTATAGAGGGCGGCACTCCAAGCTATAAAACTCGAATATTTATTTTAATTTTATCTATACTACTAGCTTGGATCACCTATAAATATTTAGAACAACCGATTCGTTTTGGAAAAAAAAATAAAATCACAATAGTTCAACTATCTGTAGCAATGCTGATTATTGGTTGCATTGGTTTAGCAACATATAAATATGAGGGATTTTCGTTTAGGTTTCCGAAAATGGTACAAAACCTTATAGATTTTAGATTTGACTACAGGAAAGCTTACCGCTCAGGTACATGCTTCTTGGACCCAGAGCAAAACCATACAAGCTTTGAAACATGCGATTCAACCAAATCAAATGAACGGGAAACAATTCTACTATGGGGTGACTCTCACGCAGCCCACTTATATCCAGGCTATAAAGCATCTTATGGGAGGACACATAATATCATACAAAGAACAGCATCGGGGTGCCCGCCAATTTTAGACTTTATTGTTGATTCCAGACCACACTGCAAGGAAATTAATAAAAACATTCTTAAATCTCTGAGTGGTAATTTACCAGACAAGGTTGTGTTAGCGGCTATATGGACGGATTACAAATTAGACAAGTTAGATATAACCATCCGAAAAATTAAAAAGTCAGGTGTAAATAATATTCAATTGATCGGTCCTGTTCCTCAGTGGAATGACGGTCTTCCAAAACAGCTGTACATATATTTTAATAAAAACATTCCACACCGCATACCGCGCAGAATGAACGACGGGCTAAATAATAACTTTTTTGAAACTGATAGGCTTTTAAAAATAAAATCTCAATCATTAAATATTGTATACATATCAGTAAAAGATATTCTTTGTAATAACGATGGTTGTATTACTCGTACCGGAGATTTGCAAGAAGACTTAACAGCATGGGACTACGGGCACTTAACAACAAAAGGCTCTGAGTTTCTTGTATCCAAATTTCTAAAAAATGAAAAATGAAAAATTTAATATCCACACACAGACTCATCTGAAACGCCATAAACATGAGTACTGCTATCTATTTTAGTATTGCTTAGCACGTAACCTATAAAGCCTGAATTTAGCGCTAAAGGATCAATAGCTTCAGCAACATCAGTGCGCTGGCTGCCAGTTAGAGCAAAGCCTACAACCTGATTACTACTATCAACAAAAACAATAGAGTCAGGGACTTTATGAAGGTTTTTATCGAAAGCCCACCCCAATACACGTGAATACTCCGATGAGTTTACAACCTCTTCAATTTTATCTAAGTATATATCGCATTTTGTTTTTGGTTTAAGAGTAAATTCATCACCAAAATAATACATATCTTTAATATATTTTTCATTAAATATGGAGATACTCTTATCTTTAGCAGGCTTAATAATCGTAAAAAGACGATCTGTATTAAAGTAAACACGGTCAAGTATTTTGTCATCATGCACACCTAGCGCTGCAGCAACAGCGGCAACCTTATGTACATGCAAATGTACCGGGGTAGTTAATGCTCTTCCCTGTACAGGCAATAAAGCCAAGGGAAAAAACAAAAGTGCTATATATGTAAACGAATTACTCTTAACTCTCTTATAATTCATTGCTGTTAATATAACTAACAAACAACACCAGTTGAGGATTGCTGGCGTCATGTAACGGCTCGGTATGTTAGGATCGTAACCCGCTCTACCGAGTGAGGTAAGCAGTGCTGTACCCCCGACAAAAACCAGAAAGGCAAGCAAGCCTGATAGCTTTAAATACTTCTCATCGTCGTTAACCCGAGAATACAAAATATACTTTAATGCCCACAAACAACCCAGTAAAAACACGCCTCCCATAGCCATAGCTAATCTTGAATAATTTACAAAAATACCGTAAAAAGGACCGCTCAAATATAATAAAAAATATCTAATAGTTTCTTTAGGATTATCAATAAAGCTTGAGAATAGAGAGGGATGCCCTGCAGGTTTTGTATAATCTATAAAATAAAAAAAGTATACGATACTCATAATTAAAGCTAATGTTGCAATATAACGCCAGCGCATACGAACTAACACTGCTAATGCAATCATTACTGGTAAAGCTAGCAAACCATTTGCCATAGTAACCGCTGATAGCATACCAAGCATGCAAGCCAATAAAAAAACTGGTAGCGAATTTTCTATTTTCGATTTTACTAGTGTAAGCATTGCCCAAAGCGGTAAAAGATAAGCCATATGAAATTGGCTTTGAAATGCCCAAGTATAGTTTTCACTCTGTAACCACGAAAAACATAAAACAATCAAAACGCCGGATACAGCATAATAAAGAAGCTTATCAGTATAATCTTTAACTAATCCACTTAGAACACTAATAAAAGTAACACATGTAAGCACACTAAATATCACGTTAAACGTAAACAAAAGAACCATTGAGCCTTTAAAATACTCAAGATCGAGCCAAAAAAAAGCTTTTGCTAAGACTATTCTATGCTCATTATGTAGCTCCCACCATGGCGTCCAGCCTTCATTAGCAGCTCGAAAATAAAACTCTAAATAACCATTCCACATATCCCAAAAAGGTACAGCAGAGTAATTATTATATGTACCAAAGGCAGTAGTAACAAAGTAGAAAAAAGAAAATAGAAAAATAATTGCAACAAAAATCTTATTTAATATTAAATAATTTACATGTTTTTTATATAACATATTATTGCCTGTTGTCTATAGATCAAACTTATCTAAATCGTATTTTTTAATAAAAGACTAGATAGAAAAAGCTCTTGTAGGTTTTACATCACTAATTTTCAGGTGTTTTGGTTATTTTGGGTGATAACCGTAAACTACGCAAACTGCGTTTAACACTTTTCAGATGATTTACTAATGAAGGCCCGCGCGCCATAGCCACCCCCATCGCTAACACGTCAATCACCACTAAGTGAGCAATCCGCGAGGTCAACGGGGTATAAATCTCGGTGTCTTCTTGCACATCAATCGCCAAGTGAATACTGGCTAAATCGGCTAAAGGCGTATGACTGGGGCATAGAGTGATTAAAATTGCTCCTGTTTCCCGTACTAAATTCGCAGTGGTCAGTAAATCTTTCGAGCGACCTGATTGCGAAATACAAATGGCAACATCGGTGGACTGTAAAGTCACTGCTGACATCGCTTGCATATGTGGGTCACTGTAGGCTGCAGCCGTTAGTAATAAGCGGAAAAACTTATGCTGCGCATCAGCAGCGACTGCACCTGAGGCACCAAAACCATAGAACTCCACGCGCTGGGCTTTGGCCATCAGTGCAATAGCTTGCTCTAAGGCTTGCACATTAAGATGCTCACGCACTTCTATCAAAGTATGCAAGGTTGTATCAAAAATCTTTAATGCATAATCAGTAACTGCGTCATCCTCGCTGATCGCAAATTGTCCAAAACTCGCACCCGCCGCTAAGCTTTGCGCAAGCTTGAGTTTTAAGTCTTGGAAACCTTGGCAACCCACGGCCCTACAGAAGCGCACAATCGTTGGTTCACTGACACCTACCACAGCTGCCAAGTCAGACATTGAGCTGTGCATTACACCTGCCGGATCAGCTAAAACGTGCTGCGCTACTTTAACTTCTGATTTGCGCAGTGATTCGAGGGATTGAGCGATATGCTGTAACAGATTCAAAATGTTAGACTCATTTAGCGTGTGCCACAGTTATGTAGCGATTTTGTAGTTATACTACAACAGCTATTTATTCGCACGTTTTTCCCATAGGAGAGCAATCTTGAGCATGCCTTGTGACATGTTAGTATTTGGTGGCACGGGTGATTTGGCCCTGCATAAACTATTGCCGGCGCTGTATCACCTGCATCGCGAAAATCGCTTACCACAGGATATGCGCATCATTGGTATCTCTAGAAAATCACTCCCTCGCGAACATTACATTGACCTAGCCGGGCGTCACTGCCGCGCGCAAATTGAACGTAAAGATTTTTCTGAAACAAGCTGGCTAAGCTTTAGTGAACGTCTTGAGTATTTCGCGATGAATGCCGAGCAAACAGCTGACTTTGGTCGTTTAGCGAGCTTTTTAGGTGTGAATGGTCAACGTGGCTGCATCTATTATTTAGCCACAGCACCACAACTGTTTGAAAGTATTGCCTCTAACTTGGCTTTGACCGGTTTAACCGGTGCCAATACACGAATTGTTATCGAAAAACCGATTGGTCACTCCTTACAATCGGCATTGGCGATCAATGCCAAGATTGGTGAAGCGTTTAGTGAAGAACAAGTTTTTCGTATTGATCACTACCTAGGTAAAGAAACTGTACAAAATCTAATGGCTTTACGTTTTGCCAATGCTCTATTTGAACCTGTTTGGCGCGCAGCGCATATTGATCATGTACAAATAAGCGTGAACGAGACGATCGGTGTAGAGAACCGTGGGGAGTACTATGATCACGCCGGTGCTATGCGTGACATGCTGCAAAACCATCTACTGCAATTGCTTTGTCTCGTTGCGATGGAAGCTCCAGTGCGCTTTGATGCAGACTCGGTGCGCAATGAAAAAGTCAAAATCCTACAAGCGCTAAGACCCATCAGCGGTATGGATGTGCAAGATAAAACGGTGCGTGGGCAATATAGTGCAGGTCATGTCGGCGGGCATAATGCCTCAGCCTACTATTTTGAAAAAGGTGTAGATAACGACAGTGACACTGAAACTTTTGTCGCCTTGGAAGCAGAAATCGATAACTGGCGCTGGGCGGGTGTACCTTTTTACTTACGCACAGGAAAGCGCTTAGCGAAAAAAACATCCGAGATTGTCATTCAATTTAAACCCGTTCCGCACAGTTTATTCAACGACAGCCAAGCCAATCACTTGTTAATTCGCCTGCAACCAGAAGAGCGCATTAGCATTGAGTTAATGGCTAAAACGCCGGGCAAAGGTATGCATCTGGAACCCGTTGAATTAGAAATTAATCTAGCTAAAGCTTTTCAAGACAATCGGCGTTGGAAGGCTTACGAGCGTTTACTGCTGGATGTGATTGAAAACGATTCAACGCTATTTATGCGCCGTGATGAAGTGGAAGCAGCTTGGCAGTGGGTCGATCCAATTCTAAAAGGCTGGCAGCAGCATTACCAGCGCCCCAGGCCCTACCCAGCAGGTTCCAATGGGCCTGAGCAGGCGCACAGCTTGTTAGAAAAGAATGGCTGTGCATGGCACTGAATTATTCTATTTTATTACTGGGCGATCTCTAATTCTGAGTGCAACACCTAACCAATTTGGTAAGGTACTGCAGCATGACATACCACGAACTTAACCTTGAAGAACGAATCACTATCCGAGTGGGCTTGCTACAAAGCTTGAGCCTG
>Ga0265293_10003028_pt1 | contig 32141 bp, 31 predicted proteins | sample Munlanlewell138R_FD_192505 | JGI IMG/M metagenome (GOLD analysis project Ga0265293, IMG submission 192505) | Leachate microbial communities from a municipal landfill in Southern Ontario, Canada - Leachate well 138R | ecosystem: Engineered > Solid waste > Landfill > Unclassified | place: Canada... | reverse complement strand
TCGGCTTGTTCACCTATGGGGGACTTACCCTCCTTGGAGTACCCTACGCTCCGTTTATCGGCTTTCTAGCTGGGCTGTTTGACATTATTCCCTACTTCGGACCTGTGTTTGGCTGTCTTCCCGCAGCAGCGCTGGCTTTGTCGAAATCTCCCGTCACCCTCTTGTGGGTCCTGCTGCTCTTTGTAGCAGCGAACCAAATCGAAAACGCGATCATATCTCCGAAACTAATCGGCGACCGTGTGGGTCTTCACCCCTTGGTCGTGATTTTTGCTGTCTTCGTAGGCGCAGATCTTATGGGTATTGTCGGCATGCTCTTGGCGATTCCTGTTGCAGCAATTATTAGAGTCGTTCTCGCCTTCTTTTTCTTGCGGCGACCTCATGCCGAATGAGAGGTAACGGCGTCCCGAGTGCCGGTGGTCAGTTGACAAGGAACTACCAGTTCGGTAATATTGAGGTAATCAGGGCAGAGCCTTGCCTTGCGCAGAAATGGGGGGAACCGCACCAGCGGTATGTTATGAAGAACTACACAGTTGATCAAATTCGCACAATGTTTTTGGAGTTTTTCAAGAGCAAGGACCATCGTGTTTTACCGAGTGCGTCATTGATTCCCCACGGGGATCCTACGCTACTCTTAACAGTAGCGGGAATGGTGCCCTTTAAACGTCATTTTCTCGGTTTAGAGAAACCGGTGCATCCGCGTGTGGCTACAAGCCAAAAGTGTATCCGCACAGGTGATATTGACAATGTGGGGAAAACCGATCGCCATGGTACTTTTTTTGAGATGCTTGGCAACTTCTCCTTCGGTGATTACTTCAAGAAAGAGATAATCCCCTGGAGCTGGGAGTTTGTTGTTGGGCACTTGAATCTGCCGCCAGAGAAACTGTGGGTATCCATATACTTGGATGATGATGAGGCCTTTGACATCTGGCACAATGATGTGGGAGTACCAGCTGAGCGTATTGTTCGTTTAGGAAAAGAAGACAACTTCTGGGAGACAGGTTCAGGCCCATGTGGACCATGTTCCGAGATTCATATTGATCGCGGTATAGAGCATGGATGCGGTGATCCTGACTGTAAGCCAGGGTGTGACTGTGACCGTTTCTTTGAGTTCTGGAACCTGGTTTTCATTCAATTCCATCAAGACGGTGATACATACACACCGTTGGAGAAAAAGAGCATTGACACGGGCATGGGACTCGAACGCGTCGCAGCGTTATTGCAGGGGAAGACTAGTATCTTCGAAGTTGACAACCTTTTGCCAGTGCTCGAGGTAGTAGGGAAGCTTGCCGATGTCGCCTATGGCAGCGATGCGAAAGCAGATGTGTCCCTTCGTGTAGTGGGCGATCACGTGCGTGCTGTAACATTCTTAGTGGCAGACGGTGTTCTTCCCAGTAATGAGGGACGAGGTTACGTTCTGCGTCGACTGATTCGCAGGGCGATTAGGCATGGTAGGTTGCTCGGGATCACGGATCCGTTTTTGAACAAGGTTGTAACCTGTGTCATTGAGCAGATGAAGAGCGCCTACCCAGAGCTTGTCGACCGCGAGGAGTACATTTATCGTGTGCTTGGACTGGAAGAACAGCGTTTTGGGGAAACCCTGGAACAAGGCATGCGTTTGCTGCGAGAACTAGTGCAGGATGCCAAACAGGCTAAGTTGACGGAAATAGCAGGCAAGGATGTCTTTCAACTCTATGATACCTTTGGATTTCCTATCGACTTGACACGAGAAATACTGGCCGAAGATGGTCTTACTGTCGACGAAGCTGGGTTTAAAGAAGCCATGGAGGCACAGAGGGAAAGAGCCAGAAAGTCCCGTACAGCACATGGATACCTGGACAGCAGTCTAGCGGTTTACAAAGAGTTAGCAGGGGCCGTAACAACGGAGTTCGTGGGCTATGAGCAGAGCGAGGTAACCACACAGGTTGTGGGACTTATCGTGGACGGCGAAGAGGTGGACAAGGCTAATAGCGGTGATAAAGTGGCAATTATCCTGGAGAGAACACCTTTTTATGCCGAGGGTGGCGGTCAGGTAGCCGACGAGGGTGCAATCGAAACAGAGACTGGAAGAGTAAGGATCACAGACGTACGCAAGCCTGTTCAGGGTCTCATCAGTCATCTTGGTGTCGTAGAAGAGGGTTTTGTTGCTGTAGGTAGTGGTGCTAGGGCATCCATTACACTGGATCATCGCCAGGAAACAGCGCGTCACCATACGGCGACGCATCTGTTGCATCGCGCCCTCAAAGATACCTTGGGCGATCATGTGAACCAGGCCGGATCCTATGTTGGGCCAAAACGTTTGCGTTTTGACTTCACGCACTTTCAAGCAGTGACTGCGGAGGAGATCAGGAACATTGAGGACCAGGTGAATCGGGAAATCCTGAAGAATTCGCCTGTCGTTCCAACTATCACGGATTTGGAAAGTGCAAAGAAGCAAGGTGCCATGGCGCTCTTTGGCGAGAAGTATGAAGACGAAGTGCGCATGGTTCAGGTCGGCGAGAGTTCATTGGAACTATGCGGTGGTACACATGTCCCTTCAACGGGTGAGATTGGGCTGTTTAGAGTGTTATCCGAAGGAAGTGTGGCTGCAGGTGTACGCCGGATTGAAGCCGTCGTAGGTCGAGAAGCTCTGAATCATGTTCGAACCCATGATATGATTCTAGAGGAGCTCCAATCCAAACTACAGGTTCCCGCAGACGAGTTGCCTGAACAGGTTGAACGGCTTATTGAGACCAACCGTAAGCTTGAGAAAGAGATGTCTAGCGTCAAGAAACAGAATGTCTTGGGTGCTCTTGACTCTTTAGTGGAAGGCGCTGAGGAGATCGGAGGTTCCTACTTGGTAGTGGCGGAGGTTGACGCTGAGGAAGCCGAAGATTTGCGGACCCTGGGCGACCGCATACGTGATCGTCTCGATCCCGTCGTCATTTTACTGGGTGCTAAGACACAAGACAAGGTGCTTCTGCTCAGTATGGTCTCCAAGTCCCTGACGCAGTCAGGATTACACGCGGGTAATGCTGTGAAACAAGCGGCTCAGATCTGTGGTGGAGGTGGAGGCGGTAGACCCGACATGGCACAGGCCGGCGGCCGTCTACCCGAAAAGCTGTCTGAAGCACTGGAAAAGAGTAAAGACTTCTTTAGATCCCAATTGGAGGGAATCAATCGGTAGTTAGAGAATAGAGTTTAGAGAGAGGTTGCTAAGGGGGGATACCATGAGTGATGCTCACGACAAGACCACGTTGTTTAGCTACCAGGCGTTCGAAGAAGATCCCGCAGCGGTCAGAACTGTTTTGGAGCATGTGTACGAAGCATTACAAGATAAAGGTTACAATCCCTACGGGCAAATCGTCGGTTACTTGATTTCTGGCGATCCCACATTCATTACGAGTCATAAGAATGCACGTTCTCTCATTCTCCAGATCGAGAGGGACATTATCTTGGAGGAGTTAGTTAAGCACTATCTTAAACACGTTGAGTAAGGAGTCTGGATGGTTATGATACGAGTCAGTGCAGATAGTACTTGTGATCTTTCACCCGAACTACTAGAACGTTTTAACATCGCTATTACACCCCTCAGCATTACGGTAGGAGATCAAGTATACAGAGACGGTGTGGATATCCGTCCGGAAGACATTTTTCGCTTTGTTGACGAAGGAAAGACCTGTGTTACAGGTGCTGTGAATGTATATGAGTACCAGAAGCATTTTCAAGAGTTAACCGCAAATGGAGACCAAGTAATTCATATCTGTTTGGGTTCAGGCTTTTCGTCCTGTTATAATCATGCATTTTTGGCCGCCCAGGATTTCTCCAATGTCGAAGTCGTTGATTCAAGGAATCTATCGACGGGGAGTGGGCACTTGGTTTATGAGGCGGCACTGATGGCAGCAGACGGGCGTTTTCCTGCCGAAATTAAAGAAAAACTTGATGTCATGCGCTCTAAGATCGATGCGAGCTTTATCATTGATCAACTGGACTACCTGGCCAAGGGCGGTCGGTGTTCGTCCATTACTGCACAGGGAGCGAAGATCTTGCGGCTAAAACCCTGCATCGAAGTGCGCGATGGGTCCATGATAGTGGGACGGAAATATCGGGGTGTTTTCGAAAAGGCCTTAAAACTGTATGTGATGGATCGTCTGCATGACGCTGCCACCTTGGATCAAAGCCGTATGTTTATTACCGCGGCTGGGTGTGATCCTGCAGTGGTGGATATGGTCCGTTCTATCGTCGAAACCAACGCAGACTTCGAAGAGATCATCGTTACAGAGGCAGGTTGTACCATCTCAAATCACTGTGGACCGAATACATTAGGTGTTCTCTTTAGGCGGCAGTAGAGGGAGATTAACTTGGAGTATCTAGAACTAGGCCAAACAGGTCTATACGTTTCACGGTTGTGTTTTGGCGCTTTGACTATTGGCCCCTTGCAGAGGGGCCTTGCTCCTATCGAGGGAAGCAAGGTTATTCGGAGGGCGTTGGAGTTAGGCGTCAATTTTATTGACACGGCCGAGTTGTACCAGACCTATGATCACATTCGTTTAGCGCTCGAAGATTTTCAGCTTGAGCGCCAGGTAGTGGTGACGACCAAATCGTACGCTTACACTAGGGAGGGAATGCTCCACAGTCTTGAAAAGGCCCAGAAAGGTCTTGGTTTAGATTGCATTCCCGTTTTTATGCTCCACGAACAGGAGTCCAGCCATACCCTTAGGGGACACTGGCCTGCCCTGGAAGTGCTCTGGGAAGCAAAAGAGGCAGGGGTTGTTGGAGCCGTCGGGGTTTCAACGCATCATGTTGAGGGTGTCTTGGCAGCTAGTGCAATCCCTGAGATTGACGTCATCTCACCCTTGATCAACGCAACCGGAATCGGGATCCAGGGTGGAAATAGGGAGGACATGCTTAGTGCGATCACCGATGCAGACAAGAGGGGCAAGGGTATTGTAGCGATGAAGCCATTAGGCGGCGGGCATCTCTTAGCAGATTGGTCCGTGGCCCTCGATTACCTGCTCGTTAAGCCTGAGATTCACTCTATCGCGGTTGGTATGAAGACGATAGCTGAAGTAGAAAGCAACGTAGCCTTTTTCGAAGGACGACGCGACTTGCCTGCTCCTAAACTCACTACTCGGCGTTTGCATATCGATGACTGGTGCGTGGGTTGTGGAGCTTGTGTCCAGGCTTGTCCTAATGGTGCTTTACAAGTCAGGAGGGGCCAGGCGGAGGTAGTAGAGCGTGAGGCCTGCGTCTTTTGTGGGTATTGCGGAGCGAGTTGTCCCGAGTTTGCGATCAAAGTGATCTAGAGGGGTTTGTATATGCGACTACTGGGATTAGATGTAGGTGAAAAGACAATTGGGGTAGCCGTTAGTGATCCTATGGGTTGGACAGCTCAAGGGGTAACGGTGATCAGGAGGACGTCCAAGGAGAAGGATCTCGCTGCACTTAACAGTCTTGTTGAGAAGTACAAGGTAGAGAGGTTCGTGGTGGGCCTTCCCCGCAGAACGGATGGCAGTTACGGCCCCGAAACTGATAAAATTTATCAGTTTGGTGCGGAACTGGAAAGGGAATTTGACCTGCCAGTAGAATATTGGGATGAACGCTTTTCTACTGTCCAAGCGGAACGCGTTTTGCTTGAGGGAGATGTGAGCCGAGCTAAGCGCCGACAGGTCATCGATCAGGTGGCTGCTGCAGTAATTCTGCAGGCATATTTGGATCGTAAGCGGTAAAAGCTAGGTTCTAAAGGAGGAGAATTGATGTCACATAACCATGATGGGCACGACCACGACCATGATCTTGAACTGGATACCATTGTTTTGATTGACGAGGACGAAACCGAACACGTGTTTACCATATTGGAGTATTTGGAAATCGAGGAGCAAGTGTATGCTGTCCTAATGCCTCAGGATGATGATAGCGACCAGGCCTACATTTTCAAGGTACAGGTAGACGAGAACGGTGAAGAAATCCTGATGGACATTGAAGATGATGAGGAGTTTGACAGAGTAGTAGCGGTTTTGGAGTCCGATGAAATAGACTGATCGAGCGATTTTTGAACTGTTTTTTGGGGGTGTGCTTCATGCCCGATACTACGCAAGCAACAGTGAAACGGACCCGTTTTGGTACGGTCCGTTTTCTATTCTTGCTGGCAGTCTTCGGCATATACATTGGCCTTATTGGCCTTTTGATCATTGGAAATCGTCCTTTGAGCTCAGACCCTGACGCTCTGATGAAGATCGTACGAGTCCCGCAGGGTATGGCTGCTAACCAGATTGTAACGCTCTTACATGATGAAGGAATCATTGAAAATCCCACCTTGTTTCGTATTGTGGTAAAATTAGAGCGGGCTGAGAAGAGTCTGCAAGCCGGGTCGTATCTGTTAGGCCCCCAGATGAAACCCCTGGAGATTATTGAGCAATTGCGTTCAGGTCGGGTTCAAACGGAACGCGTGGTCATTCCAGAGGGCTTTGATATAAAGCAGATTGCGCAAGTATTGGCCGATCGAGGTCTGGCCGATCGCGATCGATTTATCGAGTTGGCTTCCGATGCGAGCCTGATTTATGGTGAGACCATACCCGTTGACTCTCCCCTTGCTTCGCTGGAAGGATATCTCTATCCAGATACCTACTACTTTAATGAGGGCCAGTCCGAAGAAGATTTGATCGGCCAAATGGTGGACCGTTTCATAGCAGTGGCACAGGCTGAGATCGTACCTTTGTTGGAGGATAGCGAGTTCTCTTTACACGAAGTGGTCACCTTGGCGTCCATTGTTGAGAAGGAAATCATGGTGGATCATGAGAGGCCCGTTGTTGCATCGGTTTATCTGAACCGCCTGGCCATTGATATGCCTCTTCAGGCGGACCCGACAGTGAGATATGTGACACCGGAAGAGCGCCCCCAGGTTCTCTACCGTGACTTGGAGATTGACTCGCCTTATAATACCTATCGATATCGCGGCCTACCTCCCGGACCAATCGCCAGTCCAGGATTAGCATCGATGCTGGCCGTTTTGAACCCTGCCAACACAGACTACTTTTTCTTCGTCAGCAGGCGGGACGGAACCCACGAGTTCACTAAGACGTACAGCGATCACTTGCGTGCACGACGAACCTTGGGTTATTAGGAGGAAGTGAATAGTGAAAATACCAGAGATTCTTGCTCCGGCAGGAAACATGGAAAAGGCCCTTGTGGCTATGGAGTATGGAGCCGACGCTTTGTATCTCTCAGGTAAGGCTTTCGGGATGCGGGCTAAGGCTGGTAACTTTAGTATGGAAGAGCTGCAAGATGTATTGCGCATTGCCCACAGCCGGGGCGTCAAGATTTATGTCACAGTGAACGTCTTTGCCCATAATGATCAGATTGACCTACTTCCTGCCTACCTGACGGAGCTCGAAAAGCTCAACGTTGATGGGCTGATTGTGGCTGATATGGGAGTCATTTCCTTGGCGAAGGAGTTTGCTCCCAGTATTCCACTACATTTGAGTACGCAAGCGAACACGGTGAACTATCGTGCTGCGAAGTTCTGGGAAGAGCTTGGCATTGCACGTTTGGTTATGGCACGAGAGTTGACCAGAGAAGAGATCGCCAAGGTAAGCCAAGAGACTAAGGCCGAAATTGAAGTGTTCGTCCATGGAGCCATGTGCATGGCTTACTCAGGTCGTTGCCTGCTGAGTAACGTCCTCACTGGTCGTGATGCTAATCGCGGCGAGTGTGCCCAAAGTTGTCGTTGGCGTTATGCGGTGGTAGAAGAGACGAGGCCGGGAGAATACATGCCCATTGAAGAGGACGAAGGCGGAACGCATATCTTCAATTCGAAGGACTTGCGTCTGATCGAGTATATCCCTGACTTAGTGCGAATAGGTGTTGATAGCCTGAAGATCGAGGGCCGCATGAAAAGTTCCTTTTATGTGGCGACTGTTGTGCGGGCCTATCGTCAGGCTCTGGACCTGTATGCGGCGGATCCGGAGAACTATGTATTGCCACAGGAGCTCTTGGATGAGTTGGATAAAGTAAGCCATCGTCCGTATTATGCAGGGTTCTTTGTTCCCTCAGATGCAGGGATCCATCGTCCAACCGGCACATATATCAGGGACTATGACGTAGTCGGCGTTGTCGACAGCTATGATGAGGCAACCGGTGAGGCGGTTGTGAGTGTTCGTAATCGCCTTTATGTTGGAGAAGAAGTAGAAGTAATGCAACCACACGGTCCTATCCTGAAGCAGAGTATCTCCCGGATGAATAACGAGGACTCGGGGCAAGAACTAAATGAAGCCCATGCCAATTATACGGTGCGGATTCCCCTAGATGAGGTAAAACCATATTCAATGTTAAGAGTTGAACGCAACTAAGCAATCGCCGAGGACTCCGAGGGATACAAACATTCCATCGCAGTTCTCGGCTTTTTGAAGGGACGTGGCAAGGTGAGTGCATGGCAAGTAGGGAAAGAACACGTGATCGAAATAACGGGGCTCTCTCATGAGGCATCAGGAGTGGGGCGTATTGAGGAACGTGTTGTCTTTGTCCCTGAGACAATACTAGGTGACCGTGTGAAGGTGCGCTTGGTGCATCTCAAAGAACGTCTAGGCTATGGTGAACTCGTGGAGATCCTGGAAGCGTCTCCTGACCGTAGAAGGCGCAGCTGCCCCCATGCAGACAGGTGCGGAGGATGCCAGTTACAGCACATGGATTATCAAGCCCAGTTACGATGGAAGAGACAACAAGTAGTCGACGCCATGGAGCGGATCGGAGGACTCGATGTAGAGATCCTGCCGGTTTTGGGAATGGACCAACCCTATCACTATAGAAATAAGGCCCAGTTGCCCCTTGGAACGCAGCAAGGTGAGCTAGTTATGGGCTTTTTCCAAAAGGGTAGTCATGACATTGTGGATCTACAGACCTGTGAAATTCAGCATCCTTTGATCACGAAGCTCGCTCTGGCTGTAAAGCGTTCGGTCAAAGAGCTGTCCATCGAACCCTATGATGAAGTTAGTCATACTGGTGTCTTGCGCCATGCTGTGATCAGAGTGAGCTTTTCCGAAGAGAAGCTGATGCTCATATTAGTGACGAGAACGCCCGATCTACCGGCCAAGCAAGAACTCATTGCCAAGTTAACGAGTGACGTTCCCGAACTTGTGAGTATAGCCCACAACACGAACTCCCGGGTCACCAATGTCATTCTAGGCCCGAAGACCAGAACCATATGGGGTGACAGGTACCTCATGGACACGATTGGTCACCTTCAGTATGCCATCTCTCCAGGTTCGTTCTTCCAGGTGAACCCGATGCAAACCAAGGTGCTGTACGATTTGGTTAGGGACGCGATACAGTTGACTGGCAGCGAGACGATCCTGGATCTCTATTGTGGAGCAGGAACCATTGGACTTTATCTCGCCTCGCAGACCAAAGCTGTCATTGGCGTGGAAACATTCGCTGCTGCGGTGGAGGATGCCAAGTATAACGCTACGCTCAACGGAGTTGAAGAGGCAACATTCCTCGTTGGTAAGGCCGAAGAGGTGCTCCCGGAACTCATCCGGGAACACCAACGAGTAGACGGAGTAATCTTGGATCCTCCGCGCAAAGGGTGTGACCCTTCCCTTTTAGAGACACTAGTGACCTCCAAGATACCAAAGATTTGCTATGTTTCCTGTAACCCAGGGACATTAGCTCGGGACCTGAACTACCTACATGAACATGGGTACAGCATTGGATCCATACAACCTGTGGATATGTTTCCATGGACAAGGCATGTGGAGACGGTTGTGATGATGTCCAGATAGGACGGTAGATCCTCCTTGGACATTGAGACGAGTTGGACGTGAAAGTACTGTTGATTTGGTGAAGTTCCTGTAAATGTGTGTTTGGTTGCCAGATATACCCTGGTATAATACTAAGTAAAATGGTATAATTTAGGCGAGTTATCCTAGTACAATGAGGCTACACTAACACTATACACACGATACAGGGGGAATCTTTTATGTTTGATTTGCATGGTCGCGTCGCCGTTGTGACGGGAGCGTCCTCTGGGCTGGGTCGGCAAATGGCACTCGGTTTTGCCAGGCAAGGAGCAGACCTGGTTATTATGGCCAGAAGGATGGAAAAGCTAGAAAAAGTAGCGGAAGAAATAGAAGCACTGGGTGTGAAGTGCCTTGCCATCAAGTGTGATGTTACTGATACGGACGAAGTTAACAGAGCTGCTGAAGAGACGATCAAGTATTATGGAAAGGTGGACATACTGGTAAACAATGCGGGAGCATCCCGGAATGCCGGTGTGCTTGAAATGACCGATGAAGACTGGGATTTCACGATGCAGGCCGATTTAACCAGTGTCTTTAAGGTTACCCGAGCCTTTGCCAAATACATGGTCGAAAAGAGATATGGGAGAATTATCAATATCGCCTCCATTTATGGACAAGTGGGCAATACGGCGATGGATACGGTAGCATACCACTCCTCCAAAGGTGGCGTCATAAACTTCACGAGAGCGGTTGCAGCAGAACTGGCCAAGTATAACATAACCTGTAACACAATTAGTCCTGGCTATTTTGAGACAGAGTTGACGGCTGATACGCTAAAGACGGAATCCTTCACCAAGTTCATGGAGGTCTCGGTTCCCCTCCGGCGCTATGGTCGTGAAGGAGAGTTGAATCCAGCTGCAGTGTTTTTGGCAAGTGACGAAGCATCGTATATAACAGGGCAAAACATTAAGGTAGATGGTGGATACACATCTGTGTAGGCGTTTGGGGGCAGCCGCATTGGCGGTTGCCCCTTCGACAACAAGCTCCGAAAGGATTGTTGGATCGCAGGACGAATCTAGTACCGACTGCATTTGTTCGGGGGTGCTCGTGTTGAACGAGAAAGTTTATGAGTATACTGTAGTAATCCAAAGTGCGGATAAGGGTAGTGCTTATGTGCCGTTTCCTTATAATGTCCGCGAGGAGTTTGGTACGGGGCGCGTTAAGGTCCACGCTACCTTTGATGGCGAACCATATGACGGAAGTATAGTCAACATGGGCGTTAAGAACGCTGATGGGTCCGTATGTTACATCATCGGTATTCGCAAGGACATACGAGCAAAGATCAAAAAGCAAGTCGGAGATACGGTAAAGGTGACTATTAGGGAACGTAAGTGAATGAGACGCTGGGGAGGAAGAGGGTATGACCAATGAGCGCGTGTACAGAATGGAGTTTTCGAAAGTGTATCCTCTTCTGGTCAAAAAGGCCGAGCGCAAAGGGCGCAGCAAAGAAGAAGTGGATACGGTGATTTCTTGGTTGACAGGGTATGATGAAGCACGATTACAGGAACAGATTGAAAAGAACGTAGATTATGAAACCTTCTTCAGGGAAGCCCCTCAGATTAACCCAAATGCAGTCAAGATCACAGGTGTGATCTGCGGGTATCGCGTCGAGGAGATCGAAGACCCCCTGATGCAAAAGGTAAGGTGGCTGGACAAGTTAGTGGATGAATTGGCGAAGGGTAAGTCCATGGAGAAGATCCTAAGGAGTTAGAGAAAAACAGGGAGGGTGTACCCATGTATGAGGCCAAGACCAAAGCAACTGACCAGAGCGTCATGGAATTCATTGAACAGATCGACCATACCCAGAGGCGAGAGGACGCTTATCGTCTATTAGAGATCTTTTCTGATGCCACCGGGTTCAACGCGGTGATGTGGGGCGATAGCATGATTGGCTTTGGAGCGTATCGCTACAGATATGCTTCTGGGCATGAGGGTGAGACGTTTCTTGCAGGCTTCTCTCCAAGAAAGGCAAAGATCAGCCTGTACCTGAACTTGTGGGACTCCCAAAGCGAACGTCTGCTAGAGGGACTCGGAAAGCATACCAGGGGTAAGTCCTGCGTCTATATTAGCAAGTTAGCAGATGTTGACCTTGAAGTGTTGAAAGAGCTCATTGTACTTTCCGTTAAGCTAGCAAAGGAAAAGTACCCGGATCATGGTGTCTAAAGGACGTTGGCACCAATCGGAAGAGAACGTCAGTCGGCGGAGGATTGGTAATGGTAGAGCATTTTCTTAGCGGATTAGGCATTATTCTTGCATACTTCATTTTTTCTGCTACCTTGGCTGTCGTGATTAAGCAGTTCGTCACGATGCCCAGGGAGGTCTTTCGTAAAGGGCTTCATCTCATTCTCTTGGGTTCGGTTTTTGGCTGGGTCTACGCGTTTGAGACATGGTGGATTGCACTGTGCGCAGTTCTCACGTTTTTAGTGGTCGTCTTTCCGGCTTTGCACTTGGCTGAACGGATCAAAGGTTACTCCGCTCTTCTCGTGGAAAGGAAGAAAGGGGAAGTAAAGAGGAGCCTGGTCGCGGTATGTGTCATGCTTGCCATCTTGATTGCGATCTGTTGGGGTTTACTCGGCCAAAGGTATTTGGTCATTGCCTCTGTGGCTGCATGGGGATTAGGCGATGCTGCTGCGGCTTTAGTTGGCAAGCGTTATGGTAAGCGTTATATTGAAGGACGACGTGTTGAGGGCCGTAAGAGCCTTGAGGGAACGATGGCTATGTTTGCTGTCTCATTTATATCGGTGCTCCTGGTCTTGCTTGCCAGTGGGGCCTTAAAGTGGCATGGTTATGTACCCATCTCCCTAGTGACTGCAGCTGTGAGCGCACTTGTGGAGCTTTATACAAGGGGCGGCATGGACACAATAACATGTCCCCTTGCTGCTGCATCCGTACTCATACCCTTAGTCTACATGTGGGGGGTTTAGGTGCATGGATAAGAATCGTGGAGAACGAACGCTTCTAGCCTCCGTACTCTTGAGTTCACCTGGTCCGTTGGTTTTAGGCATTGCACTATTCTTTGGTCAATCATCCACGCAACTCGCCGACTTTATCCGGCGCACTGTAGAACTAGCTGCTATCGTTGTTTCATGGGTAGTGTTTCGGGCTTTGTATAAAGACGGAGAGTCTGAATCATCACGTAGAGAGAGACTGGAAAGCACCGCTAATAAGACGGTCGGAGTAGCGATGTGTCTTTCTGGTCTTGCTATGATCTTCATTACTCTGTCGTCGTCCAAGGCGGATAAGGGAAATGTGATCCCGGGTCTAATAATCGCCTTTCTGGGAGTTGTAGTCAACTCCTGGTTTTGGTTCAGGTACCGGAAACTGGATCGCGAGAAACCCGATGCTATTCTTGCGGTGCAAAGCAGGCTCTATGGAGCGAAGTCTGTTGTCGATATCTGTGTCGTGTTGGCCTTATTGCTTGTCACTCTTGCTCCGCATGCTCCAATAACCTTCGCTGTGGACTTGGGAGGATCAGTTGTTGTTGCACTCTACCTCATCCGAAGCGGTTACCTAACGATACGCGATAGAGGCCGGGCCACCGAGTAGGTACGAGTGGCCTGTTTGAGACGAGAAATCGATAATGTGGGAACGAGGAGGTTGCTAGTAATCTTGTAGCCTCTTTTCTATTTTCCCGGAAAAAGTGATTTCGGTCACGGCACGCTCCGCCAAGTGCAATTATAATGAAGTTGGTATGAAATCATGTCACAGAAAGGTGAGAGTGATGAGGGAAAACCTGTTTTACAGAGAAGAGATGGCGAAAGCTTGGAGAGGGTTTCAACCAGGATGCTGGTCTGAGACCATCGACGTCCGTGATTTTATCCAAGGGAATTATGAACCGTATTACGGTGACGAGAGCTTTCTCGAACATGCGACGGAAAACACCACCATGCTCTGGAAAGAGGTTGACCGACTCATTCAAGAAGAGGTTAAAAGCAATACAATCTCTGTAGATCTGGAACGGTTTAGCGGAATTGACAACTTCGCTCCAGGATACATCGACAAGGACAGAGAGTTGATTGTGGGGTTGCAGACTGACGCACCACTTAAGCGAATGATCAACCCTTACGGTGGTTTCCGTATGGTGGAGAACTCCCTTGCAGCCTATGGACTAGAGCTGGATCCTACCAGGGCTGCACAGTTTCAGGAGTACCGAAAGACCCATAACCAAGGAGTCTTTGATGCTTACACAAAAGAAATGAGGACTGTTCGCTCAGCAGGACTTCTTACTGGCCTACCCGATGCGTACGGACGAGGGCGAATCATTGGTGACTACCGCCGTGTAGCACTTTACGGTGTTGACTATCTCAAAGAAATGCGGATCAGAGATAAAGAAGAACTCACAGACTCAGCTACGGACGCCACGATTCGCCTGAGGGAGGAGTTTTCTGAACAGATCAGGGCCCTCGATGCCATTAAATCGATGGCCTTGAAATACGGCTTTGATATCGGAAGACCGGCAAGGGACAGTCAAGAAGCAGTGCAGTGGTTATACTTCGCCTATCTTGCCGCCGTGAAAGAAAACAATGGAGCAGCCACGAGTATTGGCCGAAACACAGCCTTTTTAGATGTGTACATTGAGCGGGACTTGCGACTAGGACTCATTGACGAAAAACGAGCACAGGAACTCATCGATCAGTTGGTAATCAAACTTCGTTTGGTGCGACACTTGCGCACTCCTGAGTATGATGAGCTGTTTGCAGGCGATCCAACCTGGGTTACGGAGTCAATCGGGGGAATGGGAGAAGATGGAAGAACGTTGGTCACCAAGACATCCTATCGCTTCTTGCATACTCTTTCGAATTTGGGTACTGCTCCCGAACCGAACATGACAGTGCTGTGGTCAGACAGCCTTCCCAGAGAATTTAAGGAGTACTGCTCCCATATGAGTATCAAGACTGCATCCATCCAATATGAAAACGACGATGTGATGCGTCCGATTTATGGCGACGACTACGCCATAGCCTGTTGTGTATCGGCCATGAGAGTGGGACGAGAAATGCAGTTCTTTGGAGCAAGGGCGAATCTCGCCAAGGCGTTACTGTACGCTATCAATGGCGGACGAGATGAGTGCAAGCGCGACAAGCAAACGAGCGAACCAATCACGGTCTTGCCTGGGATAGAGAAAAACGATCAGGAGATCCTAGAGTACGACACAGTGCTCGCAAGTTTCAAGAGTGTTATGGATCAACTGGCTAAAATCTATGTAGAGACCATGAACACTATTCACTATATGCACGACAAATATGCTTACGAAGCTGGACAGATGGCCCTCCATGATCCCTATGTACACAGGTACATGGCCTTTGGAGTTGCGGGACTTTCCATCGTGGCGGACTCCCTGTCTGCGATAAAGCATGCGAAAGTGAGACCCATTCGAGATGAATATGGAATCGCTGTGGGCTTTGAAACAGAAGGGACCTTTCCTCGCTATGGCAATGACGATGATCGAGTTGACCAGATTGCCGTGGAAGTGAACACGTACTTCATGGAAGCTCTAAAGCGGACACCGACGTACAGAGACGCCCAGCACACTCTGTCTTTGCTTACGATCACGTCGAATGTCGCATACGGGAAGAAGACAGGAGCGACACCGGACGGACGTAAACGCGGAGAGGCATTCGCCCCCGGGGCTAATCCTATGAACGGTGCTGATCAATCGGGAGCCCTAGCTGCTTTGAATTCTGTAGCCAAACTTCCTTTCAGGGATGTGAACCAGGATGGAATCTCCAATACATTTTCCATCATTCCTGCAGCTTTAGGAAAGAACGATCAAGAGAGGGTTATCAATCTGACAAATATCTTGGATGGCTACTTCAGGCAGAACGCCTTCCACATCAATGTCAACGTCATGGATAAGGACCTCTTGCTTGATGCGATGGAGAACCCTGAGAAGTATCCAAACCTGACCATTCGGGTGTCAGGATATGCAGTGCGTTTCAACCAGTTGCAGCGTGAACACCAGCTTGATGTGATCAATCGAACGTTTTATGCGACTATGTAGTCAGGCATGAAAGAGGGTGCGTCATGAAAGGTTACTTGCAGTCCATTGAGACAATGGGGCTTCTGGATGGACCAGGTACTCGAACCGTGTTTTTCTTACAGGGCTGCCCACTCCGGTGTGCTTACTGTCATAACCCAGACGCCATAGCCATGTCAGGAGGAAAGAGCGTGTCTCCCGAGCAAGTTCTGGAGATTGCATCACGGTACCGGAGCTATTATGGAGAAGAGGGCGGCATCACTTTCTCAGGCGGAGAACCCTTACTGCAGGGGGCCTTTCTCCATAAATCCTTAGAGCTTTTGAAGCAAGAAGGCTATAATACTTGTATAGACACATGCGGAATTGGAAACCCTAGTTTCTTTCCCAAAATCCTCCCATTAGTTGATACTTTACTCGTCGATGTCAAGGCTTTCGATCACGAATCTTTTGAAAACCTGACAACGATTCCGGGTTTTGAACGGTATCTGACGTTTCTAGAGAGTCTAGAAAACTACGGCTTCAGGGGACAGATCTGGGCACGTCATGTAATGGTTCCAGGTTATACCGACAATGAGGAGGCCATGAAGGCGTTTGTGGAGATCTTGCGTCCGATACGTCATCGGGTCGACCGCATTGAGATCCTTCCTTACCATACTTTGGGTGTGAAGAAGTATCGGCAACTAGGGATACCCTACAGACTAGAAGGAGTAGAACCCATGGATAAAGAGCGTGCCAAGGAACTGGAGATCTACGCAGACAAACTTTTTGCAGACAGTCTGCGCCAAGAGAGGAAAAAAGAACGAGAGAACAACGTGGACAAATTTAAGATCTTGAAGGATCGTGAAGTCATCTCCAAGATAGAAAAAGCGGAGATGTTCTCCTCTCTACGGGAACTACCTCTCTTGCGTGAGGTTGCTGACGAGGACGTAGATGCCGTTTTGAGTGAAGTGATCTTATCGAACATCAAGGCTGGAGACTACATTTTTCGAACGGGAGATGCTCCTGATTTGATGTATCTCATTTACCAGGGCCAAATGAAGATCTTCTACAATACGATAGATGGGGAGGAGCAGATCTTTTACATCTATCGTGATGGGGACTTTGTAGGTGGCTTGAATCTCCTCGTGCAGGCACCATATCGCTATGTAGGTCAAGCATTAACCGACTGCAAGGTTGTTGCCATACCGAAGTCGACCTTTGACAAGTATTTCTACGATTCATCAGTCATCTTACGTAGTGTCTTAACCAAGAGCTTCGAGAGAATACGCTGGGCTGAGGAGCTGATTCAACGACTCGCGACCAGCAATGCTTCGATGAAAACGGCTGGATTACTCTTGAAGCTGGTAAAGAGAATTGGAGTAGAGACAGAAGAGGGGATTCGGCTCGAACTGTCCATGAATCGGGAAGAACTAGGCAACTATTCGGGATTGCGCCGTGAGACGATAACGCGGAAACTCGGAGAGTTCAAGGAGTTGGGGTATATAGAGTTGGTGGGCAATAAGGTCATCATCGTCAAGGACCTGGAAGCGTTGGAAGGATATGTCCTGTGAGGTCTGTTGTACAAAGGAAAAGGCACTCTCCGCATCTGGAGGGTGCCTTTGATTGTGACGGATCCTATGGGAAAAAGATGATTTTGCCGTCCGCGTGGTGTTTGGCGCCGACAATCGCCAAGTCTCCATCTTGGACCGCATCCTCGATGATGGCACTTTGCAGAACGAGACGCTCCATCACTTCCTTGACGTTCGCGTCTGCCACGTCTTCATATATTGACTTTCCGTTCTCTGTCGTCTCTTGCATCACCTTCTCCATGGCAGGCTCTAATTGCCTGACAATAGCGGTGAGGCCGGGGCTTAGGGATGAATCGTCGGACGTCAATCGAACGGCGGCCTTGACAGCTCCACAATCTGTATGACCAAGAACTACAACAAGCGGAACTGCGAGCTCAGCCACGGCGTATTCGACACTACCGATCGCCAGATCATCCACGACGTTTCCTGCCAAGCGAATCACGAAGAGATCACCTAAACCTTGATCAAATACATGCTCGGGAGGTACGCGAGAGTCTGAACAGCCAATTATGACGGCAAAGGGTCGTTGTCCCGCGACCAAGGCTTCTCTCCGTTCTGCTGTCAAGTCGGGATTGTTCAGACCTTGCCGGTAGCGCTGGTTTCCCTCTACTAATAGAGTCAAGGCCTGTTCGACTTTCGGCGAGTGAGCACTTGCCGGGTTGATGAACGAGATGCTGATAGCTAACACCAAGAACAATATGCATCGTTTTTTGCTCATCGATTCACCATCTTTCCAAGAGGTTGTTTAAGTAGTTCTGAGGGATTTTTAGGAATCCTTCTAGGGGTTCACGGGTGTGAACTTGATCTAGATCATTTTTTGAAAGGGGCTGTGATGCTACAATACACATAGAACGTCAGTGAACGACTGAGAATAAAGCGCAAAGGAGAGTGCATCATGACAAAATTTGATCAAGTAAAGGAACGCAACTTTGATAAATTGGAGCTCTATGTACCTGTGGTGGCCCGTGTCCACGGAGGGAGTCATCCCGAGTTTCACGAAGTGCGAAGGGTGTACGATCAGTTGGTGAAAAAAATCCACGCTGCAGGAGACAATCGACCTGAACTGAACAGCGAGTTCGAAGAGCTTCGAAAGATTACGGACCACTACACAGTCCCAGCGGACGTATGTGAAAGTTATGAAGCCGTGTATGCCATGCTAGCAGAACTCGACAAGGCTTATCACGCCTAGACCCCTAACCATCCACGACATTAGAAGGGAGTGGGGACATGCAGCTTTACATTCTAAGAAGTAAAAATAAAATCACACTAGTCAGTGCCATATTGATTGTCGGAGGTTTCTTGAGCTTGTGGTTGCTCAGTGCAGAGAGGGTTTTCGAGGTTGCTTTGATTCTTGCATCCATTCTGGGGCTCGCTCCCATTGCCATCCAAGCTTATCAGGCCTTGCGCGTCAAAGTGGTGAGCATTGACCTCTTAGTCACTATCGCTGTACTCGGTGCGTTTCTTATCCGGAATTTTGAAGAGTCGGCCATCGTCACATTCTTGTTCCTTTTTGGGGCCTTCTTGGAACAACGTACCCTGAATAAGACGCGCTCCGCCATCAAAGAACTAACGGAGATGGCGCCAGAAAGTGCTCTAAAGCAAATGGCGGATGGTGAGTTTGTTGAAGTCGATGTTGAAGAAGTAGATGTGGGTGACATACTACTGGTTAAGACGGGAGCCAAAGTACCTGTTGATGGCACAGTGTTAACCGGGGTGGGGAGCATCAACGAGGCCAGCATAACTGGGGAGTCCGTCCCTGTAGCTAAGGAAGCAGGCTCGTATGTATTTGCCGGAACCATCTTGGACAATGGGACCATCCAAGTCGTGGCCGATCGTGTGGGTGAAGATACGACGTTTGGGAGAATTATCGAACTGGTTGAAGAAGCACAGGACTCCAAGTCAGAAGCAGAACGCTTCATCGACCGATTTGCAAAGTATTACACACCCGTTGTCTTAGTTCTTTCCTTTATTGTCTGGCTTTTCTCCAGGGACATTGAACTGGCCATTACAATCCTCGTTCTAGGTTGCCCGGGAGCATTAGTCATTGGTGTACCAGTGTCGAACGTAGCAGGAATCGGCAATGGAGCACGTCATGGGATACTTCTCAAAGGCAGCGAGGTCATCAGCGACTTTAGTAGACTCGACACCATTGTCTTTGACAAGACAGGAACGTTGACCGCGGGTGAACCTTCGGTTGCGGAAACCCAGTACTATGGGGACCATATCGGTGAAGTCTTGGGCTATTTAGCCAGCGTTGAACGCGAGTCAGACCATCCGTTGGCTAGAGCAGTTTTGGAAGAGATCGGTGAGACCACTTTTTCCGACGTCAGTGATACTGAGGTTGTAAAGGGTGGAGGCATTGTTGCCACAGTAAACGGAAAGCGAGTTGCTGTCGGTAATGTTGCTCTCATGGATAGGGAACAAGTTACACTCAGTGACACAGCAAGGGCTGATGTAGAACGCTTCGAACAGAACGGAAACTCCCTCGTATTGATGTCTGTCGATGGAGAACTGAAAGTGTTAATGGGAGTTCGGGACCAGATCCGCTCTGGGGTGAAAGAAGATCTACAGCGACTAAAGCGGCTTGGTATAAAAAACCTCGTGGTACTGTCAGGCGACAATCAGGGGACCGTCGACCTAGTCAGTCGCCAACTCGGATTGAGCGAGGCCCATGGCAACATGCTCCCTGAAGACAAGTCCGCTTACGTTAAGAGACTAATCGAGGAAGAAGGCCAAATCGTTGCCTTTGTGGGAGACGGTGTCAATGACAGCCCATCTCTGGCCTTGGCTAACATTGGTATAGCAATGGGTGGAGGTACGGATGTGGCGATTGAGACATCTGATGTTGTCCTCATGAACTCTGATTTTGGCCGCTTGCCACATGCACTAGGGCTGACGAAGGCAACGGCGCGAAACATGCGACAAAACATCATCATTGCGATAGGTGTTGTGCTCCTTCTGTTAGCTAGTCTGTTGTTTAGTGATTGGATGAATATGTCCATTGGTATGTTAGTTCACGAAGGAAGTATCCTTGTCGTCATTCTAAATGGAATGAGACTGCTGCGATACCGATTACGCCGGTAAGCCAGCCCGACGATTATTGCGTCTGTGTGAATTCAACGTGTAGAATTAGAACAGAAAAATTCAAGTGTGAGAGGAGATTGCATGATGAAAACAGCGACCATTCAACTGGAGACTCTAACCTGTCCATCCTGTGTTCAGAAGATCGAAGGAGCGCTGAAGAACCTAAACGGTGTAGACCAAGAATCGATGAAGATTATGTTTAACTCAAGCAAAGTGAAGCTGAACTTTGATGAGAGTGTTCTCTCCATCGATGCGATAGAAAAAGCAATCACGACGATGGGATACGAGGTTCAGAAGTCTTCAGTGCGTTAGAGTGAACAAACAGTCAGGCCATGAAGGTGTGTTTCGATAGAATGAAGCACACCTTTTTTCGTCTTGTTCTCAATGGGGGGATTTGCTTGTACGTTAAATACTGATTGCGTTATAATGAAAGAACGAGGGGAGGTAGAGATTGTGGAGATTCGACGAGGAGTCAACAGCTTTTTTGTCGGCGATTCAGAGGACAAGCCCTTGGCTGCGATGACGTTTGTCCTTACGGATGAAGATGTAATCACAGTGGAGCACACATACGTCGCGGACGAACTGAGAGGCCAGGGAGTCGGAAGGGTACTATTAGAGCAAGTTGCGGACTGGGCACGGAGGGAGAACAAGAAGGTTCGTCCCCTTTGTCCCTATGCCAAAGCGCAGATGGAGAAGGATGAACGTTATCGAGATGTGTTACATCCATGACACACTAGGCAATTCATGGAAAGGGGACGACAATGAGAAAATCCCAAGCTGTATACAGAGCAAAGCCCAAGAGACGTCTTTTACGCGGGGTACTGATCTTACTATTCTTACTGTTAGCGACCTACACCTTGACCGACCTTTTCTCCCACGAAACAAGTGTAGGGCACTTCTCCAGTGTTGAAGGAAGAAACCAGTATCTTGAAGCCTATGATCAGGTTATGGCGTCCATTACGCCTCCTAGTGTAACACATGATATCATGACTTCGTGGGGAAGTGTCAGGGTCTATGAATGGCAAAGCACTGATGATACCGTATCGATCCCTGTTGTCCTGCTACCCGGACACAGCTCTGGCGCCCCAATGTGGCAGGCCAACATTTCAGCTTTTTCCGAGTCCCATACGGTCTATGCCTTAGATGCTCTGGGCGATGCCGGAAAGTCCATGCAACTTGTTCCACTGAGGGCCATTGATGATGTTTTAGCATGGATTGACCAAACCCTGGACGAACTGAGCTTAAACCAAGTCCACATCGTCGGACATTCGTTTGGTGCAGGTTTTGCTGCCAACTATGCCAAAGTCTACCCTGAACGGGTCCGGACCCTTACACTGCTGGAACCCGCCTTCGCCTTGAACTACCCTTCACTTTCCGTGCTCTTCTGGGCTACCGTTGCGAGCCTGGAGTTCCTCCCAGAATCTTGGCGTAACCATGGCTTGGCGGCCATGACAGGTGAGGATGTATCCAGCGTTGCTACTGATGATCCTCTAGCCAAGATGATTAGTGCTGCCACCGCACACTACATAGCTTCATTACCCACGCCTCCGACACTGACAGAAAATGAACTGTCCGCTCTTGCGATGCCAGTGTACGTGGCCTTGGGTGGAAACTCGCCCATTACGACCTCGAAGACAGAGGAAAATGCGAGGTTGATTCCGCACGTTACTGTAAGGACGTGGGAAAACAGTACGCACTCTCTTCCCATGGAAGTGGCTAGTGAACTGGCTGTGGAGCTGGAACAGTTCTGGAGAGAGCACTGACGCACGTGAGCCTAGGCAGGCTGGTAGGAGGAAAGAGCCTTGCGATCGTGAATAGTATCGGAGAGTTTCGTTGTATCGCTTGGCGATGAGGTGATAGAAATAGATTTCAGAAAGCTTGAGTCGTTTGTATCGATCGTAAAACACGGGAGTTTCACAAAGGCGGCTGAAGAGCTGTACCTTACACAGCCAACCATTACCGGGCACATCCAAGCGCTGGAGAACAAGCTGGGAACAGTGCTCTTAAATCGCAATGGTAAGGCAGTCTCCATGACCGAGGCCGGGCAGATTCTGTATCGACATGCCCTCAATATTCTCAGCACGAAAGAGCAGGCTCTCTTTTCACTTGCTCAGTATGAGGGCAGGTTGGAAGGGGACTTAGCCATCGCATCGAGTACGGTGCCACAAGGATACCTGCTGCCAAACCTCTTGGCGGCTTTTCGCGTTCAATACCCCCAGATCACGTTTACTATAAGACAATTTGACAGCAAAGGAGTCATGGACGCGATAATTTCAGGAGCCATGGATTTCGGTTTTGTCGGAACGGATACGTTCTGTGCTGATCTTGAAGTCATGTTACTTTGCCAGGCACGCCTCGTGCTGATTACGCCGCGTCATGGCAAGTACGAGCACCTGGAAGGAACCACAATTAGCTGGGATGAAATACGCCATGAGACATTTATTCTTCGAGAAGAAGGATCCGGAAGTCGTACACTGTTTCTAAAGGGGTTGGAGGCGCAGGGCGAAGATGTCTCCGCACTATCCGTTGTTGCCACTGTGGAAAACCCCGATACGATCAAGCAATGCGTCATGGCAGGTCTTGGCGTAGCAGTTGTATCTAGGCGCTCCGTGGAGGATGAAATCCGTTTAGGCTTATTGAAGTGTTTTGACATTTCTGGTTTGGACCTTGTTCAAAACTTCTATTTCATTAGTCACCGAAACAGGGTGTTGAGCCCCATAGCCAGAGCATTCCAAGAGTTTACCGCCAAGTATTTTCAAGCTCACGCAAGACCGTGCGAATAGCTGAGAGTGTCTGGTGTATCTCATCTTGAGTGTTAAAGTGACCTGGCGAAAGCCTTACCGTACCTTGGGGGAACGTACCCAGTGTCTTGTGGGCTGAAGGGGCGCAGTGCAGTCCACACCGCGTTCGGATTCCGTGGTGCTTGTCGAGATAATACGCAACCTGAGCGTTATCATACCCTTCGAAATCCACGGACACAACCGCCATCCGGTCGTTGACGCCCTTAGGTCCGGCGATGCGGGCACTCTTGAAGTCTCCCAGACCATCGAGCAAGGCTGCGGCGAGCTGCATTTCCTTTTCTCTAATGGCGTCCAAACCTATTGCATCAATATACCGCAGTGCATGCCTTAAACCATATATACCCGGCAAATTAGGTGTACCTGCCTCGAATTTGTCAGGGAGATAGGGAGGTACTTCCTCATACTCCGAAAGACTTCCTGTACCACCACTGACTAGTGCGTCCATGCTCTCAGCCACCTGCTTGCTCAACAAGAGACCCCCAATACCTTGTGGGCCCAAAAGCCCCTTGTGTCCCGTGAAGGCAAGGGCACTAGCCTTCACTCTCTCGAAGTCCAAATCCAATAAACCAGCAGTTTGGGCCGTGTCGATAACAAAGAGGATTCCTTTTTTCTCGCAGATTGCACCGATTTGCTCTATGGGCAAGACTGTGCCCGCTACATTGGAGGCGTGCGTTAGGACCACCATTTTTGTATTGGGCTGAATATGCTGATCGAAGCTGTTTACGTCTAGATGTCCTTCTTCATCGCAGGCCACCCTCGAGAATTTGATCCCCTGATTCTCCAGTTGCCCAAGAGGGCGCATCACTGCATTATGTTCCATCGACGAGACAATCACATGATCCCCTGCTCGGAGTATCCCTTTTAGGGCGAAGTTCAAACCGTATGTAATGTTAAGAGTGAAGATCACGTTTTCGGGCGTGGGGAAGTTGAACAACGCTGCTACCATTTCCCTCGTCTCAAAAACCATTTCGTCTGCGGCCAATGAATCATAGCCACTACGGTTAACGTTGTCACCAATATCATCAACAAAGTGCTTCATAGCATCGCCTAAACCAGGGGCTTTAGGATACGATGTTGCGGCATTATCCAGGTAAATCCTCTTCACGAAACCCACCTCCAGATCCATTCTACATCAGAGTCGCTCTGACAGTTATAGAGTTTCTTTATAATGACAGCGATAGTATTAGAAACACCTATTGTACAATAGAAGGCTATGTTCACTATAATAGTGATAGAGATTGCTAAAAATATGGCGAACTCTAGTCTGATTGTTAGAGGGGGATTTATGTGAGTGGCAGGAAGGGTATTATTCTGGCCGGAGGTCTAGTGGGATTCTTAGCAGTGCTACTTGTACACTTCGGCAATCCCGTAAACATGGGATTTTGTATTGCCTGTTTTATCAGGGATATGGCAGGCGGTCTGGGACTACATAGAGCTGGAGTCGTGCAGTACTTGAGACCTGAGATTATCGGTATGGCTGTCGGAGCTTGGCTCATATCTATTTATAAGGGCGATTTCAAGGCTCGCGGCGGTTCTTCTCCTTTCACACGTTTCATTCTTGGCTTCTTTGTCATGATCGGCGCGCTCATGTTCTTAGGTTGTCCCCTGAGGATGGTACTGCGCTTGGCCGGAGGAGACTTAACGGCACTCTTGGGGTTAGTCGGATTTACCGCAGGAATTGGCCTTGGCATCGTGTTCTTGAACAAGGGCTTTACGCTCAAGAAAACCTATTCTTTGAACAAGGCTGAAGGCTTCTTATTCCCAGCAATGCAAATAGCGTTCTTCATTCTACTTATCGCAGCTCCAGCCTTTATTTTCTTCAGCGAGTCTGGACCTGGATCGATGCGTGCACCGATCGCCCTTGCCTTGATCGCTGGTCTTCTGGTAGGCGTTGTAGGCCAAAGAACAAGAATGTGCACTGTTGGCGGAATTCGAGACTTCATCATGTTTAAAGACACACATCTGATTAGTGGCTTTTTGTCCATTTTGGCGGTAGCACTTGTGGGTAATCTGATTACAGGCAACTTCAATCTTGGGTTTGAAGGTCAGCCCGTAGCTCACAATGATTGGCTCTGGAACTTCCTAGGGATGGCTCTTGCCGGGTTTGGTTCGGTTCTATTGGGCGGCTGTCCGTTGAGACAGATTATCCTTAGTGCTGAAGGTAACATCGATTCGGTCATCACTTTCCTTGGATTGCTTATTGGTGCAGCGTTCGCTCACAATTTTGGGTTAGCATCGTCCGGGGCAGGCCCGACCACAAACGGGAAAGTCGCCGTACTAATTGGTCTTGCCGTGGTCCTGATCGTGGGCTTTATGAACATGGATAGAAGTGCGGATGTCACGATGAAAGGAGATGTCAAGCTTGGCGCTTAATCGAGTTGATGCAAGGGGAAGATCCTGTCCTGAACCTGTTGTCCTAACGAGAAAGGCCTTGGAGCAGTCGCCAGGGGGAGTTGAGGTTATCTTGGATAACGCAACGTCGAGAGACAACGTGAAACGCTTTGCAGAAAGCAGGAGCTATAAAGTCGTCGTCAAGAACGACGGAGAAGACTTCGTATTGGCGATCACCAAGTAGAGTATGGAGTTCATAGCAACGTTTTTTACCCACTCTGGTGCGGTAAAGTATAAGAGACATATGAAGAGTCTAGGTATCGAGGTGGAACTTCTTCCCGTACCACGTCGTTTAAGTTCGGATTGCGGAATCGGTGCGAAGTTCACAACGTCAGCCGACATGAGCAAGCTGATCAGCGATGACATTGACAAGCTCTTCTTGGTGGAGAAGGACGGCGAACGCCTCGTGTTTGACTCTCAAAACCAGTGAAGATTACCCCTGTGACCTTAAGGTTGCAGGGGTATGTTCTTTCTCGCAGGAACAAGTCGCTTTGTTGCGAATAAATAGTCGAAGAATAAGTAGCCCACGGGCAAAGAGACGATGGGGAGGTTTGACGGTGAGACGAAAAGACCGGCAAATGAGTGCTGAGTTCGGATATACCGTGATCGACAAGGCCGATTTTGGCGTTGTTTCTGTGATGGATGAAAACGGGGATCCATATGGAGTGGCACTTTCGATGGCTCGAGAAGATGATGCTTTATATTTTCACTCCGCAAAGGATGGGAAAAAAGTGAGGGCGTTTACGAATAATCCCAACGTTACCGTTGTTTTTGTTGGCGACGTGAATGTCCCCGAAAGCTACACTGAGGAAGAGTTGGAGGAACTAACCCAAGATCCCTCGCAAGCTGCAGTCTTTGCGAGTGGGGTATTCACGACCGAGTACGAATCAGCGATCGTCCGAGGGACAGTCTCCCGAGTTGTTGACGAAGAGGAAAAGGTCAGAGCTATGAAACACATCTGTGAAAAATACGTACCGTCAAAAATGGAATATTTTGCTTTAGCTTCTGCTGATGGGCTAGACAAGGCCGATGTCTATAGAATTGATATCCAAGAAGTTACTGCAAAGAGGAAGAAGGCAAGTGGGGAAGAGGGAAACAGTCGAGACGCAGCCTTTTTGGCTTGACATAAAGGCTTAGGCCATGCCATGATCATATAGACACGATGGGAGGAAAAGGATATCGATACTACATTGTACAAAAGATTGCTGGTCCGCTTTATCCTTGCTGGTTTGTCCGTGATAGCACTGATAGTAGTAGTGCCATGGCTCGTCCAGATGTTGTATCCCTTTCTTCTGGCAGCCTTGGGAGCTGCAGTGATCGTTTCCATCGCGAACAAGATCAACTGGCTCGTTGGCAAACTGAACAGGAACATCAACGTACCCAGAAGAGCGACGACGCTGGTGTTAAACACTGTAGTATTAGCGTCTGTAGCTTTTGGGTTCTACTATGTTGCTTGGACTATCATAAGAGAAGTCATATCGTTAGCCTCAAGCATTCAACAGAATTGGTCAAGCATTGTCGTCAAGTATGATCAGCTCTTAGAGCAGTTTACGGTGAATGCAGAACTTCTTCCCGCACCTCTAATCGGAATTTTGGAGGATGCCAAAGACAGTATTCTCGTTTTTGTGCAAGACCTAACGAAGAACGTGGTAGGCTTTACCGTTTCCACCACAAAGTCTAGTATAACGAGCACAGGAACATTTTTTGTGAACCTCATCACCTTTTTCCTAGCACTCTTTTTCATTGGTCTCGATGCCAATCGTATTACAGAGTTTGCCGAAAAGCACACTAGTGAGCGTACTAAGGAAACGTTCAGGATGTTAAAGACGTCCGTGGTATCGGCCATTGGTGGTTTTATGAAGGCCCAACTCATCTTGGCGCTATTCGCCTTCGTGTTCATGTTACTGGCCTTGACGATCTATGGACAACCCTATGCTCTAACGATAGCGTTACTTCTTGGACTGATCGATCTTCTACCGGTGCTAGGTACTATAGCGATTCTCCTTCCCTGGGGAGGGATTGAATTTTTCATGGGTGACGTCAATAAGGGAGTATTTTTGATTGTCATCGGTGTTGCGTTTTTCCTGATCCGCAAGGTTGTTGAGCCAAAGGTTATGGGTGACCAGACAGGATTGCCGCCCTTGCTAGCCCTCCTCGGGACTTACATTGGTTTGCAGTTTTCCGGAGTGTGGGGGGCCGTGTTAGGTCCTGTAGTGCTGATGCTCCTCATTCGTGTGACGAAGTCCGGTCTCTTTACGAACACGGCATCGGATTTGCGTGCGGCGTACAATGATGTATCGAAACTCTTCCGTCCGGAGGAGTAACAATACGTAGTGATTATGTTAGCCCTTTTCTTTGCCACCGGGTAAAGAGTCAAGGTGTTCCGCAACATTCCGTTAGGTCATAGAAGGAATGTTCTGGAACACCTCTTTGTTTTGGAAGGAGCTTTTACGTGGAACGGTCATTATTTAGAGATTTTTCCAGATACGCAAGTTTGAACATCTTGGGTATGATTAGTCTTTCTTGCTATATCCTGGCGGATACATTCTTTATATCCCAAAGGCTGGGTGCGACGGGACTTGCTGCGTTGAATCTTTCCATTCCCATATACAGTGTCATCCATGGAGTTGGGCTGATGATTGGCATTGGTGGTGCGACCAGGTTCAGCATTTTGCAGTCGCAAGGGCTTGATAAGCAGGCTGACGTTGTGTTCTCCACCGCCCTGCACTCTGGGGTCAGGAGCGGCCTAGTGTTTCTAATTATCGGACTTCTTGGTGGCGGATACTTGGCAGAGCGATTAGGAGCCGACGAAACGACCTTTGTTATGACCAGGACGTACCTGACGACACTCTTAGTCTTTGCACCCTTCTTTATTGCCAACAACGTCTTGCTTGCGTTTGTACGTAACGACGGTTCTCCTAAGAGAGCCATGATCGCGATGCTGACGGGGAGTCTATCCAACATCGTCTTGGACTGGGTTTTTCTGTATCCGCTCCATATGGGCATGTTCGGCGCTGTCTTGGCCACGAGCCTTGCCCCAATTATCAGCATAGGAGTGTTAATGCCCCATCTTGTCAAGAAAAGGGCCTCGCGAGGTGCCCTACTACTAAGGGAGAGGCTTTCGTGGCGTTTACTGCCAGATATCTGTAGCCTGGGTCTATCGTCTATGATCGTTGAAGTATCATCAGCGGTAGTGATGATTACGTTTAATCTTGTGATCCTGGCCTTGGAGGGAAATCCCGGTGTTGCTGCATACGGTATCGTCGCTAACTTGGGATTAGTTGGTGTAGCGGTCTTTACAGGGCTGGCACAAGGGATTCAGCCCCTGATCAGTAGGTTCCATGGGGTACAAAGACATGACCTTGCGAGACGAGTCGGGAGCTATGCCTTGGCAGCATCTCTTGGTATGGCTTCGGTGATGTACTCCTGGGTCTTTGTTCAGGCGTATGGCATCGCTGATGTGTTCAACAAGGGATCGGTTTGGGGAATAACCGACATGGCCGCGAGGGGACTTCGTATTTACTTTTTCGGGTACTTCTTTTTGGGCATCAATGTTGTTGCTACGACCTATCTGAGTGCTACGGAGCAAACGCGGGGGGCTTTTGCCCTTTCGATGGCACGGGGGTTGATCATCATCGTCCCCCTGGTTATCGTTCTCAGTAAAATCTGGCTGATGACCGGAGTATGGTTAGCCTTTGTTGTGACGGAGTTCACTGTGACCGCACTAGCCTTTGTTGCAGGGCATAAAAGAGGGAGTTTTGGTGTGCTTTTTCACAAAGTAAACAGGTAAATATTTACATTCTCCTAGCTTTCTGTTAGTATGATTTTTAAGGACAAGGTCTTTTCGAGAATAGGAGGCGTATCATGCGCGGTAAATTGCTGATTGTACTGGTTGTTGCGTTGCTTATGGTAACGGGATGCTCCGGTGAGCGGACTTCGCAGTCTGCGGCTGAGGCACCGGTTGTTCAGGCAGCTAGTGTAGCAGTACCTGAGACTTTCGTGAACTTTGGCGAGAATGAACCTGCAAGGATATCCGGAGACGAAGATGCGACATACAACATTTTTATGGAAGAAGGTCCCTATCTGTTTCGGATGAAGTCCAAGGATGTCTTTGAAGGATTGAACCGAGTGAAAATGGGAGTGACGCTATACAGTTGGCAAGGGGCCGGTTTGGATGAGTCTGGGTGGCACGTATACGAGTCGATACATGACTGGTACAGCTCAGGGGAGAACGAAATCGTAATTGAGGCTGAGGGAGAGTACGAGATCGAGATTCACCGATTACCCTTGACTGATAGCCCGCAGAAACTCCCCAAGACTTGGAGCCTCTTAGGAACGAGGGTAGTGGGACCCTTTGAGGCAGCAGCGAACCTAACCTTCAAGATTCGTACGGAGGATGCCAAAAACGCAGGGTTTTTGGTGCGTTTACTCGATGCCGAGACTGGTCTTCTCATAGAGAATCTGTACATTAACGTTGATCCTGAGACCAGACAGGGGATTAACACAGTCGATACTGAAGTAGCAGTGGACCTATCGGGACCAGGACGGTATTTGGTGGAGGTCGGCTGCAACAGGGAATGCTATTGGGAAGTTTCTGCCTCCGAATAACCACGACTGAGACCGGGTTTCCAGGTTTCTGGAAACCCTTTTTACGTATTTATCGAAAGACAGTACTGGAGGAACAGATATGGCGCGACGGAGAAGGTCCAGGTGGGTGAAGTACTTTGTAAGAAGTCTGTTGGTGTTGTTCGTCCTTGTTGTGGCCATCGTGGTACTCAATTACAAGTTGCTCATTGGGATTTATCATGGCAAAACTCTTTTTGAACCCGACAAACTGGCTGTGAACTTTCGAAGCGCCGATCAGATGTTTCGATCGAGGCTGGTGGCTGCTGGAGATGATGTCTCTCCGTTCACCTATGCGCTGCGTGAACTTCCTGAATACTACCAATACGGTGGTGCGACCCTCGGTGTCTCTGAGTTCTTGGAGCGTACCGATACAACTGGCTTCATCGTTACCCGAGGAGATGCGATCCTCTATGAGCAGTACTTCCTGGGAAACACTGAACAGTCAAGGTGCATAGTGTGGTCTGTCTCTAAGTCTGTGGTGTCAGCACTAGTAGGGATAGCTATTGCTGAAGGATATATCACGGACGTCTCGGATTCTGTGACGGACTATATTCCCAGTTTGGCCACGAGCGGATATGCTGGCGTATCGATCAAAGATGTATTGCAGATGTCCTCCGGCATCAAGTTTGACGAAGACTATTTTGATGCTTCTTCCGATTTTAACAGGATGGCTCCTCGCTCGGTGGGGCTTGGTGGTCCCATAGAAGGTGTCTTGGAGACGTTGGAGCGTGAGCACGAGCCAGGAGTTGTTTGGGAGTATGCCAGTAGCGACTCCCAGGTCTTAGGCATGGTAGTGAGGGGAGCGACTGGAGTGGACCTCGCCTCCTATACGGAAAGCAAGCTATGGAAGCCTGCTGGCATGGAATTTGACGCCTATTGGCTTACTGATAGCTCTGGCGTCGAGTCGGCTTTTGGGGGACTCAACCTAACCCTCCGTGATATGGCTCGATTTGGCAATATCTATTTGAACGATGGGTATTGGCATGATCGGCAAATTGTTCCTAAGCAATGGGTGCAGGCCTCGGTGACGACTGACGAGGACCACCTTCGACCCCGGGAGGCCAAGCCCGGATATGGCTACCAATGGTGGATACCTGCCGGTGACGAAGGAGATTTTCTGGCCATAGGTATCTATGGACAAGCCATTTATGTAAATCCCCTCCGCAACATTGTGATCGCCAAGACTTCGGCCTATAAAGGGTATGAAGACGATGGGGAAGAATTGGAGCTCGAGATGGTCGCATTTATGCGTTCTATCGCTAAGGCTTTAGAGTAGCCTCGTTAACGTCCCGTTAGTATTAGTCCATTCGCAGTCTGCATGCCTCCACTTGATGGAGGCTCTTTTCCGTTCTCAGAGTCTGTAGCAGGAAATCCGCCTTTGATGTTTAACTTTGTGAAACTAAAGAGTCTTGTGAGGGGAGGTTTCATGTGTGACGACAGATGTAGAATTATCTCTTGATCAGCGTGTCCTAAACTCCCTCTTGGAATCCTATGTACGCCTTGCTGTTCTCCGAGACCCGGTGAGCGGTCAAGTACAGGGCTACCGAGTTGTTGACATGAACCAACAGGCGTTGCGGGCATCCGGAAGACGTAGAGGGGATGCCATAGGGCGCAGTGTCTGTGATGTTTTTGCCATGGATGATGGATGTTGGCGTAGACTTCAACAGCGACTCGAAGGGCTAGAGGGTCCAAGAACCTTCGATTTCCACTTTAAGCAACTGGATCGACGTTTTCTGATCAGTCCGGTACATGTCTCTGCTGATGATATTATTCTTTTCTTCGTTGAGGTAACGTATCCTAAGAAGGCAGAAGATGCCCTCCGCATGCATGAAATCCTCTTCAACCACGCCCAGGACATCATTCTCTACATTGACATGACCGGTCAGGTGATTAGTGCCAATGAAAAGGCCTGCGAAGCCTATGG
>Ga0265293_10003026_pt1 | contig 32145 bp, 25 predicted proteins | sample Munlanlewell138R_FD_192505 | JGI IMG/M metagenome (GOLD analysis project Ga0265293, IMG submission 192505) | Leachate microbial communities from a municipal landfill in Southern Ontario, Canada - Leachate well 138R | ecosystem: Engineered > Solid waste > Landfill > Unclassified | place: Canada... | reverse complement strand
AGAGTCGCGGTGAACGTGGCCGCAAGGCAGCTCGAGGACGAGGGCTTTGTCGAGCGGATGCTGGCGATCGTCGCCGAGAATGGCGCAGACCCCTCCCTGATCGAGTTCGAGCTTACCGAAAGCGGCGTGATGCGCGACCCGGAACGCGCCGTCGAGATTACCCGGGCGCTGACCTCCGCCGGATTCGCGCTTTCCATCGACGATTTCGGCACCGGTTATTCGTCGCTGACGTATCTCAAGCGTTTTCCGATCCATAAGCTGAAGATCGATATTTCGTTTGTTCTCCATATGTTGAGCGACGCCAACGATCTCGCCATCGTCTCGGCCATTATCGCCATGGCGAAGAACCTCGGCCTGACAACCCTCGCCGAAGGCGTGGAAGACAGGGCGCAGGCGGAGCGCTTGCGGGCATTGGGTTGCGACGAGAGCCAGGGATACCACTTCGGCCACCCCGAGCCCGCCGAGGCTTTCGCGCGGAGGTGGCTTGCGCCGGGCTCTTCGGGCGCGCCGGCAAACACCGCGGGCTGACGCCGACGCCCGGGGCGGCGGTGTATCCGGCGGTCGAACGCCACCATTATTCCGTCCATTCCATTCAGCGCCAACCCGGCCGGCGCCGCGGTTGCTGCCGCGATGCGGGACCGACTGCCGGCGCAGCGGGCCCGGGGGGCATGCGGTGACGAGGCCGGCAAAACATTCAAGCCGGGGCCGGTGCTGCCGATAATTCTTCAAGGTGTGTTGTATCAAGGCGCGAAACCGGTCGGGGGTGGCGTTTTCCCGGGGAGAATGTTTTTTGAGTGCAGCCAAAATCAAGGTCCTGTGTATCGATGATTCGGCGCTGAGCCGCAACCTGATGAGCGAGATCATCAATAGCCACGACGATATGGAAGTGGTGGCGCTCGCGCCGGACCCACTGGTCGCCCGGGACCTGATCAAGGTGCACAACCCGGATGTGCTGACCCTGGATGTGGAAATGCCGCGCATGGACGGGCTGGATTTTCTCGAACGCCTGATGCGCCTGCGGCCCATGCCGGTGTTGATGGTGTCATCGCTCACCAGCGCCGGGTCGGAAGTGACGCTGAGGGCGTTGGAGCTGGGCGCCGTGGATTTTATCGAGAAGCCGTCGCTGGGGATTCGCAACGGCATGCTGGAATACAGCGAGTTGATCGCCGGCAAGGTGCGCGCCGCCGCCCGCTCCAGGCCGAGGCAGGCGAGGGCGGAAAATGCCGCGCCAGTGGCGGCCTTGCGGGCGCCGCTGATGTCCAGCGAAAAACTGGTGATCATCGGCGCGTCAACCGGCGGCACCGAGGCCATTCGCACGGTGCTCGAGCCGCTGCCCAGCAACAGCCCGGCGATCCTCATCGCCCAGCATATGCCGGGAGGCTTCACCCGCTCCTTCGCGGCGCGGCTCGACCGGACGTGCCGGATCAGCGTCAAGGAGGCGGAGGCCGGCGAGCGCATCCTGCCCGGCCACGCCTACATCGCGCCGGGCGATGCCCATCTGGCGCTGGCCCGCAGCGGTGCGAATTATGTCGTGCACCTGGACGACGGACCGCCGGTGAACCGTCATCGGCCGTCGGTGGACGTGCTGTTCCATTCCGCGGCGCGCCATGCCGGCAGCAATGCCGTCGGGGTATTGCTTACCGGCATGGGCAAAGACGGCGCCGCCGGGCTGCTGGCGATGCGCCGCGCCGGGGCGCCCACCATCGCCCAGGACGAGGCCAGTTGCGTGGTCTTTGGGATGCCCAGGGAAGCGATTGCCTTGGGCGGCGCCAGCGAGGTGGTGGCGCTCGACGAGATCGCCCCGCGGGTCATGCACCTGGTGGAGGCTTCGGGCCGGATTCAGCGGGTGTGATCCCGCATCGGCGTGAAAACAAAAACGAGAGTTGTTAATAAAGGAAAGAGCAAATGATGACCTTGCTGCGTAACCTCAACATCAACGTGGCTATGGCTAGTGTCCTGATCTGTTTTGCGCTATCCATAGGAGCTGTCGCGACCATCGGGTTCACTTCCGCACACATGGCGGACGATTCGATCCATTTTCTGCATCGGGTCAACGTCTCCCAGCTCAACGACATCAACCGCGCCGACGCCCTGCTCAACAGCGCGAGGTTGAGCCTCGAAGCGGCCGCCAGCTACACCACCATGGAGCGCGAGGCGCAGGCCTCCCGCCGGCTCGACGAAGCGGACAGCCTCCTCGGCCAATCCGAGTCGCAGTTCGCCCAGTTCGTCGAGATGCCCAAGGGCGAGGAAGGACAGCAACTGGCGTCGCTCCTCGAGTCGGATTACCGCGAGGTCATGGAGCTGGTGAGGGAGCAGCACGAAGTGCTCGCCGACGGCAGCCTGGAGGATTTCAACTCGATCCGCGAGGAGCTGATGCCGCTTAACGACGCCCTGGCCGACAGCATGGCGAATTTCGTTCAATACGCCAACCGCCTCGGTGAGGAGCAGATGGCCAACTACGCGGCCATGACCCGTATTTTCACCATTATTCAGGTGGTGATCCTGATACTGACCGCGGCGATGCTCGGGATGATCTATTTCGGCTTGCGCAAAGTGGTGATCGAACCGCTGCAACTGGCGGTGCAGAATCTCGACCATATCGCCAGGGCGGATTTGTCCAGGGATATTCCGGTGCTCGGTCGCAACGAGATCGGCAAGCTGTTCACCGCCATGGCGGAAATGAAGCGCAGTCTCACCCGCATCGTGACCAACGTGCGGGACGGCAGCAACTCGATCCATGTCGGTGCCCGGGAAATTTCCAGCGGCAACGCCGACCTGTCATCGCGCACCGACCAGCAGGCCGCCTCCCTGGAGGAAACCGCGGCGAGCATGGAGCAGCTCACCGCCACGGTCAAACAGAACGCCGACAATGCCCGTCAGGCCAGCACCCTGGCCCAGGACGCCTCGAGCACCGCGACCCGGGGCGGCGAGGTGGTGGAACAGGTGATCACCACCATGCGGGATATCTCCAGCAGTTCGCGAAAGATCGCCGATATCACCGGCCTGATCGACGCCATCGCCTTCCAGACCAATATCCTCGCGCTGAACGCCTCGGTGGAGGCGGCGCGGGCCGGCGAGCAGGGGCGCGGTTTTGCCGTGGTGGCCGGCGAGGTGCGCAACCTCGCGGGGCGCAGCGCCGATGCCGCCAAGGAGATCAAGGGGCTGATCGAGAATTCCGCGGATCAGGTACAACAGGGCTCGACCCTGGTGGAGCAGGCCGGCAGCACCATGAAGGAAGTGGTCGCCTCGGTCAAACGGGTCACCGACATCATGGATGAAATCTCCGCCGCGTCCCAGGAGCAGAGCGGCGGTATCGAGCAGGTGAGCCAGGCGGTGAGCCAGATGGACGAGGTGACCCAGCAAAACGCCACCCTGGTCCAGGAGGCCGCGGCCGCCGCGGCGTCTCTCGAGGAACAGGCGCGGCGGCTGGAACAGGCGGTTGCGGTATTCCGCCTGGTAGCCGCCGAGTCCGGCGTCGACGAGCACGACGACCGGCAGGCGGGCGACCTGGATCACCACGCGCGCCCGGGCGAAGTGATCGGTGTCGTTGCCGGTGCCGGCCTCAGGGCGCCGGCCAACGACGACAAGCCGGTGGTCGCCGCCGAGGACAAGGCGGCCAAGGACAGGGCCGGCAAGAAGGTGGCGCAACGCCGCGAGCATGGCGCCGAGGAAGAATGGGAGGAATTTTGATCCCAGGTATCGCGGGCCGGGAATCAACCCCCGGCTTTCACTGACAATCATCAGAGACGAGAGAGCCAAATGGTTGACAAGAACATGAACATATTGGTGGTGGATGATTTCCCCACCATGCGACGTATCGTGCGCACGTTGCTCAAGGAGCTGGGATTTTCCAATGTCGAGGAGGCCGAGGATGGCCAGGAGGCGCTGGCCAAGCTCAAGGGCGGGCGGTTCGAGCTGGTGATCTCCGACTGGAACATGCCCAATCTGGATGGCTTGGAAATGTTGCGCCTGATCCGTGTCGACGACAGCCTGAAGCACCTGCCGGTGCTGATGGTCACCGCCGAAGCGAAAAAGGAAAATATCATCGCTGCGGCCCAGGCGGGCGCCAGCGGCTATGTCGTCAAACCGTTTACCGCCACCACGCTGGAAGAGAAGCTCAACAAGATCTTCGAGAAGCTGGGGAAATAATTACAGGGTGGACACCCTGACATCAGGAGAAGTGATCATGAGTGGTGAACTACTACAGTCACCCGTGCAGAGAGCTGCCGCTCCCGACGACGTGGTGCAGCGCATCGGCCACCTGGTGCGGATGCTGCGTGAAAGCATGCGCGAGCTGGGACTGGACAAAGAGGTGGAGAAAGCCGCCCAGGCGATTCCCGACGCCCGCGACCGCCTGAGCTATATCGCCTCGATGACCGAGCAGGCCGCCGAGCGCGCGCTCAATGCCATCGACCGGGCGCAACCGATCCAGGACGAGATCGGCTCGCGTGCCGAGGCGCTGAGCCAGCGCTGGCAGGCGTGGTCCGATTCGCCGGCGCCGGATTTGTCGGGCGCGCTGGTTGCCGATACCCGCGCCTACCTCGACGCCGTGCCCGGCATGGCGCAGAGTACCAACAAGGAGCTGCTGGATATCATGATGGCCCAGGATTTTCAGGATCTCACCGGCCAGGTGATCAAGCGCATGGTCGAGGTGGTCCGCGGCATGGAGTTCGAATTGCTTCAGGTGCTGCTCGACAACGTGCCCGACAGCAGCGGCCGTGGTGAATTGCAGCGGCGCACCGATGAGATGAAAGCCGATGCGCTGCGCGGCACGACACTGCTAAATGGCCCCCAGGTCAGGGACAATGAGCCCGAGGTCGTCAGCAACCAGGATCAGGTCGACGACCTGCTGGCCGAACTCGGCTTTTGAGTTATCTGTATTGTCATTGCGCTGGATCAAGCAGCGGAGTTTTTGCTCCGCTAGCCTGATCGGCCAGGGGTCCACGCCGTAACAGGCGGTTGGGACCGGCGCCAGCCCCTGCCCGTCGGCGACGTGCAGGGCGGATGGCGTGGGATGAATTCAGCGCGCTGCCTGCAATAAGCAGGGCGCTGTCCTGTCGCGTGTCGGGGGTGGCTTTTTGAAATTTGTAATTCTGCCGCCGTTATTGTATTTTGCTGCGGCTCACCGCGGTCTTTGGCGATGGCCGGTAACTGACCCCGGCGGCAAAGTACCTGTCAGAATCGGCCAATAACGCGCAGCGGTGTGAGGAGCCTCCCTTCACCGTTGGCGGCTCACGGCATTGATTTCCCGATTGCAGAAGTAGATATCCGCATATGGCTTTGTACCTGGTATTGATCCGTTTATTCCCCGTGTCCGAACGGCTCGGCGGGAAAGGAGTTGCAAGGTGACAGATAAAAGCCTGATCAGCGAAATGCAGCAAGTACAGTTGGCCATTGAGTTGATCGAGCTGGGCGCGCGACTGCAGGTGCTCGAAAGCGAAACCGACCTCAGCCGCGGCCGGCTGGTAAAGCTCTACAAGGAAATTCGCGGTGTGTCACCGCCGAAAGGCATGCTGCCTTTTTCCACCGACTGGTTCATCACCTGGCAGCCCAATATCCATTCCTCGCTGTTCTACAACATCTACCGGCAACTGACCGAGGTGCAGGGTTGTGAGCGCATGGAAGGTTTCATCAAGGCCTACAGGCTGTACCTCGAACAGATGCGCCTGGAAGATGTCGAGCCGGTGCTTGGGCTGACCCGGGCGTGGACGCTGGTGCGCTTTTTTGAAAGCAATATGCTTGAACTCAACTCCTGCAACAGTTGTGGCGCCTCCTTCGTGGTTCACGCCCACAGTCCTTCCCAGAATTATGTCTGCGGGATCTGCCAGCCGCCGTCGCGCGCCGGCAAGACCCGCAAGAAGGCCAGCGCGCAGGACTGAGCCGCCCGCCGCCAGATATCTGTCCACCAGGTCGCCGGCGCCACCGGCCGCCCCGGGGCACCTTCGTTGGTGCGCTTCGTTCCTCAGCACACTTTATGCTTCCCCCCCAGGGGCCTTTCATAGGGTGTGCTGAGGAACGAAGCGCATCGCAGCAAGCGCCGTCGTTCTTTTCCTATCGCAATGCCGACAGGCCCGTGAATCGCGACCCCTGTCCAGCGCCCATGGCGTTCAGGACTTGCTGGTGGCGCGGCTGTCGCGCCGTGAATCGGCGAAGCGCTGGCGAATGGCCAGTACCGCCGGCAATTGATCGAACAGGGCATCCACCAGTTCAGGGTCGAAATGCTTGCCGCGGTTGTCGCGGATCATGTCCAGTGCCGCGTCGACCGACCAGGCGCTTTTATAAGGGCGCTCGGAGGTGAGGGCGTCGAACACGTCGGCCAGTGCGGCGATGCGGCCGGCAATGGGAATATCCTCCCCGGCCAGGCCCCGCGGGTAACCGCTGCCATCCCATTTCTCGTGATGACTGAAGGCGATGTCGCAGGCCATGCGCATCAGGTCGGAGTCGTCGCCGTCGAGCAACTCCCTGCCGATGGTGGTGTGGCGCTGCATGATTTCCCATTCGTCGGGCTCGAGGCGGCCGGGCTTGAGCAGGATGGCGTCGGGGATGCCGATCTTGCCGATGTCGTGCATGGGGCTGGCGTGGAGGATCAGTTCGCATTCGGCCTCGTTCCAGCCGATTGCCCGGGCCAGCAGCGCGCAGGTGTGGCTCATGCGCAGGATGTGGCCACCGGTCTCCTCGTCGCGGTACTCGGCGGCCATGCCGAGGCGCTGCACCACCTGCAGGCGGGTGCGGCGCAGCTCATCGGTGCGTATCCGCACCATGCTCTCCAATACCTGTTTCTTTTCGTGTATCAGCCGGTGGGCCAGGTGGGCTTCGAGCAGGTTGCGCACGCGCATCAGCAGTTCGGTGCGATCGAAGGGCTTGGTGATGAAGTCGCGGGCGCCGGCGGCGAGGGCCTGGAGCAGATAGTGCTTGCCGTACTGGGCGGTGAGAATGACGACCGGCGGCATCAGCGGATCGTCGAGGGCTTTGAGTTCTTCCATCACCTGGTAGCCATTGAGATGCGGCATGCTGATATCCAGCAGGATCAGGTCGGGGTGCAGTTCCTGGTAGAGGGCGATCACCTTGCGCGGGTCGCTTTCCAGGATCAGTCGCTGATAACCCTGGCTGCGGAGGATCTTGTCGAGCAGCTTGAGGTTGGTGGGTTCATCGTCGACGATGAGAATGGGACCGTTATTGATGAAGTCCGGGCTCATGGGTTGTCTTCCTTGGTGAACAGGAAACGGTCGAGAAGAGTGAACAGCTTGGTCATCGCCAGCGGCTTGGTGAGGTAGTCGCTGAAGCCTGCGGCCATGCCGCGGAGGATGTCCTGGGGCATGGCCTTGGCGGTGATCGCCACCACGGGAGTCCGTTGCAGGCGGGCGTCGGCCTTGAACACGTCGAGCACCTGGTAGCCGTTCATGCCCGGCATGTTGATATCCAGCAGGATCAGCTCGGGGCGGTGGGCAAGGGCCAGCTCGATGCCGAGCCCCGGGTTGTGGGCGGTGAGCAGGTTGATATGCTTGCGCCGCCCGAGCATTTGCGCCATCAGCTTGAGATTGGCCGGGTTGTCTTCGATATAGAGGACGAGATGCTGGGTCTGCGGCTGGTTGCCGGGGGCATCCGCCGCGCCGCCGCGCGGGCCGCCGAGCTCCGCCCGCGGTTGTTGCGGATCTTCGCGGGGCAGTTCGATCCAGAAGGTGCTGCCGGCGCCGGCGCGGCTGTCGACGCCGACCCGGCCGCCCATGATCTCGACGATTCGCTCGGTGATGGTGAGGCCGATGCCCGTGCCTTCGATCTGGCCGTGTTCGGCGCCGAGCCGATTGAAGGGCTGGAACAGTTCGTGCATGCGCTCGGCGGGAATCCCCGGGCCGGTGTCGCTGACCAGCAGGCGCAGGCGGTCGTTGTCCGCGGAGTGGGCGTGGAGCAGTACTTCGCCGCCCGGGCGGTTGTACTTTATGGCGTTGGACAGCAGGTTGATCAACGCCTGCTTGAGGCGGGTGCGGTCGGCGCGGACCAGGATGTCGCCGGGCACCCGGTGGGCGATATGGATACGGTGACTGTCGGCCAGCGGCGAGACCAGGTTCAGGCACTCCTCGGCGATGGGCAGCACTTCGAGGGCTTCCAGGGACAGGTCGATCCGTCCCGATTCCACTTTCGCCAGGTCGAGGACTTCATTGATCAGTTCCAGCAGATGGTGCCCGGCCTTGAGGATTTCGTGGACGTTGTCCTGTTGCTCGGCATCGAGGGTGTCGTCGGTTTCCAGCAACTGGCCGAAGCCGAGAATGGCATTCATCGGTGTGCGCAGTTCATGGCTCATGCTGGACAGGAATTCGGACTTGGCGCGGTTGGCGCGATCGGCCTCCTCGCGGGCGAGGATCAGCGACTGCTCGACGGCTTTGTGATTGCTGATGTCGCTGTTGATGCCGATGATGCGGGTGACCTTGCCGTCCTGGTTCCAGGCCACCGCGGTGGCGCGGATCAGCACCCATTTGTAGCTGCCATTCTTGCAGCGCATGCGGATTTCCATGACGTAACTGGCGGACTTGCCGGCCAGGTAATCCTCGATCGCCCGCTCGACCAGCGGCAGGTCCTCGGGGTGGATGCTGGAAAGCAAGCGCGGCGGGTTTGCCGTCAGTTCGCCGCGGTCGTAGCCGAGCATGGTGCCGTAGTGGTCGGAAACCGATAGTTCCTGGGTCTGCGGGTTCCAGTCCCAAATGCCGTCCCCGGCGCCTTCGACGGCGAAGCTGAAACGCTGTTCGCTCTCGCGCAGGCGGGTTTCCGCTTCGACCCGCTCGGTGATGTCGTGGATCGTGCCCGCGTAGCGGATGGGGTCGCCGAGATCGCTCTTCTCCACCCTGGCGCGGACATGGACGTGGCGCACCGTGCCGTCGGGGTGAAGGATACTGTTGACGGAATCGAAGTGGCCGCTGCGCAACGCCAGTTTTTCGGCGGCGGCGACCTTGGCGGTATGGTCGGGGTGGGTGGCGGCGCGAAATGCCTGGAGGTTCGGCTCGAAACTGCCGGGGATGTGACCGAGAATGCGGAACGTCTCATCCGACCAGATCACTTTGCCGGTGACCACGTCGGCCTCCCAGCTGCCCATGTGGCCGATCGCCTGGGCCTGGCGCAACTGCTGCTCGCGCTCGATCAGCGCACGCTCCACCCGGTGGCGGATGATGGTGCTGGCAAGCGCGTCGGCGAGCACCGTGAAGGGGTGGATTTCCTCCAGACGCCAGTCCCGGGCATCGCGCATGGCGCCGAACCCGATAAAGCCGATGGTGACGCCGTCCTGTTGCAGCGGGTGGGCGAACAGGGAGCGGATATGCAGGCTTTCGAACAACACCTGCTCGCTGCCGGCCTGGGGCGGCAGGTCGGCGACATCCGGCACGATGATGAATCCCCGCCGGCTGATCCGGTGTGTCCACCAGGGTACCGCGGCGGCCGCCAGGTCCTGCATTTTGCTGCGCCCGGGGCGGATACCGGGCGCGCACCACTCGTGGGTGTTGCTCATCCGCTGGTGGTCGTCGGAATAGAGGAAGAGGTGGGCGTGGTCGGCGTGAACGAATTCGGCGCTGCACCGCAGTACCTGGGTGATGGCGGCGTCGGTGCGGTCGGGGGTGGTGTTGAGCAGCAGCGCCGTCGCCTCGGTGAGCAGGTACTGCAGTTCGCCCTGGCGGCGCAGTGCCGCTTCGGTGATCTTGAGGTGGGTGATGTCGGTGCGGATCGAGATGAACTGGCGGGCGACGCCCTGATCGTCGCTGATCGGGGTGATGGTGGATTCCACCCAGTACAGGCTGCCGTCCTTGCGGCGATTGCACAACTCGCCGTGCCACACCTCGCCGCTGGAGATGGTGCGCCACAACTCCTTGTACATCGCCGGCGGATGCAGGCCGGATTTGACGATGTTGTGCTTGTTGCCGATCAGCTCCTCGCGCGAGTAACCGCTGATCTCGCAAAACCGGTCGTTGGCGTGGATGATCCGTCCGGCGGCGTCGGTGGCGCTGACTATGGCGTGCTGGTCGAGTGCCAGTAGTTCGTGCTTGTAGAGATTCTGGCTCATGGCTGGGGGTGCAGACGGCAGGAGCTGGCGGGGTTGGCGCAGTGAGGCGAGGCAGCCGGCATCGGGGCCGGGAGGCCGGGGGGCTCGATGCGGTGCGGTGCTGTTGGCATGGTAATGCGGCCCTGTGGCTGGTTTGGGATCTCTCGTTGTGCCCTCGTATTCCGTTATATCGCCCCGGTTGGGGATTTCTTGAGCGCGCGGACCGGGGCGGCGGGCTGAACAGAGGCTGTTTCAGCGGCCTTTTTGGCGGATCGCGGCGCTGGTAATTTCCCGACAATACACAGTGCACAACTCGCTGAAGATGGGTTCGCTGGCAATGGCCGACGATAGCAATGATCAGGAAAAGACCGAAGCCGCGACGCCACGGCGCCTGGAGAAAGCCCGGGAGGAGGGCCAGGTTGCCCGTTCGCGCGAGCTGACCACATTCCTGCTGCTGGCCGCTGGCGTGGCGTCCCTGTGGTCGATGGGAGCCGTGTTCTACAGCCAACTGGGGCTGGTGATGGAGCAGGCATTCCTCTTCGATCGCGGCGGCGCGTTCGATGTGGAAGTCATGCTCGGCAACGCCTGGAATCTGGGCGAGCGCGCGCTGCTGATGCTGTTGCCGCTGTTTCTGTTGCTGGTGGTGGTGGCGCTGGTGGCGCCGATGCTGCTCGGCGGGGTGCTGGTGTCCGCCAAATCGCTCCAGCCGCAGCTGTCCAAGCTCAATCCCCTGAAAGGGCTGAAGAGGATCTTTTCCTCGCAGGCGCTGGCGGAGCTCGCCAAGGTGGTGGCCAAGGCGCTGCTGGTCGGCGGGGTGGTGACCTGGTTCCTGGTATCGGGGATCGGCGAGTTCATGGCCTTGATGGGCCAGCCCGTCCATCAGGCGCTGGTCAATGCCCTGCGGCTGGCGGCCAGCGCGTGCGGGTTGATGGTGCTGGCGCTGGTGGTGGTGATCCTGATCGATGTGCCCTACCAGCTCTGGCATCACGCCAAGAAGCTGCGGATGAGCAAGGAGGAACTGAAGCGGGAGCACAAGGAATCCGATGGCGACCCCCACGTCAAGGGGCGTATTCGCGCGCAGCAGCAGGCCGTCGCCCGGCGGCGGATGATGAGCAAGGTGCCGGGCGCCGATGTGATCGTCACCAACCCGACCCACTACGCGGTAGCGTTGCGCTACGACGAAACGCGGATGGCGGCGCCGCGGGTGGTGGCCAAGGGCGTCGATGCGGTGGCGGCGAGGATTCGCGAACTGGGCCGGGAGCACGAGGTGCCGCTGCTGACGGCGCCGCCCCTGGCGCGGGCGCTGTACCGCCACGTGGATCTCGACCAGGAGATACCGGCGGAGCTTTATACCGCCGTGGCCGAGGTGCTGGCCTGGTCGTTCGGCCTCAAGCGCACCCGCCGCGATGGCGGTGAACCGCTGGCGCCGCCGGCCAACCTGCACGTTCCCGAGGGCATGGACGACTCGCCCGCTACGGCATCACACCGAGAACTGTTATGAAAGCAATGAGCCAATACCTGGGCGGCGCGGCCTGGCTGAGCAACCTGCGGATGAACGCCCTCGCCGGCCCGATCCTGATCATCATCGTCCTGTCGATGATGATCCTGCCCTTGCCGCCGTTCGCCCTCGATCTCTTCTTTACCTTCAATATCGCCCTGGCGGTGATGGTGCTGCTGGTCAGCATGTTCACCAACAAGCCGCTGGATTTCGCCGCGTTCCCGGCGATCCTGCTGTTCACCACGCTGCTGCGCCTTGCGCTCAACGTCGCCTCCACCCGGGTGGTGCTGCTCGAGGGCCACAAGGGCGGGGATGCCGCGGGCAAGGTCATCGAGGCCTTTGGCGCCTTCCTGGTGGGCGGCAACTTCGCTGTCGGCGTGGTGGTGTTCCTGATTCTGGTGATCATCAACTTCATGGTCATCACCAAGGGCGCGGGGCGGATCGCCGAGGTCGGCGCGCGCTTCACCCTCGACGCCATGCCCGGCAAGCAGATGGCCATCGACGCCGATCTCAACGCCGGGCTGATCGGTGAAAACGAGGCCCGGGAGCGGCGCAAGGCGGTGTCCCAGGAAGCGGACTTCTACGGCTCGATGGACGGCGCCAGCAAGTTCGTGCGCGGCGACGCCGTCGCCGGGCTGGTGATCATGGTGATCAACGTGATCGGCGGGCTGTTGATCGGCATGTTGCAGCACGATCTCAATTTCGCCACCGCGGCGCACACCTACACCCTGCTCACCGTGGGCGACGGCCTGGTGGCGCAGATTCCGGCATTGGTGATCTCGACCGCCGCGGGGGTGATGGTGTCCCGGGTCGATACCGACCAGGACGTCGGCCAGCAGATGATCGGCCAGTTGTTCGTCAATCCCCAGGTGCTGCTGCTCACCGCCGGGGTGCTGGGGTTGCTGGGCATGGTGCCCGGCATGCCCAACCTGGTGTTCCTGCTGTTCACCGGCATGCTCGGTGGCCTCGGCTGGTACCTGCTGCGCCGGCGGCGCAGCGAGGGGATGGCGGTGGCGGCCGCCGAGGCGCCGGTGCTGCCGGAAGCGCCGGAAGCCAGTTGGGACGATGTGCAGCTGATCGACACCCTGGGTATGGAAGTCGGCCACCGGCTCATCCCCATGGTCGATCATTACCAGCAGGGCGAACTGCTGGGCCGGATCAAAAGCGTGCGCAAGAAGTTTGCCCAGGACATGGGCTTTCTGCCGCCGGTTGTGCATATCCGCGACAACCTGGAGCTCGGCGCCAATACCTACGTGCTGATGATGAAGGGTGCGGAGATCGGTCGCGCCGAGGTGTTTCCCGATAAATGGCTGGCGATCGACCCCGGCCAGGTCAGCGGCCAGTTGGCGGGCACCCCGACCCAGGATCCGGCCTTCGGCCTGCCGGCGCTGTGGATCGATGGCGGGGAGCGGGAGCAGGCCCAGATCCACGGCTATACGGTGGTCGACGCCAGCACCGTGATCGCCACCCATCTCAATCACCTGCTCCACCGCCATGCCGCCGAGATGCTCGGCCGCCACGAGGTCCAGCAGTTGCTCGACAAGCTCGGCGGCGACGGCAAGGGGCTGGTGGAGGACGTGGTGCCCAAGCTGATCTCCCTCACCCAATTGCAGCGCCTGCTCCAGAACCTCCTCCAGGAACAGGTGTCGATCCGCGACATGCGCACCATCCTCGATACCTTGGCGGAATACGGCGGCCAGCAGGGCGACGTCGGCGAGCTGACCGCCCAGGTGCGGATCGCCCTGGGGCGCGCCATTACCCAGCAGTGCTTCCCCGGCCAGGAAGAACTCCAGGTCATCGGCCTCGACACCAAGCTCGAACAGGTGCTGACCCAGGCGCTGCACAACGGCGGTGCTCTCGAACCGGGCCTGGCGGCGACCCTGTTGCAGCAGACCGAGACGGCCCTGGCGCACCAGGAGGCGGCGGGCCGGCCGTCGGTGCTGGTGGTCCAGCACCTCCTGCGCCCGGTGCTGGCGCGCTTTCTACAACGACGGCTGCGACATCTGGTGGTGATGTCGCAGGCGGAAATCCCCGATGACCGGACGCTGCGCATCACCAGTCTGGTAGGAGCTGCACAATGAATGTCCAACGTTTTGTCGCGGCCAGCAGTCGCGAAGCCATGCGTCTGGCGCGCTCGGCGCTCGGGGAAGACGCGCTGATTCTCGCCAACCGCCAGATCGACGAAGGCGTCGAGATCCTGGCGGTATCCGAATCGGCGGTGCCGCCGCAGGGCCAGCCGGACAGGCCCGCCGCCAGCGTTGCGCCGCCACCGCGGCTACAGCCGGCGCGGCCGCCCGAACCGCAAGCGCGGCCCGGCGGCAACGGTATGACGGCGGAGTCGCTGTACGCGATGAGCGAGCGGCTGTTCAGCGAAATGCATGATATGCGCCGGTTGCTGGCGCGGGAGCCCGGCGGCCGCCAGCCGGCCGCCGATTGTCGCCAGCGGCTGCGGCAACAGCTGCTCGCCGCCGGGTTCAGTGCCCTGTTGGCGGACGAACTGCTGGCCGGGCTGCCGGCCGAGCTGGGCGAGGCCGCGGCGGACGACGAGCGCCCGGCGGCCTGGGTGGGGCGCCGGCTGCGGGACCGTCTGGTGGTGCTCGACGACGAAGACGCCTTTCTCGATGAGAGTGGCGTAGTGGCGCTGGTCGGCTCCACCGGGGTTGGCAAGACCACGACCACCGCCAAGCTGGCGGCGCGCTATGTGATGCGCCATGGCACCGGGCAGGTGGACCTGGTGTCCACCGACAGCTTCCGTATCGGCGCCCACGAGCAGTTGCGCATCTATTCGCGTCTGCTGGACGTGTCCAGCCATGCCCTGGATGCCGAGCAACCCCTGGATGAACTGCTCGGCGGGTTGCGCGGCAAGCGCCGGGTGATCATCGATACCGTGGGCATGAGCCAGCGGGATCAGCGGGTGATCGACCAGATCGCCCGCCTGGGACGGGGGGCGGCCTCGATGCGCCTGGTATTGCTGCTCAATGCCGCCAGCCAGCCGGAGATACTCGAAGAGATCATCACCACCTATCGCCAGGCGGCCCGGGCCGCCGGCACCGAACTCCGCGATTGCCTGGTCACCAAGCTGGACGAGGGGGGGCGCCTGGGGCCGCTGCTCGATGCGGTGATTCGCCACGGCCTGCGGCTGCTGTTCGTCTCCGACGGCCAGCGGGTTCCCGAGGATCTGGCGCTCGTCGACCCGGAGGCTCTGGTGGCGCGGGCGCTGGCTCCCCCGCGGGCGGTGGAGGCACTGGCCGCCGCCGCGGCGTCGCCACCGGCCGCGGACAAGTGGGCCCAGGGGCTGCTCGGCCAGGGGCGCCGGGCGGCGACGGCGCTGGCCGCGCTGCGGGCGAGGGTCGGGGGCTTTGCCGCCCTCGAGGAGGCCTGGGATCTGTGCGCCCTGCCGCTGAGCTTGCGCGACCAGCGCCTGGATGCCCTGCTCGCCGATCAGCGCCAGCCGGCGCTGCAGGCGAGCGGCATGTTGTGGGCGCGTCGCGGCGCCTTGCCGGGTTGCGAGTGGTCGATGCCCGACCTCGGTGTCGACGCCCGGGGCGGCTGGCTGGCACTGCCGTTTCTCCAGCATCGCCAGCCCGCGGATCAGGCGCTGCGGCTCGCCGGCGTGAACGCCGGCCTGGGGGTTACCGCCCATTTGCTGGCCGGTCTGCCCGACACCGGCGCCTGGGCCTGGCTCGATGGCGGCGGCCATGCCTGGGTGTCCCAGGTGCGGTCGGCACAGCGGGTGATCTATGGCGGTGAGCGCCAGTCGCTGGCGCAGCTGGCGACGCTGGCCCTGGCGTCAGGGCAGCACGCCTGCCGCTGGCGCGGGCAGCCGGCGCGGCTGCTGCTGTCTCAGCTGGCGGTCGCCGCCAGCCCGGGCGCCCGGGGCGCGGAGGACTATCCGCTGCGCGCCTGGTTTGGCGAAATCCGCGCCGATGATTCCGTCGCCGTGCTGGCCCGCCGTTACTGGCTGACGCCGGAAGGCCTCGGCGATACCGTGGCCCCCCTGTTGTTGGGCCAGTTGTATGGCGAGGCCATTCCGCCCTTGATACGCCGCGCCTGGCAACGGCTGCCGGCGCTGATCGGGCAACCTTGTGGTTCCGAATTGCGGTTGCTGCTGGCCGCCGGCCTCGCCGCCGCGGCCTGCCATCTCGACCAGGCGGGAGACGATTGGGCCATGGACCTGCGCGCCGAACTGGCGGGGCTCCTCGGCGGGCGCCGGCGCAGCAGCGCGGCGGTGCTGCTGGATGCGCTGATGTATCTGTGCGCCGCCCGGGAGACGATCCGCCACGCGGCCATCCCCGTCCTGGAGGCGCCATGCTGAGTGACGATCAGGCGGCGGGTCTGCGCCAGTGGGCCGCGGATCAGCCGGGAGAGCGGGCGCCGGACATCGGGTCGCGGCAGGGCGCCATGACCCTCATGGTGATCGGCCTGCCCGACACCTCGCCGCGCCAGCTTCTTCGGGTGGCCGAGGTGCTGGCCCAGTGGGCGGCAGCGGGCAGTCGCTGGGTGGGCGATCCGGGGCGATGGCGGGTGGTGCCGGTCGATCCGGCAAGCCCCTATCTGCCGGTTCTCGCCACCGAGCAGCGGCGCTGGGCGCTGTGGGTGGAAACCGATGGCGATGGTTTTCGCCGCGGCTACGGCGTTCTTCGCCAGCTGGCGGAGCGCCGTGGCCCCAGGCGCCTGCTGGCCATCCACCCGCCGGACATTCCGCGGCGCGGGCTGCTCGATAACCTGCAGCAGGCGGCCGCGGCCTATCTCGACATCGATCTGGTGGTGCTGGCGGGATGAGGGTCGCGGCGATGCTGCTGATGATCGCGGCCGCGGCCGTTACCGGCCCCGCCAGCGCGGGGGTGGTCGGCGGCTGGAGCGCGACGGCGCCACTGCTTCGCGTCGCGGTGAGCGGGCGGACCTACGAGTCGCTGCCACTGGCGCCCAGAGACCCCGGCCGGGCCGAGCGGGGGCGAATGGCCGCCGTGCGCTGGCATTACCGGTTGCCGCCGGGGGCCGCGCTGCGCGCCTGGCTGTGCGCTGCGGGCCACTGTGTGCCGGCCAGCGAACAGCGCGGCCAGACCATGGCCTTCACCGGCCTGGCGGCGACCACGCCGCTGCATTTTCGCTTTGTGCTGACGCCGGGGCAGCAGAAAGCGGTGGTTGTCGAGGGGATGCAGGTGATCGTCAACTACACCGAAGCGGATGGACAAGATGACATTCCCGTCTCCATAGAGTGAATAGCAGGCAACAATAGCGCTTATTTCACGCATCCGGATGGCGCAGATTCCCAATAATGGAGGGGGTGTCAATGGGATGGTGGCAGCAGACGTGCGGTCGCCGCCCGGTCAGCGGTGAGGCTATGGGGATGTACACGGTAAAGGGCAAGATAGACCATGATGGGCTGATAGAGCAGTACCTGCCGATCGTGCGTCGGCAGGCGCTGTCCTTGCAGGTCAAGCTGCCTGCCAGCATCGAACTGGACGACCTGATTCAGGCCGGGGTGGTGGGGCTGCTCGACGCCTTCGGTCGTTTTGACGCCAATGCCGGCGCGAGCTTCGCCACCTTTGCCAGCCAGCGCATCCGCGGCGCCATGATCGACGAGCTGCGCAGCCGTGACTGGCTGCCCCGCAGCGTGCGCCGCAACGCCAGAAACGTCGACAACTGTGTGCGCCATCTGGAGCAGGTTCTGGGCCGGCCGCCGGAAGAGCGGGAAATCGCCAGCGCGCTCAAGATGGATCTGGCGGATTACCGGCAGTTGCTGGCCGATGTCAACAGCGGCCAGCTGTTGCCCTTCGAGGAACTGGTGGAAGCGGGCGGCGAGCCATCGGCCAGCGGCAGCCAGTCGCCATTCGACGCGCTGCTCGACCGCGAACAGCGGGAGCTGCTGGTCGCAGCCATCGAACTGCTGCCGGAGCGTGAAAAGCTGCTGATGACCCTGTACTACCAGGAAGAACTCAATCTCAAGGAGATCGGGGTGGTGCTCGGCGTCACCGAATCCCGGGTCTGCCAGCTCCACAGCCAGGCGGTGAGCCGTCTGCGCGCCAGGCTTGCTGCGGGCAGGTAGGTCGCTTCCGCTATTTTCGCTTTATTTTTTCCGTAACCTTCAAATAATGATTCAGGCATATTCCAGCGGTTGCGCGGAACATGGGTTGCGGAGTGGCGCCAGCAGCCTTGCCAAGCCAGTGGCCGGGCAGGGGCATCCCCGGATGCCCGCCTCAGAGGTGGCGCGGCCACCCGGCGGATGCCCGATAACGACGCCGGTGGAAGTCATTCGATATTCTGGATCTGCTCGCTGAGCAAGATCAGTAATGTTTGACATATCAATAAGTTATAAAAATTCTGCCAGCGAATATTCAGCGCTTGCCCACCAGGCTGCCCACCATTTGCCCGTGGCTTTTGCTGAATCTTAATGGAGGGCTATGGATGAAAGTCCGAATCTACCTCTATCAAAGCGTGGCGTCTTGCGATTGACAGGATAATAGCTTAGTTACTGTCTCTTTTCGACACCGCCTCCCCACCCATTTCCATGCCCGGCGGCGTTTTTTGCGCGGCAGATCGGAGTCTTCTGCAGCCGTTAACCCGATTGGACGCCGGATACCGGTGGCAAGCAGTCAAACCAAGCTCATGTCTGGAGAAATATCTACCGATCCGTACTGCCGAGACGAGTCCGTCCCCAGCCACCCGTTGCCCAGCTTCGTTACTTGAACAGCCCCATAGGGCCTGGCGATACTCACCTAACTCACCCAAGCAAGTTGCAGAAAACGGTTGTTTATCTTGCCAACTGCGTTCGCAACGGACTGGCAGACTCTTGGCTGATGTTAATAGCGCCAAGAGGACAAACACATGCAGCTATCATCCCAGGATAAAATCCTTCGCCTCCCGGATGTCAAAGCCAAAACTGGTTTTGGCCGCAGTACCATCTATGCATTGATGGCCAGCGGTGACTTTCCCCGTTCCATCCGCATTGGCGCACGCGCGGTGGGTTGGCTGGAAAGTGAGATCAACGACTGGATCAGCCAGCGCAGCCAGGCGCGTCACTGCCAAAACGGGTAAACCGCTTGGCAGTAAAGGCGTTAAAAGGCCCGTTACCCTCCCTGTTGACGCTGTCCTTCAAATCCTGGCCTGGGGTTTCAGCCTCTCAGAGCCCAAGTCTGAGCCTGGACTTGAGCTGGTTTTTCCGCCGGGTCGCATCAGACTCGACAGGTGATCCCATTTCCAGATTCGGCTCTGTTTGTATTGTTTGGGGATCGGAAGATGCGGCTGGTTGCCCTCTGTACCCCGGCTGCCCCATATTCAGCAAGCCAATGGTGGCCAGCATGCGCAGACGCTCCGCCCTTTCTCTGGGCGGTGTCTGCTCCAATTCTCTGAGCAGTTCAGGGTGGCTCCCTGTGGGGATGTTCACGACGACGCGCATGATCAGGCACCATAGAACCAAAAGCCCCGGACGTTCGCCAAAACCGACTGTTCCGGCACGATGATCTTGCTGCGGCCAAAGATCTCCCGGGCGGCGTCCTTGTAGGCTTCGGCACCACCGCCTGCGATCAGAACCAGATCGGCATTGATACTCTCGTCCCTCATGGACTGGCGCATGGCCGTCAGGGCCACGGGTGCCACTTTCTTCATGGCGGTTTTCAGATAGGGAGCGATATCGACCTTTTCACCAAAGAGCAGCACGTTCAGATCAGCGGTGCGCATGGCCTTTTCCAGGCGATCCATGCCGACCTTGGCACCGTGGTCCTCGGCGATCAGCTTGTCTATGGTTTCCAGCAACACCGACATGGCTTGCAGACTGGTGCCGGATGAGCTGTAGCGGATCTCGCCACCTTCCAGGGCAACCCAGTCCACCGAAAAGAAGCCGGGATCAATCACCACCACGCGACCTTCCTCGATCAAGGCCAGATCGCCACCGGATTGCACCAGGTCCATATAGGCTCCGGCCGGCTGCGGCAGGACCTTGACCTCATGCACGGTAATGCTGCGTTTAGGCGTGACCTGATGAACGCCTTTCAGGTGGCTGACGAGCGCTTCACGTCGGTTGGCTTCATGAAACTGGGAGACGGGCAGCCCGGCAACCACCAGCTCGATGGCGTCCGTCTCAGCCAATAACAGCGCGGCATGAAACAGGGCCCGATAGGCTTTGGTCTGTGGGTAATCGGGGTGTAGCTCCCGCTCCCAACCTTGCAGGCGGCCGGCAGGGACAGCGGCAACACCCAGACCATCGTCAACACCGGACAGAACACGACCACCAATACCTGCCAGGCATTGGAGCAAAATCCGGCCTGTGAGTTCGTCCGTACCGAATGCACCGAAGGTGGCGCCGGTCACGAGGGCTTCTGCTACATCCAAAACCTGATCTACGACTGCGGCGAGGACGTCGAAGTGCAGAATGCCCGGATGAAAAACGAGTACGACTGTCCGGGCCCGGTGCGCTGCATGGGGACGGACTGCCTGGAACCGGAGTCCGTGACCCAGGCGAATTTCGCCGAGGCAGCGGCGATGCTCAATGCGGCGCAGTACATGACCAACGACATGAGCTGTACGGGCACCGATGGCCAAAGCAACGTGGAATGTACCGTCTTCAAGGGCACCGCCGGGGAATGCAAGAAGGCCGTCGGCGGCATCGTCGACTGCTGTGAAAAGCCGTCGGGCGTTTCGCTGACCGACTACATCAACATGATCACGGCGGTAAACAAGCTGGATACCGCCATCATGGCCATGGACCCCTCATCGGCACTGTACGGCTCATGGAATACGTTGCGTGAACCGGTGACCAGCACCTGGAGCGCCGTCAAGGAACCCTTCGTCTCTGCCTGGGACTCCCTGATGGGGTCCGGCCCCTCGACCGCCGCCCAGGCCGGCGCCGAACAAGCGGCGACGGGTTTTATGCAGGCCCTGACCAACAAGACCGCGGAATGGGTGGGCACGACCTTTGGTTCCGGCGCCCAGTCGGCGCTGTTCAGCAACGTAGGCGGCGCCGTCGGTGCCGATGGGGTGGTGTCGGGCGGCAACTTCGCCTTGGGCGGTGCAGCCGGTGCCGTGCTGAGTACCGTGATGACGGCCTACATGATTTATTCGGTAGCCATGATCCTGATCCAGCTGATTTGGAAGTGTGAGCAATCCGAGTTCGAGATGAATGCCAAGCGGGCGCTCAAGAGCTGTCACTACGTCGGTTCCTACTGCAAGTCCAAGTTCCTCGGTGCCTGTGTCGAGAAACGGCAGACCTACTGCTGCTTCAACTCGCCACTGTCTCGCATCATCCAGGAGCAAACCCGCCCGCAACTCGGTCTGAACTGGGGCAGCGCCAAGCATCCGAGCTGTGGCGGACTCACCGCCAGCCAGCTCAACCGGGTGGACTGGAGCCAGGTCAACCTGGACGAGTGGATGGGTATCCTGTCCCTGACCGGGAATATGCCGGATATTCCGTCTCTGGATCTGGAGCAGCTTACCGGCAGTGGGAACACACTGAACGTCGATGGCAGCCGCCAAAGTGCCGCAGAACGGGCAATCGAGCGATTGGATGGTATTGATGCGCAGCAACTGCGGCAGGGGGCAACGGAGGAGCTTTCAAACCACAAATAAAAGTGTTGGAGCAGGAAGTGGCACACAATACCAGCAAGCAGGCTAGAACCTCCCATTGGTGGGGCGGCTCGCATGCATAGGGCGCGGTGCCCCCGAAATCTGCCCGGAGGGGGGGGAACAATCGCGGAAGCGGGTGAAAAGCAGGCCGAAACAGCCCCCACGAACAGCTGACCGCTCACATCTTGGTCTGATACCGTGGGTAAGGGAAGATAGCAGGAATGTTTTAAGTGGCCTGCTAAATGCTTTTTTATAACTAAAATGAATATAAATTGGCTTGGATGATTCATTTAGTGCTGAAACAAAGGCAAAACTTTTACTTGCTCCAGGTGTCAACTAAAGTGTAAAGTGTCAACCCTTTTGTAAACCCAGCGAGTGCTCCGGAGGCGTTATGGGCCAAAAAATGAGCAATGCGCCGGTGTTTTTCACGCTGGCGCAGGTGAGGTTTAATCCTCTACTTAAGTTGAATGATTGTATTCCAGACATACAGGAGAAGTTGAGAGTTGCTCACTTCCCGGACTTTCGTCAGGAAAATGTGCAAATCGTTGCCTTCCAAAACGGTGCGACCAATGTATCTCAGCAGGCGCGATATGTATTTGGCGACATCGCAGGAACATCCAGTTTTGTCCTGGACAATAATTCTCTGACATTTCAGACCACGGATTATGAAACCTTTTCCGAGTTTTCACAGATGGTCGAACTGGGAATCAAAACGCTGAATGATTCATTGAAGCCGGGGCTGGACTATGTTTCGCGTTTAGGCATTCGATATTTTGATGCTGTTCAGCCAGCGGCAGGCGATACGCTTTCGCAATATCTGGTCAATGAGGTTATGGGATTATCGGATCGCGTTTCCCAACTCACTCATTCATTTAGTGAAACCGTCTCGCGTAGCGAGCATGGCACACTCATTACACGTGTCATCATTCGTGACGGCCAGCTCACACTTCCAGCAGAGCTACACCCTTTGGCGCCACAGTTGAAAGAAAAGTTCCTCGAGCATAGAGGCAGGCACGCCATTATAGATTCTGACGCTTTTAACGATAAACGGCAGCCTTTCGACCTGGCCAGTATTATGGCCAATCTGACAGGCCTGCACGACGACATCAATAGCTCGTTCAGGGAGCTAATTACCGAGCACGCGCTAACTGTCTGGGAATAAGGAGGCTTTATGACTTATGACATTCGAGCAACCGGAGGCTGGACCGATGCCACCCCCCAAACAGGAGAGAGTTCAATAAGGCACGTGAAGGCGATTCTGCTGGCCTCAATCTCGCTGTCTTCTGGGGTCGTAATGCCAGTAATGGCGTTCCAGCATACTGGCTACGAAATGCCTGTTAGTGCGCTCGACCAACCCCTTATCGTTAATGCAGAGCCACAGACGGAGAATGCGTCTTACTCTTTTGACGCGGAATATGTGACTGACCGAATCAAGGAGATATTCGGGTTAAGCATCTCTCGACAAGCTCAAATTTTTGGCGTTTCGCGCACGGCAATTTATAACTGGCGAAATGGCGAAAAACCCACCGAGAAAAACCTCGAACGCTTGACTGATCTCAACAACGCGGCTGACCTGTTCGAGAGAGAGAACATCGAGGTTACTGGCTTGCTCATAAAGCGACCGTTCATTCAGGGCAAAAGCCTCTTGGACCTGTTGGCTGAAGGGGAGTCAATTTATCAACCCGCCAAAACGCTGATAGCGCAAATCAAGCGAGAAGTTGACGAGCGCTCCAGCTTGGCTCGTCGCCTGCGGGGTCGCACATCGCCTCGATATGATGCTGGCTCAGACTTGGAGTAATCCATCCCTATGGAAACCTGGTCCAGAGAAACACCTTGGCGACAGGGCAAATTTCTCTCAAAAGCTACAGCCACTGAGCTGGGCCTTTCGACAAGCGAGCCTGATTGTTTGGTCGTCGTCGCATCACACGACTGCGATCTGACTCAACCGCCAGAATCTGAACCTTGTGTAGAAGTTGTTGTTGGCAAAGAAATTACCGATGCTCAATTCAATGGAAATTTTGCCAACGGCAAAAATGCTCGAAAATTACATCTGCCGATTGTGAGCAGCGAAAAGCCTTATATTGAGCTCGAAGCGCTGAAGAAGGCGTCAATACCCAAGGTCAATCTATTGGGGCACACTCCGTCGGATGTGCACCTTAGTAAAAGTGACAAGGTGACTTTTCAGCGCTGGCTGGCCAGCCGGTATCGACGATCTGCCTTTCCAGACGAGTTTGAGCAAAGATTAACCACGCATAAACTGGATAGAAAAATTGCGGACGCTGGGAAAAAACTCGGTAGCGACATTGCTGCTATCTATTTTGACATCGCTAATGAAGAGGCCGGGCCCGACGATATCTACCTGCTAGATATCGTTATTTTGTATCAAACAGCTGATGATGCAGGAAGAGCCAGAGCGTCCGCAGAATCGCTGAAAGATAAAATCCAAAACGCCTTCAAAGCGAAACTCTTTAACGAATCCGGTCAAGATTGGCAGGACATCGAACTGAGATTTGTAGACGTTGTTTCGGATGAGGCGCTCACCTACCGGCAGTCACAACTTCTAAAACCTTGGAGACTGGAGTACATCAGCTTGGGTTCGGACCCTCAACAGCCAATCTCAGAAGAGTGATGACATGGGATTTCGCATCGCCGACACATTTTCCGACAGTCTGGGCAATCTCACTGTCCAAGATCAAAATTTGTTAAAAGAACGGCGTTTGATATGCAAATGGATCCGGCCAACTCAAGACTTCGGTTTCACAAACCGAACTGGAAAAGGCACATATCGCCGGCAAAACGATGCCCCCAAGCGGTTGAAACACTGGCTGGGGTTTGATGACGAAGGTAACAAGTAGAAGTACCTTGTAATGCCAGAAAAAGGGGCAACTTAGATGAAAGAGTTTTTAGCCTGGGTTATTGATAACAAAGAGTGGCTGTTCTCCGGCGCCGGGTTAATGATCGTTGCCTGGGTGGGACGCCTTATCTTCAAGAAGAAGTACACTTCGTCTACTCAAACCATCCGTTCAGGCGACAGCTCAACAAATGTTCAGGCAGGTCGAGACGTTAGTATCGGGACGAAGAGGAAGAACGATGTGGAAGAAGAGTAAACAGTCGATTTCTTCTGGAGATGGTTCAACAAATCTAATCGCCGGTCGAGACGTCAATCTTTATCTTGATGGAAATGTTCCGATAGAGTTTGTCGACCAAAAAACAGAAGAGGAAATTGATAAGCTCAGGAAGTCACGATTCTTTTCAGAGTTTGACAGGACCAGGTCGTCTTTGGGGTTCGGGAAACGCCTTGCTGATGGAAACCTTTCGGGTGGCTCGGATGAAGTAAGAGGGCGGGCGTTGGCATGGTGCGCGAGATTATTATCTCGTTCAGAGGATCTGGCGCGAGCGGAAGAGTTTCTGGAGCTCGCGAAAACACTCGGAGATTCTGCAGAAGCCATGATTTCGGAAGCATTTATCATTTCCCAGAAGGGAGATAAGGCGGCGGCACTGCAGGCCCTTGCCAGGATCGACTCCAACACTTCGCGTTCTGCTGGTTTAATGATCGTTGCACATCATGACGGTGCCGAAGTCGCTCTTGAGTGGATGACTAAAGCAGGTTACACGGTTGATGATCTCGATTCGGACGGCAAGAGCTTTCTCTTGACCCATCAGCTTCAGCTAGGCTACTGGAATGGCGCTGCCCGGACAGTCGGTTCTTTGTCTGAGACTGACTTTGAAGAAACCCCGATTCTTCATCATTTGGCAGCCTTAACAACGCTGGCCCCAACCGTGCCAGTTGATTTTCGAGCAGTGGTTCTGACGCAAGTTCCCTTTGAGGCGCAGGGCTTTCCGCTCGCTTCAGATGCCGTTTCGACGGATGCTCTTCAAGCTGCGCACAAACATTTCCTCAATGCGGTAGATGCCGCAACGCGGCTGGATTGTCCGCGCGCTGCGAGAACGGATGACGATTACGCGCTGTGGCTGGAACTGCGCGATCCAGCGCAGAGCGCACACGGCAGGAGCAGGTTGGAAAACAAACTCCGCGATCCAAACACCGCTCTCGCTTATGTTCACTACGCTCTTCAGTTCGGTATCAAACTGGACCAGGACGCAGTTGAGCGGGATATCGAACGGAGTATCGCCATAAATGGCGGAATGACCATTGATGCCGCTATTGCTCGTTTCGCCCTTGCATTTGCGCAGCCGAATCCTGAGGAGGCCGCCAACTACATCGCTCGCCACCACAATCAACTCGCTGCGCACATTGATATCAAGCTGATGCAATATCGTCTGATCGAGATGCTTTCACGCGCAGGTCTGATCGAGAGGGCGAACGAGGTACTCGACCGGCTGCTTGAAGAGGGTATCCCTGCTGAACACGCAAGCAACCTCCGAAGGATTATTTCTGAGGCCCAAGGGAGTGATCCAGTAGAATCTCGTAAAGCACAATACGAAACGACAAGAAATCTTAGCGATCTGATCAATCTTGTCGCCGAACTCGAAGATCATCAGCGCTGGGACGATTTGTGCGAATTTGGCAGGCGTTTGTTTGAAGAGACGCGTTCGATTAGCGATGCTGAGCGCCTCGTGAATGCTTTCAACAATACGCACAGATCAGAGGCGTTGGTTGGGTTTCTAAAAGAAAACACCGACCTTCTATCGCAGTCCAATAATCTGCGTATGTCTTACGCGTGGGGCCTATACCAAGAGGGTGCGTTTCTTGAATCACGTGCTGCGCTGGCGGAACTCAGTGAAGAGGTGGGCAGCCCAAACTATCGCACGCTACAGGTGAGCCTCGGGATTGCGGTGGGTGACTGGGCCTCCCTTTCCGCATATATCGCCGATGAATACCGGAACAGAGGCGACAGAAGCGCACATGACCTGATTGGCGCTGCGCAACTGGCGCTTCATTTGGGTTCTCCCCAGGCCAAGGATCTAGTTTTCGAGGCAGCGGCAAAGGCCGATGGTGATTCTGCTGTCCTGGCCGCCGCATACTTCATCGCAACAAGTGCAGGGTGGGAAGACGATCCGCAGGTTTCCCAATGGCTCGAAAAGGCCGCAGAACTGTCAGGTGAGGATGGCCCGCTCCAGAGAATGAGCCTGCAGGACATTCTTGATCGAAAGCCTGAATGGGACCGCCGCGAGTCTGAAACGTGGCGCTTGTTGGCACAAGGCGAAATACCGATCTTCCTTGCTGCCCAGTCACTTAATCGAACTCTCATTGACCTTACGGCCTTCCCGGCGTTAGCCAATCTGGGCGAAACTGATCCGAGGCGGAGAAGCGTAATTCCCGCTTACAGCGGCAAGCGTGTGCCGTTGGAGTTTGATATTGGCGTAAATGTGGCTGCTTTGGATGCAACTGCACTGCTCACGTTGAGTTTCCTGAAAATACTCGACGTGGCGCTAGACGCCTTCGAAACTGTTTATATCCCGCATTCAACCCTTGGGTGGCTGTTTGAGGAACGCCAAAAAGCTGCGTTCCATCAACCAAGTCGTATAGCGAATGCGCGCAAGGTTCGGGATTTGCTGGCAACAGACATGCTAGAAAAGTTCACTCCTGGCACTGTTGCAAGCAGCGACATCTCTGCTCAGGTCGGCGATGAACTGGCAGCATTGATCGCCGAGGCGGAGCAGGTTCGAGACGGTGATGATTCGCAGCATATCGTCGTTCGATCTGCCCCGGTACATCGGCTTTCAAGTTTGATGGAGGAAGAGGCGGACCTATCTGCGCATGCGGCCGTCTTGAGCAGTTGCCTCTCTGTGGTGGAGAAGCTGAGACAGAAGGGTCAGATTACCGCTGATGAGGAAAAGCGGGCGCGTACCTATTTGCAGCTGCACGAGAAGCCGTGGCCAAATCAGCCTGAAATTGCCGACGGTGCTACCCTGTATCTTGATGATCTCGCCATCTCGTATTTGTTGCATCTGGGGTTGCTTGGAAAACTTAAATCGGCGGGCCTAACGGCTGTGGTCTCTCCAAGAGAGCTTTCTGAAGCGAACGCCCTCATTTCTTATGAACGCATTTCCAATGGCGTGAAGGAGGTCATTGAGGGCATCCGAGCTTCACTAAATTCGCGGATAGAGTCTGGACAAGTGAGAATTGGCCGTAGGCGCAACTTTGATGAGTTCGAAGAGAAATCTATCCCGGAGCACCCCTCAGTCGGCATTCTTGCTCTGGCACCCCATTGCGACGTTGCGATTATTGATGACAGATTCCTCAATCAGCATGCAAACGTTGATAGCGGCGGCAGGCAAGTGCCTGTCTTCTCCACCCTGGACTTGCTGGATGCTTTGGTAGCAGCTGGTGTTTTATCGGATGACGACCGTCTTGAACATCGCACGCGGCTTCGCCGGGCTGGCTATTTCTTGGTACCGGTCAGTGTAGACGAACTTGAACGGTGTTTGAGGGAATCAATTATTGCTGACGGGAATGTGGTTGAAACGGCGGAGCTGAAGGCTATCCGGGAATCCATCCTCCGCGTCAGAATGATCGATTGGCTGCGGCTCCCCAAGGAAGCGCCTTGGCTGGACGGAACTCTTAAAGCTATTGTTCGTGTGCTCAGAAACCTGTGGGTGGACGGGACCGATATCGAAGAGGTCACCGCTCGCTCAAACTGGCTCGTCGAGCAGGCTGACATTCGAGGATGGGCACACAGCCTTGTTCCGGAGAACGCGGACAACGTCGTTCGAGTTGGACGCGGTGCACTTATCCTCTCGCTGCTGATGCCTCCTCCCTCCGGCACTCAGCAAAGTATTGTGGATGCCTACTGGAACTGGGTGGAAGTAAGGATCCTGGCTCCCATACAGGAACAGTTCCCCGAGGTGTACGAGTGGCTTGTCGATTGGCACCGCCGTGAAGTTGCTGAATTGGCTAATGCCCAGATTCACAAAAGAGCGACAATGGTGGGTGCCGCGTTGGAGCTTGTTCCGCCACTCATACGCAAGAGCTTGCTCAACGACCAGCACTTCTGCGAAGAATACGGCTTCAAGACTGAAGCTATGATTACCTTTGGATCGAGCGGTGTGTCTATTCAGCAGTCGGAGCTTTTCAATGCCGTTCGTACCGTTCTCGCCGGGGAAGGGCCAGCCAAATTGACTGATGCTGAAGATCGGACGTGGAATCTCACGAATGATGCCCGCGAGGGTGAGCTACCGAATCTTGTTCTTTCATCCGATCAACAACGGCTGGTGCTACCTGATTTCTCTGTCCTTTCCGGAGATGCCTCTACACGCATTCGTTCTCTCGAAGAATCTGCTTCAGACGTGAACCTTCCGCTCAGTGCCCAGGAAAAATGGCGGAGTATCTTGGAAGAGCGTGCACTGGAAGACGACGAAGTCGATACTTTTCACAGTGATATGCGCGATACGCCGGTCCATGTGGAACGAACTATAAGAAGCGAGATCACGGCAGGTGAAAGCAGTGTGTCGTCTCTTGTTCCGAGTTCGCGGCGGTATTTTGAGAGACTGGTTGGCGCTTATGACGGAAGCGGTTCTATTCGGGACTATGCCGTCAGCGCAGGTCGAGAGGTCTTTAGGCAACTGACAGAGTGGCGACCTTATGAGGGCTTCCTCTTCAGCCTTTTTCTTTCTTCTCATTCGGCACTGACCGCTGAAATCAATACCGATAATCTCACCCAGGGGGAACTGGAAAAAGCGTTCGACTATCTGGAGAAACACGGTGACATACTCTCTCGGTTGGGCGCGTTTGAAGTCGGGCTGCGTATTCTTTCGGATAGGCCGGAAGTCGAGCCTTTCCTGCTGCGTCTCGTTCATCGAATCCGTGACGATGACATGGAAAGCAAAGCCAGTGAATTCAAGCTGTTCTCAGCTTTGTTCGTTCTGGTCGACGGGGAGCTGGCCAGAACACGCATTCTGGCCGAGGAGCCACCCTTTTATCGAAGACTGGCCTCTCTGGCACAGGCGGCGTTGATCCATCGCCAGCTTGTCCAATGCGGAATTGATTATGATCACTTCTCCAAGTGGGCGTTCAGCAATCGCGGCGAGCACTTCTATATGCAGTCTCTCGCGGATATGCGCATCGAGCCGCGATGGAACCCCGACCTGGCGGTCGCGCCTCAAATGCAGGCGGACTTCTTCGGCCGCATCATGATTGCAGGCAACAATTTTCAGGCAAACCTTGACGAGGGGGAGCTGCGCGACACTATCCTCGGTGACGGAGAGCAAAGCCTTATCAAACGATGCAAGTTTCCACACCCATACTTTCCGGGGCCGCTCGAAGGTGCGGAAGATAGCTCAAATGCCTTGCCTGATGACCTTGCTCGTGTCATTGAAGAACAGCTCGACAGCGACGAAGTCGAAGCGGCCTCGTTTATAGCTCTCGTCAACTCCGCGATGATTTTCAGGATTACATCCGGTCATGCGGAGTTGGCAGCAAAAGCTCTCAGACTGGGTAACTACACGCTCGCTAATCTGGGGGACAAATCCCAGCTGGTAGGCATTTTGAACGGTCTGGCCACAGTTGCAGCCGTATCCCGAAACCCAGTGTTGGCCGACGAACTCCGCATTCTTGTGCGCCGTTATCGACGGGATTCTCAATATTGTTTCTCCGTCGAAGAAGCTATGGGAATGTCCCTTGTAGCATCCGCTGCGCGGGAAGACCTCATGGAATGGCGAGAATTTGTGGGTGAATGGTTGACCGAACTTGCTTTCGGCGACTTGGAAGGAAATGAGGGCGAGGTTCTTCATTCACGCCTCTTGGTATTGTTGCATTCAGTACCTGAGTTGTGGGTTTCATGTGCTAGGGCAGATGCGGCGCTACAGGCATGGCGTTTCCGTTGATGTCATTGTCGAGAGGATTTTGGTGGTTTGGTATTGCCCAAGTAGATTCCCTGTCAATTACGCCTAAAAATCCATCCAACTATCACCGATAGCGGACAACCGGCGTCAAGTCATCCGGCCGCCACCACGCGTACCTGAACAGCGCCTGCCGCACGGCGCTACGCGCCATATCTGGCGCACACTAAAAAAGCCCCAGTTGCTGGGGCCAAAGGTCAGGCGGGAAGGCTTGAAGGGAGCCTTACGGCTAGGTGGCGGGGATTTCTGATTTGTCTTCTTCTGACAAGCCGTCTTCCGTGGCCGGCGCGGCCTGTTCAACTTCTTCTTGCTTGCCTTTGGCCTGGGCAGACTTACGAGCCCGGATCTCGATATCGATGATGCGACGGGCGAGCTTGATGATGCGTTGTTGCCAGGCGTAGTTGCCATCGACGCGCTGTTTGTTGCTGATCACGCTGGACAGCCAGAGGGTGTCCATGGCAATCATCAGGGCGTCGAGTTTTCTCACGAGGCCAACAAACTGGCCAACTTGCGGCGAACTGATGCGGGCGTTGAAGGTGATGGGGTCGGTGTAGTCCGGGATTTCGTCGATGCCGTTGGCTTCCATCAGCTTGTCGAGCCGTTGCTGCTCTTTGTCAATGGCTCCAACGCCTTCGTCTATCATCTGCGTAATGATGCCTTCGACTTCGTCAATCTCGTTGGCATCGCCAATGATGCGCAGGATGACGTCGATTCCATACAAGGCGCTGACGGTGCGACGGAATACGCGATCTACCACGCGCTGGGCCTGAAGACTGTTGATGGTAAAGGATTGCTCGAAAATCGGTTTTGAATAACTGGGTTTTGCTTGTGCCATGGGTTGCTCCTGGTATGACGTTCATCAGGCTCAAGGCTATGGGGCATGGGTGTTTTGGTCCGATCCTGATATTGCAGCCGGAACTCTCGTTGCTCTTGCCAGACGCGAATCACTTCATTGGCTAATGCATGGTTCTCATGCAGGCCAAGCCGTAACCATTCTTCTTTGGCTTTGGCCTTCTTTTCCTTGCGAATTTGCAGTTCCCAGAAGTCATCGAACTGTTTGGTGTCTACAGTATTAACTGTATTTGGGCTGTTTCTCTCATTGTCGTCCGACGGATGAGAGTCCCGTACCGGCTTGTCCTCGGACATAAACAGCGCTGCAAATTCATCGGGAAGCCGAGCGGCAAAAAGACTCAATGCTTCGAGTAGTGCTTTCATGCCGATGAAATTGCTGGGTACGTCACGCAGCAATCGAACGGCCGCCTTGCCTTGGTTCGGGTTCTCAATCGGGTTGTGGCGCAGAAAACTGGTGATGAGTGTCCATCCGCTGTTTTCGCAACGCACGATGAATCCGTCGGTTGCCAGCTCTGACATGACTACTTGAACCTGTTCTTCGGACCAGCCCAGATCTGATGCCACATATCCACCAGGAAGCCGGAAGCAGCCAAGCAGGTTGCAGTGTGGGCAAGTGAGCAAGTACAAACTCAATAGCTTTGCAGAGTCACTCCAGGACAACACATTCTGTTTCAGCCAAAAGCGGGTGTAGACCTTGCCGTAATCACGCACGGTGCTTGCCCCTTATTGGCTTGCTACAGGTGTTGACCATCACGCTTCGCTGATCCCTACTGATTACCGGCTGTCATCAGCGAGTTGTCATCGCATGGATAAATGTCCGGCCGAAGTTGAGTGCGAGTGACTTCACCACCGGTGGCCTGCTCGATGGGTAGTACGAATTCCGCGGGCACGCGACCCGATTTGTTCAGCCAGAACCAGACATTCTGTTGCTTGGTGTTGATCGCCCTGGCCAATGCGGACTGGCCTCCCAGGAGGTCAATCGCCCGTTTTAGTTGCTCTTGCGTCTGTGGGGACAAATCCATGCCTAACCTCTACAATAAAAGCTGTTACAAATGGCGATGTTACAGTCTTAACTGTAGTCAGGTCAACAGTAAAAAGTGTTGATTTTCTACAGCTATATTTGTAGAGTGCGCACATGACTACTTTATCCGAACGCCTCAATCGCGCCCTCGAGCTCACTGGTGTCAGCCAGTCGGAGCTGGCTCGGCGCATTGGTATCAAACAGCAGTCGATCAGCCAGATCTGTTCCGGCAAGACGGCTCGGTCACGCTACACCCCACAGATTGCAGAAGCGCTCGAGATCAGCGGGAAATGGCTGGCGACCGGACAAGGGTCAATAGGCTTGGGAGTAGCCAATCTTGATAGGGGGCCCGATATCAGGGCAAGATTCCTCTGATCAATTGGGTGCAGG
>Ga0265293_10003025_pt1 | contig 32176 bp, 29 predicted proteins | sample Munlanlewell138R_FD_192505 | JGI IMG/M metagenome (GOLD analysis project Ga0265293, IMG submission 192505) | Leachate microbial communities from a municipal landfill in Southern Ontario, Canada - Leachate well 138R | ecosystem: Engineered > Solid waste > Landfill > Unclassified | place: Canada... | reverse complement strand
CATCATTCTATTAGCTAAGCAGCTTGGATTGCAGGTAATAGCTGAGGGCATAGAAAATCTAGAGCAATTGTCCATACTAAAGGAAATGGAATGCGACATAGCCCAGGGATATTATTTCAGCAGACCAATCCCCCTGGAAAAAATTGATGCGATACTAAATCAGAAAAGCCCTGCCTAGGGCTTTTCATTTATTAGGATAATAGCATATTTAAAAATATAGCAAATTATGATATAGTGTATAAGATTTATTAGTATTATGTATTATTTTGCAGAAAGCTATTTGTAAATACCATAAGAAAGCGAGAGGGCATATGAAAAGACAATTTATTATATCACTTATTTTCATAGCAATTATTTTCCTATCCAATGGTTTGGCCGTCAATGCCGGGCCCTTAGAGGAGACGCCCAAGGTCTATAGCTTTGCTGCAAATCGAAACTTTCCGCCCTTTGAATATTTAAAGGAAGATGGGGAGTTTACCGGATTTTGACGGGGCCTTGGGTATGGCTCAAAATCCAGAAAGGAATAAAGAATACAGGTTTACTATCCCAACTATTGAAAAAGAACAGGTTATATTCGCCAATAGGGACAAGGTCCACATAATTGATATTGAGGACCTAAGTGGATTGAGGGTAGCCTATCAGAGGGGTAACTACAATGAAGAGATTCTAGCAGGTATAGCAGATATAAAACATTTTCCCCAATCGGATCATAAGGGTGCTATACTGATGCTCATCAATGGGCAGGTAGACGTAGTATTAGGGGACAAGATGGCTGGCATATATCAAATTCAGAGAAATAAGGCAACTGAAAAGATAGTCGTGGTGGGAAATCCTGCCATATCTACTCACTATGGGCCAGTTGTCACCATGGATAATGAAGAACTGCTCAATATCTTGAACCATGGGCTTGAAACCATAATTGACAATGGGACCTTTGAGATGATTTACGGCAAATGGTTTGGAGAGAATATAAACAATTTAAATATTTTCTTTGAGGAACACAAATTCACCATAGTGGCGGGCGGTATGATTATTTTAACCATCCTTATCCTATTAGCCCTATACAATACAAGTCTACAAAACGAGGTCCTAAATAGGACTTCAGAACTAGAAATGGCAAATAGCAATCTACTAAAACATCAGGAGGAAATCTACAATCTGGCCTACTATGATTCCATTACCTCCCTTCCCAATAGGACTTATTTTGTCGAGGAACTAAATAATATATTAAAAAATGAAGAGGAGACAAGGGAAAGGCTGGCCATCCTTTACTTGGACATAGACAAGTTTAAACATATCAACGATACTCTGGGTCACGATATAGGAGACTACATCCTAAAATTGATGGGTAATCGTCTGGCAAAACTAATAGATGAGAGCCATTTGCTGGCTAGGGTAGGCGGCGATGAGTACTATATTTTAATCAATCACTATGAGGATATAGATGAAATTACTGACTGTGCCAATACCATTATCGGCGACTTCAAGGAACCCTACTATATCAAAGAATATACCCTTTATTTGACTACTAGTATAGGGATTGCCACATATCCTGATGGAGGTATAGATACCAATACCCTAATTAAAAATGCAGATCTGGCCCTTTACAAGTCCAAGGAGCTAGGGGGCAATACCTACTATATCTACGGAGAGGAAATAGAATCAAAGGGCCTGGAGAGGATGATGCTCTTAAATCAGCTTCGCCATGCTTTAGAATACGATGAGTTAGTCATTCACTATCAGCCGCAGATAGAGATTGCCACAGGTAAGATAAGAGGTGTAGAGGCCCTAGTCAGGTGGCAGCATCCAGAGAAGGGGCTCTTATATCCGGATGAATTTATACCACTGGCAGAGGAAAGCGGTATAATAATACCCATGGGGGAATGGATACTGAAGAGGGCCTGTATAGATGCCAAGAAGTGGGAAGATGAGGGACATGAAATAGTGGTATCGGTGAATATATCCTCAAAGCAATTCCAGTACAGGGACTTCCTAAATGAGGTAATCAATGCCATCTATGTGTCGGGAATAAACCCCAACAAGCTGACATTGGAAATTACCGAGTCCATAGCCATATCGGATATGGAGCACACCCTGAAAATACTGAAGAGCTTGAAGGGCCTTGGAATTTCTGTAGCCATTGACGACTTTGGCACGGGATATTCAAGTCTTAGCTACCTAAACGATATGAATGTAAATGAACTGAAGATAGATAAATCCTTTATCTGGGATATAGAAAAGAACGAGAAGAATAGGATGATATCCAATACCATCATTCTATTGGCCAAACACCTGGGCCTGCAGGTAATAGCCGAGGGTGTGGAAAACTTGCAGCAACTGTCTATATTGGAAGAGCTGGATTGTCATGTTGCCCAGGGCTATCATTTTTATAGGCCCCTGCCCATAGACAGAATAGATGAAATAATAAATGAAAGAAGCCCTGTCTAGGGCTCTTTTTAATCGCTGGTTTTATCATAGTTAAATGGTATTTGATGCAAGATATTTATATCCCCTTGGGCTGCAAATTGGACCCTTTCTACAAAGGAATTATCTTCATACCCATATTCCACAAGGGTTAAATTTGCTGTTCCAGAGAGGATTGTACTTATGACAAAGTCTCCCTCCTGAAAATAGGCAAAGAAACCAAGTCCTCCCAATTGGACATATTGGTCAAACAGGATAAAGTCCTCATCCTTTCTATGGACTATCAGGGCCCAGTTTTGACCGTCATCCCAGGCTATTTCCCCATTTGGCAGCCTACCAGCCATGGTGTATAGGCCTATGGTCTCCTCATATCCATCTCCATTAAAATCTAAAACTGTAGAGTCCAAGAGGATATAGTGGGTAAGATCCATTTTTTCAGAAGGGCTTATGACCCTAGTTTCCACATCTTCTTGACCTTCTTCCTCCTGGGGGACATCATCTAGGGGAGCCTCCTTAATGGGCTTGCATCCCACAGCCAGGGCCAAGATAAGGACAATAAGAAAACTTGCTACTTTAATCCTTGATTTCATACTATCACCATCCTTGTAAGGTCATTATAACATATTTAGTATTTGCATTTATTACAAATTAATTACATAATAAGATAGTATAAAAGATTTTTTATTGGGGGGATTCGATGAACTGCAATTGTTTTGCTGGTGATGGGAAAAACTGCATTGAGCTAGTGCCCATATTTAGCAATTTGAGCTATGATGAAATGCTGGAGATAGGAAAGATTACAAGGGATAGGAGCTTTGAAAAAGGCGAAATGATATATATGGCGGGAGACAGGGGAGATAAGCTCTATGTGATTCACAGGGGGAAGGTTAAGATAAGCAGGATTACAGACAAGGGCAAGGAACAGGTAATCAGGGTCCTGGGGCCGGGGGAATTCATGGGAGAATTATCTCTCTTTAGCAATGTGGCCCTAAAGGACAATGGGGAGGCCCTGGAAAAGACTACAGTATGTATAATTGATGGGGAAAAATTGAGAAGCCTGATGAAACTATACCCTGCCATAGCCCTGAAGGCAATGGAAGAGTTGAGTCAAAGGCTTGAAAGGGTAGAAAACCTAATCGAGAATATAAGCCTTCATGGGGTGGAGAGGAGATTGGCTCAGGCCCTATTGGAGATGGCAGGTCAAGGTACTGAAATAGTCCTGAAAATGAGCAAAAAAGACCTGGCCTCCCACCTGGGCATGAGTCAGGAAACCCTTAGCAGGAAGTTGACTGCCTTTCAGGATATGGGACTAATTGACCTAATTGGCCATAGGAAGATAGTTCTAATGGACAGGGAAGGTCTAGATGATATAGAATAAACCTATATCCTATGACCTCCCTATCCTATTGTCATTTTTCAAGACTCCTAATAGCTTTAATTTTACATGGTCTACCACCTTATTTAATCGAAAGATGACAACTCATCTTCTTCCCTCAAGTTTCTTTTTTGCATATCCCTTATTTTTAGCAACTTAACATAGCTTTCCAAATCTTCCAGGCTTTTTTTAGATAGGCTATTTAACTCTTCTGAAAGTTTTTGGACAATTATACTGGACCTATCTCCCTCAGGGTAATCAATTACTTTTTTGTTTGAAATGCCAAACAGGTAGTCTAGGCTGGTATCAAATATCTGCGCCAAAATCTTTGCATTTTCCATGGTTGGCATTTTTCGACCATTTTCATAATAGGCAATGGTGCTTTGAGTCAGGTTAAGTTTTTTTGCAAGTTCTGCCTGTGTAAGACCAGCGTCTTCGCGAAGCTGCTTTAATCGGTATGAAAACATAAGATCACCCCATTTTCATTATATTATTATTAATATTGTTCCCGACAAAATATGACCAATTAAAATATATATTGACAATTATAACTATGGGGCATATAATTAAGATATAAATTTAATATAAGCATTAATTCAATCGATATAAGAGGATAATGTTACCTTAAGATATAATCCATATGGTCAGTTGGGATTAAATAGAATCCTCGCTGATATTTTTTAAGCCTTGAAGGTGGTTACAATAGCTAGCTAGCCGTATGGAGGGATGCTGTGTTGGGAAAAAGGATTAGGGACAAGGCAAGAATCACTACAAATTACACCATTCAGTTGCTATTGGTGGTTTTTACTCTTACATTGGTTGCATATTTTATCTTTATACATATGGACATTATCTCTAGAATTAAGGATCTCAATAGGCCGTCAGAGATAGGGGATTTCCTAAGCCTGTCCCTTTTTTTGGCCCTGCTCATAGGACAGACCTATATGGCACTGACCATAGCTAGGAAAAACAGAGAGATAGAGGGTCTTGCCTACTATGACAGTGTGACCAAACTACAAAACAGGGGCTCCTTTATGAAATTGCTAGAAGACCAGCTAAAGGCCAGCAAGAAGGAGAAGAGGGCCTTAATTTTGATTAACTGCTCGGGCATCAGCCTGATGAAATTAATATTTGACCGCCAGATACTGGATAGGCTATTCCTAGACAAGGCAAATGCCTTGAGGAGACTAAATATAAGTAATGACTATTTGTTTAGGTATTCTGAGGATAGTTTCCTAGTATATATCAAGGATTACAAGGATCGAGATGAATTAAAAAAGATAAGTGACCAAATACTAATGCTCTTAGACAGTAGGGAGCCTACAGTTGAATGTGATACCTTTGAAAGCAGAAGGGTTGGGATATTGGAGATGGGTGATGAAGACAAGGAAGTCGATGAAGTTATCAGGCATCTGGAGCTTATTACCAGCAAGATAAGGGAGCCAGAACTGGACAAGTACTGGTTTTTCAGTGACGATATACAAAGAGAACTCATGATGGATAAGCTCATTGAAAAGGAATTGATAAGGGCAGCCAATGATGGTTTTGATAATGAATTTTATTTGGAATACCAGCCATTGGTGGAACTGGGGTCAAATAGGGTGGTTGGTTTGGAGGCCTTGGCCAGGTGGAGGAACAAGGAGCTGGGGATAGTGTCACCCTACAAGTTTATAGAAATTGCCGAAAGGACCCAATTGATTATTCCCTTTGGGGAATGGGTAATGGCTACTGCTCTAGGCTTCCTAAAGGAACTGGAATACAATGAACTGGATGAAATTAAGCTGGCTGTCAATATTTCAGTTGTACAGCTACTTCAGGATGACTTTATAAATGGACTGATGAATATTGTAGAAAAAGAAGATATCAAGCCACAAAGACTTGAGCTTGAAATAACCGAAAGCAAGTTTATGCACAATTATGAGCTGAACAATAAGAAATTAAATAGCCTGAGAAGGCTGGGAATTACCATAGCCCTAGATGATTTTGGGACAGGCTATTCGTCTTTGGCACGTTTGAGGAGCCTAAACATTGACGTGATAAAAATAGATAGGGCCTTTATAGAAAATATCTTAAATCCCTATGAAGAAGATATATTTGTAAAAAGTATAATAGTGCTGGCAAATCAACTGAATTTAAAGGTTGTAGCAGAAGGTGTAGAAACAGAGGAACAAAAACAATACCTAGCTTCTGAAAACTGCCATGTAATGCAGGGATATTTATTTAGTAGACCCCTTTCTGCAGAGAAAGCAGTGGATCTCATCAAAAAAAATAACCTTATAACACCCTAAGGTTATTTTTCCTACTACTATAGATATTTCTCCTCTAATTGATCTAGCAGGCTCAGGTACTTATCCTGTAGGCCTAGCATAGTAGCCTTATCCTCTATATCCCTGCATTTAGCATCTATGGAGGACTTGCTATCTTCATTTAGCATGTTTTCTGCAAACCTATACATGGCAGTATTTTCTTTCTCAATATGTCTTTCCAGCAGGTCCGTATAAGATATGGCATTGGCGATGATATCCAGTCTAGATTCATCGTCATTATTTTTAAATCCTTCCAGAGCCTTTTCCAGATTGTTCATGTAGAGTCTTCCCATATCGTGCTCTATATACATGCCAGTGATGGCTCCCGACTTTGCTAGCTTCTCTATTTCCCTATTCATGGTGGTAAACAGGATATCCTCCTCCTTGCCATGGTGATGTTTGTCTGCGTAGGTCCTGACAAAATCAATTATTCTCGGAAAATCGGATATATCCATTCTGGGGTCAATCATCAGTCCATAGCATGCCCTTCTAGTGACCTTGAGCATCCTTCTAATGTTTTCGTGTTCTTCCACCATAATCTTTATGGATTCCATATATTTCACCTCATCTTATTTTATCTTATTTATTACCCAAAACTTCCAAATAAATAACTGAATAACTTGTTAATTAATTGGCATTTAGGGTATAAGTTAAATTGGAAAAGGAGGAGGGATATTTTGAATTTTGTAATTTTAGCTATACTAATAGGAGCCTATCTACTAGTGGATTTTATCAAAAAGAAGAGGGCAAGGAGTGACGAGGATATAATAGACATTAACCCAAAGAAGAAACTGAAGCTAAATCCAAAGTTTTTATGGGCTGGATTCATGGCCCTGATAGCAGTACTAGTCTTTTTCACTAGTTTTTATACTGTAGACCAGACAGAGTTTGCAGTACTTACAACCTTTGGCAAGCCCAGCGACAGCATCATAGAATCTGGCCTGAAATTTAAACTGCCCTATCCCATACAAAAAGTCCAGAAGTTATCTAAGGAGACATTTTCCTTGACCTTGGGCTATAGGGAAAAGGGGGACCAACTACAGATAATGGAGGCGGAGTCAAAGATGATTACGGGAGATGAAAATATAGTCTTGGCTGATTTGGAAGTCCAGTGGAAGATTGTTGACCCCATAGCCTTCATATACAATACTAGCGACCCTGAGACCATACTCTACAATGCCACCTCTTCATCTCTAAGAACTGTAATAGGCAGTTCCACAGTAGATGACGCTTTAACAGATGGGAGAACTAAGATTATCAACGATATAAGGGAAAACCTAATAGAATTATCCAGTCACTATGACTTGGGCATATCCATAGTAAATGTAAACCTTCAAGACGTAGATTTGCCTACCAACGAAGTAGATGCGGCATTTAAGTCTGTAACTGATGCCAGGGAGGAAAGAATTACCAAGATAAATGAAGCCAATAAGTACAGGAATGAAAAGATAAATCAAATGGAGGGTGAGCAGTCGGCCATACTTAGCAAGGCCGAGGGGGAGAAGATTAGCGTTGTTGAAAAGGCCAAGGGAGATGTGGCAAAGTTCAACGCAATTTATTCTGAGTACAAGAACAATCCCAATATCACGAGGCAAAGACTGACTATTCAAACCATAGAGTCGACCTTTAATGGGGCAAGATTAATAATTGTAGATGACAGCGGCAATACAGTAAGGTATCTGCCCATAGAGAATATAGTGCCAAAGGGGGTAGAGTAAATGAAAGAGAAGACCTCAATATTTAAAACCATAGGCAGGAGCCTGAAGAAACTTATCTTCATTTATTTGCCCATTCTACTGATTGGAGGAATCCTACTTGCAAATACCTTCATTATAAAGCCCAATGAATACGGGGTAATCAAGGAGTTTGGAAGGATAGTAAAGATAATAGAAGATGAAGGCCTAAAAATCAAGGTCCCATTTATTCAGTCTGTATCAAAATTGCCAAAACATACATTGTTCTATGACGTGCCTGCAACGGAGATAAATACCTTTGACAAGAAAAGGATATTAGTAGACTATTATACCCTATGGAAGATTACGGATCCTGTGGATATGCTTGAGACCCTAAAGACCATAGAGGCTGCCGAGGCAAGGCTTAGCGATATCATGTATTCTAGTGTGAGAAATGAGCTGGGCAAGCTGGAATACGGGGAAATAATCAATCCTGCTGACAATAAGAGGGGCAGTGTGGATTTAGTGGTACAGGATATAATCAACAGCATACTTAAAAATAATTCAAATGGCATAGAGATTGTGGATATCCAGATGAAGAGGATAGACTTGCCTGAAAGCAATGAGCAGTCTGTATACAAAAGGATGATTTCAGAAAGGGCAAGTAAGGCTCAGGAATACCTATCCCAAGGAGATGCAGAGAAGACAAAGATAATGGCAAATGCAGATAGGGAAGTGGCGGAGCTCATAGCTAGGACTAGTTCCAGAGCCCAGGAAATAGTAGCAGAGGGAGAGAAGGAAGCCGCCAAGATATACAATGATTCCTATAGTCAGGATCCAGAATTCTTCAAACTATATACCACCCTCAACTCATACAGGACCTCCATAGACGACGAGACTTTGATTATGATTCCCATAGATTCTCCATACTTGAGGTATCTGATAGGAGAATAGGTATAAAACACTTGGCAGATTTTTATTATTTTACTAGATTTAGTATTTAAACCTATAATATTGGATTATATATATTAAGTTGGGTATAAATAATATGAATTTAAAAAAAGGAGGAATGAAGATGAGCTTTAAGATAACAGATAAGGTTACATGGGTTGGGAAAATCGACTGGGAATTAAGGTCCTTTCATGGAGAGGAATTATCGACAAACAAGGGTTCATCATATAACTCATATTTGGTTAGGGACGAGAAAACTGTCCTCATTGACACCGTATGGGCACCTTTTGCTGAGGAGTTTGTTGAGAAGCTAAAGAAGGAAATAGACCTTAAGGAAATAGACTATATCATAGCCCAACATGCGGAGATTGACCACAGTGGTGCACTTCCACTATTGCTCAAGGAAATCCCAAACACTCCAGTTTATTGTACCAACAACGGCAAGAAGATACTAAAGGGGCAATTCCATGAGGATTGGAATTTTGTAGAGGTGAAGACGGGCGACACCCTGAATATCGGGGAATCTACCCTGACATTTGTGGAGGCAAGGATGCTTCACTGGCCAGACAATATGATGACCTATATGAGTGGGGAAAATATATTATTTTCCAATGACGCCTTTGGCCAGCATTATGCATCGGAGAGGATGTACAATGACCTAGTAGACCAATGTGAACTCTATCAGGAGGCCATGAAATACTATGCCAATATATTGACTCCATTCAGCGCATTGGTGACAAACAAAATTAAGGAGGTCCTGAGTTTTAACCTGCCACTTAATATGATTGCAACTGCCCATGGCATAATTTGGAGGGATAATCCGGTACAAATTGTAGAGAAATATTTGGAATGGGCCGATGCCTATCAGGAAAACCAAATTACCCTAGTCTATGACACCATGTGGAATGGAACTAGGAAGATGGCCGAGGCCATCGCCGAAGGAATTAGGTCAGTAGATGGAGAAGTAGTAGTCAAACTCTACAATGCATCTCACACCGACAAGAACGACGTAATTACAGAGTTGTTTAAGTCAAAGGCCTTCATGTTTGGTTCCCCAACAGTAAACAAGGGAATAATTAATGCAGGCGGAGGACTTTTGGAAATGATAAGCGGAATTGGATTTAAGAATAAGAAGGGGGCTTCCTTTGGATCCTATGGCTGGTCTGGTGAATCGGCAGCCATAATTCAGAAAAAACTTGAGGAAGCAAAGATTGAAATTGTTCAAGACGGCATAAAGGAGCTTTGGAATCCAGACGAGGAAGCTATTGAAAGATGTTTCCAATTTGGAAAGAGCTTTGCCGAGAAACTATAGGCAGGGAGATTAAACTACCAGTTTAGGCTGGTAGTTTTTTTGCGGAGTTTGTCCGGTATTCGGGAGTAAAATCCGATAAATAGGAAAAACATTAACTAGTTATGGATTCTTATGGGGTCAAATGCCGGCAAATACCGTGTAATACTTGGCACAAATCTTGCTTTATATAAGAGACAGGAGTTAATAGCAAAGGAGATGAAAGGAATGGGCAATCTAATATTTGCTGGCTGTGACACAGTTGAATTGGCAAAAAAGTATGGAACTCCCCTATACCTGATGTCTGAAGACTATATAATAGACAGGTTAAATGAAATAAAGGAAAGCTTCTTGAATAAATACCAGGATACCATAGCTGTTTACGCATCCAAGGCATTCTTGACCAAGGAAATGGCCAGAATAATAAAGAGGGAAGGGCTAGGGATAGATGTGGTATCCGGTGGGGAGCTTTATACTGCTCTACAGGTTGACTTTCCCATGGATAAGGTAATATTCCATGGCAACAACAAGACCTATGAAGAATTGGAGTTGGCCATAGACAATGACGTTGGGAGAATAGTAGTAGATTACATGGAAGAAATAGATATGATAGAGGAAATAGCAGGTAAAAGGAATAAAACTGCCCATATACTTTTTCGTATAAGTCCAGGTCTCGATATCCATACCCATAAATATATACAAACAGGTCAACTAGATTCAAAATTTGGTATTCCCTTGACTGAAAAGACCATAAATAGAGCCATGGAAAGGACCCTATTTGCGAAAAATATAGATTTTTTAGGATTTCACTTTCATATCGGATCTCAGCTTTCTGACAATGAAAATCATATCCAGGCCATTAAAATAATGGCAGATTTGATGAAGGATATAAAAGATAAGTACGGTATAGTTACAAGGGAACTGAATACTGGGGGTGGCTACGGCATTCACTATTCAGACCATGAGAGCAGGAAACCCCTATCCTATTTTACAGATAGGATAATGAGTGAAATAGAAAATGCCTGCCAGGAATATGGTTTAGTAAGGCCCCTAGTCATTATTGAGCCAGGCAGATGGGTAGTTGGTGAATCGGGGATTACCCTATACACAGTAGGGGCCATCAAGGAAATTCCTGAAATTCGGACTTATGTATCGGTAGATGGTGGAATGCCTGACAATCCAAGGCCTAGCCTATATGGAGCCAAGTATGAAGGGGTCCTGGCTAACAAGCTAGGGGAGGAAGCTAGGGACCCGGTGACCATAGCCGGAAAATGCTGTGAATCTGGAGATATCCTGATATGGGATTTAAGGCTGCCAAGGGTGGAGAAGGGGGACATATTAGCCGTCCTATCCACAGGTGCCTACAATTATTCCATGTCCAGCAACTATAATAGGATTCCAAGGCCTGCCGTAGTCATGATTAGGGAGGGCAAGGACAGATTAATAGTTAAGAGGGAGACCTATGAAGATTTACTGAGAAATGATATATAGGAGGGATAAGATGAAAGTTTTTATCAGTGTAGATATTGAAGGCATCACCGGTGTAACCAACTGGAATGAAACGGAACTGGGTCACAATGAATATACTTGGGCAGTAGACCAAATGACGAGGGAAACCATTGCCGCCTGTGAGGGAGCTATAAGGGCGGGGGCTAGGGAAATCATCGTAAAGGACGCCCACGATTCAGCTAGGAATTTGGACATTAGGAGGCTGCCTAGGGAGGCATCTGTAATTAGGGGCTGGACCTCGTCGCCCGAATCCATGATGGCAGGGATTGACAGTTCCTTCGACGCCGCTGTTTTCATAGGCTATCATGCTGCAGCAGGGGAGAATGGCAACCCCCTTTCCCATACCATGGACAGCCAAAGATGTAGCTGGATGAAAATTAATGGTCAAATAGCATCGGAATTTACATTAAATACCATGATTGCCGCATATCATAAAGTACCAGTAGTATTTTTGTCGGGGGACAAGATGCTTTGCGATAACAGTAAAAAACTCCTTCCAAATATTGAGACCGTGGCTGTGAAATCAGGCTCAGGTGGTGCCACTTTCAATATTCATCCGGAGGAGGCCTGCCAGCTTATAAGGGATGGGGTAGACAAGGGCCTGAAAAAACTGGATAAGTGTAAATTAGACCTAGAGCCAGGTCCAAAGTTAGAAATAAGATTTAGATACCATCAGGACGCTAGTAGGGCAAAGTACTATCCAGGAGTAAGGGAAATAGACGATTATACAGTGGAATACAGTGCCGTAGACATGCAGGACCTAATCACTGCAAGGATGTTTATACTTTAGAAAAATTTACAAGTGCTTTAAATCACCAAAGTATATGATATAATATACATGTGGATTTTCAAAGGTAGTTAAAGGAGATGCATTTATATGAAAATTAAAGATATAGAACTTGGATTGATATCAGTACCCCTTAAAAAGCCTTTTAAGACAGCCCTTAGGACAGTAGACAGTATCCAGGATATTGTAGTTATAATAACTACAGATACTGGCCATGTAGGCTATGGAGAAGCTGCACCGACAGCGGTAATTACTGGAGATACCTTGGGCTCCATAAGGGCTGCCATTGAAGGCTATATAAGGCCGCAACTATTGAATCTCGAAATTGAAAACCTAGAGGAAATATCCAAGCGAATAGATGGGGCCTTGATAGGCAACAACAGTGCCAAGGCAGCAGTGGATATTGCTGTATACGATCTCTTTGGCCAATACCATAATGCACCCCTGTACAAGATTCTGGGAGGCTACCGCAAGGAGATTGTTTCAGACCTGACCATATCCGTCAATTCACCTGAAGAAATGGCCAGGGATAGCATTGAGGCCATAGACTTAGGCTACAAGACCTTAAAAATAAAGGTGGGCATAGACTCGCAAATAGACATTAGGCGGATTGAGGCCATTAGGCAGGCTGTAGGCTATGATATAGATTTAAGGTTGGATGCCAACCAAGGTTGGAAGCCAAAGGAAGCAGTTAGGATAATTAGACAAATGGAGGACAAGGGATTTAATATAGAGCTAATAGAACAACCTGTTTTTGCCAAGGATCTGGAGGGCCTAAAATACGTAACAGACAATGTACATACACCTATACTAGCTGATGAAGCTGTATTTTCTCCAAGAGATGCCATGGAAATCATCAAAAATAGGGCTGCAGATTTGATTAATATAAAGTTAATGAAGACTGGTGGAATTCACAATGCCTTGAGGATTATCTCTATGGCAGAGATTTACCATGTGGAATGTATGATTGGATGTATGCTGGAAAGCAAGTTAAGTGTCAGTGCAGCAGTTCATTTAGCCGCAGCCAAATCCATTATTACAAAGATAGACTTAGATGGGCCCCTGCTCTGTAGCCAAGATCCATTTGAGGGAGGGCCTGATTTTAATAATTCCACAATTAGCCTAAGTGAAGAACCAGGACTAGGTTTTAAATCCATAGCCAATTTGAAAACACTGGGGAAGGAGGGCAGTTTGTTTCTAATGGATTAGTTAATAATAAAAAGGGGGAGAAAGATGAAAAAGTTATTAGTATTGACTTTGATAATTGTCATGGTTTTATCAGCATGTACACCTAAGGCACCTGAAGTTTCCACTCCAGAACAGCCGGGCTCAACAGACACTCCAGATACGCCGGCTCCAAAGGGGCCAGTAGAATACACAGTCTTGTATTCAGGTGAGATAACAACACTAAACTATCTAGTTACTGCAACTACCAATGAATTTGGTCTTGCTGCAAACATGGTAGATAGTTTAATCGACTTTGACAGATACGGTGTTGCTACGCCGGGTTTGGCAACTGAATGGAAAAGCTCAGATGACGACCTAGTTTGGACCCTAAAGCTAAGAGAGGGAGTCAAATGGGTTACCAACAAGGGAGAAGAATATGCAGAAATGAAAGCCCAAGACTTTGTTGACGCTGCCGAATATTTACTAGATCCTAACAATGAATCAAAAACTGCAAACATATTCTATAGTGTAATTGAGAATGCTGAGGAATACTACGACGGAGACATAAGTGATTTTAAACAAGTAGGGGTAAAGGCCTTAGACGACTACACCTTGGAATATACACTTAAGAGCCCAACTCCATACTTCCTTTCCATGCTAAACTATGTATGCTTCCTACCTGCTAATGGGGATTTCTTGGAAGAAACAGGAGAGCTGTTTGGAACAGATAACGAATACTTCTTGTACAATGGGGCCTATATTATGGAAACCTTTGAGCCTCAGACTAGAAGGGTACTGGTCAAGAACCAAAACTACTGGGATAAGGACAATGTCTTTATAGACAAGATAAAGATGACCTACAATCAAGAAGCCGCTACCTTGGGACCAGAGCTATTCCTACGTGGAGAAATCGACTATGCAGATGTACCTGCATCCCTAGTAGAAGAGTGGATGAAGGACCCAGAAAAGAAAGACATGATTAGGCCAAATAGAACTAGTTTCTACACATACTTCTATGCCCTGAACTTTGATCCAAAGTTTGAGGCCGAATACGAGCCAGATAATTGGAAGATTGCTGTAAACAACAAGAATTTCCGTAAATCTCTCTTCCACGGCCTAAATAGACTATCTGCAATGACCACTGAAGAACCATACAATCCAGAACAAAAACTGTCAAATACCATAACACCTAAGAGCTTTGTCGACCTAGACGGTGTAGACTACACAGAGCTAGACATACTAAAGGCCTTTACAAATACAGACTCATTTGACGAAGAACTAGCCAAAAAATACAGAGATGAGGCAAAGAAGGAACTAGAAGGAAAGGTTAAGTTCCCAGTAATTGTATACATGCCATTTAACTCAGGCGGTACCGAGTGGGGCAATAGGGTACAGGTAATAGAGCAGCAAATGGAGAACCTACTGGGTACAGATTATATTGACATCAGAATAGATGCAAAGCCACCTACAAACTTCTTGGCAGAGGTCAGAAGGTCGGGCAAATACGCCTTCCTAGAGTGTAACTGGGGACCAGACTACGCTGACCCTGAGACCTACACAGATCCATTCTTCCCAGGCGGGACCTACAATTTCCCAGAATTTGCACAGGCCTATACGGAAGCCAATGGGGAGAAGGTCTATACAAATCTAGCCACAGCTGCTAGAGCAGAAGTTCACGACATTGGCGAGAGATATGAGTTGTTTGCCGAAGCAGAGGCGTTTTTAATTGAAGAAGCCTTTGTAGTTCCCTATTCTTTAGGTGGGGGAGGCTACTCTGCCAGCAGGTTGAACCCATTTGAATCCCTCTACTCTCCATTCGGAGTTTCAGCTGAAAGATACAAGGGCCAAAAAGTATTAGATAAGCCCATGAATACAGAGGACTATGTAAGAGAACTAGAGAAATGGGAAAAAGAACGTGCAGAGGCTCTAAAGAACCAATAATACAAGAAATTAGTCATAGAACCTAGGAATACTCTTCCTAGGTTCTATACTAGAACTTACTGTAGCCTCACTACATATTAGGGTTTTGTAAAAACCAATCGACCTATGGAAAGAGGGAGGAAAATGCTAAAATATTCAATTAAAAGGCTGTTACAATCTCTGCTTACCCTGTTTGTTATCATTACCTTAGTATTTTTACTTATGAGACTATTGCCGGAGGAAGGATATTTCGGGGATGCTTATGAGAAGTTGGATGTCTCACAGAGGGAAGCCATACTTACAAGCATGGGTCTAAGGGACCCGCTGCCAAAACAATTGCTCAACTTCTATATTAGACTAGCCAAAGGAGACTTGGGAAAGTCCATTACCTTCAGGCCCAAGGTTCCCGTAACCAAAATCATAAAGGATAAGGTCCCCTATTCCCTTTATTTTGGTCTAGCATCCATTGGCATATCCCTATTCATAGGTATATTTTTAGGTATTGCCATGGCTAGGAATAAGTCTAAGTTTTGGGACAAATTTGGCACTGGATATGTGGTATTTATAAGGGCTGTGCCTGCAGCCGTATATTTTTTATTTTTGCAGATTTTTATTACGGGGATATTCAAACTACCTATGTTATTCGACATAGATAAGCCCAAGACCTGGATATTACCCACCATCTCCATGTCCCTAGGCGGGATAGCCAGCTATGCCATGTGGATGAGAAGGTATATGGTGGATGAGCTAAATAAAGACTATGTAAAGTTAGCCAGGGCAAAGGGCCTTAGCAACAAGAGTATCATGGTCAGGCATGTATTTAGAAATGCCTTTGTACCCCTGGCACAATACCTGCCAGCGACTATCCTCTTTACCATTGCAGGTTCTATTTACATAGAATCCCTATACTCCATACCTGGAATGGGGGGGCTCCTAGTTGAGGTAATAAAGAGGCAAGATAACACCCTGGTTCAGGCCCTGGTACTCATCTACTCGTCAGTAGGTATTGTTGGGCTCTTCCTGGGGGATATTCTAATGGCCTTATTTGATCCTCGAATCAACTTGCAAAGAAAAGGGGGTGCCAGATAGTGGGAAAGCAAGCAGTGAAAAAACTTACTAAGGAATATGATGACAATCTGTTTGAGTTTGCAATATACGATGAGGAGGAGGCAAAACGCGGGGGCTATTCCAATTACTCCTATTGGAAGTCAACTTGGGAGGTATTTATAAGGAATAGGCTGGCAGCATTTCTTTTGATTTTAATAGTCGCTCTCTTGATATTTACAATAATTCAGCCCTATCTGCCAAATCAAAAGTCTCCCATTAAGATACACATAAATGAGGAAAATCAATTGCCCTTGAAAAACAATCCGCCTGACTCGGAGTTCTGGTTTGGCACCAATTCCATAGGTCAAGACCTGTGGTCTCGTGTATGGAGCGGGTCTAGGACCTCACTTCTCATTGGCATAATCGTAGGCATATGGGAGGCGGTGGTAGGAATTACTATTGGGGCCCTGTGGGGTTATGTAAGATGGCTGGATAGGCCAATTACAGAGATTTACAATATCATAGACAATATACCCAAGACCATAATCTTGATTTTGATGACCTATATCTTAAAACCCAGCATGACTACCATGATTATAGCAATCTGTTCGACTTCTTGGATAGATATGGCTAGGTTTGTGAGGAATCTCACCATAATCATAAGGGACAGGGAGTACAATTTGGCTTCAAAATGCCTAGGTACTCCAACCATGAGAATAATCACGAAAAACCTGCTGCCATATTTGGTATCTGTAATCATGCTGACCATTGCCTTGTCTATACCACAGACCATTGGCTATGAGGTATTCTTGACCTATATAGGTCTGGGACTCCCTATCAGCACTCCGTCCTTGGGGAATCTGATAAATGAGGGAAGGGTTTTAATACTTAATGCCTCTCAAAGGTATCAGTTGATATTTCCTTCCATTATTATATCCGTCATAACCATATCTTTCTATATCTTGGGCAATGTGTTTTCTGACGCAGCAGACCCTAAAAACCATGTTTAGGAGGCAGACCATGGAAGAGAAAAATATTATCTTATCCGTAAGGGATTTAGTTATTAAATTTAGGCTGAGAGGAGATGTGCTTACAGCTATTAGGGAAGCTTCTCTAGACCTATACGAGGGAGAGAGCCTTGCAATAGTAGGGGAATCTGGTTCAGGAAAGTCCGTATTCACCAAGAGTTTCATGGGTTTACTGGATGCCAATGGCTGGATTGACTCTGGCAGCATAGTATTTGAGGGTCAGGACATTTCCCAGTACAAGACTGAAAAGGATTGGTTGAAGATCAGGGGAGATAAGATTGCCATGGTATTTCAAGACCCAATGACATCTCTAAACCCCCTAAAGTCCGTAGGTAAACAGGTGCTGGAGGCCATAGAACTCCATCAAAATATAAGGGGCGACAAGGCCAGGAAAAAGGTAATTGAAATCTTGGAAGATGTGGGCATAGATGAGCCGGAAAAAAGATATAGGCAATTTCCCCATGAATTTTCAGGTGGTATGAGGCAGAGGGTAGTAATTGCCATTGCTATAGCCTGTAATCCGAGGATACTGATATGCGACGAACCCACTACTGCCCTGGACGTTACCATACAGGCCCAAATATTGGATTTGCTCAAGGCCCTGCAGGAAAAATACAATCTGACAACTATTTATATCACCCACGATTTGGGAGTTGTAGCCAATGTGGCAGATAGAATAGCAGTCATGTATGCGGGAGATATAATAGAGATTGGAAAATGTGAGGAGGTATTTTACAATGGCCAGCACCCCTATACCTGGGCACTCCTGTCCTCCCTGCCTCAGTTGGGCGTCAAGGGGGAAGACTTGTTTTCCATCAAGGGTACGCCGCCAAATCTCTTTTACGAAATAAAAGGGGATGCCTTTGCCCCCAGGAATCCAAGGGCCCTAAAAATTGATTTTCTTGAAAGACCACCATATTTTTCGGTCAGTCCAAGTCACAAGGCAAAGACCTGGCTATTGGATCCTAGGGCACCAGAGGTGCATCCACCTGAATCCATACAGGTATTGAGGCAGCAGTGGGAGGTAGAAAGCAATGGATAGAAAAGACAAGGAAAAGCTCTTGGAGGTAAAGAACCTTAGGGTTGAATTCGGCAGGAGAAAGAAAAATAAATTTGTCGCTGTAAAAGACGTAAGCTTTCATATATACAAGGGTGAAACCTTTGGCCTAGTAGGAGAGTCGGGATCTGGAAAGACCACCATAGGCCGGGCAATTATTCGCCTTAATGAAACTGCCGGGGGAGAGATTATCTTCGACGGAAAAAGAATCAACGGAAAAATAGACAAGGAGTTGGACAAGGAAATAACTAGAAGAATCCAGATGATATTTCAAGACCCTATGGCCTCCCTCAATGAGAGGGCCAAGGTTGACTATATAGTATCCGAGGGCCTATACAATCTTAAAAATTACAGGGATGAGAAGGAGAGAAAGGAAATGGTAGAAAAGGCCCTATTAGATGTGGGGCTCCTGCCTGAATTTCTCAGCCGTTTCCCCCACGAGTTTTCGGGGGGACAAAGACAGAGGATTGGGGTGGCCAGATCCATAGTAATGGAACCAGAATTAATAATCGCCGACGAACCTATATCGGCACTGGATGTATCCATTAGGGCACAGGTCTTGAATTTAATGTCGGAGCTTCAAAAGAAAAAGGGACTTACCTACCTATTTATTGCCCACGATCTATCAGTGGTTAGATTTATAACCGATAGGGTGGCAGTAATATACAAGGGGGAGATAGTGGAATTAGCTGCTACGGAAAAGCTCTATAGGCATCCCCTCCACCCATATACCCGGGCCCTTTTTTCTGCAATTCCCCACCCAGATCCTCGCAAGGAGAGGGCAAAGGTCCTAGAAATTTATGACCCTAGCTGCCATGACTATGAAGATAATCCGCCAAGATGGGTGGAAATAGAGGCAGAGCATTTTGTCCTAGCCAATGAGAGGGAACTGGATGTCTATAGGAAGATGCTGGAGAGCCCAGATGAGACCTATTCCCTTTAAATAATATGAGGTGAGAAGATGATTGATCTGATTATGGAGGAAGTAAAAAAGTTTGAAGGCCAAATATCCATAGTCCTAAAGGACCTGATAAATGACAAATGGATACTTAAATTCGAAGAGGATAAGGTCTATCCTTCTGCCAGCCTGATTAAGGTCCCCATAATGCTAGAGGCCCTTTTTAGGGCAAGGGATGGGGAGCTAAATCTAGAAAAAAAGATCAGTATCAAGGATGAGGATAGGGTGAACTACAGCATAATCTCTGACCTAAACATTGACAAATATAGTCTGCTGGATATAATTACCCTCATGATAATAGTCAGCGATAATGCGGCCACCAATGTCCTGATAGACCTATTGGGGTTTGACAAGATTAACCAAAGACTAGAGGCACTCAACTGTCGCCATACCATACTCCAGAGAAAGATGCTGGATTTCGACAGTGCAAGGGAAGGCAGGGATAACCTTACATCTGCCGGGGACATGGCCCTTATGATGGAAGGGCTCTATGACAAGACTATCCTAGGAGCCGAGTATTCGGACATAGCCATAGATATATTGCTCAAGCAAAAATATAAGGATAAATTGGGTCGCTATATATCTGAAGATGTCCCCATAGCCCACAAGACTGGTGAGCTAAGTAGGATTAGCCATGACGTAGGTATATTTTATTTGCCAACTGCCCACTACCTCCTTGGAATATTGACAAAGGACGTGGACAGCATTTATGGACAGAGAATAATAGGAAATATTTCAAAGATTGTATATACAAATTCAGTTGGTAAAGCAGATATGTAAATAAAAACTAGGAGGTGATGGATTTGAGTATAGAAAAATGGGGAATCTTATCAAAACCACTTGTAGCCATAAATTTGCATCCCCGATTTGACAGTCCATTGGCTGACGAAGGCCTGTATGGAATGATAGTAAAAATCCTGGAAGACAAGGGAGAGGGCTGGCATTATATCGAAACACACTATAACTACAATGGATATATACATGAATCGAATATGGTGATGGATGAAGATATGGTGGAAAGGTGGAGGCTAGAGGCGGATAAGATAATATACCATTCCCTAGCAGATGTGCTGCCAGAGGCCAAATATCAGGGCCATATAAGGTCAACCCTGACTAGGGGAGCCACCATAATAGTCACTGGTGAAAAAAAGGAGAGATGGGCAGAAGTATTGTTGGCAGACAATACAAGGGGCTGGGTAAGGTCTGATTTTATTGGAGATAAAATAGTTTCCCATGAGAAGGAGGACCAAGAGGGCCTGAGAAAATCCCTAGTAGATGCGGCAATGTCCTATATGGGGACCCAGTACAGATGGGGAGGGAAGAGTCCTCTTGGCATCGACTGTTCAGGGCTTTGCTCCATATCCTATCTACTAAACGGAATTATTATCTATAGGGACGCCCAGAGAAAGGATCAATATATGAGGCAGATATCCCTAGATGAGATAAGGCCCGGAGACTTGCTATTCTTTCCTGGTCATGTGGCCATGTATATAGGGGAAGACAAGTATGTACATTCCAGCTCCAATAACAATGGGGTCGACATCAATAGCTTAAACCCCAAAGACAAGAATTATAATGACTACCTGGCAAAAAACATAAGCGATATAGGAACAATTTTCTAAGACCTTGATATTTAAGGTCTTTTTATTTTTCTTTGGCCATTTTTGTAGTATAATCTTTGTATAGGTCAAACTAAGAATACAAGGGTGATACAATGGCATTTAAATCGGAAAACCATGTAAACATGTTTACAAATATGATGTCAGAGGGCTTTATCGTCATAGATAACAAGGGGAAGATAAAAATCTATAATGATAAGGCAAAGGAAATATTTAGCATAGCAAATACCCAGGGCATTAGCCATGAGAGGGGAAGGATTGAAAAGGGAGATATAGTGATAATAGCCGACAACTCCATGGGCCAGGACGACGGCAAACTCGACGCTAAATCACTGGAACTATTGGGCATCAAGGGTGCAAGGCTGGCGGAGGGAGATGCTGTCATAGCCATTGGCAGCTACAAGACCAGGGGAAGTTTTGAACCGGTCTTCAACAACCTGCAAAAAGACCACAAGGAAAAGGAAATGAACCTGGAGCTAGAGATAGAGGGTATCCAGATAGTTGTCAAGATAGATTTTGTAAATAGGCTCATTAGTATTGGTGTGGATAATAGAGACTACACCATGCCCTACAGGAGTGCCATTGGCCATACAGTTGTCCTAGATGGAGTCAGCAGACAGATGAAGTTTTACCAGGCCCATGGCTATACTGCAAGGGGGGAGAGCGTCAACGATTTGCTCAAGGGTAACAGCTACATGGCAAAGGGAGAGGGGACAGAGATTTTAGATGTAATAGGCAAGGATATATCTCAAATACATAAATCGGATTCCATGATAGAGCAATTTCTCAATGTTGCCATGGGAAGGGACATAATCTATATAGACCAATTCGAGGAGATTAACGGCATACCTACAATGTGTACCCTGCTGCCGGTGGAAGAGGATGGGAAGAGGATAGGTGCCGCCCTAAAGGTAGAGGATATTTCACAGATAAAAAAAGCCATAAGGGAAAGGGACTATGCCATCAGTAAGCTGGAACAGGCAGAAAACCTCCTCCTGGATGAAAAGGCACTGAGCCAGGCCTTTCCAAACTTTTCCGGCACCAGCCGGCAAATTGACAATGTAAAGAGAATGGCACTTAAGGCATCTAAAACCAATTCAAATGTCTTAATTTTAGGGGAGAGTGGAACAGGAAAGAGCATATTGGCAAAGGGAATACATAAAAACAGCAAGTACAAGGATAGGGGATTTACCTATGTCAACTGTGGGGCTATTCCAGGCAATTTGCTGGAGTCAGAGCTGTTTGGATACGAGAAGGGTGCCTTCACCGGAGCCCATTCACAGGGGAAAAAGGGTTTTTTTGAGATAGCTGATGGTGGAACCCTCTTCCTAGATGAAATAGGAGACATACCCCAAAGCCTTCAAGGGAAACTATTGGAAGCGATACAGGAAAAGAGCTTCTATAGGGTGGGGGGAATTGAAAGAATTAGGGTAAATATTCGCATTATCTCCGCCACAAATAAGAATTTAGAGGAGGAGATGTTAAAGGGTAGGTTCAGGGAGGACCTATATTATAGGATCAATGTCTTCCCCATATGGATACCCCCTCTTAGGGATAGGAAGGAAGACCTCATACCCTTGGTGGATTTTTTGCTTCCCAAAATATGCGATGAATTGGGAACTAAGAATAAGAGGATATCCAGCGAGGCCAAAAACCTCCTATTAAAGTATGACTGGCCGGGCAATATCAGGGAATTGGAAAACATACTTGAGAGGGCCGTAAACCTATCGGAGGGCGACAATATCCTTTCCAGACATATAGCCATGGGCAACAGGGCAGCTGAGGACAGGGGGGCCCATATAATGGACTTGAGGGCATATTTGGAGGATCAGGAAAGAAAAGCCATTGAGGAGGCCCTAGACCACTATGGGGGAAATAAGAGAAAGGCAATGGAGGCCCTTGGGGTCAGCAAGACCACATTCTATGAAAAATTAAAAAAATACCAAATCAAGTGATATTCTAATTTTTATATGCTAATTCATTTAGTAACTCTTCATTATATTTTCGCATAGTATATTAATGCAAAGAATATAAGAGAAGGGTGGGTAAAAATGAGCAATAATAGAACATGTCCAACTGGAAGTTTCCCCTATACAATTAAATCTGGGGATACTCTATACAAACTGGCACAAACATACAATACCACTGTAGAAGCCATAATGAGAATTAATCCGGGCATCAACCCAAATAATCTGCAGATAGGTCAGGTAATCTGCATACCTGGGACCACACCGCCTCCGCCATCAAGATGTCCTACGGGTACGTTTGCTTACACAATAAAATCAGGAGACACCCTATACAATTTGGCTATCAGGTATAACACCACTGTAGAAGCCATCATGAGGGTAAACCCGGGCATAGATCCAAACAATCTACAGATAGGTCAGGTGATCTGTATACCAGGAACAGCACCTCCGCCACCTCCACCAAGCACATGTCCAACGGGAAGTTTCCCCTATACAATTAAGTCTGGGGATACTCTATACAAACTGGCACAAACATACAATACCACTGTAGAGGCCATAATGAGAATTAATCCGGGCATCAACCCAAATAATCTGCAGATAGGTCAGGTAATCTGTATACCTGGGACCAGACCACCGACACCGCCGCCAACATGTCCCTCGGGCACATTTGCCTACACCATAAAGTCAGGGGACACCTTGTATAATTTGGCTATCAGGTATAATACCACTGTAGATGCCATCATGAGGGTAAATCCGGGCATAGATCCAAATAATCTACAGATAGGTCAGGTAATCTGTATACCAGGAGCAGCACCTCCGCCACCTCCACCATGTGATGGGCTTTACTATGCTGTAAGACCAGGGGATACCCTCTTTAGCATTGCAGCCATGTTTAACATTTCATTGGCTAAGCTAATGGAAGCCAATCCAGGTGTAGATCCCAACAACTTGAGAGTTGGCCAGCTAATCTGCATTCCTAGGGTAACGCCACCTCCCATACCTTGTCCAGGAGGGACAGTTTACACTGTAGGGCCAAATGACAATCTAGCTAGCATATTGTTGAGGTTTAATATTTCAGTAATGGACCTAAGGGCGGGAAATCCAAATGTCAACCTAGATATGTTGACACAGGGCCAGCAGTTGTGTATATTGCCCCATCAAGATAGGGGATGTCCCTGTCCTCCAGGCACAAGACAATATGTCATAGCAGAGGCAGATATTCCCCAAAGCGGATCGACCGTAGCGGCTCTGGCACAAAAATTTGGAGTATCTGTATCGGTGTTGATGACGGCAAACGCAAACTTATCGCCATCGGATTTTGTAGTAGGAAAGACAATTTGCGCACCAAATATGTAGGGGATATCCATCAGCCTAGCTGATGGATATTTCTTTGCAGAAAATGACCCACTTTGTAGGAATTTTGTAATTTAATTGTAACAACTATTAGTAAAAAATATGTTATAGTTTTTGTAGGAGCAAATAGATAAGGAAAGCGGTGAGCATATGAAAAGGACAAGGCATATCATATTGATTTTACTAGTATTTGTTTTAATCCTATCCCTGATAGGATGCAAAAAGAAAAATACTGATATAGAAGAGACAAAGAGGGAAACACCAGATCTTATCAGGGAGGAATCCAAAGATGAGAAGGCCAGAGATAGGTTGATGGCAGAGTTTGCAGAATTAATGGACAATAAGTCTTTAGATCTTTTAGTCGAATTTGCAGATTCAAATATAGGTAATTTTTCGTCAATTGAAGCTGACGAAATCCTGCTGGGCCTCCAGGAAATCCTAGAGGAGAATATAGCCAGGGGGGCTATCTTCAAGGACTATAGGGGTGAGTTGATGGAAATAGCAGGGGGGGAGATGTTTTTCCCTAGGGATAGGATTGGGGACATAGGAGACCAAAAGCTCAGGGCCGATATTGAAAGGGCATTTAAAAACAAGTACAAGCTAATCAATATGGAGGGTCAGTTTTATCCAGTAGTAGACTATGAAGAACTTAGGGCCTATGATGACTATGTGTCCAGTCAAGTAAGGGACTATATTGACATTAGGGCATCTATGTCCAATGAACCTATGGCCGTTGATGCGGCCCTGATAATTAGCTACGATAAATTGGCAGATAGGATACTACAGCTAGAAGACTATCTAAAGGACTATCCTCAGGGAAAGAAGTATGAAGAAATCCTCGGATTCTACGAGGACTGGCTATGGGTATATCTCAATGGCCTGCCCAATACGCCCATAGAGGATCAGGATACAAAGATTGTCTACAAGGATGTATATGAAAGCTACAAGAGGATAGGAAATACCAAGGATTCGGCTACAGGCCTGATTGTAAGCAAGTATATAGATAGGATTGGAGAAAACAAGGGTCTAATAGATGAGTCCATACTGGAAAAGAATACAGACCTTATAGATGAGGCCCTATTCCTCTTAAAGGCAAGTAAATAGGCAAAATAACCCCCTAGGGGGTTATTTTTAAAAATGTTATTATTTATGGTAAAAAGGGGTAATATATGTAATAAATAGATGAGGAGTGATAAGATGAGCGAATTGATTAACAATAGAGAGCATAGACAGGAAAAACTCAAGGAAGTAATCAAGGAATTACATGCCGGGAAAACTGTCGAGGAAGTGAAGGCCAAATTTGCCAAGGTCATTGAAGGGGTCACTGCCAAGGAAATTTCCCTAATGGAGGTTGAGTTGGTAAAAGAAGGCCTGCCAATAGAGGAAATTCAATACCTATGTGATGTTCATGCCGCAGTATTCAAGGGCTCCATAGAGGAAATCCACAATCCAGAGGAGGTACCTGGCCATCCAGTCTATACCATGAGAGAAGAAAATGAGGCCCTAGAAGACTTGATTGAGAATTCCATCAGGCCGAATTTAGATAGATTTAAGCAAGATGACTCAGAACAAAATAGATTTGCCCTCATAAATGACATAAATCTACTTTGGGATATAGACAAACACTATAGCAGGAAAGAAAATTTAATCTTTCCCTATCTGGAGAAGTACGGTATAACATCGCCCCCAAAGGTCATGTGGGGAGTAGATGACGAAATCAGGGCCCTAATCAAGGGTGCAAAACTAGCCCTAACCACCTACAAGGGCGATATGGGAGAAGTGGAAGAAAAGGTGGAAGAGGCCATAGACCAGGTAATTGAGATGATATTTAAAGAAGATAGCATACTGTTTCCAATGTGCCTAGATACCTTGACAGAGGACGAATGGATTAAAATATACAATGAGACAGAGGAAATAGGTTATAGCCTCATTGAGCCAAAGGAGAAGTGGAAAAGAGCCAGGGTAAACCTAGAGGAAAAGGCAGAGGAAGAGAGTGAAGGAGTAGACAAGGGCTATGTCAAGTTTGAGACAGGGATACTGTCAGCCAAGGAAATCAACCATATATTCAACTCTATACCAGGGGATATGACCTTTGTGGACAAGGACAATATAGTTAAATACTTTTCCCAGGGAAAGGAAAGGCTATTTGCTAGGACTAAAGCAGTAATTGGGAGGACTGTGGAAAATTGCCATCCACCTGCTTCAGTAAATGTGGTAGAGAAGATTGTAAATAGTTTTAAATCAGGAGAAAAGGACAGCGAAAGCTTCTGGATACAGATGAGGGATAAGTTTGTCTTGATTCAGTATTTTGCCGTCAGAGATGAAAATGGGGAATTCTTAGGTACCCTGGAATTTTCCCAGGACATAGCTCCCATCAAGGAGTTAGAAGGAGAGAGAAGGCTATTGTCAGAATAAGATAAGGAATTTCCTTATCTTATTCTTTGCTGCAATGTATCCGAAATGTAACCTATTTTCAATGTAATTGTAATTGTATTTATCTAGGAGATATAGTAATATAAAAGGTATACATTAAAAAGAGGTGTAATTGGTGAAGAAGAAATTTTTATTATCATTTATAATATCCCTACTTGTATTCTCCTTGATATTCATAGGCTTTGGGGAGAATATATTTCTAAGGGAAAAAACCACAATTGCCACAGATGGCAATGAAGAATTTGGAGACTTTGGCGAGGGAAACCTAGTAGAACCTAAGGTGAAGAATGAGATTTTATTTTTGCTAATGGGAGTCGATGCAAAAGACGTTAAAAAATCAAAGGGAACTCGTACAGATACCATGATGCTAATTAAGGTGAATTTTGATGATGGTGGCATAAGCCTACTCTCTATACCTAGGGATACCAGGGTGTCTGTCAGGGGCAAGGAGGATAAGATAAATCATGCCCATGCCTTTGGCGGAGTGGAACTAACCATGAAGACCACTAGGGATTTCCTAAACCTGGATATAGACTACTATGTGAAGATGGACTATAGGGCTGTCAAAGAGGTGGTTAACGCCATAGGAGGCGTAGATATAGATGTGCCTAGGGATATGAGATACAAGGATCCCGCTGCGGACCCACCCCTTAATATAAATATAAAGAAGGGCTTTCAAACCCTCGACGGAGATCTGGCCCATGACTTTCTCAGGTATAGGTCCGGTTATACAGATGGGGACCTGGGCAGGATAAAGGCACAGCAAATGTTCATGAAAGAGTTTGTAAAGCAAACCCTGAAGCTTAAAAATATTGTACAGTTACCAAAAATCATCAATAGCTATTACGATTATGTGGAGACTAATATTCCCCTAACTACGATGTTGAAGGGGGCTACATCTGCCAAAAAGATTGATATGGAAAACATGAGAACAGGCACAATTCCTGGAAGCGATAAGAAAATTAAGGGTGTAGATTACCTGATTTACAATGCTCAGGAAACAGAAGCCATAGTTGAGGAGATGTTTGGGGACTATTTATTAGACAATAGATAGAGGTGTAAACATGAGAAAAATTCGAAAAAGAGAACATTTAGAGAATTATTTCAGGGCAACATATAGGGGGAATACCCTCTTGGAGGATGTGTTTTTGGAGCACAACTCCCTGCCAGAATTGAGTATAGATGATATTGATACAAGGGTGAAATTTTTAGGGAAAACTGCAGATTATCCCATTATTATCAACGCTATGACGGGAGGCACTGACTTTTCCCAGGAAATAAATCGAGAATTGTCTTTAATTGCCAAGGCCTTTAATATTCCCATGGCTGTGGGCTCTCAAACCATTGCCCTATGCGAAGGAGATGAATGTAGAGACTCCTTTCAGATAGTCAGGGAAAACTTGGGGGAGGATGGAATCGTCATTGCAAACCTAAGTGCCCGAGCGGGCCTAGAGGATGTAAATATTGCCTTGAATATGATAAATGCAGATGCCATACAGCTCCACCTGAATCCAGCTCAGGAAATAGTCATGTTCGAGGGAGACAGGGACTTTCGAGGTATTCTTGAAAACATAGAGAATATTGTAAAGAAGGTCGATAGGCCAGTTATAATAAAGGAAGTTGGCTTTGGCATATCAAAGGACGTGGCAGAGAAGCTCTATGATATTGGCGTAAGAAATATAGATATATCCGGGTCAGGGGGAACAAATTTCATTGAAATAGAAAATATAAGAAGTAAGGAAATAGACCTCTCAGATATATTTAGTTGGGGAATACCTACGGCCTTATCCCTTATCAAGGCTAGGGAACTGCCAGATGACCTGCTCCTGATTGGAAGCGGCGGCATCAGAACAAGTATGGATATAGTGAAGGCATTGGCAATAGGGGGCGACCTAGTAGGTATATCAGGTGAAATATTGTCATACCTACTCCATGGCGGCTATGAAAATGCCAGGGACTATTTGGATGCTACCATACACAAGATGAAAATACTCATGCTATTATTAGGTAGAAAAAATATAGAAGAATTAAAGGCAACTGAATACAAATTGACGGGGAGATTAAGGGAATTAGTCTAAAAACCTCCAGCGCCTTCCCGTCGGCGCAAATTAGCAAGGCAAATAACTGCCTTGTTTTTTTATTTAACAAAAGACAGGAAAAGAGGAGAATTTTTCAGTTGTCTTCCATATAATGCAATAGGGAGTTAATGCGACATAGTTTAAAAATAATCTATCATTGTCTAATGGGGACAAAAGAGCTATAATATATATTTAAGAACTAGAAATGGGAGGAATGATCATGGGATTAATCGTTGGCATAGTAGGAGCTACTGGAGCCGTGGGACAAAAAATGTTAGAAATATTGGAAGCTAGGAATTTATCCATTGATAAACTTAGGCTTTTTGCATCGGAAAGATCTGCGGGCAAACAAGTAAAATTTAATAATATAGAGATTGAGGTTGAACTATTGACAAAGGAGGTTATGAAAGACAAATTTGATTATCTACTGTTTGCAGCCGGTGGAGCAATATCAGAAGTATATGCACCTATTGCGGCCCAGGCTGGAAATATTGTAATAGATAATTCATCTCACTTTAGGATGGTGGATAAGATACCTTTAGTTGTGCCGGAGATAAATGGGCATATACTAAAGGGATATAAGGGTATTGTCGCCAATCCAAATTGTTCAACTACTCAGATGGTCATGGCCATAGCGCCATTACATAAGGAATACGGTATTCAAAAACTTGTGGTATCCACATATCAGGCCGTATCAGGTAGTGGTTATAGGGCCATAGATGAGTTGAAAAATCAACTAGAAGACGAAAGTTATCCAAATAAGGTATATACGAGAAAGATTGGTAGAAACTGCATTCCACATATAGATGTATTCAATGAAAATGGTTTTACCAAGGAAGAGCTAAAGATGGTATATGAAACTCACAAGATTTTGGAAGATGACAGCATAGAAATAAACCCAACAGCCGTAAGGATACCAGTATTCTATGGTCACAGTGAGTCCATATATTTAGAGCTTAAGGAAGAGGCCGATGTGGAAGAAATCAGGAATTTGTTAGGCAGGACTGAAGGCATTATAGTAGAGGATGAACCTTGGGAAAACAAATATCCTACTCCGCTGGAGGCAGCGGGAACTGATTCAACCTATGTAGGCAGGATAAGAAAGGATATTTTCAATCCAAGGGGCTTGTCCCTATGGGTAGTAGCAGATAACCTTAGAAAGGGTGCAGCTACTAATGCCATTCAGATCTTGGAGAAGATGGAAAATATTAAGATGGAGGGATAGTATTGTTTAGAGGAGCAGGAGTCGCCATAGTCACACCCTTCAGAGATGGAAAGTTTGACGTGGAGGCATATGAAAACTTAATAGAATTTCAAATTGATAATGGCACACAGGCCATAATAGTTTTAGGTACTACAGGAGAAGCTTCGACAATAGATTCTGAGGAGAAGGGGCTGATTATTGCAACAGCCGTTGAAAAGACAGATGGGAGAGTACCCATAATTGTAGGGGTAGGCTCAAATTCCACAGAAATAGCTATAGAGAATACAAGGCAGGCAGAGAGCCTGGGAGCAGATGGGGTACTTTTAGTCAGTCCCTACTATAACAAATGCACCAACAATGGACTGATTGCCCACTTCACAGAAGTGGCAAATTCCACAAAACTTCCAGTTATCATCTACAATGTGCCCGGCAGAACTGGGGTAAATATACCGCCAGAGGTAAACCTAGCCATGTCGAAGGTGGAAAACGTCATAGGCGTAAAGGAAGCCAGTGGAAATATATCCCAGATACTGGAGATAAAGAGATTGGTACCAGAAGATTATTTGATATATTCAGGCAATGACGATCAGGTAATACCCATATATGCCTGCGGAGGTCATGGAGTGATTTCGGTGGCGTCCAATATAATACCAAAGGAAATGCAGGAAATGTGTCAGGCATTTATGGATGGAAAGATAGGGGAGGCCCTAGGATTGCAATTGGAATACAAGAAATTGATAGACCTACTCTTCTCAGAAGTGAACCCAATACCTGTAAAGGCTGCCCTGGCAGAGATGAAATATATAGAGGACGAATTGAGACTGCCTCTTACATCTATGGAGGAGAAAAATAGGATTAAACTAGTACAAGAGATGAAAAGGGTAAACATTCTCTAGGAGGTATTTATGAACCTACTAATTAATGGAATAAGAGGAACTATGGGAAGTAAGATAAAGGAGCTGGCATTGGAAGACAGCTACTGGACCAATGTCTATGGATTGGACAGGGAGACACCCCTTCCGCCTAGGGGAATCGATATTGATGTATTAGTGGACTTTACCCACCCTTCGTCCCTAGATAAGCTACTTAGCCTGGCCCTAGATAGGAAGCTGGCCCTAGTAATAGGTACGACGGGCTATGACCATGGGCAATTAGAATCCATAAGGAAGGCAGCAGAGTCGATTCCCATATTACATGCCACCAACATGTCTCTAGGAATGAACTTGCTATTTTCCCTAGTGGAGAAGGCAGCAGCCAGCCTCAAGGATAAAACAGATATAGAAATAGTAGAAGCACATCACAATAGAAAGAAGGATGCACCCTCGGGGAGTGCCACCAGCATAGTGGAGGCCATTGAGAGGGGCCTAGGTGAGAAAAGAAAGCACCAGCATGGTAGGCAGGGAGAATGCCCAAGGGAGAAGGGGGAAATAGGCATCCATGCCCTAAGGGGAGGAAATATCGTAGGCTATCATGAGGCCAATTTCATAGGGGAATTAGAGTCCCTTAAGATAGTCCATGAGGCCTTTGATAGGAAGGTATTTGCCCAAGGAGCCCTGGAGGCCGCCAAATTCATCATAGGAAGGGAAGCAAAACTATACAGCATGAAGGATGTATTATAAAAAATGAGCCAGCGGGGACGGTTCTCGCTGGCTCATTTTTGAATAGAGCTGTGGATGAAATGTGGACAAATTGTGGATAATTAAGAATACCTTTATCTAAAGGGGGGAATAAATTGAAAAACAAGGTCTTACATATACTAAAAAATACCCCTGACTATATATCGGGAGAAGAAATATCAAAGGAGTTCCATATGACCAGAGCCGCCATATGGAAGCATATAAAATCTCTGAGAGAGGAGGGCTATGTAATTGATTCCATGCCCAGCAAGGGATACAAGCTGATTTCCTCGCCGGACTTGCTAATATATGAGGAAATTGAAGAGTATCTAGATAGCAAATTCATAGCTAGGAATATCCTCCACTATGATTCTATTGACTCTACCAACAAGAAGGCAAAGGAAATTGCCCCTATT
>Ga0265293_10003024_pt1 | contig 32180 bp, 20 predicted proteins | sample Munlanlewell138R_FD_192505 | JGI IMG/M metagenome (GOLD analysis project Ga0265293, IMG submission 192505) | Leachate microbial communities from a municipal landfill in Southern Ontario, Canada - Leachate well 138R | ecosystem: Engineered > Solid waste > Landfill > Unclassified | place: Canada... | reverse complement strand
GCTTCGATTATTGTTCAATGTGCGAGGGTAGAAATGGATTATTGTGGATAGGGAAAGGTAGCAAATTATACTACTATGATCTTGAAAAAGAACAGCTTTTCCCGTATCGCGAAGGAGAAAATTTAATATCTTTTGACTATATATATGGAATAATTGAAGATAATTATGGAGACATTTGGATTCCCACCTCTCAAGGTATCTGGCAGCTATCCATAAGAGATGACTCGTATACTCACTATGACCTTGCAGATGGTTTGAAGAGCGATACCTTCCGGCCATTATCTTATTTTAAGACTAACGATGGCACGATTTATCTTGGTTGTTTAACTGGGCTAATCGAATGTAATCCCGAAAATATAGAGGAGAATACCTATGACCCAAGAATATTGATTAGCAATTTCTCACTTATAAGTAAACCCTCGCCTTTTGACACTCCCATAGAGGATATTCAGAAAATTACCTTGCCTTATTCTGATAACTCTTTTGTAATAGATTTTGCTGATACCAATTTTGGTTCGTCAGCTAAGACTTTATTTGCCTATAAATTAGACGGTTTTGACAAAGACTGGCACTATTGTGCTCCAAACGAACATTCTGCAAAATATACGAACATTCCTAATGGTGAATATACATTCTTGGTTAAAGCTTATGATAGCAATGATAATTTGGGCAGTGTGTGTCTTTCAATAAAAATAGATATTTCACCCCCGTTTTGGAAAGAGTGGTGGTTCATACTATTACTTTTTGGCTTTGTAGCAATCATTATAACAGTCATAATCAAGCTGAAAACACGTGCCCTTAATTTGCGCGCAGAAGAGCTTGCTTCCCAGGTAGACAAGAAGACTTCACAGCTGGCTGAAAAGACTGAGCAATTAGAGCAAGAACTCAATAAACGCATCGGATTTACCAGGGTTATAATTCACGAACTTAAAACTCCAATAACATCTCTGCAAATTGCGAATGAGCTGCTTCTTGAAGAAGCCAGTAATCCTCCTTATTTAGAACTAGCTCATAGTATTGAGAATAGCATTAACAGTTTAGATAAAAGAACAAATGAATTACTAGACATCATTCGGGGTGAGATGGGCTTATTGAAAATAGATATTCACCGTGTCGATATAGACACATATCTCAACAAAACCAGTTCGGATATGTTGCTATTAGCAAAAAATAAAGGCAAAAACATTTCATTTGACATTCAGGATAATCTAGGATGCGTTGAATTTGATGCTGAGCGTATCACACAAGTATTAAATAACTTGGCAGATAATGCATGTAAATTTACAAAGATGGATGGCTCATTAGGCTTTTCGGCAAGAAAAGAAGATAGCCAATTGGTATTGTCAATAAGTGATGACGGGTGTGGAATTAATGAGGATAGACAAAAATATATATTTAACCATGGTTTAGAAAGCACCCTGCCGATTAACAGTGATCAAGCTCGGTTCAATGGCCTTGGTATTGGATTAGTACTATCTAAATTGATTATTGATTTACATGGTGGCAAAATCTCAGTTGAAAGTACAGTGAACAAAGGAAGCGTGTTTACTTTATCTATCCCCTATCAACAAAACCAAGAATCAAACTAAAAACAAGGAAAATGTTATGAAAATACTTGCTATTGAAGATGATCAGAACATAGTAGAATCACTCAATTTAATCCTGCATATGCGCTGGCCTGAAGCAGAACTCTTTTCTTCACGTTTGGGTGAAGAAGGATTGAGCTTAATAGAAACCGTGCGACCAGATATTATTATCTTAGACCTAGGATTACCTGATATAAGCGGATTCGAGGTACTGCGACAAATGCGTACGTTTTCTGAAGTACCAGTAATTATATTGACAGTATTAGGGGATGAAGATGATATTGTCAGAGGTTTGGAATTAGGGGCAAATGATTATATTGTAAAACCTTTTAGGAAAGCAGAATTCCTGGCTCGCGTTAAAGCATTAGTTCGCACTCAACGCGTATTGTTTTCCAACGACATATGTACCAAAGGGCAATACAGGCTTGAGTTGTCTACGCACGAGTTATATTTCAATCATAAGAAAGTCTTCCTAACCAAAAACGAATGTATCATTTTCTATACACTACTTAGAAATGCAAATGTTATTGTTTCCTATTCTATCTTGGCTCGTGAAATATGGGGAGAGGATTACCCAGGATCGCTTGAGGCTATTAGGGTTTATGTGCAACGTTTGCGACAAAAAATTTGCAGCGCTTCTGATCACTCTGCAATTATAGAAACTAAAGTTGGATTAGGTTATACTTTAAATGTCCCTCGTGAAATGTCCCCTCATTAGTAACAATACTTTAAGCTTGGGGAGCGGATCAGGTCGTAATTAACATATTACTCCATGTTAATTGTTGGTTTTGCTTGCATTGTTCACCTGAATACTTTTACTCGATTACTCTTGGTAAACTGCAATAGCAATCCGTTAGCAAAACATAAATAAGCCCCGGAAGTTTGTATTACTTTCAGGGCTTTTTAGCTTCAAAAACTGGAGCCAGCGAAGAGACTCGAACTCTTGACCGACGGTTTACGAAACCGTTGCTCTACCACTGAGCTACGCTGGCACGAAAGCTAAAAACTAGTCATAACCTGTTTTTATGTCAAGCAATGGTGTTAAAATGGTGTTAATTTCCAGGGAAATGGTTTCGCCGGAAGGTATTACACTGTTTAGTTTTGCCATTGCTTCTTCTTGCATCCCTGGTATTATATGGGAATACACGTCCATTGTAAAAGCGACCGAGCTGTGACCGAGTGCTTCGCTTATCACTTTAGGTGGAGCGCCACTCAGGAGTGTCAAACTGGCAAATGTATGCCTTAGATCATGAAACCTGATGCTACTCAGTCCAGCAGCCTTCACAATTTTTCTGAAATTGCTACTTAGCACACTGGGATCAATTGCCTCCCCATTATGATTGAAAAATACCAGCTCATCCAAGGTTAAGGGCTTGCCCAGTCTCTCAAACAACCTCTGACACTCTTTTTTGTATTGCCTCAGGAAAATAGCCAGCTTGGGAGTCATGGCCACCTGACGTCTGCTTCTTTCGGTCTTTGGTTCCTTGAAAATACATACTCCTTTGCGTTTATACAATACGCGGTTAACTGAAATCGAAACCGTAATATCCGGATCTACATCACGCCACCTAAGACCGAGCAGTTCAGCCAGCCTCAAGCCAGTATTAACGGCAGTATAGATCGCCGGGTAAAATCGGTTGCTTTTAGCCGCGTCAAGAAGAGCAGCAAGTTCTGATGGGTCCAGGGTTCTCATAGCCTTTTTCCGTGGCTTGGGCGGGTCAACCAGCTCACAAGGATTGCGGTTGAGATAACCCTGCCTGACGGCATACTTGAGAGATTGAGATAGACACCGATGGAAATGGTGTATGGTTCGATTGGAGAGCTGTTCACCGGTTCTCCTGGAGATCTTTTGGGCTGATCTTCCATAGAAAAGCTGGATATCTCTGGGGCTGAGGTTTTTCAATTGAATACGCCCCAGTTCTGGTATTAAGTGCTTCTCAACAATAACCTCATAACCATCAAAGGTTCTCTGGGAACAATTAGCCACAACGTAACTTTCCATCCACTGGTGCAAGTGATCGGCCAGAGTCATTTTACCCGTTGGGATAGATGCCCCCTTGTCGACAGTTGCCAGTAGCTCCCTACGACGTTTTTTAGCCGCGGTAAGGCCTTTTATAGTTTCGGTGTGCCTCTGTCGGCTACCGTTTTGGACCAAGCCAGTATATACGGTTATCTTATATGAGTTATTACCCATATACTTAATGCCCGGTGACGTCTTGGGGATATATTTGTTTTGATCAATAGCTACTTTTTCCTTCACATTTTTCACCTCCTTTCTTTTGGATTTACCGGTTTAACCTGTTCGTCTTTGCCTATAACATCACCTCCCTTTCTAATCTAGCTCGTTATTAAACAGCTCGACAAAGCTATGAGCTGTCTCCTGGATATCGCTTGTTTCGCTAACGTTTAGAAGCGCTTTGCGTTTTTCCCGGGTTAATTTTTCCCCGGTGATCATACTGTATAGTTCTAGATCTGACATAATGCAATCTACTTGATTGTTGGTGATCTCACTTACAGCCTCAAGCATTGCCATACTACCACATATAATAGACAGCTCAGAGATCTCCTTTACTACAGCGGAGTAACGGCTTGCCCACAAAGCTTCACGAATGGTTAGTGCCCTTTTCTTGTTTTCTCTGGTGTACACAGATAGCTTCAACACTATCGGTAAAGCTTCAGGGGAAATGGGATGACGAATCAGGCTTAAGGAATTCCAAGAAGTATCAAGTTCCTGCGACTCGAGTGGCCGGGCACGGTTTCTTTTTCTCAAATCAGCCAGCTCTTTCTGGACTGCACTTATGCCTGGCCAGTCAGGTTCAGCATAGGCTAATCGATTAGCAATTTTTTTTAAAAGCGCGCTACGAATCTCGTGTGTTTTCCATTGAGGATGTTCGAGATAGAGATGGGCAATCATGGTTTTTACTTCATCAGGTATTACTGTACCCTTGGCCATTATCCTAAATTCCCCCTTATCTGTTTATCCAATAAACAGGATATCCGATATGATTGCATATGATGGTTTAGGTGATTATCATGATATTAACTAAAGCTAATATAGCATAATTATTATGGCAATACAAGAGGAGGACAGACAAAATGAGCTACAAAATTGGAGAAGTAGCCAAGGTGCTGGAAGTGTCCCCGGTTACCATCCGCAAATGGGAGCAAGAGGGGCTTATTCCCAGGGCACGGAGAACATTAACCGGCCAGCGGGTTTATTCCGAAGAAGACATTTGCGCCATGAAAAAGTGGTTGGAAGAGAGAAACGCCAAAAAGGAGTCGAAATGGAAAAGTTAACCTATAACATCAAAGAGGCAGCAGCGCTGCTGGGGATATCAAGAAATAACGCCTACAACCTGGCACATAACGGGGAACTGCCGGTAATCCGGTTTGGTAAGCGTTTGCTGGTACCTAAAGCAATGCTAGATAAGATGCTTGAAAGCGTGAATAAGTGATGGGTGAACTGGATAAAGACCTGATTAGCGACATGTTCGATGTCTTTTTCTGTAAGACCTGTCTTGAGGATAGACCCATCCGCGAGCAGTCATATGACAAGCGTTACTGCATCAAGTGTGCTCAGTTTTTAAAGGAAGAAGCCAGTAGGCTTCCCCAGGGAAAAAGACCCAGATGGACGCCAAAACAAAACAAGAAAAAACAAGGGCAATAGCCCCAAGGGCTAACAACAAGATTTGCGCCATGGTACTAACCATTAGAGAAGAGTTAAGGTTTCATGAAGAAGGTATTAGAAGACTTTGAAGATAAACAGATAACCTGCTGTATCTGCGAGAGTGTTTTTACCTGGTCCCGGGGCGAGCAGCTGTTTTATCATGACCGCAAACTTAAGCCTCCTCGCAGGTGCAAAGCTTGCCGCCCGTCTGGCAGAAAGGACGGCGAGTGTGACTGAAAAGACTAGCCAGGGTTTTGGTGCTTTCATTAAGCATTACCAGGATATGGGATTATCATTCTTTCCGATTCCATATAAGTCCAAGGAAAGCACCATACAATGGAAAAGGTACCAGACGAGTTGCCCCCGGGAGGATGAGATTAGAAAGTGGAATAATGGCGCACCCTCTAATCTGGCTGTGGTTACCGGTAAGGCGTCAGGTAATCTGGTAGTACTTGATTTTGATGATACGGACAGATACTGTGAATTTACCAACACTTTCTATGACAAGACCGGCATAGGAGACTTGTTTGAATACACCCTCTGTGTTCAAACGTCACGCGGAGTCCATGTATGGCTTAGAGTAGAAGATCTGCCTAAATCAACCAAATTACCGTCTCTGGATATTAAAAGCGAGGGCGGCTACGTGCTAGCCCCACCTTCGGTCCACCCGACCGGCAAGGTTTATGAGTTTATTGATCCGGACATGCCGGTTAAGTCTATTCAAAGGTTAAGTGATATTGGTATTGAAATCCCTGGAAAATTAACCACCGGTAGTAATAACAAACCCGGGTGGGTTAACCAACTGCTTAGCGGTGTTGGGCAGGGACAAAGAAATGACAGTGCTATTAGACTTGCTGGTTATTTCAGAAATATCCTGCCTCAAGATGTGACCGAAAGGATTTTGCTCGACTGGAACATGAAAAACCAGCCACCTCTACCTGAGAATGAAGTCATCCGGACAGTTGGCTCAGCTTACAGGTTAATCGCTCATCCCCCAGACCCCCCTAATAATGGCCATATAAAGAAAGATAATATATATCTACCTAAGGACTGCCAATCAGGTTTAAAACCTAACAGAAAGTTAACAGAAAACCTGACAAAAGAAAAACCTACGCTATCAAAACAGATAGAAGCCTGGATTAGAAAAACCTCGGGGTGGTTCAGCTATACCGAGATAGATCATGAGTTTGATTTACGTTCACCCAACGATAAACAGAACCGCTACATGATACTTCGACGATTGAAAGAAAAGGGTGTAATCGAGTCACATAAGACTAACAATAAACTAACAAGATTTTTACAAACCGATGTGAGGATTATCGATTTTAAATCCGCTGGCAACAGGACCCCTTTAGCTGTAAACTACCCCTTTCAGATAGAAAAACTGTTTAACACCTATCCTGGTAACTTGATAGTGCTGGCAGGGGCGCCAGATTCAGGTAAAACTGCTTTTCTGCTTAACTTTATTCGCCTTAACATGGCAAACTTCCCCATTTACTACCAGAGTTCAGAGATGGGTGCCATTGAACTTGCTAACCGCCTGGAAAACTTCGATAGTATTTCCTTGGGAGATTGGAGGTTTACCGCTGAGGAACGATCGAGTAATTTTAGCGACGTTATCCGGCCAGATTGTATTAACATCATTGACTACCTTGAGTTTGATAGCGGAGAGTATTTCAAAGCAGGTGATTATCTGAAAGAAATACATGACAAACTCGGTACAGGTATTTGCCTGGTAGCCATGCAAAAGAACCGTGGATCTACCCTGGGGCGTGGCGGTAACCTGGGACTTGAGAAACCCCGGTTATATCTGACCATGGATAATGGCAAGATAAAGATCCAGAAAGCTAAGAACTGGGCAACTCAAATGAATCCCAATGGATTAACACTTGAATACAAGGTGGTAAAGGGCTGCCAGTTTATTGTTACCAAGGATTGGTATAAGGATGAGGACTAGAGGCTAATGATTAATTGGCAGGGTTGACAACCCCGGGTGCCCCTATGGTTATTGAAATAAATTATACTTTTAAAGGAACCTCGGCTTAAAAAGTGGCCGGGGGAGACCCGGGAATAAACCTGGGTTTCTCTTCCAATACAAATAAAAACAGGCACACACTACTGCTTATGATAACCTGTTTTAAGCACACTCTTGAAATCGTCAAGATTTATATGTAAATTGAAATATTATTTATATGTAAACATCGTTTAGGTATTTATTCGTGAAGCCTCGAGATCCACCGTTTTGGAGCCCTTTTATTTATAGCAAAATCCGAAAAGTTTTATACGTAAATGCGCTCTGGCTATTTATATCTGGAGCCGAAGAAGGGTATCTATTGTGAAGAAAAGATTTATATGTAAAAAGTAAATGATTTATACGCAGAGATCAGAAAAAGGTTTAGCTATAAATATTTAGCTATAAAGCCTTGGGCAGGGTTTTGTAAATAAAGCATTATCCTTTCAGTAATAATTATAATACCCTTAGTAATTTCAAATACTAAAATATTAGAGTTATCTTCCTTTATGGTTGCCAAAAACACTTGATATCGTCACGAGATTATGGAGGAGCCGTCATGCTTTTGGGTAAAATGACTCAAGATTACGGCCCTCTGTTTTACCCCGTGCTTGTGTTTCCGCCTGTAGCCGGGATTTTGTATTATCGCGAGGCGGGGGTTTTTGTGCATGTTTTGCCTCCAGATCTGGTTTTACTGGTGGACCACTTTGTATGAAAGGCAGAACCTTTGAGTTGGTTTTTAATTTACCTTAATTATCGGTTCGAATCCCGCATTGTAGCCGGCATGGCCAGGGCCAAAGCTCAGGGCAAAAAGTTCGGCCGGCCGGCTCACAAAATTGAAACCAGTGAGGTGATAAAAGCGTTTGAAGAGGCTGGCTCTTATTCCGGTGCTGCTAGGTTATTATCTAAAAAGGGGCTGAAAGTGAGTCCAGGATTTGTACAGCTACGACTGAAAAGACGAGGAGCTAGCTCGCCAGAAACATGATAGGGTTAGGGCTTATAGCAGCTGAACCCGGGAAAATTAATCGTTTTGTATAATTTACGCAAAATTGCACCCTCATAGCGATTTATGAATTTCGCATTTGAAAAAGCGCAAGCTGTTTATAAATATCCACCAATATTTATTCCTAGCTATCGGGCAACTAACAAAGCAAAGTGATGAATATCATGAGCGAGTTGCCCCCATCAACGCTCTCCTCGAAGAGGCTAAAGCATCAAGTTGTATTTAAAACTATTCAAGCCTTATCTCAAAAATGCTCATGCAATGTACATTGACAATCATTTGGTAAAGGGGTATCTTATTATTTGGTTTCTTTGGAAGTATATAGCCAACCCTTGTAGCTTCACTACGAAATGAATCGAATAAAAAGAAGCCGAAGAATAAGGACTAACAACCGGGGATTATCGTATTGCAAAAATTAAGTTTGGATAGAAAGGTCGGACTAGCACTTAGCAGTGGCAGCGCACGAGGGCTGGCGCATATCGGCGTATTGGAAATCATGGAAAAGGAAGAGATTCCTGTAGACCTGATAGCCGGTACAAGTATGGGTTCTATTATCGGCGCCATGTATGCTTGTGGCATGAACTCAGATGAAATCAAGAAAGCAACCACAAGCTTGACATGGAAAGAACTAGCTGGTTTATTCGTCGTTACGTTACCTAACACTGGATTTTTAAGTGGACGTAAAATCAGATCCCGATTAAATGAAATACTTGGCGGGGTACATTTTAGCGATCTCAGGATACCTTTTGCCTGTGTAGCGACAGACATTATTACAGGCGAAGAGGCTGTAATGTACCAGGGACCGGTAGTAGATGCAGTATTGGCCAGCATGCTCTGGCCGGTTGTTTTTAGACCAGTTATGTGGCAGGGAAGATATCTAGTCGACGGAGGTATAGTAGATCCGGTACCGGTTAACGTTCTGAAAAATATGGGTGCCGATTTTGTAATTTGCTCAAATGTGATAGTTGGCCCAGAAAAAAGAGCACGTAAAAATCCGATAAAAGCTGGGGAGCAAAACAAAATCGATACAATAAAGGCACCCAGTATTTTTAATACTATGATGCAATTCATTAACATTGCCCACTACCAGGCGGTAGAGCGCAGCTCAAATGGAGCCGATATCATTATTAAGCCGTCGCTAGACAGTATCGGTTTTAGTGAGTTTTACCGCTCAAGCGAATGCATCTACCAAGGAAAACTGGCTGCTCAGGCTGCCATACCAGAAATAAAACGTCTTCTAGCTGATTATTATTACAACAAATCCCTCGTATATAGTGACCTACGCTTAAAGGGGGTTGTTAAACTATGAAGCTTACCTTCAGGCAACAGGATTTTTTAAGCAAACTCCTCGACATCTACCGGTGGACAAAAGGACCAATTCACTACAGTACCGTTGCCGAACGACTGGGATTAGATAACTCGACCGCTTATGATATGCTCAGACTCCTAGAGCAAAAAGGCATGGCAACCTCTGTTTATACCCCCAAAGCGACTTCTGGCCCTGGCAGGTCTAACATTCTGTTCGTTCCCTCTGCTGAAGCCATCGAGCTTTTTTCTCACCTAGCAGGCGATACACGAGAACAAGACGAGTGGGAAGATGTAAAGGCTTACATTCTGGACGGCCTTAATAGAGGGAAGGCTGATAATTATAGTGATGTTTTCAACGAGCTACTTTCCAAAATACCGGAACCCCATTCACCACTTGTGAGTTGCGCCGAAGTTATAACAGCTCTATTACTAAATCTGAGAAAAACAAGGCAAGAGTTTGCCCAACAGAAAGCAGTTGATAATCTCTTGGAAGCGCCAGCTAGCAAATTGCGTATGAGTATACTCGCTGGGCTTATCCTGGGACTATCACATGCTGGCCAGGAAACACAAAGGATTATTAATGCTCGTCAGAAATATGCCGAGAAGTATCAGGCATCGTTACAAGGCTTAACCCGTGACGGCCTGATAAAACTGCACCGTTTTACTAACGATGTATGGAGTATTTTAAAAACCCCCAATACCTAAAATAACTGCTTACTACTATTTTGGTTTATCGGATTTATGGAATAAAAAGGCTAATTTTGCGGATTAATGGTCAGGAGGATTTAGAGTGAATGCTTTAGAAGGCAGTAGCGATGTAACACTAAGAAGAGCCCAGCAGGTGTCCGGTATTCTTCACCCATGGGCTGTTTTAGCCCCGGCGTTAGCTCTGGCGGCTTACCGGGCAACAGGTAACCCTCTCGAATGTATCAAATGGACTTTGATAGCCTTTTTACCCGCAACAGTCTTTCCGCTTGTTTATGCTAAAATCAGGGCTACAGTTCTATCTCGGCGTGGAACTCGGCGGAAAATCTCGCGCTCCTTGGTCCGAAACGATCCAGGGTAACTCTTTATCATGACAGGTCTCTTCGGTATCCCATCTGCTCTAATTCTTCACTATCTTAGCGCACCAAGAAACCTCCTTATTATTATCCTTGGCGTTACCGCCGTAATGTTGGTTGTAGCCATAGTAAATCTGAAGTATCGGACGAGTTTCCACTTGTCAATGGTAACTTGTATACTTACCAGTTTGTATATCATCTTTGGGCCCGCTTTGCTTTTCACTTTTGTTGTCATACCAATCTTAGGTCTTTCGCGATATCAACTAAGCGAGCATACGCCGATGCAGATAATATCCGGATTTTTCATAGGGTTGGTTATTGGTGGAGCCGTTTTCTATGGCTTGGGACTGGGTGCATGACTGAGAGACCAATTAGATAAGAGGAGCCGGTGTGAATAGTAGAGTTGTTATTTATTAAACCAGTTACATGAATGATATCCCGATTCTATCTAACAAGATATTTTGGAGGCAAATATGGCTGTAAAGATAGTTACTGACAATACCGCTGATATTCCATATCATCTGATAAAAGATCTAGATATAACAGTAGTTCCTTCGTATGTAACGTTTGGGACCACTCAATATCGTGGTGGAGTAGATATTACCGAGGAAGAATTCTATAACAGATTATTAAATGATTGTGTGTTGCCTGCCACCTCTCAACCGTCCCCCCAGGATTTTATAAATGCTTATGTTTCCCTAGCCAATAGAACTGATGGAATTTTATCGATCCATATATCATCAAAGCTAAGCGGTACACTAAACTCCGCTGAACAGGCCAAAAAGCTAGCCGGTTTAAAATGCCCAATTGAAATAATTGACACTTACAATTTATCAATGGCTTTAGGTTTTATTGTTATTGCCGCTGCCAGGATGGCCAGCGAAGGAAAGAAATTGCCGGAAATTAGAGATTCTGTAATAGACATGATACCCAATACCAAAATTCTACTTTTATTTGATACGCTCGAATATCTATACTTGGGTGGGCGAATCGGAAAAGCAAAATCGCTTCTCGGCTCAATATTAAATATAAAACCGCTATTAACCATAAAAGACGGTGAGTTTATACCAGCAGGCCGGGTACATAGTCGCCTAAAGGGCAAAGAAAAGCTGTTAGAATTTGTAAAGGGCACTACCAATATTGAAGACCTAGCAGTTATCTATACTACTTTTCCCGATGACGCAAGTGAGTTGGCGGCAAACATTTCCTCATTTTACAATTCCGTGGTGATTACTGCTCGAGTAGGTCCTGTATTGGGCGTTCACGGAGGCCCCGGGGCTTTAGGTATCGCTCTTAGAAAAACACAATAAGCATAGACAGGTTTGATAGTGGAAATGGGTATTATTCTAGTTTAATGATGGTTTATTTGCTACAAATCAAATGATGAAGGAGTGTCCTCTGTTCGGCCTGAATAACTGTTTTGAAAAAAACGGCATCTGGCCAATAAATGATAGCTCAAGGAGGAAAAGTTGTTTCGTAACATAGTAAGTTTCGTTGTTCACTATCGGGTTTGGTTCGTACTAGCCTGGGTTGCCCTGGCCGTCTTCATGATGGTCGGTGCACCGTCCTTAAAAGACGCTGGCAGTCTTGATATGACCTCATTTCTTCCCGAAGGCACGGAGTCTTTACGCACGAAAGAACTTGCAGAGCGGTATTTCCCCGACGCGGAAGCGGTAGATAGCGGGACTATTATATTTTACAACCAGGCTGGCTTAAGCGACCAGGATACGGCCTATGCCCGGGAAGTCCGCGAATGGCTTCTCTCTGAGGCTGCTCCGCCCGGTATTCAAAGTGTGACCTCCATCTTTGATCAGCCTCAACTGAAAGAGATGCTAGTCAGCCCTGACAATACCGCTATGTTGATGCAGGTAGGTTTCTCAGAGACAGCCTTCGAAACAAGGACCATGGAAACAGTGCAAGCAATACGCTCACATCTCAGTGGCCCCTCGGGGCTTGAAATTTATGTTTCGGGACAGGGGGGGATTGCCGCTGATCTTTTCGAATCCCTTGCTGCGGGTATTAACCGCACTACCTGGATCACCATAGCGCTAGTTATCGTACTGCTCCTCCTTATCTACCGCTCCCCTATGGCTTCTCTCGTACCCCTCATAACCGTTGGGATTGCTTTCTTGGTAGCGCGAGGGGCACTGGGATACTTGGCGCAAGCCGGTATTGAACTATGGTCTCAAGTTGACGCCTTCCTGATAGTGCTTATCTTTGGCGTAGGTACCGACTATTGTCTGTTCATCGTTTCACGCTACCGTGAGGAACTCAAACGCAGCGAGGACCATTTCCAAGCCAACGTGCTCGCCATGACGAAAATCGGTGCTGTCATTGCTGCTAGCGCTGCCGCGGTCATCATCGGTCTCGCCTGTCTGGGCGCAGGACGCCTTGAAATGCTTAGGACCATGGGACCTGCCCTGGGACTGGCCATATTTATCACTCTGCTCACGGCGCTTACGCTGACCCCGGCGCTGTTGTCGCTACTCGGGCGTCACCTGTTCTGGCCACTTCATAATAACTTGGGCAGAGGCGAAGTGAAGAGACCTCTCAGTTGGGCTAACATAGCCCGTTATACCACTCGCCATCCCATTTTAGTGGCTGTGGTGGTCGTTGTAGTTTTACTGGTTCCATATGCAGCCCTTCCTAATTCCAATCTCTCTTTTAATATCCTTTCCGAGATGCCTAAAGACATGGAATCGAGGGCGGGATTTGAAGTACTGGAACAGCACTACGATGTCGGTGAGATGATGCCGCTGACCGCTCTCATCGTGCCCCCTCTGGAGAAGAAGCTTACCGATCCAATTTCTCTTGCCGACCTGGCTACTATCAGCGACGCACTTCGCCAGGTAGAAGGAGTACAAAAGGTACAAAGTATCGTTAAACCCAATGGTACCGGCGAATCCCCTGGAGAGGTTACGGTTTCCGGCCAATTGAAAATGCTGCAGGGAAAGATCATATCCTTAACATCGAAAGGTGATAGCCCGACAGCGTTTCTTGGAACGGACGCCGGTAATACTTTCAACCTGCTGGCACAATACCTCATCGAGCTGGAACAGGTGTTCCCCTGGGTCCAGGATGAATCGAGCTATCAGACTATAGGTGGAATTATTCAGGAACTCAACCAAGCACTAGTTCAAATGAATGAAGATACATTGGTGGAAAACCAATTGGGCAATCTCTCTACTCAGGTAGGGATCTTAGCGCAATCCGGCATCGACCCGGAGACGGTTCTGGGCCAGGATTTTAGCCAATCCCTAGTAATCATTCAAGGGTATCTCTTGGAACTGGGTGAAGAATATACTGCGGTGAAATCTGAGCCCAGTTACCAGCAAGCCCTGAATATGCTCACTGAGATTCAGGTCTTCCTCGAACAAATCGGAGGAGGCCAGCAACTTGCCCCCGACCAGATTCAGGCGGCTTCGGCGCAGCTTGAGTCAGCCCTGGTGGGACTCTCTAATAATCTTGGTGCTCTCGGGGAAATCTTCGTTGGCCAAGAAGATGCCCATTTCTACTCCTTAAGCCTGGCACAGAGCAGTGAAAGCATCGCCCGCCAGATAGAATTACAGGAATTGTTGGCTACCTTCGTTGGCCAGTTGGAGGACTTGGAATTTCGATTACGTGAAAGTGGTGATCCATATTTCTTACCTCAGAGCCTATTTGCCACGATGCCCGAAGCTCAAGGGCTGCTCAATGTATTCTTTTCGCCAGATAGGGATGCGACACGCCTTTATGTGGTGCTAACGTCCTACCCTTATTCTCTTGAAGCTTTCGAAACAGTACGCCAGGTACGTAGTGCCCTCAATACTGCTCTCGCTAATACTTCCTTGAAGGGGGGGGAGGCAGTCATCGGAGGGGCAACGGCGGAGTTGGCTGATGTGCAACAGGTAGTCGACGAGGACTTCAACTTGATCACAATGGTGTTGCTCGCCGGCGTCCTTATCGTGCTGGCGCTCCTACTTCGCAGTCTGATAGCACCCTTATATCTCCTGGGTACGGTGATGCTCAGTTACGGTACTACTTTGGGGATCGTCACCTGGCTTTTTGGGGGAGTTCTGGGTCATGGTGGATTAAATTACATCGTACCCATTATTCTTTTAGTGCTGCTGGTGGCTTTGGGATCAGACTACAACATCTTCCTGACCTCCCGAATCAGGGAGGAATGGCAAAGCAATCCTTCCAAGGAAGGGATTCGTGTGGCAGCTACTACTACTGGTGGTATCATCACGGCCTGCGGTATTATTCTGGCTGGCACCTTTGCCGCCCTTACAAGCGCTCCTATTCAGACCCTTTCCCAAGTAGGAGCCGCTCTTGCTATCGGCATTCTAGTAGATACCTTTCTAGTAAGGGCACTTCTAGTGCCAGCTATTGCTTCTATGCTAGGTAATTGGAACTGGTGGCCGTTGAGACACATTAGGAAGTAATCTATAAAAGACAAGAGTAACACTAACCAGTTAAACTTTTCAGGTCACGGTCGGTTACAAAGTCCATCGACTGCCTTTCGTTCACTCTCCGTGGTGGCGCCATAACCACCCTTATGATCGATGCTCCCTTCCTTTTACATTTTCTTCTAAGAGCCAATCCTTATGCGCCATAGATATAGCAAGATGGTAACGCAGTATGACAGTTTTTAAATTCTGGTTCGATAACCAAATATAAGTGCCTTTTTGATATTCCTCAACAAAACCCACCCTCAAATTTCACAAAATCACACGAATAAAAATTTCCCCAGCACCCCCTGTTCACAAAAGAACTCTTTAAGAGATTATCCAGACATCTAGCGGATTATCGATATCAAAGGTACCCAGAGGTTATCCAGCCTGCACAAGGCAATTTTTCAGGCCTTCAACCGAAGCCAGGATGGCGATTACAGCTTCTTCCTGAGCAATAAACCCTATAATACCGATAGTGAATATACTTCTGCTTCTGCTACCAGTACAAGAAACACCAAGATGGCCATCCGGTTAAGGATCGACAGTGTTGAACTCGTTGATATGATTGAAAAGGTTACCCGGGTAAAGTGCCCCCAAAGTTGTTAAAAATCAAGTTAGAGCTTCTGGATGACATGGCTGTTTGATTGCCCTAAAAGCTCTTAAAATCATTAATCTAAGGCCTCAGGATCAACGAAGAGCCATTTTTACTCTATACCATATAAGATTTGGTAGTAGCAATGTTAAGCTCGGATATAACCATCTTTGATGTTTGCATTACCGTTTTTTCTTCCTACCCCCTTAATAATGGCTATATATAAAAATAATATATATCTACCTAAGGACTATCTGCCAAACGTAAATCATCATAAAAACATCACAGATTCCATCACAAAACGCAACAGACCCCTGATAATAAAGATAGAAGAATGGGGGTAAAATACCACCGGCTGATCAAGAGGCAGAGGCGTTGACCATGAGCTTAATCTACGTTCTACCAGGTATGTCATAACCACCACGGGATCTGTCCCACATAAAGAAAAACGGCACAGTTAACGCACATAAAAAGCATAAAAGGGTAAACAAGCTTCTTGTAAATTAGTGGCTTGATTACCGACCTTGTTAGCCGGTAGCCATTTATTATTTGGGCTTTATAAGACTGGTCCCGTTGATCTTATCCTTTGATAATAATTACCAGCTTAAAAAAAGGCCAGGGCAAGAAAACCATTAAATAGTATTTTCCACTGAACGATTGACAATAACCAACAAAGATTACTTATTATTTCACCCTCTTCAAAGCCCTGCCGAAACCGTCAAGTATTTATACGTAGATCGGTATACTATTTATACGTAAATGCGTTTCAGGTATTTATATCTGGAGCAGAAGAAGGGTAGCTTTTATGAAGAAAAGATTTATATGTAAAAAGTAAATGATTTATACGTAGAGACCAGAAAAAGGTTTAGCTATAAATATTTAGCTATAGAGCTCTGGGCAGGGTTTTGTGAAGATAATTAACAAAAATATACGGTTCACCCTATGTACGCAATATCTCGGAAGGAAAATAACCTTGGTACTTCCTTTTAACAGTATTCCCAAATATTTTCCTGATAATTGCCCGAATTTACTATTGAAGTCGGGCAATTATTGTGTTATTAATAATCGATTCACACTTTTGTCTCGGCAAGCTTCTATCTTGTGTTAGGAGATGTCGATGAAAGTCTTTGGACGCAGTTTTTCGCATTCCGGTGTTTGTGCCCTCGTATTGAATGCAATCCTCTCGGTTTTCATGGTTTTCCTTTTAGCGCCTCAGCTTCTGGTTAAATCTGCTTCAAACGACACATATCTGACCCCGACTGAGACTTTGCCTGCCGATGTCGGCGGGGAAGACTGCCAATTAGAGGAATACTGGAAAATACCTTCCCAGCCCAGGGAACCGGTTTCGATAAGCATATTCGAACTCTCCGCGGATGGGGAGCTTGACATCATCTCGTCCCGCGGCAACATCACCATCCATGCCCCTTCGGGTATGGTGGAGACAGCAGTTGAGATCGAGATGGTTGAGCATGCAGTTGAAGACAAACCCGGCATGCAGACGCTGAATCTGTTTGAGCTTAATGCCTCCGAACTTAATTCTAAAGAACCGGTAACTAGCTTTTCGAAAGAGTTTGAAATCACCATTCAGCATACCCCTGACGAACTGGTTAACCTGGATACCAATTCACTGCGACTGTATTATCTGGATGAAGAATCACACAACTGGGTACCCATATCAAGCAGCCGCTACGATCCCGAGAATATGGTGCTCACCGCCACAGTGGACCATTTCACCTATTTCGGCGAGCTGGGGGCTACGCTTGAAAGCGGCCCGGGAAGAGTAATGGCCGCCCAAGTCAACATTCACTCTGGGGCTGCCATGTTCAACTATCCGCTGGAACTGCCTCCCGGACCGGGCGGTTTTCAGCCGATCCTTGAACTGGTATACAACAGCGCTTCGGTGGACGAGATGAAGGATAAGCGGGCTACCGGTTCATGGGTAGGTATCGGCTGGAGTTTGCATCTCGGTCGCATCTACCAGTTCAAGGTTGATCAATTTAATTACGATTATCTGCTCGAACTCAATACCGGCACTTACAAGCTGGTGAGTGACGACAATATCAACTTCCATACCCTACCCGAAACCTACATGAAGATAACCAAGTCCACAGGCACATGGCCGCCCAACACCTGGGAAATTGTAGATAACCAGGGGATTTATTATCAGTTCGGTGCTTCTTCAAACTCTCAACAGAACAGAGGCAACGGAAACTGGCGTTATAGTTTAAACCTCATGAGAGACACCAATGGTAACGAAATGACTGTAACATACCAAGGGGCCTATCTTCAAACCATGACCTATGGCAGTGCACAGATCGATTTCAACGTTTCCTACAATGACACGACGTACCACATACGCAGAGATAATCCGATTGCCACCGAAGCCAATCCTGCTCCTCAAATCATGGAAACCCGCCAGCTTGATTCGATTGAGGTCTATTTTGATGAGCAACTGGTGAGAAGCTATGAATTTGCTTATTCTTACAACAGCCGGCAGCATTCCAACGATTATGGAGGAATATATTATGCCGGGACTCATACTCTCAGATCGATTACCCAGATTGGGGATGACGGAATCTCCGAACTGCCGTCGATGACGTTCAGCTATGAGAGCAAACAGCTGTACCGAAATTCCCAATACGAAGATGAAGAACCCGATACTAATCCGGGCAATCCGGCATCGATTTACTGGCCTTATCTCACTAAAATCGAAAATGGCTACGGCGGCTCAGTCACTTATACCTATACTCAGACTCCAGATAATACTTCATACGATATCTGGACCAGACAAGTTGTGACTAAAAAAGTGATCAACGATGGCATCTCCAACCCCAGGACGATTACTTACCAATACTCGGACGGACCGTATTATTACCAGGCCAGGACTTGGACCGAACAATACCGCGGCTTCGGCTTTGTCAGGGAAAACCACTCTGACGGATTAAAGATCGAGCACTGGTTCTATACTACGGGGATTAAAAACGGCAAGGATGCCGAAAAGCTGTCTGGGCGCGAGTACAAAACAACCCAAAAGAGTTCCACTACCACTTATGAGACAACCTCCTACGACTGGGGAGTGGAAATCATAAACCAGCAAACACCTGGAGATTATGTTGAAGGACTCGGTTACTACAGCTACGTCGATTTAGCCACTTCCCAGGATTACCTCTACATGCTGCAGGCAACCGAAGACCGGGTAAGAAAATATTCCACCAAGGAACCAGAATCCGAATATCTGTATAACTTTTCGTTCGCCCGTTATGATGCTCCCAGGAGCTACGCCGCCTCCGAAGGCATTTATTCCTTCGTGGCAAACACGGGCAACAATGAAGTCATCAAGCATGACAATAACGGCGATTATTCCTATTCGGCTTGGACCTCGGTACAGCTTTCGGGGCCTATGGGAATCGCTGTCGGCTATGAGAGCAGCGGCAGCCTGGTGGTTCTGGTGGCCGACACCGGCAACAACCGCATCGTAAAATACAACACTAACGGCACCTACCTGGACGACTGGGGATCGAGCCCCCAACTGTCGTCTCCGAAGGACCTGGCGGTTTCGGTTGAAGGTTACGTCTACGTGGCCGACACCGGCAACGACCGCATCGTTAAATATGAGTTAGACGGTGATTATGTTACTGACTGGGGCACAAGTCCCCAGCTGGCAGACCCGGAGGGAATAGCTGTTTCCAGCGACGGGTATGTTTACGTGGCCGACACCGGCAACGACCGCATCGTCTATTATGATTACGATGGAGGATATATCGGACAATGGAACACCAACGGGGCAACTCCCAAGACGATCGCCATCTCAACTGATTACCATCATGTCTACGTGGGAAGATCAAATTATGTCGAGGTATACGAAGGGCCCAGGAGCCGGTGGAGAGTACTACTTAACCAGACTGAAACGACCTATTACGGCGGCACTGCCAGGATCAGCCGGATCCGTTACCTTTATGATGATTATGGCAATGTTGTCACCGTTTACAGTGACGGAGACTTGTCGACAAACGATGACGATTCAACCGTCCACAAGCTTCACTACCCCAATACCACCGCCAACATATTAAACCTGCCGGCACGCGAAAGGGTATATGCCACTATTACGGATGATGTGGGCGGTGCCAATTTAAAAAAGGAAACCATCTATTACTACGATGGCAATAATACCGACTATACCACTCCCCCCGACGCCGGCAACCTGACCCGGCTCGAGGGCAAGTCGGACTCGACCAATTCGATAAGCAGCTACTATACCTATGATACGTACGGCAACCGGCTTTCCGAGCAGGATCCCAATGGCCATACCACCACTTGGACTTATGAGACCGGCTACAATACCTATCCTCAAACCAAGGCATATCCGGTAACCGGACTAAGCGAAAGCTATGTTTACCTGGCAGGCACCGGCAGCCTGTCAAGCCAGACCGACGTTAACGGTCAGACAACCAGCTATTATTACGATGCCTTCCAGCGCCTGGTCAAGGCGGTTAAACCCGGCAACTCCGAGCAAGATCCGAGTATTGAGTACCAGTACAACCACTTCGGTGAGGCTGGCCGGCAGAATATCAAAATGGTCACCAAAGCCGATGGTGGCAAATATCTATGGCAGAGCCAGTTTTTCGACGGGCTAGGCCGGGTATTTGAGACATATAACCCGGGCGAAGAAGGCAATGAAACTATTGTTTCGCTGATTACCTATGACAATATGGGCAGGGTTTACCGTGAATATCTGCCCCAGGCGGTTTGCGGCGAGGCTTTCGAGCTTCTTACATTAAGACCCAATGCCAACGGTACAACCATCAATCTCAATCGCTATCCCAACCAGGGCGAGTCCAACTACCAGAACGTTGACGAAGCTGTGGCCAACGACAATACCGACTATAACTATAAAAACTACGGAACCGATATTTACCAGCTTGAAGACGGCGCTTATGATACCTCGACCATAGCTTCCGTTACAGCATATGTTCGCTACAAGGGCACCTCTTCCATATATATCCGGATACGTACCCACAGCACCAATTACTCGGTTATCCAATACCCCAAAGAAAGCTGGACGACAACCTCTTACACATGGGAAACCAATCCCTATACCCAGAGTGCCTGGACCTGGGAAGAGGTCAATGACCTTCAAGCAGGCATATCCATTACCTATTCCAAAGACAAATCAGCCAGTTGTACTCAGGTATATGTCGAAGTCGCCTGCTACGGTACGGCTCCGGATACCGGATACAACAACACGCAGTATGCCTACGACAAGATGGGCAGATTGGTTACCCAGTATAATCCTGACGGCACTTCCATCAGTTATGACTACTCGACCGCTTGGCAGGTCCTGATGACCAACAAGCGGGGGTATAAAACCCGCTACTTCTACGATGCCTTCCAACGCCTGGTAAAGGTGGAAGAACTCAATGCTTCACATCAGTTGTATGCCGCCACCGAATACAGTTACGACGTGCTCGGCAACCTGGTTGAAGTGGTAGATAACGACGATAACACGACCTCTATGACTTATGACTGGTTATCGAGAAAAACAGAAATGTCCGATCCCGACATGGGAACCTGGAGTTACGGCTACGATTACAACGGCAACCTTACCAGCCAGACGGATGCCCTGAACCGGACCATCACCCTGTCCTATGACGGCATCAACCGCCTGACCGGAAAGACCTATCCTCAAGGGTCGGGCATGACCAATGTGACATATTCCTATGACTCGACAACTGGCGGCAACTACGGCAAGGGGCTTCGCACCGGCATGAGCGATGCCATCGGCGTCACCTATTACAAGTACGATACCAGGGGCCGGTTGATAGAAGAGACCAGGACCGGCGGTTCGATAGAGTGCATTACCATGTACACCTATGATAACCTCGACAGGTTATCGGCCGTCTTCTATCCGACCGAAGAGGTGGCTGTTACCGCCTATGATGATCGTGGATACCCAGCCGGGTTGTTATTCTCGTCCAATGTTATTGCCAACGCTAACATGGAATCCGGCAATCCGCCGGATAGCTGGACGCTTTATGGTAGCGGCGCATCCCAGAGCCAGAGCACCGCTCAGGTTAAGAACGGATTATACTCGCTTGCACTGACCAGAAGCGGCAGCGACTGCGTTTCCTACCAGGCGCTAACCGGCTATCAGCAGTATGCCGATAAAACGGTAACGTTCGGGGCCTGGGTATGGTCGGATACGGCCAACTCAGCCTCCATCTACGTTGATGACGGAGTCTCCTATGCCCAGAGTGCTTACCATCCCGGAGATTCACAGTGGCACTGGCTGACGGTAAGCTATACGGTAAGCTCAAGCCCGTACTTTGTAGCCGCCAGGCTGGCGGTATACAACACCGATGCAACGGCTTATTTCGATGGTGCTTTGATACTGGCTGAGTTCAATAGCCTGGTATCCAACACCGAATACAACCACCTGGGACAGGTTACTGAAATCAACCTGGGCAACGGCCTGACAACCACCTTCGGCTACTGGGGAGTCGGCGGCGCATACGATACCACCGGTGGCTACTTCGGCAATCTCTGGGAGATCAAGACCTTCCCCGAAGTGGGCAGTGCGCTTCAGGACGTTAAACATACCTGGGATGGTGCCGGCAACCTTACCCAGAGAGAAGATGTAATCGCCCAGGAAACAGAGAGTTTTGCCTATGACTTCCTCGACCGCCTAACAGCCGTCTCAGGGCCTTACAGTCACAGCTATTCGTATGACGAGATCGGCAACATTACTTCCATGAACGGGGTTTACTATACTTACGGCGGTTCGAAGCCTCATGCCGTCACCGCCGTAGGAGATGCCGACTATACATACGATGCTAACGGTAACATGACCGACAGGGACGGGCAGACCATTACCTGGGACGTTGAGAACAGGCCGGTAACTATCGGCAGCTCCGCCTTTATCTATGACGGTAACGGTAACCGGGTACTAAAGACAGAAGGTGGAGAGACCGTACTCTACATCAATCGCTACTTCGAGAAAAACGTCACCACCGGCGTGGTTACCACTTCTTTCTATCTGGGTGACAGGTTAGTTGCTCAGAGGGAAGGCACAACTCTGCGTTATGTTCACCAGGACCACCTGACCGGAACCTCGGTCATGAGCAGTGATAGCGGTACCTTAATCAGCGGCATCAAGTACTATCCATTCGGCGAAACCATGTCAGGCTCGGTAAATACAGACAAGCAGTTTACCGGACAGAGAATCGATGGCACGGGGCTCTATTACTATGGAGCCAGGTACTATGATCCTATTATTGGGAGGTTTATTAGCTCGGACGTGTTTGTTTCGGACCCAATCAATCCTCAATCCCTGAATCGTTACTCTTATGTGCTTAACAATCCGTTAAAATATCTTGACCCATCCGGGCATGTTGAACTACTGTTTGAAGATAGTTTACTTCAAGAAGCATATGATTTAGGGTATGATGCACTTGTTTCCCTATACTATGATGAACAAATACCTCAAGCTTTTATCGAATGGCTTTTGCTAGCTGAGGGCGAAGTATACATTAGTTGGAGTATCTTTGGTCTAGACGAAGGAGCAATCACACTCGGAGTCAGCTGGGCAAATGAGCAGCATATCGGCCTTGATCTTTATCTACAATCCAAGACTATTGAAAAGATATCAACTATTGTATTCCATGAACTCTGGCATGCTTTTGAAGGCTCGATGACTGACTCGGTATATGAAGAGGCTTGTGCGTATAAATTTGAATATTTAATAAGTATAGAATTAGGTATAACTCCGAGTAGTAACGTAGCATTATGTCTTGATATCGATTTAAGAAAGTCGGCAGAAGATCAAGAATATGACTTAAAAGAAATTCAAAAACAATGGAGAGAATATCCTGGAGCAGCCTTCAAATTATATACTTCGCTTCCTATCGAACCACAAGGGAAAGGATACTTTAAGGAAATGGGGGCTGCGATTCGCTACGGCATAACGCTAGTTAAATATATGATTTGGGGTTGATCATGATACGTATCAATAAATATAGCTTGATCATATTACTCGTCCTGATTTCAGTTCTTGTAATGAATTGCGGAGGTCCGACAACCTATATTCTTACTCGGGGTATTGGGCATTTCAGCATAGAACTCCCCGATGGATACAGGGTATCTATGGTGGAGAATCGTGAAGATCATGGATATACCAATGTATCCATCGTAGGTATAAAACGAGAACACGAGGAAATCCGTGCTGCACTGGGTGTTTTGATATCAGAAATAGATGATAATTATCCTGACCCAACATCTACTTTAGAGAAAATTTTGCACATGTATTCTAATTGGCCGGATTTTCAATTAATTGAGCGGTCATTAATCGAGGTGGCTGGCATACAAGCTGAGCAGTTGATTGTGTATGTAAATGCATTCCACACACCACATCCTTCGCCTGATGATAAGCCAATACCAACAAAAATAAGAGGGATATATTTTAAATATGGTAACAATATCTGGAACATTAGTATGAATACGAGTGAAACATCATATGAATTGGATAACGTTGATTTCGAACGTATCCTTGATACCTTCCGTATACTTGAGTAGCGTAAGTTCATTATTGATAGGTAGGATCTTGGGAAAAGTTATTAATATTTACCCTGAAATAATAAAATTCCATAAGATGCTTGCGATTTGCCTCTGTGTTCTTGTGTAGTGTGCTTGCAGTAATAATCAAAGAGTTCTTTTGTGAAGAGGCTTGTTTAGGTCGGTGTTTGTTCGTGAAATTTAGGACAAAGAGAAGCTAGGTTTTGTGAAGGCTATTAAAGAACGCCCAAGAGTTGCTCTTTTCCTAACCAAGTTGTACAAACCCAAACAGAAATAAGGCGAATAGATAGCAAAGGTAAGCAATCAATGCAATGAATAGCCACAGATTGTTTTTAAAATTATGTGTGTTATTATGGTTACAAAGGCTCGGCGGGTATCATTTTTAAGAGAGGTTAACAGACCAGTAGGATTGAGAATGTGATGAAACGAAAGATTAATTATGTTTCTTTGTTTGGCTACAACTTTAGAAGGCTTTTATAAAATAGTTAGAAGGAAGGGAGCGAGTCATGGCAATAATAATTAAAAACGGTTTAGAAGGAAAGGTATGCTCCACTTGCAGAGTATGGAAGCCCCTAATCGAATTCCCATTAGATTCTTCTCACGGCCCCTCTCAGGGAGGGAGGCACTGTAGATGTAAAGAATGCCATCGAAGAAAAGCCCATGAAAAAAGGCAAGCTGGAAAATAGGATTGTAAATCGAGTATTAATAACAATAAGCTGAAAAACGAAATACACATCTTGGTGTCAAATGTTATTGCTATAATAATGAATCAGGTTGATGGGAATAATGATTGAGTAAAAAACAGGTTAAATCAAAACAGCGCGTTAATGACCATGGCGAGGTATATACTGCCGAGCGGGAGGTTAATGCTATGCTCAACCTTGTTAAACAAGAAACGGAACGCATTGACTCTCGTTTTTTGGAACCTGCTTGCGGAAACGGTAATTTTCTTGCCGAAATACTGCGGAGAAAGCTCGCTGTTGTAAAGAAGCGCTATGGTAAAAATCCAGCAGACTATGAACGCTATGCTGTCGTTGCGATCACGAGTATTTATGGCGTCGATATTCTGCCGGATAATGCCAGAGAATGTCGGGAGCGTCTTTACAATCTATGGGACGCGGAATATATAAATAATTGCAAAGACAAAACTTGTGACGAATGTCGCCAAGCCGTGCAGTATGTCCTTGAAAAAAATATCCTATGTGGGGATGCGCTCACTATGAAGCAAAATGATGATACGCCGATTATATTTGCAGAGTGGTCTTTGGTTAATGGTGTAATGCTTAAGCGGCGTGATTTTGAACTTGCTCATTTGCTTGCCGGTCAAACAGAAAACCTGCAAGCGGACTTATTTGGTAAATATGGCAGCTACGAAACTGATGAAACCGGCGCTATTATACTGAAACCAGTACGCGAATTTTCCCCTGTTCATTATAAGAGGATTCAAGAAAATGGCTGATTATTCAAATGCCTACACCCCAGACGTGCTCTCCTGCCTTGCAAATCTAAGTTCTGATGAGGTATTTACCCCACCTGATATCGTTAATAAAATGCTGGGCCTCCTACCACAAGAACTATTCAGAGATTCTTCTGCCACGTTTCTTGATCCTGTCTGTAAATCGGGGGTTTTCTTGCGAGAAATTGCAAAACGACTAAATGAAGGGCTAACAGACACAATACCGAATTTACAGGAACGGGTTGACCATATTTTTCACAAGCAACTGTTCGGTATTGCCATTACTGAAATGACGAGCCTGCTTTCAAGACGTAGCGTCTATTGTTCAAAATACCCAAACAGTAAATATAGTGTTACTTGTTTTAACAATGCAGAAGGCAATATTCGCTTCAAGAAGGTAATCCACACATGGCAGTCCGAAAGATGTTCTTTTTGTGGAGCAAGCAAGGCAGAATATAATCGAAGCGAAGCACTGGAAAGCCACGCCTATGAGTTTATACATACTACCAAACCGGAGGCAATTTTTAATATGAAGTTCGATGTAATTATTGGTAATCCACCTTATCAACTTGATACAGGCGGTTCTGGACGGCAGGCAACCCCAATTTACAATAAGTTTGTTGAACAAGCAAAAAAACTCAAACCAAAATACCTCACCATGATTATACCAGCAAGATGGTTTGCTGGTGGTTTTGGTCTGGATAGTTTTAGAAAAGAAATGCTGAATGATAGTCATTTAAGGAAAATCGTGGATTATCAGAATTCTCAAGAGGCTTTCTCAGGTGTCGATATTGCTGGGGGTATATGTTATTTTCTTTGGGACCGAAATAATCCAGGTCCGTGTTCAGTTATAAATATCGTTGGTGAAAAAACATACACTGAGACGCGTAAACTCAACGAATACAGAACTTTTATCAGATCGAATCAAGCGCTACCAATAGTCAGGAAAGTTTTTTCAATAGAAAAACCTACTCGGACATTAGAAGACTCTGTGTCGCCTCAGAGACCATTCGGTCTTCCAACGAACTATACCCCGCTTGATAGAGGGGTGCCTTGCTGGTTTATTCAGCGAATAGGTAAAAAGTATGCAGATTATGCTGATATTGTTGACAGCCATAAATTATTAGATAAATGGAAGCTACTTGTTCCTAAAGCCCCTATTGCAGGTCAAACAGATTTTAATAAACCTGTAGGTTTTTATTATGACGGCAATACGCGGATCGCTAAGCCGGGTGAATGTTGTACAGAATCATGGATAGTTGCCGGAGGCTTCAACACAAAAAGAGAATTAGAATCTTTTAAATCATATCTTTTTACAAAAATAGTTCGCTTTCTATTATTGCAAGCGGTTATCTCTCAAGATGTACTACGAAATAAATTTTGCTTTGTGCCCGCACTTGAAAAATACGATCGCATATATACAGATGAATTATTAAGAAAGCGTTGGGATATTACAGATGATGAATGGAATTACATAGATTCCAGAATACATAATTATGGTATTTCATCAAATGGATTAGCGAATGGAAGAATTGCTGAAGATTGAACTATCAATCACTGTAATAGGCAAGAATTGATGGTTATTACTTAGTTATTAAATAAAGTCTTTATATATAAAGATCCAAAATTTGGAGTAAAAACAATGACTAAAATGGAGTTTTTCCCGCTTCGTCCTGCAGTTACCCCAATGGTATATGCCTATCAAGACCTTAACACGGAATACGACGGTCTTTTAAAAATAGGTTACACAACGGTTGGCGTCGAACAGCGCGTTGCCCAACAATACCCCACAAAACGGCCGGATGGCAAAATACCTTATCGTATAGTATGGCAGGATACAGCAATACATTCCGACGGCAGCACTTTTACCGATCGCGATATACACCGCGCGTTAGTCCAACGCGGTATCCAGAATGTGGGTGGAGAGTGGTTTGATTGCGCTCTTGAGCAACTGAAAGCTGCTTATATTGCTGTGCGGGACAGAACAGACAATATAGAAAACCGAACTCGCGACTTTCGCATGCGCCCGGAACAGAGGGAAGCGGTTGACAAGACATGTGCGTATTATAGTGCCGCAGAAAAAGATGGTAGCACACAGGTACCAAAATTTTTGTGGAATGCTAAAATGCGCTTTGGTAAAACTTTTGCCGCATATCATCTTGCCAAAAAGATGGGTCTGAAAAAGATACTAGTATTTACTTTTAAACCAGCGGTGCAAAGTGCCTGGCAGGAAGATTTGATCACTCATGTTGATTTTGAAGGCTGGCAATTTATCTCCCGTGGTTCCGAACTTAAATATGAAATGGCTGATTTGACCCGTCCGATTGTTTGTTTTGGTTCTTTCCAGGATTACCTGGGCACCAACGAAAACGGTGGCATCAAAGCTAAAAATGAATGGGTTCACACTACAAATTGGGATTTGGTGATATTTGACGAGTACCACTTTGGGGCATGGCGGGAAAATGCGAGGAAGCTCTTTGAAGCTGAAGATGAAGACGCTTACGACGCGATTGATATGGAAACCTACGCTAAAGAAGAAGCCGGAAATGCCTTCAATGAAACATTCCTGCCCATCACAACCCAGCGTTATCTGTTCCTTTCTGGCACTCCTTTTCGCGCTCTTAATTCTGGTGAGTTCATAGAAGACCAGATATACAACTGGACATATTCCGACGAACAGCGAGCAAAAGAAAGCTGGGGCAACGCTCCGGATAATCCCTACTCCTCACTACCCAGGATGGTTTTAATGACTTACAAAATCCCTGATAGTATTAGAAATGTGGCTTTACAGGGCGAGTTCGATGAGTTTGACCTTAATGTGTTCTTTTCTGCAGAAGGACGTGGAGAAAATGCCAAATTCAAATATGAAGAATATGTTCAGAAGTGGCTCGATCTTATCAGAGGCTCCTATCTCGGCACAACAATTGATGATTTAAAACTTGGCGCGAAGAAACCAGAAATGCCCTATTCCAACAATAATCTTCTTTCTATTCTTACGCATACATTCTGGTTCCTGCCGAACGTTGCCTCCTGCTTTGCTATGAAAAACCTGCTAAAAAAGCGTAATAACAGCTTTTTTCATGATTATAGAATTAACGTCTGCGCAGGGCCTTCTGCTGGTATTGGCGTTAATGCACTAAAACCGGTTCTAAGCTCAATGGTTAATCCTCTTAAAACAAAAACAATCACACTATCTTGCGGCAAACTCACAACCGGTGTTACCGTCAGGCCATGGACGGGTATATTTATGCTTCGCAATCTTTCCAGCCCTGAAACTTACTTCCAGGCCGCTTTTCGCGTGCAAAGCCCATGGGAAATCGACTCTGGTACCGGGAAAAAAGAGATTATGAAGCATGAGTGCTATGTGTTTGATTTCGCTCTCGAACGAGCTTTGCAGCAGATATCTCTTTACAGTCATCAGCTTGATATAAACGAAAGTAATCCAGAGAAAAAAGTTGCAGAGTTCATAAAATTCCTGCCAGTATTGGCCTATGACGGTAGTTCGATGAAACGCCTGAACGAAACTGATATCTTGGACATCACCCTTGCTGGAACTTCGGCAACGCTTCTTGCTCGCAGGTGGGAGAGTGCGCTTCTTGTAAATGTTGACAACAGCACTCTCAGCAGACTGATGGCAAGCAAAGAAGCCATGGAAGCTTTAATGAATATAGAAGGCTTCCGTAGTTTGAATACTGATATTAGAGATATAATCATCGCATCTGAAAAGGTGAAAAAAGCAAAATCTAAAAATGAAAAACTTACACCGAAAGAGAAAAGGGAACTTACAAATGAAGAAAAAGAATATAAATCGAAACGCAAGATGATTCAGGAAAAGCTGATTAAATTCGCTACCCGCATTCCGGTGTTTATGTATTTAACCGATTTTAGAGAGTACAGCTTGTGCGATGTTATTACACAGCTGGAGCCGGGTTTGTTCAAAAGGGTCACCGGGCTTAATGTAAAAGATTTTGAACTGCTTGTTTCTCTTGGTGTATTCAACAGCGGACTTATGAATGACGCGGTTTATAAATTCAAGCGCTACGAAGATTCTAGTCTCAGCTATACCGGTATTGACAGGCATAAAGGTAAAGCGGTTGGTGGTTATGACACCGTTCTTTCTCGCAGTGAGTATGAACGCCTGTATGGTACACAACAGACAACATTAAAAAGCTGATTCAATTAAACAAATATACCGGCTCATTAATAGCTAGAAATAGAAATCAATCAAGCTATTTAAGATGATTTGGTATTTAGTCTGGCAAAATACATCCTCATCGGATACTTGTGGGCAGTAAACTAGTAATTCATCACTGTTTTATTGTAATTCTCATTCTTCAAGAAACGTTGTAGCTTCACATCTCTCTGTACTGATCTATTTCTCAAAGAACAGATTGAGATCTTTTACATCAGCCCGAGTTTAGAATTTCCTCATCTCAATATGCTACCATTTCATCAATGACCAACGTCGTAACGTAGGTGGCATACATGCCTTTATCAAAACAAGAGCAAAGATGTATCACTCTGGTCTGTCGTTACCTGGGAAAGCATTATGGAGGTAGCTGGACTATTCGAGAGAACCTAGATGACCGTAAACTGCAGGAACCTACGCCAGAAGTGATTGTTAGCAACGGAAATAATATCGCTGCAATTGAAGTCAAGCGGCTCATAGATTCTGTTACTCAAAATTACATTGCAAATCTACTCAGCAACGAAAGATTCTTTGCGCCATCATGCGGTGGTTCTTACTATTTTTGTCCACCGCTCGGTTTTGAATTTCCAATGGCTCACGGTGTGCGCAGAATCGTCAAACGCGAGATAGAGCGTGTTGCTCCGACGTTGAGTTCAGGCCAGAAGGGAACAATCAATATACCCCGGCAAGGTCGTGTTTCGCTGATAGCAGAGTCAGGACCTCCAGCAATCTATTGCTGTCATGGCAATCGATACTCCGAACTCATGAGCCACATCATGGAAAAGATAACTGGTAGGTTTATGCTTGTTGACGATAAATTGGAGCACTCCTTCATAACACAAAAGTGCAAGGATGCATTTGCGGAAGCGGTAGTAGCTGCATGCATGAAGTGTCTTCAAGGCAACAACAGCGACTTCAAATGGTATGAAGAGTGGGAACTCGTCAGGACTGACATGGGGGACGGCGTCTCTCACGATGGAGTTTGGGTACTTGCTGCCAGTAGTGCGCATTCTTTGCAAGCATCAACCGAGCAGTGCGTTCATGCTGTCTTGGATAACGCCATGAGAAAATTCAAGAGGACACCGCCCTGGGCAGAGATACAGGTTATTGTTTTAGAGACTTCACCTATTACACCAGCAAACCTAGCAGCAATAGCCATCAAATCATTCCAATCGCTGGACGATAAACTCATTACCCATTTCCTCATTGTCGAGGATGATGATATAAAAGAGGCCAGCGCAATCGTGATTGCCTCTGAGCGGGAAACAGAAGCTGAACGCCAACGCCAGGAGACTCATGTCCTCAAATCGCCAGTGTCAGAAGCACGGGTGCAAGCGTTTGAAGATGATTACTTAAAGGGTCGAAAGGCGATAGGGGCGGTGGAGAAAATATTTAGATATTATGGCCTATTTCAGCACAAGGCTATACCTAATCATTTGACAAGCTTTGGCTTCAACCAAGTGGTCAATAAAGGCCCATTTGTAGACAGCTCAAACTGGAGCGACCTAAAAGGGTGGGGATTTGCTGTAGCTGAAGAGAACCACCTGCTAAAGGAATTGCATACCCACCTTGCAGATTCTGTGAACCTCTCACATCAAACACTCCCAGATGCTATATCTAAAAAGCCACAGGAAATCCTTAACACAGCTAAAAAGATGGCTGATCTGTTAAGTATACAAGACCAATGCCTCATAGTAATAGCTTCCCATTTGGACGTTGGTACTGTGGTATCTCTCGACAAAATGCTTACTACCCCAGAATGGGAACTCGGTGATGAGCTGAGAACAAATTGGATTCTAGGCAAACATGAAGGTCGCCTTATCCTTCATCTGAATGACCGGGCATTGGATAGCCTCTACGTCGTTGACGTGCCTAAATTTGCTTCTCTCGTTCAATACGACCCTATAGTGGATTTGAAGGTATTGGCAATAGATGAAGTAACCGCGAAACAGATGTTGAAGGATAACCCTGAACTCAATTTGGACGCGAACAGCCTTCTCTCTATGGTTCGTCTTATCCTGTACCAATCTTACGAAATTCAGATTCGTGACCGAAAAGCAGTTTGGGCAGCCAAGTTCTCAGGTTGATGGAAGCATTGGCTCATAAAACACAAATCCCTCGAAATGGGAGCCGAATCACCTATAACTTACATTCTTAAAGTCAATAGAAAGGTTCTTGTTTTCGTACAACATGCTCTACCAATCGCTAAAAAGCACTCTATTTCAAAGCTAAATCGCTTGTTTTAGAGAGCTTATTTTTTAGTTTTGCTAACATTTTGCAAACCAAAATAAGCTAAAATTGTGATC